>Ga0307310_10000499_pt1 | contig 13106 bp, 12 predicted proteins | sample ER_DNA_197_FD_194502 | JGI IMG/M metagenome (GOLD analysis project Ga0307310, IMG submission 194502) | Bulk soil microbial communities from the East River watershed near Crested Butte, Colorado, United States - ER_DNA_197 | ecosystem: Environmental > Terrestrial > Soil > Floodplain | place...
TGCTGCACGTCGACGAGCCCGCCCTCAGCGGGGGGCGTCGTATCGCCAAAGGCTGCGCGGATCGTGCTGTTTCGGCCGTGGCCGTTTTGATTCTGCTTCCCTTGCTGGTGGCGATCGGCCTCGCTGTACGACTCACCAGCCGGGGTCCCGCACTCTTCCGGCAGACGCGCCACGGGCTTCATGGCCGCGAGTTCACCGTGCTCAAATTCCGCACAATGACCCGGGATGCCGAGTCATTGCGAGCCTCCGTGTCGCATCTCAATGTGCACTCCACGGGCCATCTGTTCAAGGTCGAGAACGACCCACGTGTAACGCCACTGGGCCGTTGGCTGCGCCGGACATCTCTGGACGAGTTGCCACAGCTGGTGAATGTGCTGCTTGGGCAGATGTCACTCGTCGGGCCGCGCCCCTTGCCGACCACAGACACACCGTATGACGGTGAGGCACGCCGACGTTTGTTCGTCAAGCCCGGCCTGACAGGGCTGTGGCAGATCAGCGGTCGGGCGGATCTTGGGTGGGATGAGGCGGTGGGCCTCGACCTGCGCTACGTCGAGAACTGGTCACTGGCACTCGACGCTTTGATAATTTGGAAGACGCTGTTTGTAGTAGTGAAGCGGAGTGGCGCTTATTGAACGCGAGTACCTGTGAGGTAGTCCTGAGCGCATTCAAATACATAACTCAGACAGCCCAGCGCCGATTTTGCAACACTTGATGAACATGGTGAGCGAGAGTCGCTTCCCTTCATGCCAAAATGGTGGATTTCTGTGGCGAGTGGTTTACGTGGACAGTCGTGGTAAAAGGGCCGTTCGGATTTAAGGGTAGTTCTGTCTATTGCGCAGGGGCGTGATCCATCTGCGGCGAACAGGATCCGAAACCGGTAATGATTAAAGTCTGGAGCTGTTGGCGGACTCGCGGCCCGTATCCAGCTCACGCGGTCGCTCTCGCCGACGAGATCCCAGGCGAGCTGGTTATGATCGACCAGCTGGGTCACGTCACCGCGCCAGCATCCTTCCCGACCATCCTGCCCGCGGTCCTTTCCCGGGGTCTCGCGTTGTTACGGCCAGTCCATCCAGGGGCAAAAGACCGGCAGCGACGATGACGGTCGTGCAACGCATCCCGACGGGTCAAGGTCAGAGAACTATCTCGAACGAGCGGTTTTGGATGCCGAGGCCGGCGCGGCAGGGATGAGCGTTGTCATTCCGACAGTGGGCAGCTAGGACTTGGATCTCATCGTGGTCCCCGTTACCGGCGACGTGTTCGGCAGGGCGACGCCGTGACATCCCTCCCAAAGCTCTGCGGCAAAGGCCAGGTTATCGGAAGTCAGGAGTCGAGTGGCGAAACCTTAATGACATAGCCAACATGTTCACCTCTTCGAGGGATTTCCCACTATTGCGGAAGAATGAGCTCAGTCCCTAACGTGGTGCGGCTCTCTATATAGCGAGCCCAGTTCAGGTCGGTCAGGATCTGTTCATGGCGTTGTACGGCCTCCACGTCGGGAAATTCTTCGACACCGAAGAAGGGCCATCGCTCGTTGGACCAAGCGGCAGAGCAGATGACTAGCTCCTTGCCCCCAGCTGTGTTCAAGGCCTCCATTACGAGGCTGAGCAAGCGCTGTTGTTCCTCTTGCGGAAGCTGGTGCCACGCCTCGGTGAATCGTCCTTGCCAGAGTTTGTAGACGTGCTGTGCCATACGACTCTCCCAGGGATCGACGGAATTTCCACTTCTTGTATGCCTACAGCTTTCGGCCCGCCCACGCTAGACCACATGTCGCTCGTGGCGTGGCACTCTTGCGCCAGAATCGTAAGCGTGTTCTAAACAGACATGGATCTCAGCGGCGATGAGTTGCAGCAGCGTCCCGTAACAGATCACCGAGAAGTCGAGCCGATCAAGGCCGAGGCGGCCACGGGTCAAAAGCAGGTCAGCTCGATTGGTGGGTGAAAGAACGGCAGGAATGGTGGGTCGCGTACGCAGTGCTGACGACCGTCAACGGTGGATCAGAGCTGTTGATCTTGTCTGCTTGTCGATAGGGATTTTGATTTTTATCCATATTGGCGCGCGATCTCGCTAGAGCGAGTAGTCCACACTCCCCGAGGTTCCTTGAGCCAGATTGTCAAGCGGCTAGCCGCGTATTGGCTCGACCTGGCGATTGAGGTGGTTGATATAGAGCAATCCGCTGCAGCATCCCAACATGGATGGCGCTGCCGCGGATGTGGGCGGTCCGCTACTCGCATGGGGATGACTGGATGGTGTTGCGGGTGAAGCTGATGTCGCGGCCGTCTAGGTTGGCGCCGTTGTCGGCGACCACGCCGGTGGGATGGCCGCCCCCGCCGGTGGCGCAGATCAGGTTGTCGTAGACGTGCAGGTTATCGAGTAGGTGTTCTGGGGGAGTGGAGTCCGGTCGATCCTGCTGGACTCCGGTGATTCCGTTGTAGTTGCCGGATAGGCGGTTGCCGTAGACCTCGACGTTGAAGCTGGCATTGACCAGGATTCCGGCATCCCAGTACCAGCCGGCGGCGCGGATGCCGTTTCGGTAGATCTTGTTGTACCGGATGACCGCGTCCTGACTGATCTCATAGAAGACGCCTTCCGCGAAGTTGTTCTCGATCAGGTTGTACTCGATGAGGGCGCCGCGGGCATTAATGTCGGCCCACAGTCCCCGGCAGTCGTTGTCGTGGACATGGGCATTGCGGATCGTGACCTGGCCGACATCCCACTTCATGCCACCGGCCTCCCACCCGCAGGGCTCGTGCAGGGTGTGGTTGCGCGCCAGCTCCGGCCCGTCAATGGTCGCCGGGTCCCCGTCCAAACCGTCGAGCAGGATCCCGGTGGCGGCATTGCCGCCGATGCCCAACTCGTCGTTGTCGTTGTAATGGCCACCCAGGATCTTCATGCCATCGGCGACCAGCAGACCCGCCCAACCGTTGTGCAAAGCCGAAACATTGCGCACCACCCAACCGCTGGCACGTGACTGCGGCTGAATAGCCGCACCCTGCCTGCCAGGGTCATACTCCCGCACAGTCATCGAATCCAGGGTCACATTCGTGGCCCCGCCCGAAAACGCCGATGCCAGGCTGCGCCCACCGTCCAGCACCGCACCCGGCTCCCCGCAGAACCTGTCGCCGGACTTGGGCTGGACGCTGAAATTCCGCAGATGGGTACCGGCCTCGACGATGTAGGTCGTACCAGCAGCGTGCGCATTCACCACGCTCTGGGCGTCGTCGCCAGTGCCAATCCTCACCGCACCGCCGGCCGCGCACGGGAAATTGCTCGGGGGTGCAATGGGCGTAGGCCGAATCGTGGAAACGACGGAATTTTCCGAAGGAGCAAGGGAAATCGGTGAGCTCGTGGCCGATGGGACGTTGAAGGTGGCAGTCACCATGCTGATCCGCCCGGTGACGTAGTTGACCGCTGCCCTCATCTCATGGAGTCCCGCGCTTATGGTCGATGAATCCAGAGGTCCGGCCGACCCCGACGCCGTCGTGCCACGGAAATCGAAAGGCGCCTGGCTGTCCGTCGCCCATTGAGCTTCTCCAGTCCCCGGGTCAAGCGTGAATACGACGCGCCTGATCGCGGAAGCTCCCGGCTCTACGAATACGTAAGAAGAGCCGTTCAGCGTGGCCGCTCCGAGAGGATAGGCTACGACACGATTCGAATGAGCGCTCACCATGAGGCGCGGAAAACTTCCGGCGGGGGCCGCGATTCTGGTGTCCAATGCGGCACCGCCGACGGCCACCGCAAAAGAAATTAATGCTAGCAAAATGAGTTTTCGGAAGTGAACGCGTCCATCCGCTTGAGGCCGACCGTGGCCGCTCGAGACTACACGTAAGGCTGCCATACTCGTAGCTGCAACATGCTTGTGGGATCGACCGGAAGAGCGAGATGCTTGTTCGCGTTCAGTGGTATCCCTGACCCTACCGGGGAAAGGTTGATATCCCAGGGTAGCTAATCCCCAGTCCCCAGATATGTCTTCGAATTTGGCTCAGGAGAAAATGACGTTCCTCGCTGACCCGCTTCGCCGTGGGAAGCAGCGCCGCGCCTCGAGCGGCTTCGCCGAACCGGGATCGGCCGGCCGCATGGCTGACATCGTAAGCTTTCGTCAGGCGTCGAACAGGGGTGAGGCGGGTGTTGTCAGATGCGAGGGAACTCGCCAGCGACCAGCAGATCGATGCCGATGTCTGCATCGTCGGTGCAGGGCCGGCAGGGATCAGCATCGCCCGCGAGCTGATCGGTAATGGGGCCAGCGTATGGCTGTTGGAAAGCGGCGGCAGGGATCTCGAACGCCGTGCCCAGCGGCTAAATGTGGGCCAGAGCGTGGGCTATCCGATCCATCTGCCGCACCAGTCTCGGGTTCGGGCGTTCGGCGGGACGAGCAGGCACTGGTTCAGTCCAGGCGATGAGAGCTGGGCGGCCCGTCCTCTGGACCCGATCGACTTCGAGGTCCGTCCGGGCATTAGCTACTCCGGATGGCCATTTGGCCGGGAGGAGCTGGATTCCTACTACGCCGACGCTCAGGTGGTGTGCGGGCTCGGGCCGTTCGACTACGACCCGGGCCGCTGGTCCGACCCGCGTCGGTCGCCTATCTTGCCGCTGCCGCTGGAAGCGGTCGAGACCACTGTGTTCCACCACGGCACCGCTGACTTTGATGGCTACTTTCAGGAGCTGGTCCGCGCGCCCAACGTGACGCTGCTGCTACATGCCACCGTCGTAGAGCTCGCGACCGGAGAGGATCCGGGCCGGGTGGACCGGGTCGAGCTACGGCGGGATGACGGCTCGCGGTCTTATGTGCGGCCGCGGCTGGTGGTGCTGGCTGCCGGCGGAATCGAGAACCCACGCTTGCTGCTGCTCAGCCGCGGAGTCCACCGCCGCGGGCTTGGCAACAACCGGGACCTGGTCGGTCGGTTCTTCGCCGAGCGGTTGTCGGCCCGCACCGGGTACATCGTCCCGGCGGCCCCCGACCTAATCGGCGGCGCCGGCTTCTACCCCATCCACACGGCCGCGCCCGGGATCCAAGTGCAGGGAGCGCTTCGGTTGACGGATGCAGCCCAGCGGGAGGGCGAGCTCCTTAACTGCGCGTTCTTCCTCCTCACCCGCGACCTTTCTTTCACTGCCGAGGCGGTCCGGTCGCTGGCCACCCTCGTCAAGGCCCGCCGGCGCCGGCCGCTACCGGCCGAGTTGTTCGGGCACCTGGGCAACATCGTGACCGGCATCGGCGACTTCGGCGCCACAGCTCGCGCCCGCCTGCGCCGCGCCGACCCCGCCAGTAGCGTCTTGGCCCTGCGCGCCCAGGCCGAACAGGCGCCCAACCCGGACTCCCGGGTGACACTGGGTACGCGGCAGGACCGGTTCGGGCAGCCCGTCGCCCAGGTGGATTGGCGCCCCACCGCCGCCGATCGTGCCTCGATCCGGGCGTCGCAGAAGGCGGTCGACACGGCGCTGCGGGCCGCCGGGCTCGGCCGTGTCGAGTTCATGCTGGGTGACGAGCAGCCTCAGGCGCTACTCGAGGGCAATTTCCACCATCTCGGCGCGACCCGAATGCACACTGACCCCGCGATGGGGGTGGTCGATGCCGACTGCCGAGTGCACGGTGTTCGCAACCTCTACATTGCGGGCAGCTCGGTGTTTCCGACCTATGGATGCTCCAATCCCACACTCACCGTAGTGGCGCTGGCCCTGCGCTTGGCCGACCACCTGAAGAAACAGCTGGCCGCTTGATCGGTGGGAACTGAAGTGGCGCTCGGCGCTCATCGCCGGTGGTCTGGTAGGCGCGCTCACCTCGGGGCATGTGCGCCCGACCCGCCATCCCACGCACCCGAGCCGCCGGTGGCGCCCTCCATGCGGGAACCGGCGTCTCCGGCCCGTGTCGTGCCTGAGTGGGGCGATGTGGCCATCGGCGCCGCGGACGACGCCCAGAGTGTGGTGAATGCGCACGGTCCCGGTACGAACTACATTGTCAAGGCCGGTACTCATCTGCGGAATTTCAGCGTCCAGCCCAAGTCTGGCGATAGGTTCTGTGGGGAGCCGGGTGCGGTGCTGGATGGCGGGCGCAGCCTGGCGTCGGCGTTCTCGGGCGGGCCATCAACGTGACCCTGGATTCGACAATTGTGCGGGAGTATGACCCTGGTCGGCAGGGTGCGGCTATTCAGCCGCAGTCACGTGCCAGCGGTTGGGTGGTGCGCAATGTTTCGGCTTTGCATAACGGCTGGGCCAGTCTGCTGGTCGCCGATGGCATGAAGATCCTGGGTGGGCATTACAACGACAACGACCAGCTGGGAATCGGTGGCAATGCCGCCACGGGGATCGTCGTAGATGGGCTGGACGGACAATCCGGAGACCCTCGACGGACCCGAGCTGGCGCGCAACCAGACACTCCGCGCCAGCTGCGATTACGAGGGCGGTGGCATGAAGTGGGATGTCGGGCAGGTCACCGTTCGCAATGCCTACGTGCACGACAACGACTGCCGGGGACTCTGGGCCGACATCAATGCCCACGGCGCGCTCATCGAGCACAACCTCGTGGAGAACAACCAGGCCGAAGGCATCTATTACGAGATCAGCCAGGACGCGGTCATCCGCAACAACCGCGTTTATGGCAACGGCATCCGCGCCGAGGGTTGTTACTGGGACGGAGGCATCACGGTGGCCTCCAGCTTCAACGTCGAGGTATACGGCAACCGCTTGTCTGGCAACTACAACGGCATCACCGGCACCCAGCAAGATCGACCGGACTCCACGCCACCGGCGCATCTGCTCGACAACTACCACGTCTATGACAACTTGATTTGCGCAACTCACGGCGAGCACTCCACCGGCGTGGGCGCCGACAACGATGCCAACCTGGTCGCGCGCGACATCAGCTTCACCCGCAACACCATCCAGTCGTCCCCCTGCGAGTAACCGAGCGCCGACATCCGTACATGTCAATGGAGGGTGGGTCGGCAGCTGGGCTCTTGGATGTGACCGTCGAGCGTCCGGTGCTCGACCAGCTCCAGGTCGAAGTCGGCCGCACCTTGGAAGATGGGGTCCAGCCCGGTCTGACCGGTGATGACCGGGAAGAGCGTCACCTGCACATGGTCGACGAGGCCGGCCGCCATCAGTGCCCGGTTCATCGACAAGCTGCCGTGCGAGCGCAACGGCACCTCGGACTCCTCCTTGAGCCGGGCGACGACGTCAACGGCGTCACCGCTCACGAGTGTCGCGTTCGGCCAGTCGAGGGGTCCTTCCAGCGTCGACGACACCACCGTTGCCGGCATGTTCCACATCCGAGTGACCCATGGGTCACGCACGTCGGACTCCTCGGTGCTGGAGGCCAGCATCTGCGTGAATGCTCGATAGGTGTTGGCGCCGAAGACCATCCGCTGCTCCGCGCCGTACAAGGCAAGGCGGTGGTCGAGTAACTCGGGGCCTTGCTTACCCCAGTAGCCGGTCCAGTCGCCGCTGGCGGCGCCATAGCCGTCGAGGCTGGAAAAGACGTCGAAAGTGTACGTAGCGGTCATGTCGTTCTCCTCGAGTGCGGTTGATCGGTATCGGTACAGACTGGGACCAGTGCGAGAAGTCATCGCCGTCGGACTATCTGCAAGATCACCAGGAGGACTACCTATCGCTGTCTTGGCACTAGTCGTCTAGTACGCCCGGACGAGCCTTGGCTTTGATGGCCTGCGGTGTTGCAACTGGTGAGCCAACGAGCGGCGAGAGGTCGGGTACGCGGTCCAGACGGACATCAGCAATGGATCAAAGCGGCGGATCTTCGCCCCAAAGAGGGCGGTCAGCTGAGCTTGGTGGAACGGCCCTCTGTGCAAACTCGAATATCTCGTTCAAGCGCTCTGAAGGTGAGTAAGCAATGCCTTCAAGTCGTCGGCTGGCTTCTAATGCATTATCACCGCCGCCTTCTTGCAGCTCAGTGGCAATGTTCTTCAGCATTGTTCCGCTAGCGACCTCCACCGCTTCTCGAACGTCGTCCTCCGTTCGCTGATGAGTGTTCGCCCAGAGCCGCAGGGCGGCGAGCAAATCTGCTGCCTGTTGAACGAAGTCGGTGTCGTCCGAAGCCAGAGACCGGCCGCGCCCCCTGATCTCTTGCTCCGCCTGCACTCTGAGTTCATCGAAAGTGGCCACGAATCAGCAGTGTCGCATCAAAGTGGTGAAACTGTCACCACGCCTTGGTCATTAGTCAGCGGTAATGCTTTCGCCGGCGTGACTCTCCACATTTATCGGTGCTGCATTCGCTCTGCCAGCGAAAGCTATAGACGCCTCAGCGGCCGAATCTTCCCGTGGTGCGTTTCGCCTCCCACCGGTGCGGGCGCCCTTCGGGGACGCGCATTGTTGTGTGGCCAGCTCAAATAGTGCCGCAGGCTCAAATGGCGCCGCCTTGACGGGAGGCGAGCAGGTCGCGGATCTCCTTAAGCAGCACGATGTCGTCGGAGTCCGAAGCCTCGTCCTCCTGCTTTCCGAAACGCGCCTTAACTCTCTCGTATGGGGCGACGATGAGAAAATAGACGACCGCAGCGATGACCAGGAAGGACACCAGCGCTGTGAGGAACAACCCGAACTTGGTGTCCCCGAAGTTGGTCGCCCCCGCCGGAATCAGGGAGAGCAGCCAGTTGGTGAATGTGGTGACAACTGCGGCGAATGCCGCCGCCATGATGAAAGCTACGGCAAGCTCGACGAGGTTACCCCGCATAACGAAGTCCTTGAAGCCCTTCATTCTTCCCCCTGGGCGTGCCGTACTTGCCGGAACGCCGATCATGTAGACGGATCAGATTTCAGCCGCACATTACCTCTCTCCACGGCTCCAACGATCCGAAACCCAGCTTGCCGCCAATACCTCGACCTGGTCTGCTCTGCGCTCGCGGCGATGGTCACCGTCCGGCGCACGTTCCGCCCACAGCTATGAGATCGCGCCCCTGTGCTGCACTCCACGCAGAGGTGCAGAGGACGAGATCCCTTTCATTGGCCTATTTCCGTCACTGGCGAGACCTGCTCGGTTCAGTGGCCTACTTGACCTGGCTTGCCGGAGAGTACGTGATTCCGTGACTATCCCGATAGTCCGATAGCAGAGCGTCGACAACGCGAGCAGTTCTGACTGCACTGTGTCCGTTGCTGGGCGACCCGCCATGCCCGGTCAGGGCATTGACAACGGCTTGAATGAGCGGCAGTTGAACGGTCTCGGGATAGGGCGCTTTGATCTGTTCCACTCCGCGCGCAGTGAGCAACCGCAACGGCTCGTCGGCGAAGCAGGAGAATCGCAGTGCTCCTGCTGTTCCGATGATCTCCACCTGATCTTCGTGCTGGAACGAGTCGTAGTTCCAGATACCGACACCTTCTACGCCAGACCGAAAGCTGAAGACACCGGTAACCAGGTCTTCGGCTCGGTAGCGTCCACCGCGGTTGGTAGCGGTTCCGGCGACATGAGTTACCGGACCAAGTAGCCAGTCGAGCAAATCGAGGATGTGAGAGCCGAGGTCGACGAAGTGGCCACCGCCGGAGATCTCGGGATTGACCCTCCACCCCCCGTGATCGGGCCCATCCACGTCGGAGGGCCGCTCGTTTCGGATGCTGACCGACCGGAGCTGACCGATCCGACCACTGTCCAATAGTTCTTTGACCGTGGCAAAACGCGGCATGGCTCGACGGTAGTAGGCCACGAACAAACCCATTCCCGCCTCGTCGCAAGCCGCAATCATGTCCTCACATTCCAGTGCTGTTCGAGCCATAGGCTTCTCGACGTAGACGGGTTTGCCGGCCTGCGCGATGCGGACCACATAGTCCCTATGTGAGTCAGGTGGTGTTGCAACGTAAACGGCATCGACCTCGGGATCATTGATCAGCTCATCGGCATCGTCGTACCAACGCGTGACGCCGTGGCGTCGAGCGTAATCAGCGGCAAGGTCGCCATTGCGACGCATGACAGCGATCAGTTCGGATCGTTCAGCCTGCTGGAAACCGGGCCCGCTCTTGGCTTCGGTCACATCGCCGACGCCGACAATTCCCCACCGCACCCTCTCCACGGTCGGCAGCGTAGTCGAATGCGGATACGCCGAAACCATGGCGATCTCTGATCCCCGGCGATGCAGCAGCGCTATCTCAGCCTTCCTCGCTGCCGTCCGACGCGGCCCAGCCCGACCAGCGGTGTACGTCGACGGCGAGCACGGCTCCACGCGGGGCGAAGCGTGGGTAGCGGTCAGCGAGCAGCGACAGAGCGCGCACGCCCTCGGGGTCCTCTGGGTCGACCACGCGGCCGGTGCCGTCGGCGCGCACCCACCACAATTCGTTCCAGTCGTCGGCGTAATAGTCGACCAGCAGCGCGACGGCCGGATTGGCCGCGACGTTGGCGAGCCGCTTGAGCGCAGTGCCCCGCTTGGGTTTGGCGTCGACAGCGCTGTAGACGACGTCGCCGTCGACCACGAACGTGACCGGCACAATGTGCGGTCGGCCGGCGGCGTCGGCAGTCGCGAGACGGGCCACCCGGGCGGCGGCGAACCGCCGCCGTGCTTGGTGCGGCGTCACCCTGGGTTGTACTCCGCGATCGCCTTCTCCCACTCCTCCATGGCTTGTTCGAGGCGCCAGCGCGGCCCCGACGGGAACCACCGCGAGACCCGCTTGACGCCAGCCTGGCGGAGTTTCTCGAACACCTTGGGATCGGCTGGGACGCTCATCATCTGCACCGGGACGGGCCGATCGGCGCGGGCGCGCAGCTCGGCGATGCGGTCGTACACCTCGGGGTGGTAGTTGGGGAACCAGGCGTCGCCGAAGCCAAGCACCCGATCGAGGACAGTTGGGCCGGCGCCGCCAACAAGGACTGGTGGATGTGGCCATTGCGCCGGCTTGGGCCAGGACCAGATCCGGTCGAAGTTGACGTATTTGCCGTGGTAGCTGGCCTCGTCATGGGTCCAGATCTCCTTCATGGCCTCGACCCGCTCCCGCATGACGGCCATCCGGACCCGCGGGTCGGTGCCATGATTGCGCATCTCGGTCCGGTTCCAGCCCGCACCCACGCCGAACTCCAGGCGGCCGCCCGAGAGATGGTCGACACTCGCGACCTCCTTCGCCGTGGTGATGGGGTCACGTTCGACGATCAAGCAGATGCCGCTGGCGACGCGGAGACTGCGGGTCGCCTCCGCGGCGGCGGTGAGCGCAACGAAGAGGTCGTACGTGCGCCAGTACTTGGGCGGCAACGGCTGCCCGGGCGCGCGGTCGGTCTCCGCGGCCGGGATATGGGTGTGCTCAGCGAAGTAGATGGCGCCGTAGCCGCGCTCCTCGGCCATCCGGGCGACGTCGCCGGGCCGCATTCCGTCGTAGGTGGGAAAGTATCCGAGACCGAATTCCATACCCAAGATCTACCCGGCACGCCGGCCTTCCACCACGCGCACCACAACTTTCACCGGCGCCGGCGTGGTGGCCACATGAACGACGATCTCGGCCGGCCGGCATGCGGCCCATCAGCACTGCCCCCGGAGGGATTGCTCTGGGCTGCCGAGACGGGTCAGCTTGCGGCACATCCGATTTCGGTGTCGACTCCTGGAAATCCGCCTGCCCAGCAGGAGGGAGAGCTTCACGTAGATGGAATGCTTCCTGCTCCCCGATGTTCTTGTATCAAGAAGTCAACAGTCAACGACCGGAGGTTCCCGAGATGTTGATTCGTCAGGTCGAGCTGCCTGTTTCGGACGCGGTGCAGGCGGCCCGCTTCTACGGCGACGTCCTCGGCCTGCCAACCCGCACGGGTGGCGGTGTCGTGCAAGTCGAGGTTGGGCCGTCAGTGCTGCTGCTCCATTCCGGTCCGGTGCAGCCGGGTGCGTATCACGTCGCCATCACCGTCCCCAAAGACCGCTTTGCTGAGGCAAAGGCCTGGCTGCAGAAGCGCGTTTCACTTCTGGAGCGGGACGGGTTAGATGAGTTCGCGTTAGGGGCGCCGTGGAACTCCCAGTCCCTCTACTACGCCGGGCCGGATGGGATTTTGCTCGAACTGATCGCCCGACACGACCTGGCGGCGTCGTCGTCGGGCCGATTCACCAGCGCCGACTTGTTGCGGATCAGTGAGATCGGCCTTGCCGTGCCGGACGTGCCCGCGGCGGTCGCAAGTCTGCAGAACGCGTTCGGACTCCCGGTGTTCGGCACCGCTTCGTCAGAGTTCACCCCGCTCGGCGATCCCGAGGGGCTCCTGATCGTGGTCCGGCAAGGCCGACCCTGGTTCCCCACCACGACTGTCAGGCCATCGCTGGGCAACATTGCTGTCACCGTCGAGCTGCCAGGCGGTGGGAAGTCATTGGCGCTGACCGCGAACTGCCAAGTCAAGGCGGCGTAAACGGTTTCGGTCTCGGACACGTAGCGGCGCTCGCCTGATTGCCACTCGTCGTGCATGTCGGCCGAGATCGCGCCGAGCGACGCCGTCGACTGTCAGCCACCGCCACAAGCTTGCTGTCATGGTGATTCCGACAAGGTCTCGACGACGCCGGCGAAACGTCCTCTCTGATGGAAGGCTAGTGGACCGTGACCTTAGCTCTTCGGCGTGCCCTACTTGGCTTCAGCTGTGTGATGGCCGTGATCACCGCCTCCGTGGCCCTCGCGCTGCCGGCTGAGGCGGCGACGTTCACCACCCGGTGCGTGGTGGCCCGCGAAATGCGGATCTACCACACGTCCACCTCATCCAAGCCCGGCCGAACCAAGCTCCACTTTGGCACCACGATCTACACCGACAAGAAGAGCCACCACCGCTACCGCGCCTGGTGGTGGACGCTGAGTGAGGGCTGGCACCGAGGCTGGATATCGGCCAACCCGGAGTACACCGACCGCCGAGCCTGCGGCCAGATCACCTGAGGCCTACCATTCCCACGGCGAGAGATGTGATCCGAATTGCCTGTATTGGAAGCGGTGGCGCGTGCGAGCAGGTCGTGTGGGTGGGGCTCCGGGACGATCCTGACGCTCGTGGTTGAGTACGGACTGTTGCCCAACCATGTGTTCCTAGCCAAATCGAGCCGGTAATACCCGCTTATGGTTGACTGCTCGATCGGGGCGCAGTGTCGGTCAAGGTTAAGCCCAAAGGACTTTACCTCCCTAAGGGTGTAATGCAGCCGCCCTTGGGGTGGTGGAGTTGTGGATGGAGCGGATCCTCACCT
>Ga0307310_10000500_pt1 | contig 13069 bp, 12 predicted proteins | sample ER_DNA_197_FD_194502 | JGI IMG/M metagenome (GOLD analysis project Ga0307310, IMG submission 194502) | Bulk soil microbial communities from the East River watershed near Crested Butte, Colorado, United States - ER_DNA_197 | ecosystem: Environmental > Terrestrial > Soil > Floodplain | place...
CGGGCTGCAGGACGAATACGGTCTCGGAGACGTTCATCTCGCGCGCGAGCTTCTGCATGGTCTCGTCGTCGACTTCGCGCCCGTCGGTGAAGACGGCGAGTTGATTACCGGCGAGCGGGACGTCCGTGAACACGTCCGCGACGACGTAGCGGAGGGTGGTCGGCACAGAGCAATCCTCTACGATGATCGGGTGGCCCGGCGGCTTCTACTGCTCGTCGCCGCGGTTGCTGCGCTCTCGGGGTCGGCGCCGGCTATCGCGGTGGTCGCTGACGAGCACAGCCTGTTGGTGATCAGGGCGACGTGGGGCCCCAAGCCGTTCGCGACAGAGGACGTCAGGGCAGTTCTCGACAAGGTCGACGCATTCTTCCGGACGTCGTCCTTCGGCCGCGTGTCGTTCACGAGCACCGTGACACCATGGGTTCGCGCGTACGACAGCGCTCCCGCGTGCAACCCGCTCAACATCGCGTACCCCGCGGACGATGCCGCGAAGGCGGCCGGCTACGACCCGTCGGCCTACGACAGGATCGTCTATCTCTTTCCCAAAAACGAGTGCGCGTGGGCAGGATCTCGCTGGGGCAAGCGAGCGCTGCTGAACGGAACGCTGACGGTTGCGAACACTGCGCACGAGCTCGGTCATACGTTCGGCCTCCCTCACGCACAGGCGTGGTCGTGCGCTCCCAGACCCTGCGGCGTCGTGAATTACGGCGACCCCTACGACACGATGGGCAGCGGCACCGGCGACTTCGACTCCTACGAGAAATGGTTGCTCGGATGGATCACGCGGGTGACACACGCATCGAGGCCGGCCGTGTACACGCTCGCCCCCATCGAGGCCCCGTCGGCCCAGCCCCAGGGCCTCATCGTCACGACGACACGCAACCGCTACTGGTTCGAAGTCCGGCGCGACCCGGCCCGCGACGCGAGCGGCGCTCTGCTGATGCAGGGCGGCCTCCTTGTACATGCAGGCCCGAGCCCGACCATCGCTCCAGGCCTGTCGTCGTACGGCGGCCTCTCGAACGCACTGATCCTGGACCCTGTGGGTCGGGGCAGACCGTGGCTGCAAGCCGGGGATCGCTTCGGGGAGCCCGGAGCGTTCCGGATCGAGGTCTTGCAGAAAGTGGGCTCCTCGCACAGGTTGCGCTTCGCTTGGACGGATAAGACGGCGCCCAGGAGGCCTTCAATCGTGTTTCCCGGAGCGCATGTGCGTCGCTGGGCAGATGCACAGGTGACGTGGCGCGACTCGAACGAGCACGGGAGCGGCATCGCCGAATACCGGATGTCGATCGACGGTGCGCCTGCAGTCTCGGTCACGCAGAGCATCTATCCGGAGCTGAACGCCGCCCGAATCGCGGAACTTCCCCGCGGAGCGCACACCATCACCATCGTCGCGGTCGACCGCGCCGGCAACCGCAGCCGGCCGGCGATCCGACGCTTCGTCGTAGGCAGCAGCTGACGGCGGGGGTTAACGTGCTCGCGCTGTGAGCGCGATCGCCGTCCGCGACCTCAGAAAGTCCTACGGGGCCTCTGAGGCCCTCCGCGGAGTCAGCTTCGAGATCGAGGAGGGTGAGGTCTTCGGCCTGCTCGGCCCGAACGGAGCCGGGAAGACGACGACGATCGAGATCCTCGAGGGTTACCGCACACGGGACGGCGGTGAGGTCGACGTCCTCGGCTTCGACCCGGAGCGTGCCGGCTCCGCCTTCCGGGAGCGCATCGGCGTGGTGCTGCAACAGTCCCAGCTCTGGCCAAATCTGACGGTTGGGGAGACGCACCGGATGTTCGCGGGGTACTACGAGCACCCGCGCAACGTGGACGAGGTGATCGCACTCGTCGGGCTCACCGAAAAGCGCGATGCACGCGTCAAGACGCTGTCGGGCGGCCAGAAGCGACGCCTCGACCTCGGCGTCGCGCTCGTCGGCGATCCAGACCTCGTCTTCCTCGACGAGCCGACGACGGGATTCGATCCTGCGGCGCGGCGCGCCGCGTGGGAGATGATCCGCTCGCTGCGATCGCTCGGCAAGACGATCCTGCTGACGACGCACTACCTCGACGAAGCGGAACAGCTCGCGGACCGTCTCGCGGTGTTGCGCGAAGGCGTGATCATTCAGGAAGGCACGCCGGCGGAGCTGACGGGCGGCTCGAGCGAGACCGAGGTTCGCTACCGCCAGGACGGGCGCGAGGTCGTCGTACGAACGACCGACCCCACCAAGCTGTTGCACCAGTTGACAGCCGAGGCGCTGGCCGAGGGACGCGAGCTCGAAGGACTTTCGGTGCGACGCCCGACGCTCGAAGACGTCTACCTCTCACTGACCGCGGAGCACGAGGAGTGAGACTCCTCCGGCATCAGCTGAAATGGGAACAACGGCTCTTCTGGCGCAGCCGTGAGTCGGCGGTGTTCGTGTTCCTTTTTCCGATCCTGCTCTTCGCGCTTCTGACCGCGGTCTACAACGGCCGGATCGACGGGCGGCCCGCGTCGTGGGTGCTTCTCGCCGGGATGATCGGGTACGGCGCGGCGAACACGGCGTTCTCGGGGCTCGCGATCACACTCGTCACTCGACGCGAGCTCGGCATCCTGAAACGGATCCGTGCCACTCCTCTTCCACCGGCCGCCTATCTGACGGCCGTGCTCATTTCGATCACGATCGTTTTTGCGATTCAGGTGGCGTCGCTCTTCGTGCTCGGCCGCCTCCTGAAGTCGACTCCCTGGCCCGACCATCTCCTGTCGCTCGTACTGGCGTTGGTGCTCGGGGCAGCGGCATTCGCGGCTCTCGGCCTGGCGATCACGGGGTTCATCCGCTCGCTCGAAGGCTCGTCCGCAGTCCTCAACGTGATCGTGTTGCCGACGGCCTTCCTCAGCGGGTCATTCGGCGAGACCCAGCACTATCCGAAGGTGCTCCGCGCGATCGGCGACGTTCTGCCGCTGAAGTACCTCCTGGACCTGATCAAGGGCATCTATCTCCACGGCCAGCAGATCTGGGACAAGCCCGCAGCCGTGGCTGTACTAGCCGCGTGGGGGCTGTTCGGAATGGTTGTTGCAGTGCGCACTTTCCGCTGGGAACCGCGTGAGGGTTAGCTGCGGGCCCGGGCGGTAATACGGCTGTAATGCAAGTCGAAAACGTCATTGCCTTCGTCACCGAGGAAGACCCCGCAGGTCTCGAGATTCGGGTCAACTTCGGCGTCTTCGCCGGGCGCGACGCAACGTCGGCCGAGCTCGAGGAACTTGGAAAGCTGCTTGTGCCCGAGGCCGGTGAAATCTCGATCGTGGGCGAGCAGCGGCACGAGATGTCGGAGGATGCCGAGGTCGTCTTGCACCAGGTCCGCGTGTCCGTCTCTCTGGAGAACGTGCCGGACGACTCCGAGGAGCGCAAGGAGTTCTGCCAGCGACTGGTCACGCTCGCGGAGATCTGGGCCCGCCAGTGCATCAACGAGCGCAGCTCCGAGATCTCGGACCTCTAAGCCGCGTCAGGAAACAGGAAGCCGGAAGCGGAGCGACGGGCCGAGCGCGCCGCCGGCTAGCTTCCACGTGACGCGGTAGCTACCCGCGAAGGTCAACGGGTATTGGCGCGCGTAGTTCACACGCGATCCCCAGGTCGAGCCGCTCTGCCGAAAGACCGGGAAAGAGCCGCAGCGCTGCGAGTACGCCGGTGTCCTTCGTGGCGGCAACCGACGGACACAGAGGGTATAGCGGTTGAAGTACCGGGCGGCCGTGGTTATCTCGAGGGAAATCTTGCCGGTCCGCTTGAAGATGCCGTAGCAGACGTCGCCGCTCGTGCTGCAGTAGCTCGCGATCGTCTTGGGCCGAACGGCCGTTTCTCCTGCTCCGGGCGTTGCAGTCGCCAGGACGAAAGGAAGGACTGCGAGCGCGGTCGCTGCGAGTCTCGTCGGTCTCAACGCGCCCTCGCTGCTCTTAGTGCCAGTCCGGCGACGCGCGTGGGCCGGCCGGCTCCCGCGATGACCTCGTCCAGCGCCGTGGCGAAGTCCTCGATGTCCTGCTCCGAGAGAACAAGCGGCGGGAGACCCTTCAGGACCGGGAGATCGTGCCCCGCGACCTGGCTCAAGATGCGGTACTTCGTGAAGAGCGGGACAACCACGAGCTGTGCGAACAGGCCGGCTTGCATGCGTTCCATCACGCGCCAGGCGAGGCTTCCGGATTCGGGCTCACCGAATTCCATCGCCCACATCAGCCCGAGGCCGCGTACTTCCTTGACAGCGTCGTGCGCCTCGACGAGAGGTCGCGTCAACTCGAGCAAGCGGCGGCCGAGCTGCTCGGATCGCTCGACGAGGTTCGCGTCGTCCAGTTCGCGCAAGGTCGCGAGTCCGGCTGCCATTGCAAGGTCGTTCGGGGCGAATGTCGACCCGTGGCTCACCGAGTGCTCGAGCGAGTCGAAGACGCCGTCGTACACATGCCGCGCCATGAGCAGCGCGCCCACGGGGACGTAACCACCCGAGAGAGACTTCGCAACGGTGACAAGGTCTGGCTCGAGCCCCCAGTGCTCGAAGGCGAACAGCTTCCCCGTGCGGCCGAAGCCGGTTTGCACCTCGTCGACGGCGAAGAGCGTCCCATAGCGGCGGCAAAGTTGCTGTGCGCCTTCGAGATAGCCGTCCGGCGGCAAATTCACGCCCTTGCCTTGAACGGGCTCGACGAGAAACAGCGCGACGTCTTCGCCGCGCAGCTCCCGCTCGAGAGCGTCCAGGTCGCCGAACGGAACCTGGGAAAACCCCGGCAGCAACGGGCCGAAGCGCTCGACGAAGTGCGGATCGCCGTTCGCCGAGAGCGCGCCCAGCGTAAGCCCGTGAAATGCATGGTCGGTCGAGATCACGCGTGCACGCCCCGTCGCCGCGCGGCCGAGCTTGAGCGCCGCCTCGACCGCCTCCGTTCCCGAGCTCGTGAAGAGCACGCGCTCGAGGCTCGCCGGCGTGCGCTTGAGCAGCTCCTCCGCGAGCAATCCGGGTAGCAGGGAAACGCCAAGCTGCACCGAGCCGGGAGTCTCGAGCTCGAGCGACTCGATCAGCGCCGCGCGGACGCGCGGATTGTTCCGCCCGACATTGAACATCCCGAATCCGCCAAGCAGGTCCAGGTACCGACGGCCTTCGGAGTCGTAGAGGTACTGGCCCTGCGCACGGGACCAGACGCGATCGAAGCCGATCGTCTTCAGCACACGCATGAACTGCGGGTTGATGGTGCGCGCGTAGAGCTCGTACTCCTCGCCCGAACGCGCCTCGACCAGTTCGCGGATCACCGGCGGAGCGTATCGCCCCGAAAAAGACGAGAGCCCCGCGGCTGCAGGGCTCTCGGTTCCAAGGATGTACCTGGCGACTACTTGTTGTGACCCTTGCCGTGGCTCGAGTTGCCGTGGCTAGAGGAGCTGGCGTTGCCATGCTTCGAGGCGTGCAGCTTCTTCGGCTTCTTCGGCTTTTGTCCATGACTGGTCGTCGCCGTGGTCGTCGTCGACTGCGAGGTCGTCGTCGACTGTGAGGTCGTGGTCGCAGCGGTCAGAGCACATACGCCTTCCGTGTCGCCGTGCGCCAGGTGCGCAGGAACAGCGGGTGCGGCGATGTTGATCGTGTGCTCCTTGCCGGACCCAGTCTTGTGGCAGACGTCCATCTTCTCCTGGCCGCTGCCTGACTCGCTGTCGGCCTGGTCGCCGGTCGTGCTGGTGGTCAGCGGCGTGCTGGTGGTGAGCGGCGTCGTCGGGGACGTCGTGCTCAGGGTCGTCGAGCTTTGATGCTTGTTCTTGTTGCCGTCGGAATCGAAGTCGCTGTCCTCCGACTCCTGATCGTCGGCGGATTTGTTTTCGAAGTCCCCGGTCGTCGTCTGGGACTCGGTCGTGCTCGTAACGACCGTGCTCGTGGTGGAGCCGGTCGTGACCTGCGCAAGTCCGACGCCTGCGGCGGCGGCGAATGCGAGGCCAACGAGCGCGCCGACAACGGAACGACGGGTCATGTTGCTCAATCGCTTACGCACTTTGGGAATCCCTTCAACGTGGGGAATTGCGGCCTATGGTTGAACAGTCGCCACCTGTCCGCGAAACTTGCGCCGCGCTCCCTCGAACGAGGGAGCCCTACTCGTCATCCACGACAACCGTCGCCTGAACGCCTCCTTCTTGCCCGTACTCGTCGTCATAGACCTCGATCACCTCGACGGGGCGGCCGTCCGGAAGTAGGACCGTGTCGCCCTCGGTGACGGTCTCAGAGGCCCAGCTCACGATTCCAATTACACCGCCGGCTGCGTCGATAAGCCGTAACCGAAACCCGCTAACCATTTGAAGAACCATAAAACGCCCGCGTGAATGTCGCCAACGCTGACCGGCTGATCGCGGCGCTACGCTGCGAGTCGGGCCCCCGTAGCTCAGTGGATAGAGCAGCGGTTTCCTAAACCGCGTGCGCTGGTTCGATTCCGGCCGGGGGCATTCGGCAGTTCTTCGCTAGCCGCCGTTCTCGGTCGCCGGCGCGACCCGCTCTTTCAAGCTCGGGGTTGGGTCAAGTGTGTCTTCGCTGGGATGCATGATCTTCGGCGCCAGACAGATGCGCTCGAGGACGACTGCTTCTTTGACGATCACGTCGAGGAGCGCAAGGTGTTCCTCTATAGGTAGATCGGTCCTCGCCCTCAGCGTGGCGGCTGCACCCACGATGACCTGCAGCGGGTTCGCCATCCGATGCCGGACGAGTTGCGTGTAGTGGAAGAGTGCGCGCTGATACTCCTCGCTGTCGCTCGTCGCCTCCGCGAGCTTGGCCGCCGCTACGACGAGCTGTTCGTCGGCGAAGTTCATCAGACGCTCGGCATCCTCCGAGCGGTGGTCGGCTGCAGCCGTCTGCGTCGCCGCAGCGATCAGGTGCTCCTTCGCCGCCTGCATGTGGACGTTGGCCTCCGCCAAGCGCAGTTCGGCGGCCACTGCGCGCTCGTCGGCCGCGCGCATGCGCTCCTCGATCTCACCAGCCTGGGTCGCCGCGTTGGCCTGTCGAACGTCGGCCAGCAGCTCCCGGGCATCCGCGTCAACCTCGCGCGAATCGGCTTCGACCCCACGCGCATCCGCCACGATCTCGCGCAGGTCGGCGTTGTCCCTCCGCTTGTCTGCCTTCGCCTCACGGGCGTCGGCCACCGCCTCCCGGGCATCTGCGACGACCGCGCGCTCATCGGCGTCCGCCTCACGGGCATCGGCCTCGACGGTTCGCGCTTCAGCCACGCGCACGCTCTCCCGCTCGCGACTCTTCTGATCGCTGGAATCCATTCGTTCCCTCCCGTGGATGCTGCCTTCCGCGTCTAAGCGGGAGCGAGCGGCGGGAGCAACGTGTCGGACTCGCCGGGCGCAACTACCTAAAACGGCCGAAGCCACAGAGTAGCTGGTGGCAAGAGAAGCTATGTGCGGCTCGCCGATAGGAGTACGAACCCGGTCGTCTTCGGGCGCGGGCGGCATCCGGTTGGCCACTCTCGAACTCGTTCCATCTACACGCCATCTACCGGGACAGGCCGGGACTACAGGGACTCAGCCGTACTCAGACGGACTCGATCCACGTTCGAACGCGGACGTAGCGGACTCAGCGGAGGCACGCGTACTCCAAGCGCATCGATCCAGCGGCTTCCTAAACCGCGTGCACTGGTTCGATTCCGGTCGGGGGCATTCCCGCGAGGCCGTTTCCAAAGCGGATCTGCAGGTCAGGGAGCGTCGCCGAGGAAACGATGCGTCTAGTTCGGCTTGACGCCGAAGATCCGGGTTCTCCAATCGGTATCCGACGAAGTGCCGGAGGCGACGTTGTATTGGTTCGCTAGCCACACGGTCCCCGTCGTGCCGGTCGGGGCCGGGTCGGGACTCGCGCCCGAGTAGTCACCCCAGCGGCAAGGGCTGGTGCTGCCGCAACTCGAGTCGACGTTCGTTCCCGTGGCCTGCACGAGACTCGTGAGTGGCGACTGGTTGTTTGCTCCCTTCTTCCAGACGATCCTGATGGCCGGGAACGTGCTCGCCGAGGACGTGCTTACCGACATAGCCATACTGTCGCCGAACGAGGCACTCGTCCCCGTGTTGGCACGATCGGGAGAGATCGCGCCGTTCCAGACGAAGAGCGAGCTGCTCGTCGCCGACCCCGACTGCAAGAGGAAACCGGCGGCCGGGTCGATCTCGTACCAACGTTCCTCGGTGCCTGCGCCCCCGAAGACGGCATGGGCCGTCCAGAGGGCGATTTGGCCGCCGTGGCCCGGATCGGTCGCAGCAACAGCAGCCTCGAAGCGTCCGTCGAGTGTGTCGAGCAGGTACGGGCTGCCCTGCTCCGGCGCATTTGCAGGCATCGCGTAGGTCGGAACTGAGACGTTCGTCGGTCCCGTCAAGCTCGGAATGGGGACGCCGTTCGCGTCCGTTCCGCTCGTAGTAACCGCGTACACGGAGGCGAAGTCCGCTCCCGACGGGTGCGCTGCCAGATCGGTCAGATCGGCGTTGGCGACGACGTATCCCGCACCGTTGGAGTCGTCAACGAGGTTGGCGGGAACCGGCGTCGCGGCCAGGCTGCCGTCTGCGTTGTGCAGAACACCCGAGGTGTGAACGGAGAACGTGGTCGTCGAGGCGCAGGTTGATCCCGACGGCGGCTTGTTGAGCGTGACGAACCCCGACCCGTCGTATGTGCTAGCGAAGTTCCCGTAGAGGTTGTATCCATAGAGGAGGAAGTCGGACGAGTCGCCGAGCTTGGGGTAGTCGGGAAGCTCGCCCCCGAAATCGATCGCGTACTGGCAGAAGTCACTCGCGCTCGTGGGGGTCGCAGTCTTGCTCCAGCCGACGGCGAGCCCGGTTGAGCTGAAGAAGAGGTCGTAGTAGACCGCGGAGTAGTAGAAACGGGCCGTCTTGGCGTCCCACATCATCTGCGGGTCGCTCAGGCTGTAGCCGAACAGGCCGCCTGAGATCCCCGTGAGGGCACTGAGCGAACCAGTGTTGATCAGAGAGCCCGCGCGACCGTAGATCGCATACGTGGTGTTGACCGTCTCGATGTAACGATCGGGACCGATCGCACCGGTCGTATCGGGCGGGGTCACCCCGCTCTGGAAGGTGCCGTCGAAGCTCGGCGCGACATTAGGGAGGTTGAAGATCGTCGGCCCGCCACCGCCGCCCGGCTTCGGCTTGGGAGGACGACCGTTCCCGAGGCCTGCCTTGGCGTTCGCCGCCGCCTTCGCCAGTGCGTACTCGCGCGCATGGAGCGGCATGTAGCCACGCGGCAGACCCGAAGGTCCACCACGGGACGGACCAACCTGGCTCGCGAGCATCAACGTTGGGGCTCCTGAGGGAGGGTCAGTCCTGTCGGCAAGCCCAGGGGACGCGCCCAACAGCACAAAGGACAGGGCGCTGGCGAACCCGGCGGCTACGAACTTGATCATGACGGCACTCCAAGTGATCGGGTTGTCGTATAGGGACCGACGAACGAGAGGTGTGCAATACCTCGTACCAGTGATCTTCAGAGGGATCCTTTTCAGGAAGCGTCATCCTTGGCACGACGATTCTCAAGCGCGGGCATTCCCGCCCTCGCCTGCCCAATCCGACAGACGCCGCCGCGCACTGTGAGGGCGCCGGAACCTAGAACGGCTGCCAGGTGTAGTTGATCGCCATGCGCGCGGAAGAGCACCGAAACGTTTTCGCGCGCAACAGCATGAAGCCCACGAGAGTGAAGACCGACGCCCAACTGATCAAAGCGGCACGGACCGACCCCGAGGCATTCGGCGAGCTGTACGGCCGGCACGTCAACGCGGTTCACGCCTACCTTCGGAATCGGGCTCCGAGCAGAGTCGCGGGGGAGCTCACGGCCGAGACATTCGCGCAGGCGGCACTCTCGCTCCGGCGGTTCCGCGACGAGATGGACGGCTTGGGGCTGCCGTGGCTCTACGGGATCGCGCGCAATCTGCTTCGGACCTATCACGAGCGGGAGCGCATCGAGTCGAAGGCCCGGCAGCGGCTCGGACTGCCCGCTCACGACTACGAGTTGGAGGTTCACGAAGCAAACGCCCGCATCGACGCCGAACGGCTCGCACCGGAGCTCTCTGCCGCCCTCGACACGCTGCCGCGGGCCCAGCGTCAGGCGCTCGAGCTCCGCGTGGTGCAGCAGCTTCCTTACAAGCAGGTGGCCCTGTCGCTCGACTGCTCCGAAGTGGCAGCCCGTATCCGCGTCACGCGCGCCATCGACTCTCTTTCTCGCCTACTCAAAGGAGTTTCGTGATGACGACCGACCTCGAAGCAATTGGACGTGACCTTCAACACGCACTGGAGAGGCGGCTCAGCAACAAGAGACGACGTAGCCACAGAGTCCGCCTGGCGGGGCTTTGCCTGGCAGCCACCGGCACCTTCGCGACCGTCGCCTACGCAAGCGGAATCGGTGGCGATCTCCAGCTCGACCCCAGCAAGTGGTCGATCCTCGGAGGTGGCAGCGTCGACGACGGCCGCGGCGCTTACGTGCATGCGAAGAATCGGGTCGACGGATCGAACTCGACATTCATGGTCGAGCACGACTCCGGGCTCCCCGCCTACCAGGCCTTCCTGCTCCATCAAAAGACCTTGGCGGCGGCCAACTCCACCTCACCGGTGCCCGTGCGGTCCGAGCCGGGCGCTCTCTGCACACCCGACGCCCTCACACGGGCAGAGACTGTGGCCATGGTCGCGCTGCGAGCAGGTTTCGCACCGGGCGCGAACCCCGATGCCACGAGGGCTGCGGTCACCGCGGCGGTCACGGATGCCTTTAAGAACGCTCCGTGCGTAGGGCTCGAATACGCAGGCGAGCAGGCGCGACTCGTCTACTCCGGCCGCCAACCGGAGTCGACGTTGATGCCGGGCGCGCGATAGCCGGGCCGCCGGTCCTTCGGCGCGCGCGCCCAGACGACGTCGGGAGGATCGCCGAAATCCTCGACGAGTGCACGCGGCACTACCTCGGCAGGCCGAGTTCCCGTGACGATGCGCTGGGCCGTCTGAGGCTAGGGGATTCGGCGCAGGACTTTCGCCTTGCTCTCGACTCTGAAGGGAACACGGCCGGCTTCGGCCATGTGTGGGCGGTACAACCGGACGAGGTCCGCGGCTTCGTTCGCGTGCGGCCGTCGGCCAAAGGGCGCGGCGTCGGCGCAGCTCTACTCTCGTGGCTCGCGCCGCGGGCCCGCGAGATCGCACGCGAAGTGAGTCTCGACCACGACGCCGTCCTCACGGTCACGAGCTGGGCACAGGATCCCGATGCCGCGGCGCTACTCGCGCAGAACGGCTTTTCGCCAATCCGTCACTTCCTGCAGATGCGAATCGACCTCGGCCCTAGCCTGCAGGACCCCGGCTTGCCCGAGGGCCTCGAGTCGCGGTGCTTCTCGTCGGGCGCCGACGATGCCGAGCTCTTTGCTGCATTCCGCGAGGCCTTCGCCGATCACTGGGGCAATACCGAAGTCGACGAAACCCAATGGTGGCGTGAGAACCGGGACGAACCGAACGCCGGGTTCGATCCAGCTCTCTGGGTCGTAGTGCGAGAGGGCGGGACCATCGCCGGGTTCTCTATCTGCCGAGAACGCCAAGACGCCGGCGAGACAATCGGCTGGATCTCGCTCCTCGGCGTACGCCCGCGGTGGCGCGGACGTGGGCTCGGCGAAGCACTACTCGTACAGAGCCTCAATAGCTTCCAAAGTCGAGGACGTCGCTGCGCAGCATTGAACGTCGATGTCGACAACACAACCGCTGCGCTTCGGCTCTATACGAAGGTTGGAATGGAGCCGACCCCCGCGTTCACAGTCTGGTCGAAGTCGCTTGACGACGAAAATCCCTCAGCTCTGCCGACGTAGACTGGCGAGGTGGACGGGTCTTTGCAAGTCAAGATTTCCCTGCAAAAACCGGCTTGACGAATTTGCGGCACCCACGGCCCTCACCCTCCCGCAGATCCCATCCGTTTCGCTTATTGTCCCCGCTTCATGTTGCGGCGAAGACGCGTTGGCCCGCGCGTGCTGGTTCGGACTGGCCGAAAGCGCTCGGATCGGCGCTTCGGCTTGTTGGCGACCTCGGCGATCGTTGCGCTTACGGCTCTGGGCACGTTGCCGGGCGCGGCCGCCGACGGGACGAGTTCGGCAACGGTGATCGCCTCCGCCGACGCATACGTCACGTCGAGCGAGCCGTCGGCGAACTTCGGTTCAGCGACCGACCTCCGCATCGACAGCGCTCCCAACGACAAAAGCCAAGCCCGGATCATCCGCAGTTACATCCGCTTTGACATCCCAGCATCTTCGGAGCCGCCCGTTCGTGCAACGCTTCGGCTCTACGCGACGGGCGGCGACAAGAATGGGGTCACCATCGGCGTCGCTTCCAACAACTGGGACGAGCCGACGATCACGTGGGACAACACTCCCGCCCCTTCCGCAAGTCCAACCGTCGCCACAGGGCCGTTCGACGCCGGCGCCTGGGTTTCGCTGGATGTCACGGCGCTGATACCTGCCGCCGGACCGGTGACCTTCACGCTGACGAGCTCGGCTCCCGCACCGATGGCCTTCGCGAGCCGCGAGCAAGGAGACACCGCGCCGAGTTTGTCGATCGAAACAACAGCCGCCGTCGTCACGGCGCCGGCAAACGACACCGCCCCGAGCATCTCGGGATTGGCGCAAGAAGGTCAGACATTGACGGCCACGGCAGGAACCTGGTCAGGCACGCAACCAATTGCCCAGGTCTTTCAGTGGCTTCGCTGCGACAGTACAGGCGGGAGCTGTGTCGTAATCCCAGGCGCGAACAACAGCACGTACACGCTAATAGAGGACGACGTGGGCAACACGCTTCTCGTGGGGGTCACGGCCTCGAACAGCACTGGCTCTAGCGCTGCCACCTCCGCGCCAACATCGATTGTCGAAGCCGCCCCCAACGACACGTCGCCGCCGAGCGCACCCACGGGTCTCAGCGCGAGCGGCGATCAGTCAAGTTTGACGTTGACGTGGGATGCGTCGAGCGACAATGTTGCTGTTGTCGGCTATGACGTGTCGTTGAACGGCAGCCGCGTCAACTCGGTGCCGCAGACGAGCTATCGCTTCACCGGCCTCAGCTGTGGGACGAGCTACACGCTCGGTGTTGCCGCCCTCGACGGGGCCGGTAACCACTCA
>Ga0307310_10000503_pt1 | contig 13052 bp, 9 predicted proteins | sample ER_DNA_197_FD_194502 | JGI IMG/M metagenome (GOLD analysis project Ga0307310, IMG submission 194502) | Bulk soil microbial communities from the East River watershed near Crested Butte, Colorado, United States - ER_DNA_197 | ecosystem: Environmental > Terrestrial > Soil > Floodplain | place: USA...
CTGATCGCGCGGCAACGGTTTCGTGTAATCGTCGTACAGATAGATTCGCACCAGGCGCGGTTGCGGGAACGTCCCCTCGAGATGATGCCAGTTGTCCGGAGCCATGAAGAACTGGCCGCCGTGCTGCGGGTTGTGATTGCCGTGCGGGCGCTGCGTGTACTTCACGGCCATCGCCGATCCGTCCGGACACGTCCCGGGACTGAGTTGCTCGATTTCGGGATGCCCCGCGCAGGTCCATGACAGCCCGACGGTCACCTGCACCAGATCGCGATGATCGATGGGGCACTTGCCGCGCTGCTTCTCGGCGACCACCGGATGAACCGGGCATGTCCAGATCGAGTCGAGACGCACGGCGACCAGCGCCATCTTGCAGACCGGACAGTTCCCCTTCTCTGTTTCGAAGACGTCGGTGTGTCTCGTGCCGTCGGGCATGACGACACCGTTCATCGGACAGGCCCAGGAGATCGGCGGCAGGTCTATGTCGGCAGCGGGTCGCGGGTTTTGCTGCGCGATGATCGTCGCACCCGGCAAGACGACGAGAGCCGTGGACAGCAGCAGGGCCAGCCTGGATGCCATGAACCCTCCAAGGACCCCATTATGCTATCGATTCTATCTCTCGGTTGCTTCGTACCACTCTCTCCAGCGCCTCGCATCGTGCGGCAGGCTCTGGCCCGTGATATCGCGCAGCGCCTGGAACACCCACGTGTGCGTTTCGGCGTCCAGCGCGCCGTCGATGGCGAAATCGAGCAGCCGCGGAACCGCCGTGCGGCGCTGCGCCGCGCTGAACATGCCCGACTGCGCCAGGCCGCACGCGGCGCGCTCGCGAATCAGGGGCGACGGGTCGTCGTGGAAGCTGTCGAGCAGCGGCGCGATCGACGCGTCGATCGCGAGGTAGGCGAGGCCTTCGACCGCCCAGTAACGAATGTTCACGTTATCGTCGTGGATCGAGCCCAGAAGAATGTCGAGGACACGGGCCTGGTCGATGCCGCGGTTGCCGAGGAGCGCCAAATCCCACAATGCGTTGGCGCGGGGGCCCTGTTCGCCATTGCGCGCCACGGCCTCGAGACGATCCACGGTCGAGGAATCTTTGATGAGGTTTCTCGCGGCAATGTCCACTTCGATGCCCGCCACCCGCACGGTGAGGTCGTCGGAGTTGATGGCGGTGAGAAAGAGATTATGTAGCCGCTCGTTCAACTCGATGCGTCCACGCCAGCGGCCCACACGCGCCGCGATCTGTTCGTTGGCGCCGCGATAATGGTTGATCGACCGCTCGAGGAGCAGTTCCGCCTGGCTCTGCGGCGGTGTCTCGTCGAGCACTGCGATTTCGTGTTCCGACAGGACATTGGCCGAGGCAGGGCTGGGTGGATCCTCCAGCCTGATCAAGCGCGCAATCGGCTCCCACGCCGCGCGCAGGGTGCCGGAGCCGGCGGCGATGGTGCCCAGTAGAAATGCCGTGGCCGCAAGTGAAGTCGTCCGCCAGTTTGAAATGCGCATGGTGGAGGGTAGGTGCCGATCGCAAGCCCGATGCCTTGCCAAACCGGGCAACGTTGAGAAGTCGTGGAGACGAGTCTTGAGACAATCCGGCTAAAGCCGGACACCACGTACGCGATTTGAAGGAGCCGCGCGTTTCAGGTCTTCTTGTTGTGGAAGGAGAGATCTCCGGGATTGATCAGATCCGGCACGGTCCAGCCGGTCAAGTCGTACTCGTCCATGCACTGCTCGGCGAACCCTTTCAGCTTGTCGGCGGTGCCGTTGGCCATTGCGCCGAAGAGGCAGTACCGCCGGATCTCCTCGGTGCTGCCGCCGTAATTGATCTCATAGAGCTCGTGGCGGGCGCCGAATTCGGTCCCCAGACAATCCCACAACAGCTTCATCAGCTTGACGCGATCGACGGCGGTGTAGCCGTTCGAGCCTCGCATGTAGCGATCGATGTACGGCCGGATATCCGGATTGGCAAAATCCTTCGCGTGCGAAGTCAGATAGATCAAACCGGACGCGACCGTCTGCTCGATGATGTACTTGATCTTCGTGTAGGCCATCGTCGCGAGAATCTGATACGCGTTTCCCGGCTCCATGTTCGGCAGCAGGTAGCCGCCCTTCCATGGCCGAGGATCTCGCACCATCGCTTCCGTCAGCGCCCAGAACATGTTGCGCCAGGCAAGCACCTCGCCGACGTTGGCCTGCACGCCACGGAAGTCCTTCGTGCCGGCCGCCTCGACGGCTTTCAGCAGGAGACCTGCAATGAAATCGAGCTTCACGGCAAGACGCGTGCACCCGTGTACGACGAAGCGCGGCAGGAAGCCGGTCTGGGGAAAAAAGTTGTTCGCCTTTTCCACGTCACCGTAGACGAATACGTTCTCCCACGGGATAAAGACCTTGTCCATGATGAAGACCGCGTCGTTTTCATCGAGCCGTGACGACAGCGGCTGGTCGAAGGGGCTCGACATCACCGCTGAGGTCATTTCGTACGAAGTCCGGCAGAGAAACTTCACGCCCTGGGCATTGGTGGGCACCATGAAGACGAGCGCGAATTTCTTGTCCTGGACCGGGATCAAGCCGTGGTGCGCGATGAACGTGTAGTTCGTCAGCACCGATCCGGTGGCCACGACCTTGGCGCCAGAGACGATGATTCCGCCATCGGTCTCCTTCTCCACGTGGACACAGATGTCCGCGACCTGATCGGGCGGCTTGTCGCGGTCTACGGGCGGATGAATGATGGCGTGATTGACGAACGGCACGCGCTCCTGACAGAACGTGTACCAGCGCCTGGCGTTGTCCTGGAACGGTTCGTAGAACTCGGCATTGGCACCCAGCGTGCCGAGAAATGCCGCCTTGTAGTCCGGCGAACGGCCCATCCACCCATACGTCAGGCGTTGCCATTCGGCAATGGCATCGCGACCCGCGATCGATTCCTCGACGGTCTTTGGCGCCTTGAAAAAGGCGTGCGTCTTGCCGTGGCCGTCGGTGTCGGTGGGCAGGAGGATCTTGGCGGAACGCGCCGGATCGTGGAGCGCATCGAACAACCGGGCCGTCATTCTCGCGGTGTTGCGAAACGCCGGATGCGTGGTTGCGTCGCGGACACGCTCCCCGTAGATGTACACTTCGCGCCCGTCACAGAGCGATTCCAGATATTCGGCGCCGGTCTGCGGCCGATCGTATCTGACCGCGCCGATGTCCTCGGGGCGTATCGCGCTCATCGGATTCTCCCGCTGCTTTCGAGGTTACAAAACGACGTAGCCTAAACCCAAACGCGGAGAATTCAAAATGAGGTGCGGGTATACCGACGGTTTGACGTGGAGATCGCAGAGTGTGTTCTTAACCACGGAGACACTGAGACACGGAGGCGTTCGACGCGGTCGGCCTGCGGAGCAGGCCGAGGATCAGGCGTGCCAGAGGCGCCGCTTCGCGGCGTCGCGTCGAACGCGCCGAATTCTCTGTGCCGCCGTGCCTCTGTGGTTGATTTCAATCCGTGACGTTATCTCCGAGTAGTCCGTGGTGGATGTTGTGAGGAGAAGCGCTCTGCGGAGACGCGCGTCAGCGACCCACGCCGGCCGGCCCGTGGGCGAGGCTCGCCACGGTTTGCAGGAGCGCGTCGAGTTGAATGGGCTTCGCCAGGTGCCGTTGGAATCCCGCCGCGAGCACCCGCTGCCGCTCATCGTCTCGCGCACAGGCGGTCACCGCCGCCGCTGGAATGCGCCGCGCCCGCACCGACGGCAGCGCGCGCGTCGCCCGGATGAGATCGTAGCCGTCCTGCCCCGGCATCGCGATATCGGCGAGCAACACGTCCACGTCGGCGTTGGTCAGCACGGCCAGCGCATCGACGGCCGATCCCACCGACGTCACGGTTGCCCCCGATTGTTCGAGTGCCGCCACCATGAGCTCGCGAACGTCCGGCTCGTCATCGACAATCAGAACGTGGACGCCAGAAAGCGATGGCGCCGTCAAACGATCGACGGATCGTCTCTCCGCGTGAGACGGGACCGCCGCTCCGTGCCCAGACCGCTCCGACAGCAGCGGCAGTGTGACGATGAACGAGGCGCCCGCATTGGTTCCCTCGCTCTCCGCCCGAATGCTCCCGCCGTGCGCTTCGAGGAGCTGCCGTGCGATGAACAAGCCGAGGCCGAGCCCGGGTTTGCTGCGCGCAGTGGAAATGTCCCCCTGGCGGAACTGCTCGAATACGTGGGGCAGAAACGCGGGGTCGATGCCGACGCCGCTGTCCGTCACCCGCACTTCCACAACCGGTTTGCCCGGCCTGATATCGATGCCGTCGATGACATCGATGACATCGACCGTCACCCGTCCGCCGGCTGGCGTGAACTTGACGGCGTTCGCCAGCAGGTTCAAAAACACCTGTTCGAGCCGCCGCGGATCCCCGAGGACCGCCACGCTCGGGTGCGCGCCCAGCCGCACTTCCACGCCTTTCGCATCCGCCTGCGGCATGATCGCTTCGATGGTGCCGTGGATGATGTCGCCGAGGTCGAGCTCGTGGGGCTCGAAGACGACGCGGCCGCCGACGATCCGCGAGATGTCGAGCAGCTCCTCGATCAGCTGCGCCTGGCGCGTCGCGTTGTTGAAGATGGCCTCGACGGCTCGCGTCGTCCGGGCCGCGTCGAGGGACCCGGCGCGCAGCATGTCGGCCCAGCCGAGCACCGCCGTCAGCGGCGTGCGCAGCTCGTGCGACACAATCGAGAGGAAATCGTCCTTCGATCGATTGGCGGTCTCCGCTTCGGCCCGGGCCCGCTGCGCCGTATCGTAGAGACGCGCGCGGTCGATGGCCTGAGCGCAGTGTTGCGCCACCGACATCAGCAGTGCCGTGTACTCGTTGTCGAAATGAACGGGCGCCGTGAAATGGACCGTGATCACGCCGATCGCCGCGTCCTCCACGATGAGCGGCAGGACGGCGGCCGAGGCGAAGCCGCCGCTCGCGGCGATCGAGGCCGAGCGCCAGTAGCGGTCCCCGTAGTCGGCGAACGAGCTGACGAATACCGCCTGACGCGTCTCGATCACATCGGTCGCGCACAGACCGGAATCGGCGGCGAAGGTTCGGTAGGGTTCGGCAGATGGCTCGGCGTACTCCTCGCCGTACAGCGTCTCGAAGTATGTCCGGTCGTCCGACAGCAGGGCAACGGAAGTGGCCGACGCACCGAGAGCAATCGTTCCGTGCCGGACAATCGCCGTCGCGACGGCCTCAACGGTGATGGACTCCGAGAGCGCGGCGCTCAATGTATAGAGTCGAGTCGTCCGTGCGGCGAGCGCGCGGTATTTGGTTTCGCTTTCGCGCAGCGCGGCTTCGGCCTTCTGCCGCTCGCGAAGCTCCACACCCGCACGCGCCCGGAACGCTTCGGCCTCGACGCGTGCGTGTTCGCTGGTCTCATGCGCCCTGGCCCGCACGAGCGCTTCGGCGGTTCGCCGGCCGGCGCTCAACAACAACGCCCGTTCGTCGGGAGCGAGACTCCGGACCTGGCCAAAGCTCAGGACGAGTATGGCGATGGCGCGTCCGGCGGCCAGGAGTGGAATGGCCACGGCCGTCGGCTGCAAGGCTAGTGCGTCAAGAGAGGGGATGCGATCAGCCGCGCCCGGAAGCGCCGACGAGGACGCTGCCGCATCGAGCGATCCAATGGCCTGCCGCTCCACGACGTGTTCGAGGGCCGGGTAACTCGAGAGCGGGAATGTCGATTTCGTGAGCGTCTCTTCGCACCCGACGGTCCGGATGACTTCACCCGAGCGCCCTCCATCACCGAGGAGGATGAAGGCGCCGGCAGCCGCGTCCACGGCCTGGAGGAATTCGGGAACGCAGTCCTCGATCACCCTGCCGGGTGTCTTGGCGCGCGACACAGCGGCCACCAGCTGGTGGAGCTTCTCTGATAAGCCGGCCTGACGCTCCGCCGCCAGGCGCGCGGCGTGTTCCGCTTTCGTCCACTTTCGCAGACGCAGCCCCATGATCACGATGATGATGAGCGCCGCGAGCGCGAGGATCAGCGCGGTCCCTCCCGTGTCTGACGGCCACACGGCGAGTGCGAGCGCGGCAATGGGCAGGGGAGCGCGCTGTACGGTGCCGATACGGTCGCACTTCACGCCGTGTAATTTCGTTCCCATCGTCCGGGGTCGGACGTTCGATTGTCGGGGGTCAGTCGCGAAAGGGCACAATTGGACGTCGCAATCGTCCCACGCCTGCAATGCGCATACCTGAGACGATCTAAATCGTAATGCGAAAAAGAGGTCGTAACCCTGTCGGTTTACTGGTCTAAAGGCGGATCCCGCGTCCCGAGGTCGCGAGTACGGGGATCGCTTCCGGCGGGGCCGCAGATGGAAGGGCCGTGGATGCCGGCGCAGCGGGAAGCGTCAATCGAAAGCAGGCGCCGAGCGGTGCGGGAACGAGCGCCAGGGCGCCGCCGTGAGCTTCAGCAATGCCGAGGGCGAGCGACAACCCGAGGCCTGTGCCCTCGCCGACGTCCTTCGTGGAGAAGAAGGGTTCGAAGATCCGTCCAGCCAGCGCAGGCGGCACGCCGGGGCCGTCGTCCTGAATCTCCACGGCAACATCGGACGTCCCGACTCGAAGCGTGCGCACCGACAAGTGGCCCTGGAGGCCAGCGCGCCGCATCGCCTGTTCGGCATTGAGCACAAGGTTCAAGACGATCTGCTGGATCTCCTCGCGACACACGAGCACGGACGGCAGATGGTCTTCGTACCCCTCGCGCAGCTCGATGCCCGTCGCGCTCAGTTCGTACTGACGGAGCGCGAGCGTGCTGCGCACGATGTCGTTGAGATCTGCCGTGGTGCGCTCGGCCGATGATCGACGGACGAAGGCGAGCAGATTGCGCACGATGTTCGCGGCACGGCGCGCGGCGGCGTGGACCTGTTCGAGGTAGTTACGGACCTCCTGGCGCCGTTCGGACGCCATGAGCAGATCGCTGAACCCGACGATCGACTGCAGGGGATTGTTGAGCTCGTGGGCGACGCCGGAAACGAGTTGGCCGACTGCCGCCAGCCGCTCGTTGTGAATCAGCTGGTCGCGAATCTGCGCGTCGTGCGTGGTATCCCGCTCGGCGGCCACCAGATTCATCACATGCCCGGCGCCATCCGTCAGCGCGACGATGCTGCAGGTGGACTGGAACGTCGACTGATCGCGGCGCCGGCGCATCAGCGTTCCACGCCACGCCTCGGCCGTCGGCGTCGCCGTTCGGATCGCGTCGAACTGCGGGCGTGATTCCTCGGCGAGGAAGTCGGTGGCCGTCATGTGACTCACCTCGTTCGCGTCGCACCCGAACGTGCGACAGAACGCGGCGTTCGCATACTCGATCCGGCCATCAGGCGTCATGATCGAGATCAAGTCATCGGCTTGTTCCATCGCGGCAGCCAGCAGCAGCCGCCGACCGTCGGCGCGTCGGGCGTCGGAGTTTTCGACCGCCAGCCGGGCCATCAGCAGGGGAAGCACCGAGATGATCGTGATGACCATCGAGAGGTCGCGAAATCCTTCCAGCGAGGATTCGATGGGAATCACCTGTCGAAGGCCGTACTCGACAAGGGGCAGGGCGGCCAGCGCACCGAACACGACCCACGGGCGCGAAGGCGTCAGCGCGAGTCCCGCGACAACCGGATCCTCTTCGTGAGAGCCCGGAGCAGAGGCTGCTGACCAGGCAACAAAGGCGAACGGCAGGATCCAGATCACATCGTACACGCCGCCCGACCAGTAAAGACCCTGCAGAATTCCCAGGTTGCTGATCGTGAGGATCACAAAGGTCACGAGCGAACCGATCGCCAGCCGCCGATAGGTTGGCCCCCACGTTGCGCCTCTGGCAGTCAGTGTGGCGATGATCAGTGCCGCGCACACCAGAAACTGCTGGAATTCCTGCAGAAACACGAGTCGAACCGGCCGCACCTGGGCCGTCAACGGCGCGAGGTCCGACCCGATCACGAAATGCGAATACAAGAAGCCGGTCATGACCGCTATTCCGGCGATGTCCACGGCGGCGCTGGCGGTCATTGGCTCCCGCGTGCCGCGGTGCGGCTGGGCCAGCAGCGCGAACAGCGGGGCGATGGTCCCGAACAGCGTGAAGACTGTGTACCACCCGAGCCATGACGTCTCGCGCGCGAGCAGCACTTCGTCGATCGTCCAGCCGACGATCCCGATGGTCGTCATCGACAGGCCGAGGGCGACGGTGGCCCAGAACAGCCATTGGCAGCCTGCCCAGTCGCGCCGTCGCCGCGCGATGACGACGATGCCGGTCAACGGTGGAACGAGGAGCGCACAGATCCGCAGCCACACGAGGGCTTGTGCATTTCCGCGCAGAAATGATCCGACAACGAGGTAGGCAAGGGAATAGAGAACGCCGCCGGCAAGCCAGGCCATCGTGACGTGTTTCGGTCGCTGAGACCGGCGGCAGCAGTGGCTGGCTGCTAGGACCGAGGCACGGGCGACTTGCGTTCCTGTCTGATTTTCGTCGGCGTTTTGCCGGTTGTCGCGGAGACCATCTGGTAGAACGTCGATCGATGCCTGCATCCGACCATCAGGGCAATCGCTTCGATCTTGAGAGACGTCTCCTGAAGGAGCCGCACCGCTTCGCGCGCGCGCACGTCGCGCCAATATCGGTGAACCGAAACGTTCAGATGCTTGCGGAAGCTCCGCCGAAGTGTTCTGGGGTGCACGTGGAGCTCCCGCGCGAGGCGACCGATCGAAAGCGGAGCGGCCCAGTTGACCGCGATCCAACGGCGAGCCTGTTCATGAATCGGGCACTGCAGGAGATCGTGCCAGCGGTCGAGGAGCGGGCCACAAGCGTGCTGGAAAATCAGCTCGGGCCGCGATCTCCGATGGCCATTGTGCGTCCAGCAGTGCCGGCCCCGTTCGCGAACGGCCTCGTCGACGCCGAGACGCCCGAGCGACGTGTCGAGCTGAACGTAGACTTCCAACAGAAGCCCGCGCAACACGAGTTTTTCGGGAAGGTTGCGCGCCCGCGGCAGCAACTGGACGAACTCCTGCAGGCGACTGGCCAGGACCGAGGGGTCGGAGGGAGTTGCGCCATCCACCAGGCCCTCGCAATCCTTCACCACGCGCGCGAGCCAGTCGGGGCGCACCGAAAGGCGTTCAGGATCGCGAGCTCTCACTAGACGATATAGACGTATGAGTCCGCCTAAAAGTTACTAGGCACGGCGAACTACATGGTCCTCTTCGCGGACAATCGTGTCCATGAATCGGTCGGTTGAGCTCGCGGACATCGGCGAACCAAATTGTGCGAACCGGTGTCTAATGTCGGATCGATGGAAATCAAGGACGCGGGAGTGGATGACTTGCCGGGGCTCCTCGCGATCTACAACGAGGTCATCGCGACGTCGACCGCCATTTACACCGAGCAGCCGGCCACGCTTGACGATCGCGTCACGTGGTGGAACGCACGCATCGCGCAAGGCTATCCGGTGCTTGTCGCGACCGATGGCACCGGCGTGATCGGATTCGCCTCATTTGGCGATTTTCGGGCGTGGCCCGGATACAGATTCACGGTCGAGCATTCCGTGCACGTGCGGGCCGACCGTCGCGGCGGGGGAGTGGGCACGGCTCTGATGCGCGTGTTGCTCGCCAGGGCGACCGCACTGGGCAAGCATGTGATGATCGCGGGAGTCGACGCGGACAATCAGGCGTCTCTGCAGTTCCACGAACGGTTGGGATTCCAGCGAGTGGCGCATTTCAGCCAGGTCGGCATCAAATTCGGCCGCTGGCTGGATTTGGTTTTTCTTCAGCGGCTCCTCGGGCCCGGCGCTGGCGCGGATTAGTCGCGACAATCAACTGCATGACCAGAACGAACCTGTTACTCCTCGTTGCCCTGGTGTATCTGACGCTGTTGGTCTTCCTCGATTTCCTGCAATTCGCACCGCGGGCCGACGAAGTGCACTTCTGGCCGACGGCCCTGTCGTTCAGTAAATCGTGGATTCCGTCGCTCGACGAGTTGCGGACCTATCACGAGTTGAGCACGCCGCTGTCCTTCCTGGTATTTGGCGCGCTCGAGCACCTGCTGCACGGCGGGATTGCCGCCGGCCGTCTGTTCAACCTGGGGCTGTCGCTTGGCATGACCGCGCTGATCATTACCGCGAGTCAGGACGTCCGGAGCGGGGCGTTGGCGGCGATGGGTTTGTTGATCTTTCCGTATTACCTCGCGGTGAGCGCCCACCTGTACCCGGACGTGATGGGCTCGGCATTCATTCTGGCCGCCCTGATCTGCCATTTCGATCAGCGGCCGTTCGCGTCGGCGGCGTGCTGGTGCCTGGCGATCGCTTCGCGTCAGTATGCGGTGGCGTTTCCGCTGGCGGTCGCGGCGTATGAGCTGTTCCGCGGCGAGCACAGGTCTTCGAATGCGAAGTGGCGATGGCTCGCGCCACTTGCGAGCGCGGCGACCATCGGGGGATGGATGTGGCTGTTCGGGGGACCGGCGCCGGCAGGCGAGCTGGCGGTCCAGGGAATCGATGCGAATCGCCTGCGTCATCTCGATCCAACGCACGCTGTGTATCTGCTCGTCTGCGTCGGCGTGTACTACGTCGTTCCGGAAATGTTGTTGTTCCGGCGAGAGGTCCGGCCAAAACAGCGAGAGGTCCGACTAAAGCCGGACACTACGTACGGAATCTATGGAGTCGTGCTCGCGACGGTCCTTGTGACCCTCGCGTTTCCGCCGCTCGGGAATGACTGGGGCACGCCGACCATGGGGCTGTTCGACCGGCTGATGGTGAGCGTGCTGAATCCCTGGCCGAGAATGCTCGTCTACGCCGGGCTCGCTGCGCTGGCGACGATGCGGTTCAGCGAGTCTTCATTGGCGTCGTTTCTCGTCGCGGCGAACGCCGGCCTTCTCCTCATCTCGCACACGATGTGGGAAAAGTACGCGCTGGCGCTGTTGGTCTGTCTTTGGTACTTGCGCGTCGCAGTTCCGGTCGCCTACTTCCAGCCGCTCGGTTTTCGCGTGAACCGCGCGGGCAACGCCGGCTTGCTCTCAGGTGCGGCTTCCGGCTCTCCCGACGCTTCGCTGATCTCTCGTTCGAGATCCGCCTCGTTGGGAAGACCGGCGAGCTGGTCCACGAACATCAGGGAGTGCTGCGACGGGATCTCGAATTTCTTCCCGCACGTCTTGCACGTGACCTCGTCGTCGAGGCGGAGCAGGTAGTCGCGCACCTTGGCGAACTTGGCGCGGTCGCCCTCGTCGGCCCCGGGCGGCAGCCTGTCCTTCTTCGAGCGGCGCACCCACCGGATGCTGTATTCGCCCGCCCGCCGGCACTTGGGGCACGTATACCGTCCCGGCCGGGTCTCTGATTTTTCGGTGAAGAACGCGCGTTCGTCGAGGGACATTCCCCTATGGTACGCCGGATTTCGTCTTACTTTTTCTGCAGTTCCAGCTCTCGGAGCTTTTGGAGCTCTTCCAGTTCCTTGTTGTTCGTGCAGTAGAACTCGTAGACCTCCCCGTCCCCAAGCGTCCAACGGTGGGGAACCGACTTCCACGGCTTCACGAGCACCTTCGGGTCGTCGACCGCGATCTCGACGATGAGGTAGTTCATGGAAGGACGGGTATAGCGCTCGGTGACGCGCAGTTCGTCGCTATGAAACCACCCGTTGGGCATGATGTAGGTTCTGTCGTCGAAGCCGATCGATTCGACCACCAGCGTATCGCCTTCCCATCGGGCGGTACTGTTGCCGTGAAAAAAGGGCTCCGGATATTTGGGAAGGGGGCGTCCATCGAGGTGGATGACGCGCCAGTTATTCAGGACTTCGTACAGCTGCACCAACAGGCCCGGCTTGTGGACCATCAGCGTCGTATATGGATTCTGCAGCCAGATCGCTGGAACGCCGCGAGGCATGCAGTTCACTGACGACTTCGACAGCTCGAGCTCGGTCGGCGTCATCGCCTTGATCTTCGCCTGCGCCCACGGCTGGAACACCGGTTTTTCTTCGGGAGTCTTCTTGGAATCGAACGTCCCGAGCGCGGCGGGATCAACGCCGAAGCGGCCGCTCACTCCCTGTCCGGCGCCATTGGGGAACCAGTGCCCCGTCAAATCGGGATGGCCGTCAGCCAACCGTGGCGCCGCGCCGCCCGGCGGCAGCACGTTGATTGTGTACTCTTTGTCCTGGGCTCCGGCAGATGCAGACAGCACACACCAAAGCGATATCGCTATCCGAAGATGAGATTTCATGACTAGTCTTGAAGCTGGCCGACCTGGCGCAGAACACCGTCCGGAAACTTCATCGTGCCGGCCGCGGCGTAATTCGACTTGCCATTCCTGGCGATACACCCTCTGACCCACACTTCTTTGCCGATGTTATCGATGAACACCTGCCGCTCGGTTCCATTTCTCCTCAGCGTGATCGGCGCGTAGGTTTGAAACGACCAGTTCTGCACCTTGCCGCTGGCATCCTTGATGTCCACGTAGAAATACGGGTGGGGGCTCTGCCAGTCGAGTTTCGTGAGTGTGCCGGTGAATTCTTTGCAATTCCTGCCGTCGAACTCCGCGTCGAAGGAATGATGCGCAAAGGACGGCGCTGCCAGCAGCAATACGCTACACGTCATCGCCGCCGTGCCAAGAATTTTCAGCATCTTCATCGAAGCCTCCATCCCTCTATAAAGCCCGAGCTGATTACAAACCGCATGATACGCGGATCGCCCCACCCCGGTCGAGGGCGAAACCCGGCTCATGCTCGAAAATGCATCCGTATGCCGAGCGCGATTCCGTCCCGCAGGGCGCCGATATAGGGGCTGACGTGGACATCGTGGCCGGGCGACGCGCTGACGAAGATCTGGAATCGTCCTTCGGGCTGATCCCTGGCGAACAGCTCGAACGACAAGGAGAGGTTGTTGAAGGGATTCCCACCGATTTCGTGCTGGGTCCCGGCCACGAGTGATTTCTGGTTGCCTTGCCAAAGCGTAAATCGAGTGCCGACATAGACCGGTCGAACATCGCCGGCTTCGCCGCCATTGAACTTGAAATTGACCGGTTCCAGGACGACTTCAAGCTCGGGCCTGAACAGGCAGGCCGACAATTTCCAGTACGCCTTGAAGAAGAAGACGTTGTATTCAGAAGGGTCG
>Ga0307310_10000505_pt1 | contig 13030 bp, 17 predicted proteins | sample ER_DNA_197_FD_194502 | JGI IMG/M metagenome (GOLD analysis project Ga0307310, IMG submission 194502) | Bulk soil microbial communities from the East River watershed near Crested Butte, Colorado, United States - ER_DNA_197 | ecosystem: Environmental > Terrestrial > Soil > Floodplain | place...
CACCGAGGGCAAGGACGTCGTCGCTATCAGCCTGTGGGATCGCAAGGAAAACGCGGAGCAGTATAGCCGCGATACCTATCCTCAGGTGCTCAAGGGGCTAGCGAAAGTGGTTGAAGGCACGCCGAAAGTTCATGCCTACGAGGTCAGCAACTCGACCTGGCACAAGATCGCAGCTACCATCTAAGCCTGACGGATGGTTCGATGAAGGGGGAGAGCTGCTTGGTCTGCTCTCCCCCTTTTCGTCGCACCGGATCAGGCCGTGATCACGCGACTTCCGGCACGCCAGTGTCCATCCCTCCCAGCCCTAGGTCGGCCCTGGCACCCTCGGCCAGGCGGCAGTAGCCGGCACGAATCTGGTCAAGCTCGCGCTCCTCGAGCTCTTCCAGATCCAGCATGGCGTTGTGGGCCCCTGCCGTGGCGCGAAGCAACTCGTCCAGCTTCACTTGGAGCGCCTCGGTATCGCGGTTTTGGGTAGCCTGAATAAGGAATACCATCAGGAACGTGATGACCGTCGTACCGGTATTGATCACCAGTTGCCAGGTATCGCTGAACCGAAACAGCGGGCCCGTCACCACCCAGGCGACGATCACGCCCACTGCCAGGATGAAGGTGGATGGCCGGCCCGTCACCCGCGCCGTCGCCTTCGCAAATCGAGTAAACCGCGATCGAGACTTTGTCGGTCGCATAAGGGATGGTCCTCTCCATCGGGGGAAGTACTAGTGACCCGGCACACACCATAGGGCCGTCCGGAGGCTCATATTACCGTCGCGGAGTCAGAGGGACTGCGGATGGGTTCGACTCTGCAGGAGGGTCAAATGGGCATTACGACTAGAGTTCGCCAAGCGAAACTGAGGCCTGAGTGCGCCGGGCGCTATCCGATGCTTCCTGCCCGCATGTGGACTTCGGCGAGCTGCCTGGCCGAACTCGTGGCCTCCTACCGGGGGGCGCAGCCCGGGGAGCCCGACAAGGAGCGCACCCTCGCCGAGACTGACTTCGAGTTCCGGGGCGGTGCTTCCCGCTCTTCGGACGGGTTGTTCGCACATACGCGCATGGATGAGCCCGCCTTTTAGCTGATACGAATCGGCCTTACATCAAATGCTGGACGCACGGCAACGCCACTTCGCCCTCGGAGTCGGCCAGCGGCTCCGCCACCGGTACGGCATGTCCCTGCGCGTACCCGATTCCCAAGCTCCGCTAGCGCTTTGAGGTAGGTGAAGGAAAGCCCGGATGGGACCCCTAGGCTGCCATCGGGAAATCCCCGAGGATCGCCTGCACGGCCGCCAGGTACTCCTCGATGTCGAACTGGTCGGGATCGATCATCGCCTGCACCGGATATCCGATGATCAAGCTCACCGCCACGGCGGCCACTCCAGCGGGCCTGCCGGAGCGGCCAGCCTTAGCGGGAAGCGCCTCCTCCGCGATCTTCCGGAAGGCCTCCCGATAGCCGTCCAGCCCGACGCTGATCTTCCCTCGGATGACGGCGTTGTGGGCACCACGAGCCCAGTACTCCAGCACCAGCCGAATCCGGCGAGGCTCCTCCAAGAACCGGCGCACTTCATGCCCCAACAGCGCCAGCAGGCGCTCCCGCGGTTTCGAGATGAGGCCGATCTCGTCGGGGATCCTGAGCGATAGGGTGGTCGCGAGTACCTTATCGAGTAAGGCGAGACCCAGTTGGTCCTTGCGCTTGAAGTGGAACAGCACCAAGCCATGGCTGAGCCGCGCTCTGGCGGCAACGGCTCGCACGGTGAGGCCGTCGATACCCCGGCGCAACGCCACCTCGTACGCCGCTTTCAGAATCTGCTCTCGTCGCGTGGCCTCGGTTGCTTTCTGTCCAGGCATAGTCGCGTCCTTTCTCGCCATTGACCTTCTGTCCAATGCAGAGTAGTATGTATTAACCGCTTGGTCAATAGCATGCTTGGCCCACGACGGCGCCCGGACCCGGCTCCCGACTCTGTAATCCGGGTCACGAATGGTGAGAACCCGCCCACCAAAGTGTGATCAGAGACACTGCATCGAAGGGGTAGTCGAGTGAATCAATAGGGCGACCGAGTGCGCAGGCACCATCGGCCCAGTCTGAGGTACAGTTGATGCGCCCCAGCAGATCTTCCAGCCAGCGGTTGTTGTGTCTAGGATGTGCAGCCACGCTGGTGTGCCTGTGGGGCTCCGAACTCAACTCGCAGCAATTGAAGCTCCGTCCCCACGCAACTCTCTCCCTACCGACCCGAGTCTCGCTGGAGAATGGGCTGCTCCACGTCCGGCAGAAGATCGGCATGACCGTCGGCGCCCGTCTGATCATGACCTTCAATGAACGCTTCGACGTAGTCACCGGCATCGCCTACATGCCAGGGGTTGTCAGCTTTCACGGAGCCGGCAGAAAGATTGACGTCGCCACCGGCTCGCACGTGCTCAGCGGGTCGACCGGCGCGCGATACTGGCTGCTTCCGCCGACCCGGATGCTCTCGTGGGAGGTTCACACCGCTCTCGGCCTGGTCTTTGGCGGCCAACCCGCCTACGAGGATCTGTTCGAGAGCTCAACGGTGAGCGGGATCCTGGGTACCGCGGTGCGCTACCAAATCGGCCAGATCGTGAGCCTGCATCTGCGGATTCAGGAACGGCTCTACCGGGTCCACTTTGGCCAGCAGGAACCGGTCAGGTCGAGGCCGCCCCTGCAAATTTCCTTCGGGCTGGGCATTCCGTTCCTGGAGGCGGCATTGAGAAGGTCTGCTCGACCCTTTGCCGAAGGACCGGAGACATTGCGGTAAGCATTTGAACCGGAAGGAGTCTCTATTGGGAAGGATTTGTCTATGATAGGCCGTCGATCGCGCGCCCCGCTGAACGACCCGGTTCCCGCCGAATTCCCGGAGACTTTGACTGCTCGAATGCTGTCCCGGGTCAAAGTTGCCCGCCTTCTGGTAGACCGGCGCGCGAATGCCACCCGCCCCAAGTCGAGGCGCCAGCGGCCAGCCCGTCCTGCCTCCGCCAATTCGCTCAGCTTAGAGGAGCTTCGAGAGTTCCAATCGCTCCTGCGGGTTTTTCGGGATTTAGGGGTGTCCTACCGCCGCTACCGGGGGCAGACTGGTGGTCATGTAGTGCCTGGCCTGCGCGACGCTGCCTATAACTTCCGGGCGGAGCCCAGCCTCACTTCTCTGGTCGCAGTCGCGGCCTTTTTAGACGAGCTCGACCTCCTAAGTTGAGATAGAGAAGGCACCCTTCCCTACGCCGAATCCTTCATTCGGCGTAGCTCCTGCGCAGCGGCGACTAGATCCTGCATCTGCCCCCGCATGGTCCGACTCCCCTCCAGTGCCGTCGCGAGCCTGCCCAGGCTCGCATGCGCCCGGACAATCTCATCCTCAGCGATTGCCGTCAGATCGGCGGCGCGAGTGATCGCATCACGCACTGCGTGATAGAGGTCCTCCGCGGTGAATGGCTTGAGCATGACCCGAACGGGAGTGTCTCCGGGACCAACATGGGGCACCGCATCAGGATTCCCCGACATGCAGAGCACTGCCACGCTCGGCCGATAACGAGCCAGCGTTTCCGAAACCTGCCGCCCGTCGATGCCAGGCATGGAGAGATCGGTCAGCACCAAGTCGAACGGTTCGGTGCGCGCCTGGATGAGGGCCAGCGCGGATTCGCCGTCCCTGGCCTCCTCAACGTGAAAGTGCCTGGCCTCTAGCGAGCGGCGGACAAACCGTCGCATCACCGACTCGTTGTCGACCACGAGCACGCTGGTCTCATGCCGAGTCGGTCCGTGCAAGGCAATGCCTGCACCCATACTGCTCTCCGGGACCAGCCTTACGACGTAGTTATTGGGGGGACTTCGGGTCAATCAACTATAAAACACTGGTACGCCGCTTCGCCATGGGGCTTTCCCCGAGGACGCCGGGAACCCGATCCGGCCTCTCGGCGGTTACCTTGGGCAGGTAGAACAAAAGTGGATCTCAGTCTTTCATCGTGAGGAATCGCACAGTGCTGCCACAACGGAAGCTCGGCACCGAGGGGCTGACGGTATCAGCCCTGGGCCTGGGCTGTATGGGGATGAGTCAATCCTACGGGTCGCCCGACGAGCGGGACGAACGGGAGTCCATCGCGACCATCCACCGAGCCATCGAGCTCGGCGTGACCTTCTTCGATACGGCCGAGGTCTATGGTCCGTTCACCAATGAGGAGCTGGTTGGCCGCGCGTTGAAGGGCCGCCGTGATAAGGTGGTGATAGCAACCAAATTCGGGTGGCAGATTGATGGTGATAGGCGGAGCACGGGGTTGGACAGCAGGCCGGCCCACATTCGGGAGGCGGTCGAGGGCTCCTTGCGCCGGCTGGGGACGGACTTCATCGACCTCCTGTACCAGCACCGGGTCGATCCCGCTGTTCCGATCGAAGACGTCGTCGGCGCGATGGCTGAGCTGGTGAGCGAGGGAAAGGTGCGATTCCTGGGACTCAGCGAGGCCGGCGAGGCCACCATCCGCCGGGCCCACGCGGTACATCCCATTGCCGCGTTGCAGAGCGAATACTCACTCTGGGAGCGGAATCTCGAGCCCCGCATCATCCCTTTGCTCCGCCAGCTCGGCATCGGGTTGGTGCCGTTCAGCCCACTGGGACGCGGCTTCTTGACCGGGACGGCCAAGCGGGCTGAAGAGTATCCCGAGGACGACTTCCGGCGGGGCGATCCGCGATATCAGGGAGCGAACTTCGACGCCAACATGCGGGCCGCATCGGCTGTCCACGAACTGGCGGCGCAGCGAGGGGCGACGCCCGGGCAGATCGCCCTGGCCTGGCTCCTCCACAAGGGCAATGACGTGGTCCCCATTCCGGGCACCAAACGTCGGCCCTACCTGGAAGAAAACGTCGGCGCCGCCGCTATCGGGCTGAGCCGAGACGAGATGGCTGGGCTGGATGCCGCGCTCTCTCCGGAGAACGTCGCCGGACCGCGATACAACGAGCGGCTGATGTCCACGGTGGATCGCTAGCACATTGGGTCGCGGAAAGTGTGCTACACCGTACTGGGAAAAGCACAGGGGAAAGCTTCTATGCCATAAAAACAAAAGGCCCGCACTTCTGGAGAGAAGTGCGGGCCGTTTGGTATCGTGCTGCTGATTACAGCTTCACGACGTTCTCTGCCGCTGGGCCCTTCTGGCCCTGCACGACGTCGAACTCCACGCGGTCACCCTCGGCCAGGCTCTTGAAGCCCTGGGCCTGGATCGCCGAATGATGGACGAAACAGTCCTTCTGACCGTCCTCGGGCGTGATGAAACCAAAGCCCTTAGCGTCGTTGAACCATTTGACCGTGCCAGTGGTGCGAGGCATTTCCTACTCCTTGTACATGATGTAATCGGAGTGGGGACATGCCGCACGACCGACTACGGTTTGCGTGGATTCTACCGCCACGCGCGGTGCGGCTGCCGCGGCGCTGTGTGCGCCAGGAACGACAACCAATGAAAAAGAGGCGAGCACCCAACGCCCAGCCCCTGTGTGACCACGTCGGATATCGGGCGCGCGAGCGCCTCGGAACCGGACGCAAGGTACCCACATGGGCAGGAAATGGCAACCCCCGGCAGGGTAACGTCCGACAGCCCTGGAAAACAGAAGCTCCTTAACCCGCAGGCCATACCAACACAAAAGAAGGTGGCCCGCATTCCCCGAAGGGAACGCGGGCCACCCGCGCACTGGTTACCCGGAGTCGAGGAATTCACTTCCTCGTTCTTCTTCCGTTGGCCACCGCCTAAACTGAAGCGTTTGCGGTTTGGCCTTCGGAGCTCCGGCTTCTATCCCCAGATGGTTTGCAGCCATCCGGTTCACCAGCGTGAGCGCTGCAAGTCGGCTGAATCGCGGATCAACCTCTTGCTCGGCACGCCGCCGCGCTACTGCGACGTGGACGGGACACGCGATTGGTCTCGTCTCTCCAACACGAAAACGATCAATTTTCGAGTTGGCAACGACAGTATAGGAAGAGATTTTCGAGTGCGCAAGAGGGCAATTTGTTATCCCCAGTCGTGCACATTTTTCACATTTCCACAGACGTACATGTACACGTTCTCTCTGGTGTAGTCGTTCGATTTACAGAGTATTGGCCAAGTGCAGATAAGAAACAGCGGCCGCAGATGAACGCAGATCAACAACACGGATCGTTCCTAGTGCCGAGCCGTTCCGTGTCAGAGTTCAGAGTTCATGATTTTCGTTCAAAAGCACACCCCGAAAAGTCCGTCGTAGCAACCGAACTCGACTGGTGTGCGGTGACCCAGGAACCCGATGGTCGTGGCTGAAAGGGAACTGCATAATCCATCGGAGCGATCCGTGCGGTTGATCTGTGTTCATCTGCGGCCGCTTTTCTTCTGCAGCCGGGCTGTCTCCTCGTCCAGCCGCTGGCGAAGCGCCGACATGATGGGGTCCGCCGCAGTGTAGCGCAGGCCGTACTCCAGATTGAAGGCGTAATCGAAGTTTGCCGGATTCTTTCCCTGGTTGTGTTGGAGGATCGTCTCCAGCTTGTCCAGCCCCTTGGCGATCTTCGCCTCGGGAGAGCCGGCCGCTTCGTACTCATCCCACAGGTCGACGATCTCCTGCCGCAGGGCCGGCGGCAGCGGCGCGATCAGCTGCACCAGATCGCTGCGCTCCTGATAGGCCTTGCTCGCCCCCGCGTTCTGCGCCGGGGCCGGCACGTCGCCCCCGATGGCCTCGCCAAGATCATGGATGAGACACATCTTGAGCAAGCGCGCGAGGTCGATGCCTGGGGTGTGACCGTAGAGCAGCATCGCCATCAGGCAGAGCCGCCAGGTGTGCTCCGCCACACTCTCCTGCTGCCCGTCTGATGTCCAGCCGCTGCGCATGACCGTTTTGAGCCGCTCGGCAGCACGGAGAAAGGTCAGTACACCTTCAATCTCTTCGGCACGCATCGCCGCTCCAAACACAGTTGATGACCTAGGACAACCCCTGCAAGAGTATACCCATGCGACCTCGATTGCTCTGGTCGTGGTTACTGGTCGGCACAGCGAACCTCGCGGCGCTGGCATGCCGCTCCGATGCTTCCAGTCGAGAGACTCAAGACCGCACCACGTCCCCGCCGAGACAGGTGCCGCTGGAGGTGCTGAACGATCGCGTTGCCATCTGCCGTTCAGGTAAGGATGAACCGCTGCCAAGTTGGGCCAAGGCACCTGCCGGCGAGTTCTTCTCTGCCACACGTACGAGGGACGAGCTCTCCATCATCATCGCCAACCCGCGCGCTCCTCGAGAGGCCAAGTGTGAGCGCGACTGGCGACTCCTCATGGTCAAGGGGCCGTTGCCCTTCAACCTGGTCGGCATCATCGCCGGGCTCTCGGGCACTTTGGCCAATGCCGGCATAAGCATCTTCGCGCTGTCCACCTACGACACCGACTACATCATGGTGAAGCAGACCGATCTCGACCGGGCGCTAGCGACGTTGCGCCGGGCGGGGTACCCGGTCAGTCAGCCCGAGCGTCTCTGAGAGTGAAAAAAAAGGCGCCCCGGAGGGCGCCCCTGAAACTGTAGATAAACCGGAAGATCTTAGTTCTTGGCCGACCCGCGCTCGCTCTGGAGCGTGACATTGACGTCCGCGCCGATCTGAGCACCGACCTGCTTGGCCTGGTTGAAGTTTGACCGCAGGGTGGGCAGGTCGCGGTTCACCAGGTCCCGTACCTGGCTCGCGTTGGCCGCCCGGCCTTCCTTCTCGAAGTAATTGATATAGTCCCGGTGATCCCGCACCACAGTCGAAATGTAGGCCCGATCAAAGGCGCGTCCGGACAGTTTCTGGATTGCGTCCAGTTTTGCCTTGTGGTTCTTACCGAATCCCGGCTTGAACGACTGACCATTGCTCGAGGCCATGGCTAACCATTCATCTTGCAGCCGGTTATGATCGGCCGCGATGCGCGAGGCGAGCTGCTTGACCGCTGAGCTCTGGCCCTTCCTCTCGGCGAGCTGGGCCATTCGCACTTCCAGCGTGGCGTCGGCGACGACCTCACGAATGAACTCATTGTCGGCCCGCACGTCGGCGTTCTTGCCCTGCCCCGGCTTTGGAGTGGTGGTTACCACGCCGTTCACCTGACTACCCACCTGCTGGGCAAGACTCAGGTGCTGCTGGAGGATCGGTAGGCTCCGGGCGGCGAACTCCCGTACTTGTGGTGAGTCCGCGTTTCGACTCTGAGTGTCGAACTGGGCCACGTCCGTCTGATGACCCTGGATCATCAAGCTCATGTAGGCCTGGTCGAACTGCGGCCCCGAGAGATTCTGCAAGCGAGCTATGTTGTCGCTCTGCGCCGGGGTGAGAGTCGGGTTCAATGCAATGCCGTTTGCCGATGCCATCGAGCTCAAGTCCTGCTCCAGCCTGGTGTGATCATTCACCATCCGCTGCCCGAACTGCTTGACCGCCGCGTTGCTCGCCTTGCTCTCGGCCAGCTGGCCGAGGCGGATCTCCATGAGATTGACGCCAGCCGCCTCCCGTAAGAACGGTAGATCGTTAGTCATTTCCCGGTCGCCGGTCTGGCTGGGTGTGGCGGCAGGATTGGCGGTCGGAGTCGGAGCGGGAGTCGTTGTCGGTGTTCCAGGTTTCGTCCCTGGATTCGTCCCTGGCGCCGTTACCTGTGCCTGCAGCGTGATCATCGGCACCATGAGAGCCAACGCCAGTCCACCTCCGGCGGTGACGATGCGTCTAAGTGCGAACATACGGCCTTCCTTTCCTATTGCTCGAGACTCGGCCCCTTCGGCCGTGCTGTCGACGAAGTCTGGATCAGGCATCATGCCAGCATAGCGGTATTGCTAGCTGGACGATGTGACCGCGAGCACAGGTCGATCCATGCCCGCTGGAGGTTGCGAGCAAAGCAATCATCGGGCCACTTCGCCTCTGAGGGACTTATGCCGTTTTAGGAGTCAACCTTAGAGACTGTGACGAGCTGGCAGGACAGTTCGGAGGGAGGGGACAAGGTGTCCTACGAGAGGGACTCGGCTTGCTGCTCGAGCGGGGAGCCGACCCGGACCCTGCGTAGCAGCACTGTCGCCAGCAGGGCTGTAATCAGCACAACGGCGGCGCCGAGGGCCGCGGTCAACTGGAAGGCTTGCGTGAAGGCCTCCCGAGCCGTCCTGAGCAGCTCGGCACCGAGTCCGTGAGGGAGTTGCTCCGAGGCCGCCACGGCGCCGCCGAGCGTGCTCCGGCCTACCGCGCGGCCGGAGCGATGTCTACCGCGATGTTACGCCACTTTCCCTGATTGAACCGCAGCACGGTCAGCGCGCAGCGTGTCACGTGGCCGATCAGAATTGCGATCCAGATGTGGAGTGGCTGCAGGACCCCTGTCTGCTGGATCACGAAGCAGATCCCCAGGGGCACTGCGATTTGTGAGACCATCGAGATGTAGAGCGGGCTCTTGGTATCTCCCGTTCCCTGCAGTCCTCCGGTGTAGGTCAGCGCAACGGTAATGAACAGGCCCGACACACTGAGCACCCGCAGGAGCTGCGTGCCGATCTCGACGACGACTGGCTCGTTCATGCCGAACACGGCGAGCAGCTGTCTCGGAAAGAAGAGAAAGACCGCTCCAACGAATGCGGCACCGGCGAGACCGATGCGAGCCGCGGTGTGCACCGCTCGTGCGGCCCGGTCTGGCTTGCCGGCCCCGAGGTTCTGGCCGGCTACTGCCGCCGCGGCACCCATCAGCCCAATCGACGTCCACGTTATGAACGAGAAGAGTTGGGAATAGGAGACGGCGAACGCCGCCTGTGCCGCCGCGCTCTGTGCCAGTGAGCCGATGAAGCCAAGCATGAAGACCCCGCCTACGTTCATCGCTATTCCCTGAATGCCGGTTGGCAGGCCGAACCCGAAGAGCGACCTGATGATGGACCAGTCGGGACCGAAGCCTCCCCGGCGCGGGAACGACACCACCCAACGGCCTCTCCACAGCTTTACTATCGCGTATAGGGCGAGCAGTCCCGACGCAGCACAGGTTCCCATCGCGGCGCCCGCGGTACCGAAGGCAGGGATGGGCCCCAGGCCACGGATCAGCACCACGTTGAACACGATGTTCAGCACCGTCATTGCGATGCCGAGGGTCATCGGGGTCCGCGCGTCACCGGCCGAGCGCAACGCGCCGCTTAGCATGTAGAAGATGATCATGCCGCCGCTGAACAGGAACATGATCCGCAGGAAGGGCAGCGCTTCGGCCTTCACGGCGGGAGCCGCGTTGATGAGGTCGAGCAGCGTCGGGGAAAGGACGTACCCTAGGGGTGCCATCACCAGGAGTGAAATCCCGATCGCAGTCAGAAACGCTTGATAGAAGGATCGGTTGACCTTGTCTACGTCGCCGGCCCCGGCAAAGCGCGCAATGAGAACGCTCATACCGGAGAAGATCGACATGATGAACGCGATGACGACGAGGAAGATCTGAAATGCGGCACCGATGGCGGCATTGCCGTTGAAGCCGACGAGGTGGCCCACCAGCACGTGGTCAATGATCCCCTGGAGCCCGCCGATGCTGTTCGTTAGCATGCTGGGCCACGCGATCTTCCAGACCGCGGAGCGCAGTGGCCCCTCGACAATGGAGCGATCGTAGCGCGATATCGCCGAAGGAGAAGGAGCCGAAGGCGACGCCGACGGGGTGTTCAGGTCGGCAGCCGCCGTGATGTCGGTCATGTTAGAGGTTGACCAGGACCTTGAACCCTCCGTAGGCCATGCGCTTTTCGTCGAAAGGCATCGGTCCTTTCTCCATCATCTTGGCCATCCGCGGGTCCTTCATCACCTTCGCGTTGACCCGATCGCGATGGGTGCGAGACTTGAAGATGATCCACGAGAAAACCACGGTCTCGCTCGGCTTCAGCCTGACCGTCCGGGGAAACGGCATACCCATCTTGGGCTTCAGGTCATCGCCGACACACTCACGAAACTCGAGGGCGCCGTGCTGGCGCCAGATCTTGCCCGCCTGCTGCGCGATGCGGCGGTAGAGCTTCAGGTTCCTCTTCGGGACCGGCAAAAGAAAGCCATCGACATACGGCATTAAACGCTCCTTGGTTGGCTGAGGCTTCCCGGCCCCGCCCCGGCGGCCGAGCAGCTCTCAGTCACGATGCCTATTCACTGACCACGGCGAGAATGTTGCCGTCCGGGTCCTTGAACCAGGCCGCCTTGGTTTTACCGGTGCCGTGGATATCACCCTTTCGAGCAGCACCCGGCATGTCGTAGTGTTCGAAACGAATTCCCTTGGCCTTCAGGTCTCTGACGACCCCTTCCAGATCCTCGACTCCCCAAGTAGCGGCCGTTGCCTTGTTCGTGCCCGCGAATTGTGACTCATAAACCAGGACAGTGGCCTTACCACTCTTGTATGTCTGCACCCCGGTTTCCTGGGTGGGCATCGGCTTCAGTCCAAGGGTTCCTTCATAGAATTTCTTAGCTGCCTCGATTTTCCTGACGGCAATGGTGGCAATCGCGTCCTTGTTTCCTAACACCGTACCCTCCTCTTCCATATATAGTTCAAACACTGGTCGTTAGGCACGTCCGCTAGTCGCAGGCTGCTCAGCCGCAGCCGGGTCGTGCTGCCAGATAGCAAAGATGTTCCCCTCGGTATCCTTGAGCTGAGCAAACCATCCCATGCCCGGGACCGGCATCTTCGGCACCACGACCGTGGCCCCCAGTCGCTCTGCCTTCCGGGCGAAGTCATCTACCTTATCCACGGCGATGTAGTTGACTGGGGCCTGCCCCGGCATCATGCGCCGCATGAGCCCGCCGTTCACGCCCGGACGGGTAGGCCGCCCGTCGGCGTCGCTGGGGACGGTCTTCACCAGCCAGTATTCGATACCGCCGCCCCCGGCTGGGCCCAAACCTTTGATGTCCCAGCCGAAGAGCTCGCGGTAGAACTTGGCCGCCCGTTCAGGCTGGTCGGCCGGAATCTCGAAATGCACGACGGTGTGATCCATGGTATCTGCTCCTATGAGGTCGTTTGACTGCCGCCGGCTTGGCTGCTGACCGCCGCCACGCTTGTGATACCGACCGGTTGGTATGTATATTACGGGACAAGGTCCGTCAAGCCCGGTTTACAACCTGAAACAGAAACTGTTACATACCCGACGACGTGATCCGCCCTACCGTGGAATAACATGGCGAAGACTCTGGTGAAGCGGCGTTCGCGGGAATCAGACACCACCCGGGACAAACTGCTCAAGGCCGCGTTCGAGGAGATCTACCGGCGGGGGTTCCAGGCCGCCAGCCTGGACACCATCCTGGCCAAGGCCGGGGTCAGCAAGGGCGCGCTCTACCATCACTTCCCCGACAAGGCGTCGCTGGGCTACGCCGTGGTGGACGAGGTCGTGAAGGGCCTGCTGTTGGAGCGATGGGGAGTCCTGGAGCCACCCAGCGGCGATCCAATCACTGCGCTGCAGCGGATCCTGCGCGGTCGGGTAGCCAACCTCACCTCCCGTGAGGTCGAGCTCGGCTGTCCGCTCAACAACCTGGCGCAGGAGATGTCCCCCCTGGACCAGCGATTCTGGCGGGGCGTGAACGCGACGTTCGACATCTGGACCGACGCGGTAGCCAAGGATCTCGGGCGGGGCCAGGCAGAGGGCACGGTCCGGAAGGATGTGGATCCGCGGAAGATTGCCGCATTCGTCGTCGCCTCCATCGAGGGATCATTCGGTTTGGCCAAGGGCGCCCAGAGTGCCTCGATGCTTCGCTCCAACCTCGAGGTTCTGAGCTCGTTCCTCGAGAGCCTTCGCCCGGCGCCGAAACGCAGGACGGCAAAGACCTGATTGTGCTTTACCTCCTGGCAATCGGTTCCGCGCTGTTCTATGGGGCCGCCGACTTCAGTGGCGGCCTCGCCACCCGGCGCGCTGGTACCATCCCAGTCGTTCTCCTCTCTCAGGCAAGCGGGCTGGTTCTGCTGGCGCTGATCATGCCGCTGCTGCCTCACGCATCGCCCTCGCGGACTGATTTGCTCTGGGGTGCGGTAGCCGGTCTGACCGGTGGAGTCGGCGTTGCCCTGCTGTATCGTGCGCTCGCCATCGGAACAATGGCGGTGGTGGCCCCGACCACGGCGGTCTGTGCCGTCACCA
>Ga0307310_10000509_pt1 | contig 13001 bp, 17 predicted proteins | sample ER_DNA_197_FD_194502 | JGI IMG/M metagenome (GOLD analysis project Ga0307310, IMG submission 194502) | Bulk soil microbial communities from the East River watershed near Crested Butte, Colorado, United States - ER_DNA_197 | ecosystem: Environmental > Terrestrial > Soil > Floodplain | place...
GGCGGTGGTGGCCGCCCATCACGCGGATGCAGAGCAGCTCGCGGGCGCCCGTGTTGTCGGCGACCTTGAGACGCGATTCTTGCTGAATCACTGACCGTCACCGCCCGTGTAGGTCGTGCCCGATCGCCGGGCACGGGGGTGTCTGGCAAGGACGCAGGGAGCGTTCGTGGCCACCGGCCACGGGCGCGACTGAGGACGCGGCCAGGCGCCACCGTGCACGCCCGAGCGAGTGCGAGATACGCGGGTGGTGGCGGTCACTTGGCGACCTCGACGATCTCGGCGAGACGCCAGTTCTTCGTCTTCGACAGCGGGCGCGTCTCGACGATGCGGACGACGTCGCCGACCTTCGCGGTGTTCTGCTCGTCGTGCGCGTGGAACTTCGCCGAACGGCGGATGACCTTCTTGTACCGCCGGTGCGACCCGATCGACTCGACCTTCACGACGATCGTCTTGTCCATCGCGTCGGAGACGACGACGCCGCGGCGCTCCTGGCGCCGGCCGCGCTCGTGCTCCGGCTTCGGCTCGCGTGCGATCGGCTTGCGCTCGCTCGACGGCGTTCGCGTGACCCGCGTCTTCTTCGGGCGCTCCGACCGCGGCAGCCGCTTGTGCTTCTGCTTCGGCTGGGACACGGCGGGCGCGGGCTTCTCCTCGGGCTCGGCCTCTGCGGCGGCAGGCTCGGCTTCCGCGGCAGCAGGCTCCGCTTCGGCCTCGGCGGCGGGCGCTTCTTCGGCCACAAGCTCCGCCTCGGCGACGGGCGCTTCTTCCGCCGCCGGCTCCTCTGCCGGAGCCTCGGGCTCGGCGGCGGCCTCTTCGGGCGCAGCGTCGGTCACCGGCGTCTCCTCGACGGCCTCGGGCGCAGTCTCTTCGGTTGTCTCTTCGGTGTTCTTCTCGTCAGCCATATCTCTCTCGTTATCCGTTCTGCTTTGCGGCCTGGGCTTCGCGCTCGGTCTGGACGGTCAGGATCCGCGCGATCTCGCGCTTCGTCAGCTTCAGGCGCGCGCTGTTCTCGAGCGAGCCGGTCACCGACTGGAAGCGGAGGTTGAAGAGCTCCTGCCGGCGCTCGGTCAGCCGGTGGTCGAGCTCGTCGTCCGTCAGATCGCGAAGTTCACTTGGCCTAGTCAAAGAGCTCAGCCTCTCTCTTCACCACTTTGGTTTTCACCGACAGCTTCTGGCCTGCGAGGCGGAGCGCTTCCTTGGCGAGCGGCTCCGGCACGCCGGCGAGCTCGAACATCACGCGCCCGGGCTTGATCACGGCGACCCAGCCTTCCGGCGAGCCCTTGCCCGAGCCCATGCGGGTCTCGGCGGGCTTCTTCGTGAAGCTCTTGTCCGGGAAGACGTTGATCCAGACCTTGCCGCCGCGCTTGATCTTGCGGGTCATCGCGATACGAGCAGCCTCGATCTGGCGGTTCGTGATCCAACCGCGGTCGATCGCCTTCAGGCCGTAGTCGCCGAACTGCACGGTCGACTGGCCCTTCGTCTCGCCGCGACGGCGGCCGCGATGAACCTTGCGGAACTTCGTCTTCTTCGGCATCAACATCAGGACTCAGTCCCTTCGGTGCCCTGCTCGGGCGTGCCCTGCTCGGGCGTGCTCTGCTCGGGCGTGCTCTGCTCGGGCGTGCTCTGCTCGGGCGCTGCGGGCGGTGCTTCGCTCGTCGGCGTCGGCTCGACGGTCGGCTCGATCACGGGCGTGTCCTCGGTCGTGGGCTTCTCGACGGCCGGATCCTGCTTGCGCGGGCGGTTCGACGCGGGACGCGTTCCGCCGCCCCCGCCACCACCACCGGCCGGGCGTGCACCTGCACCGGGGCCGCGACCGCGACCGCCGCCGCCGGCTCCGCCGGCTGGAGGACGTCCACCCTGTCCGCGGCCGCCGGCACCGCCGGGGCCACGACCTCCGCCGCCGCCGCCGCCGCCGCCGCCACCCGGGCCGCGGCGACGCTTGACCGGGCCGAGGCCCTCGCGATCCTGGCTCCGGCCGCGGCCGCTCTCGCGCGAGGCGCCCAGGCCCTCGGTCGCACCGCCGCGACGGCGGCGTGCGTCCTGGTCGCCGAGGCGGACGTCGCCGCCCGAGGTAACGCTTTCGAAGCCCTCCGGCATGATCTCGCCCTTGTTGATCCAGACCTTGACGCCGATGCGGCCGGAGGCGGTGCGCGCCTCGACGAAGCCGTAGTCGATGTCGGCGCGAATCGTGTGCAGCGGCACGCGGCCTTCGTTGTAGGTCTCCCGCCGGCTCATCTCGCCGCCGCCGAGGCGACCCGAGCACTGGATCTTCACGCCGGCCGCACCCGAGCGGATCGCGCTTGCGAGCGCGCGCTTCATCGCGCGGCGAAACGCAACACGGTTCGAGAGCTGCTCGGCGATCGATTGCGCGACGAGCTTTGCATCGAGCTCGGGGCGCTTGATCTCGTTGATGTTGATGTGGACGTTCTTCTGCGTGATCGCGTGCAGCTCTTTGCGCAGCGCGTCGACCTCGACACCGGACTTGCCGATGACGATGCCGGGGCGCGCGGTGTAGATGTCGACCGTGATCCGCTGCTTGTCCTTGCGGATCAGGATGTCGGAGAGCCCCGCGTGCGCGAGCTTCTTGTAGATGTGCTCGCGGATGCGGACGTCCTCGAGGATGTACGCCGGGAACTCCTTCGTGCCCGTGTACCAGTTCGACTTCCAGTCGTGGATGACGCCGACGCGCAGTCCGCCCGGATGAATTTTCTGACCCATTACGTCGTCTCCTCAGCGGGCGCTTCGTCCGCGGTCTCGGTGGTCGTCGGCTCGGCAGCCGCGGTCGTCTTCTTCGCGGCGCGCGGCCGCTTCGGCGCTGCAGCAGCAGCCGCCGCGGCAGCTGCGATCGCGGCCGGGCTCGGTGCGAGCTCCACCGTGATGTGACACGTGCGCTTCATGATCGGGCCGACGCGGCCGCGGGCGCGGGCGCGATGACGCTTCAGCGTCGGCCCCTCGTCCGCGTACACCGTCTCGACGCGCAGGTCGTCGCCGTTCCAGAGCAGGTCGGGACGCGATTCCGCGTTCGACACAGCGGAGTGCAGCACGCGCTCGATGTCGCGCGCAATCGCGCGATCGGAGAACGCGAGGATGGTGCGGGCCTCCGGCACGGAGCGGCCGCGAATGAGGTCGGTGACGAGCCGCGCCTTGCGGGCGCTCGAGTGCACGTACTTCGCCTGCGCACGCACGGTGCGCTTCTCTGTCTCGACAGCCGCCATCTACCTCTTGACCTTTGCCGCCTTGTCGCCCGCGTGGCCGCGGAACGTCCTGGTGGGTGCGAACTCGCCGAGCTTGTGCCCGACCATCTGCTCGGAGATGAACACGGGGACGTGCTTGCGCCCGTCGTGGACCGCGATCGTGTGACCGACCATCTCCGGGAAGACGGTCGAGCTGCGCGACCACGTGCGGATCATGTTCTTCTGACCCGCGGTGTTCATCGCCGTGATCCGCTCCAGCAGGCGCTCCTGCACGAACGGCCCCTTCTTCGAGCTTCTGCTCATTTGCGGCGACCCTCCTTGCCGCGGCGACGGCCGCGGACGATCAGCTTGTTCGATTCCTTGTGCTTGGAGCGCGTGCGCTTGCCGAGCGTCGGCACGCCCCACGGGGTGACCGGATGCCGGCCGCCCTTCGACTTGCCCTCGCCGCCGCCGTGCGGGTGGTCGACGGGGTTCATCGCGGAACCGCGGACGGAGGGGCGCTTGCCCTTCCAGCGGTTGCGGCCGGCCTTGCCCCAGTTGATGTTCTGGTGGTCGACATTGCCGACCTGGCCGACAGTCGCGCGGCACGTCAGGAGCACACGGCGCATCTCGCCGGAAGGCAGGCGGAGCACGGCGTGCGGGCCGTCCTTCGCGACGAGCTGGATGCCCGAGCCCGCGGAGCGCGCCATCTTGGCACCGCCACCCGGCTTCAGCTCGACGTTGTGGACGAGCGTGCCGGTCGGGATGTTCTCGAGCGGCAGCGCGTTGCCGACCTTGATGTCGGCACCGGGGCCGGACTCGACCGTCGCGCCGACGCGCAGCTGCGATGGGGCAAGGATGTACGCCTTCGCGCCGTCGGCGTAGTGGAGGAGCGCGATGCGCGCCGAGCGGTTCGGGTCGTACTCGATCGCCGCGACCTTCGCGGGGATGCCGTCCTTCAGGCGCTTGAAGTCGATGATGCGGTAGCGGCGCTTGTGGCCGCCGCCCTGGTGGCGCGTCGTGATGCGGCCGTTGTTGTTGCGGCCGCCCTTCTTCGTCACCGGCTCGAGCAGGCTCTTCTCGGGCCTCGTCTTCGTGATCTCCTCGAACGTGGAGACCGACATGAAGCGGCGGCCCGGCGACGTCGGCTTGTATCGGCGGATCGGCATTAGAGCTGTGCTCCTTCGAAGATCTCGATCGAGTCGCCCTTGCGCAGCTGGACGACGGCTTTCTTCCAGCCCGGCTTCACACCGCGGATCGCGCCGCGGCGCTTCGGCTTCGGCTGCACCTTGATGATGTTGACGCGCTCGACCTTGACGTCGAAGAGCTCCTCGACCGCCTGGCGAACCTGCGTCTTGTGCGCATCCTTGTGCACCTGGAACGTGTACTGGTTGCTGGCGATCCCCTCGTAGCTCTTCTCCGAGATGACGGGACGGATCAGCACTTGGCCCGGATGCAAGCTCATGAGGCCCTCCCTTGCACCGCGTCGAGCGCAGCCTGGCTCACGACGAGCGAGCGCGCCCAGACGACCTGCGTCACCTCGAGCTCCGACGGAACGGTGACCTGCACGCGCTCGAGGTTCCGGAACGACTTCGCCATCGCGACCTCGGCCTCGCTCACGACGATGAGCGTGGGCGAGTCCTTGCCCCAGTCGGCGAGCAGCTTCGCCGCCTGCTGGGTGGACGGCGTGTCGAATGCGTCGACGAGACCGATCGTGCCCGCCTGCGCGTGATCGCTCAGCGCGGCGCGCAGCGCGGCCTTCAAAGCCTTCTTGTTCACCTTCACATCGAAGTCGCGCGGGCTCGGCGCGAACGCGACGCCGCCGCCGGTGAACTGCGGCGCGCGGATCGTGCCCTGGCGCGCGCGGCCGGTGCCCTTCTGGCGCCACGGCTTCGCGCGGCCGCCCGAGACGAGCCCGCGGCTCTTCGCCGCGCGGGTGCCCTGGCGCTTCGCGTTCTGCTCTGCGCGCACGGCTTCGTGCACGAGATGCGCCTTGATCTCGGCGCCGAAGACCGTCTCGTCGAGCGAGACGTCCTTCTTCGCGCCACCCAGCAACGGAGCCTTCGGCGCTGCCATTACGACATCTCCCTGATCTCGACGATTCCGTTCTTCGGGCCGGGAACTGCGCCCCTCACGAGCAGCAGGTTGCGCTCGGTGTCGATCGAGTGAATCGAGAGGCCGACCTGTGTCACGCGCTTGCCGCCCATGCGCCCCGCCATCTTCTGGCCCTTGAACACGCGCGACGGGGTCGCGCTCGCACCGATCGAGCCCGGCTTGCGGACGTTGTGCGAGCCGTGCGACGTCGGGCCGCGATGGAAACGGTGACGCTTGATCGTGCCCTGGAAGCCCTTGCCGATGCCGATGCCCGCGACCTTCACCTTGTCGCCCGGCTGGAAGATCTCGACGGTGACGCTCTCGCCCTGCACCGCGTCCGAGAAGTGGCCGCGGAACTCGATCAGATGGCGGTACGCGCCGTCGACCCCGTTCTTCGCGAGATGGCCGCGCTCGGGCTTCGAGATCTTGCGGTCCGCGACGTGCTCGTACGCGAGCTGCACGGCCTCGTAGCCGTCGGCGTCGGGCGTGCGCACCGCGACGACCGGGCACGGGCCCGCTTCGATGACCGTGACCGAGGTCGCGATGCCGCTCTCGTCGTCGAAGACCTGTGTCATGCCCAGCTTTCTGCCCACGATCCCCTTCATCGCTACAGCTTGATCTCGATGTCGACGCCGGCCGGGAGATCGAGCCGCATGAGCGAGTCGACCGTCTTCGGGGTCGGCGAGTGGATGTCGATCAGCCGCTTGTGCGTGCGGATCTCGAAATGCTCCCGCGAGTCCTTGTCTTTGAACGGGGACCGGATCACGCAGTACACGTTCTTCTCCGTGGGCAGCGGTACGGGACCGGTGATGGTGGCGCCGGTGCGCTGGGCTGTGTCCACGATGTCGCGCGCGGACTTGTCCACCTGTTGGTGGTCATAGCCCTTCAGCCTGATTCGGATCTTCTGCTGTGGCACCGGCGCCTCCTTTCACCTAGTCGCTATTTGATGATCTCGGTGACGACGCCCGCACCCACGGTGCGGCCGCCTTCGCGAATCGCGAACCGGAGACCCTGATCCATGGCGATCGGCTGGATGAGCTCGATCTCCATGTTCGTGTTGTCGCCCGGCATGACCATCTCCTGGCCCTCCGGGAGCTTGACCGCGCCGGTCACGTCCGTCGTGCGGAAGTAGAACTGCGGGCGGTAGTTGTTGAAGAACGGCGTGTGACGGCCGCCCTCGTCCTTCGACAGAACGTAGACCTCGGCCTTGAAGTGCGTGTGCGGCGTGATCGAGCCCGGCTTTGCGATCACCTGGCCGCGCTCCACCTCTTCGCGCTTCGTGCCGCGGAGCAGCAGGCCCGCGTTGTCGCCGGCCTGAGCGTAGTCGAGCGTCTTCTGGAACATCTCGAGCCCCGTGACGACGGTCTTCGCGACCTCCGGGTGGATGCCGATGATCTCGACCTCGGTGCCGACCTGGATCTTGCCCTGCTCGATGCGGCCGGTCACGACGGTGCCGCGGCCGGTGATCGTGAACACGTCCTCGATCGGCATCAGGAACGGCTTGTCGACGTCGCGCGTCGGCTCCGGGATGTAGGTGTCGACCGCTTCCATCAGCTCGAGGATCTTCGGCGTCCATTCCGCGTCGCCCTCGAGCGCCTTCAGCGCCGAGACCTGGATGATGGGGATGTCGTCGCCGGGGAACTCGTACTTGGTGAGGAGCTCGCGCACCTCCAGCTCGACGAGCTCGAGCAGCTCGGGATCGTCGACCATGTCGGCCTTGTTGAGGGCGACGACGATGGCCGGCACCTCGACCTGGCGTGCGAGCAGGATGTGCTCGCGCGTCTGCGGCATCGGGCCATCGGCAGCCGAGACCACGAGGATCGCGCCGTCCATCTGCGCGGCGCCCGTGATCATGTTCTTGATGTAGTCGGCGTGCCCCGGGCAGTCGACGTGCGCGTAGTGACGGTTGGCCGTCTCGTACTCGACGTGCGCGGTGTTGATCGTGATGCCGCGCTGCCGCTCTTCCGGCGCCTTGTCGATCTCGTCGAACGCGACGGCGGTGCCGCCGCTCGACTCCGCGAGCACCTTCGTGATCGCAGCCGTCAGCGTCGTCTTGCCGTGGTCGATGTGACCGATCGTGCCGACGTTGACGTGGGGCTTGTTCCGCTCGAACTTCTGCTTGGCCATTGGTGGCTCCCTGCTCTCCTTCGATTCCGAATTAGCCGCGAGCTTCGATGATTTCGCTCGCGATCGACTGAGGTACTTCCTCGTACCGATCGAACTGCATGGTGAAATCTGCCCGGCCCTGCGACATGGAGCGCAGGTCGGTTGCGTAGCCGAACATCTCCGACAGCGGCACGCTGGCCTTGATGACCTGCGCGTTTCCGAGCGGGTTCATCGACTCGATGCGCCCGCGACGGCTATTCAGGTTACCCATGACGTCGCCGAGGTAGTCCTCCGGCGTCGTCACCTCGACCGCCATGACCGGCTCGAGCAGCTTCGGCTTCGAGCGCTTCAAGGCTTCCTTGAACGCGATCGAGCCGGCGATCTTGAACGCGCGCTCGCTCGAGTCGACCTCGTGGTAGGAGCCGTCGACGAGCTCGATCGCGACGTCGACGACCGGGTAGCCGGCGAGGACACCGGAGTCCATGGCTTCCTTGATGCCGGCGTCGACCGCGGGAATGAATTCCTTCGGGATCTTGCCGCCGACGATCTTGTCGCTGAATGCGTAGCCGTCGCCCGGCTTCTGCGGGTTCAGGTTGATGACGACGTCCGCGTACTGGCCCGAGCCGCCCGTCTGGCGCACGAACTTCTCGCGGATCTTCTCGACCGGCTTGCCGGCGGTCTCGCGGTATGCGACCTGCGGGCGGCCGACGTTCGCGTCGACGTTGAACTCGCGCTTGAGGCGGTCGACGATGATCTCGAGGTGGAGCTCGCCCATGCCGCCGATCAGCGTCTGGCCGGTCTCCTCGTTCGTCGAGACGCGGAAGGTCGGGTCCTCCTCGGCGAGGCGCTGGAGGCCGGCGCCGAGCTTGTCCTGGTCGGCCTTCGACTTCGGCTCGACGGCGACCTCGATCACGGGCTCCGGGAAGGTCATCGACTCGAGCACGATCGGCGCGTTCTCCGCGGAGAGCGTGTCGCCCGTCGTCGTGTTCTTCAGGCCGACGCCGGCTGCGATCTCGCCCGCGGTGATCGAGTCGCGCTCCTCGCGGTGGTTCGCGTGCATCTGGAGGATGCGGCTGATGCGCTCGGTCTTGCCGGTCGTCGTGTTGAGGACGCGGTCGCCGGCCTTGAGGTGGCCGGAATAGACGCGGAAGTACGTCAGCTTGCCGACGTACGGATCCGACATGACCTTGAAGGCGAGCGCCGAGAACGGCTCCTCGGGCGACGGCATGCGCGTGGCCTCCTCCTCGGTCTTCGGGTCGATGCCGATCATCGGCGGCACGTCGAGCGGGCTCGGCAGGTAGTCGATGACCGCGTCGAGGAGCGGCTGCACGCCCTTGTTCTTGAAGGCGGAGCCGAGCAGCACCGGCGTGATCTCGTCGGCGATCGTGCCCGCGCGGAGCGCGCGCTTCATCATCTCCGGCGTGACCGAGGACTCGTCCTCGATGTACGCCTCGAGCACCTCGTCGTCGAAGTGCGAGACGGTGTCGATCAGCTGGTGGTGGTACTCGTGCGCCTGCTCGGCGAGCTCGGTGGGAATCTCGGTCGTCTCGAACTCCTGGCCGAGGTCGTCCTTGTAGATGATCGCCTGCATCTCGACGAGGTCGACGACGCCGGTGAACCCGTCCTCTGCCCCGATCGGGATTTGCACCGGGACGGGGTTCGCGCCGAGGCGGTCGCGCATCGACTGCACGGCGGCGAAGAAGTTCGCGCCGGTGCGGTCCATCTTGTTGATGAACGCGATGCGCGGCACCTTGTACTTGTCGGCCTGGCGCCACACGGTCTCGGACTGCGGCTGGACGCCTGCGACCGAGTCGAAGACGGCCACGGCGCCGTCGAGGACGCGGAGGCTGCGCTCCACCTCGACTGTAAAGTCCACGTGCCCGGGCGTATCGATGATGTTGATGCGAAACTCCCGCCAGAACGCCGTCGTCGCAGCCGACGTGATCGTGATGCCCCGCTCCTGCTCCTGCGCCATCCAGTCCATCGTCGCGGCGCCCTCGTGGACCTCACCCATCTTGTGGGTGCGGCCGGTGTAGTAGAGGATCCGCTCGGTCGTCGTGGTCTTGCCCGCGTCGATGTGGGCCATGATCCCGATGTTCCGGACGTGATCGAGTGCGACTGCTGTCTCTTTTTCCTTCGTGCTCAAAGTGGTTGCCTCTCCTCGTCTACCAGCGGTAGTGCGCAAAGGCCTTGTTGGCCTGCGCCATCCGGTAGACGTCGTCTTTCCGCTTGAACGCTCCACCCTGCTGGTTGAGCGCATCCATAATCTCGTTGGCGAGCTTGACGGACATGCCCTTCTCGCGGCGATCGCGCGCGAAGGTCACGAGCCAGCGCACGGCGAGCGTGCGGGCCCGGCGCTGCGGCACCTCGACCGGCACCTGGTAGTTCGCGCCACCGACGCGGCGGCCGCGAACCTCGAGGACCGGCGTGACCGTCTTCACGGCCTGCTCCAGCACCTCCACCGGCGGCCGGCCCGTCTTCGTGCCGACCTGCTCGAGGGCCTCGTAGACGATCTGCTCGGCGATCGACTTCTTGCCGTCGAGCATGACCTTGTTGATCACCTGGGTCACGAGCTGGGAGCTGTAGACACCGTCGCCCTCGACCGGGCGTGCCTGGACTTCGCCTCGGCGCGGCATCAGTTGCCTTTCTTCGCGCCGTACTTCGAGCGCGCCTGCTTGCGGTCGGCGACGCCGCCCGTGTCGAGCGCGGCCCGGATGATCTTGTACCGGAAGCCCGGGAGATCCTTGACGCGGCCGCCGCGGACGAGCACGACCGAGTGCTCCTGGAGGTTGTGCCCCTCGCCGGGGATATAGGCGCCGACCTCCTGGGCGTTCGTGAGCCGCACGCGGGCGACCTTCCGGAGGGCCGAGTTCGGCTTCTTCGGGGTCGTCGTGTAGACGCGCGTGCAGACGCCGCGCTTCTGCGGGCAGCCCGCGAGCGCAGGGGTCTTGTTCTTCGAGACCGGGGCTTTCCGGCCTTTCCGAACGAGTTGGTTGACAGTCGGCACGGGTCTAGTTCTTCTCCTGTTGCGGCTCAATCGTAAAGAGACGGCTGGCGAGGGCGGCGAGGCCCCTGCCAACCGGCCCGCGGCATGGTACCGGAAGGCGCCGAACCCCGTCAAACCACGGGTTCGCGCGAAAAATTTCGTCGGCCCGGCCCATGGCGCAAGTGGGAATAACGAACCATACTGCGACGACTTCTGCGGTGAATACGAACCTAATCGTCATCGTTGCGGCCGGCGGCGGCTGCGCCCTCGCCCTCGTGCTCGTGCTCGTGGCACTTGTCACGAGACGGTCCCGGCGGCGGGCCGACGAGCGCGTCGGCGCGGTCGTCCTGACGCTGGAAAAACGCATGGACGAGCTCGCGCAGGAGCTCGCCGGGGCGGTCGAGCGGGCCGAGGAGGAAGGGCGGCGGTCGAGGTTCCTCGGGGAGATCGCGGGCTCGATCGACATGGACGAGGTGCTCGCGCGGACGCTGGACGCCGGCGCACGGCTCGAGGGGGTCGACGCCGCGCTCGTCCAGCTCGAGGGCTCGGACGGCCTGCCGACGACGGCCGCGCTCGGGCTCGCCGCCGACGGAGCCGAGACGATCACCGGGCCGCCGGACGGATCGCCGGCCCGGGCGATCGAGGTCACGTACCGCTACGGCCCCGACCAGGCCGGCACGGACGGGCTCATCCACACCGGTCTCGCGGTCCCGCTCGAGGACAGCGGCAGCCGGATCGGCTATCTCGCCGTCTACTCGCGCGACAAGTCGCGGCGGTTCGGGGACGACGAGGTCCGCGAGCTCGAGGAGCTGACCCAGCGGGCGACTCCGGCAATCGAGAACGCGCGGAAGTTCAGGGAGGCGCGCCAGCTCGCAGACCTCGACGCGCTCACCGGGCTCCACAACCGGCGCTACTTCCACGAGACGCTCTCCCGCGAGTGCGCACGCGCGCACCGCTACAACCGCCGGCTCGCCCTCGTCGTTTTCGACCTCGACGACTTCAAGGTCGTGAACGACCAGGTCGGCCACCTCGCCGGCGACGCGGTGCTCGCCGAGGCGGCCGAGCGTGTGCGCGCCGTGGTCCGCACCGCCGACATTCCCTGCCGCGTCGGCGGCGATGAGTTCGCCGTCATCCTCCCGGAGTCAGGGATCCAGCAGGCGGAGCAGCTCTTCGGTCGCCTCCAGGCCACGATCAGCGGCAGGCCGCTCGGCCAGGCCGGGAAGCTCCACATCTCCGCCGGGGTCGCGGAGCTGAAGCCCGACGACGACTCGATCAGTTTCTTCGAGCGCGCCGACGAAGCGCTCTACCGCGCGAAGGACGCCGGCAAGGGCCAGAGCGTGACGGCCGATGGGGGACGGCAAACCGCGTAAGCAACCTGACTTCAGTCAGGTTGCAGTCGTTGCAACGACTGCAACCAAGCCCGCTTCTCGGCTCTAGGCTTCCACGATGGATCTCGATGCCGTCGAGCTGCGAGTCCTGGGCTGCCTCGTCGAGAAGCAGCAGACGACGCCCGACCAGTATCCGCTCTCGCTCAATGCGCTTCGCCTCGCATCGAACCAGTCGACGAACCGCGAGCCGGTCGTCGACTACGACGAAGCGACGATCCGGTCGGCGCTCACGCGCCTCGGCGACCGCGGCTGGAGTCGGCTTGCGAGCGGGCCGTCGAGCCGCGTGGCGCGGTTTCGCCACCTGCTCGATGACGCGCTCGACCTGACGCCGTCACAGCTCGCACTCCTCGCGCTGCTGATGCTCCGCGGCCCGCAGACCGCCGCCGAGCTGCGCACCCGCGCCGAGCGCCTCTACCCGTTCGCATCGGTCGCGGACGTCGAAGCGGCACTCACGACGCTCGCCGAGCGCGAGCTCGTGCTCCGCCTGCCACGTCGTCACGGCGAACGCGGCGAGCGGTGGACGCAGCTCCTTGGCGGCGAGCCGGGCGAGGAGCCGGCGACGCCGGTTGCACCTCAGGCGAGCTCGCTCGAGCAGCGGCTCGCGGACCTCGAGGAGCGCGTCAGGCGCCTCGAAGCGGAGCCCCAGGCTCCGCGCTGACCGCGGCTCTTTCGTCGTCGCGCCCGACATGCGCGGGCGCGACACCGCGGCGATTGGCCCTCGGGCTCACGAGCAGGAAAGCGAAGCGGTGCGAGTGAGCCAGGCGCCGCGGAGCGGTGCCAAGCAAACATCATCCCAGCCGAAGGAAGTCGAGATACGACGTCAGATCCACGGCGCTCGGCTGCGGCAGGTCGTCCTTTGCACAGATCGCCGTGTTGAGCGCGGCGCGCTGCTTGCCGACCGTCCACTGCTCGAACTGCTCGCCGCGCGCGAAGCCGCGCAGGGCGGCCTTGATCGCGGGCGTCGCCTTGCCAAGGGGGACGGCGCCGAGCGGGAGAGCGTCGTCGACCGGCTTGATGCGGAACGAGCCCTCGCTCGTCTGCACGGTCGCCGCCTTGCCGGTGCGCATCGCGAAGATGCGCGGCGGCGCGACCTCGGAGATCGCGTAGCCCTTCGCCTTCGCGCCAAGCCACGCCGGCGCGGGCTTCGACTCGATGAGCCGCACCGACAGATCCGGATACGACTCGTAGAACGTCTGGATCTGCGCGGCCGACGGCGCGCCGGCCGCGAGCGTCGCCTGCACCTGGACGCGGCGGAGC
>Ga0307310_10000510_pt1 | contig 12999 bp, 10 predicted proteins | sample ER_DNA_197_FD_194502 | JGI IMG/M metagenome (GOLD analysis project Ga0307310, IMG submission 194502) | Bulk soil microbial communities from the East River watershed near Crested Butte, Colorado, United States - ER_DNA_197 | ecosystem: Environmental > Terrestrial > Soil > Floodplain | place...
TGCGCCCGAGGCCGGCACCACGCTCTGGGTCGTTGCGCCCACCCCGTACACCGCCACGCGCGATCCGGGTGGGCCGGTCAGCCGCGCGTGGAACCCGGCCGCCGACGTCACCAGGCCCGACAAGCTCGATCCTTCGGGCACCGCGCCATCGATCGACGGCTGCAAGCCGTCGGTAGGAGCCCCCGGCTGGAGCACGTCGGCGAGTGGCGCGATGCTGAGCCAGCTCCCCGGCGTGGGGGTGAGCTCCTCCAGCACGCCTCCCTCGCGCCGAAGCCGCCCGGGGAAGATATCGGCATGCAGGATCGCCATGGCGGCATTTCCACTTCCGACCAGGCCGACTGGCGCTGCGTCGACCAGCGGCGCAATCGCCTGGTCGACCTGCGATCGCTCTCCCGGCGTGAGGGAGCCGACGAGGCGCCCGCGGAAGATGGCCGCCCGAGCGCCTCGATACCCGCCACCGGGCAGCGGACCCGAGTACACACGGAGCGAGCGAAGGCCCAGCAGTGCGGCGTCCGGGGCAGCGTCGACGACCGGCCCGAAGCGGAGGTCGGCGCCGAGCGTGCGCAGCGTCGCCTGCGCGGTGTCGACGAGGAGGAGCGGCCCGCTCGAGGTGTCGGCGGTGCCCAGGACGCCCGAGACCTGCAGGTCGTCGTCGACGATCCTTGGCTCGCGCCCGGCGGGCCAGTCGACGATCTGGACGCGGCCGGTCGTGCTCACCGCGATCGCGTGGCCATCACGGGCAGAGAACGCGACGGCGGCGATGACGCTCCCGAGCCCGGAGCGGTCCATGACCAGCGTTCCGGAAGCGTCCAACCGAATTCTGTACAGGCCGGGCGGACCGAGCGTCCCGATCAGCCCCGCCTCCAGGCCCTGGCGCCCGTCGGTGTCGCCCAGCAGGAACGGGGAGTCCCCGGAGCCGTACGGCAGCTGGACCCGCGTTGGCTTGCCGAACTGATCGCCGTCGAAGCGGTAGACGCGCGCCTCCATCGGGTACTCGATCCCGCCGACAGGCGGCAGCGATCGGGTGGTCAGGAGCTCATCGGTCCCATCTCCGTCGAGGTCGAGCGCCAGGACCGCCTCGACCGAGTTGCTCTGGCCGCCCATCGGCCTCAGCCGCAGGCCGCGACCATCCAGCACGACTTCGTGGATCAGGAGGCAGCAGGCAGGGCCGATGTCGAGCAGCTCGAATCGCGGCTGGGTGACGAGGAGCACACGTTCGGCGACGCCATCCCGCCACGCGAGGAGGCGTGCCGGGGCGCCGGCGTAGACCTTGTTTCTGCCCGGACCGGCGGCCTGCCCGCTCAGAACCTGGATCGGGCTGCCGGCGGGCGACCAGCGGCCGCCTGCTTCGTGCCACACCTCGAGGACGGTCGCCTCGCCATCGGTCTGGACCAGGCGCAGGAGCTCGCGATTGCCGTCACCGTCGACGTCGCCGGCCAGCGCCTGCAGCGTGGGGACCGGGGGAAGGACGATTGCGCCCGGCTCGGGTGGCACGGCGTCAGAGGACGCCGCTGCCGCCGGGAGGGAGAGCAGCGCGAGGCAGAGAGCGGTGCCCCAGGCGACCGTCCGCCGCGGGCGATTCACCTCGTCATGATGGCGCATCGGCCGCTCTGCCATGATCCGGCGCGATGACTGATCCGGAGGTCCTCTGGCGGCCACCTGCTGACATCCTCGCGCGCTCGCGGATTGGTCACTATCTGGCGTGGCTGGACGCGACGCACGGCCGCCGCTTCGCGTCGTACGACGAGCTGTGGCGCTGGTCCGTGGATGACCTGCCGGGATTCTGGGGATCGGTCTGGGAGCACTTCGCCATTCAATCCGCGGGTGGATACGAGCGGGTGATCGGCGATCAGCAGATGCCCGGCGCCAGCTGGTTTCTCGGTGCGAGGCTGAACTACGCGGAGCACGCGCTCCGCCTCACCGAGCGCGCCGAGGCGGATGTCGTGGTGATCGCGCACTCGCAGACACGCCCGCCCATGACCCTGAGCGTGACAGAGCTTCGCGAGCGCGTCTCGCGGGCGCGCGCCGGCCTGCAGCGGCTCGGGGTCGGCCGGGGCGATCGGGTCGCGGCCTACCTCCCGAACGTGCCCGAGGCCGTGGTCGCCTTCCTTGCGACGGCCAGCCTCGGCGCGATCTGGTCCTCCTGCGCGCCGGAGTTCGGGACGCGGAGCGTCGTGGATCGGTTGAGCCAGATCGAGCCAAAGCTGCTGCTCACGATCGACGGCTATCGCTACGGCGCGGGCACGGTCGACCGGACCGACGAGGTGGCCGCCATACGCGCCGCGCTCCCTACCCTCGCCGCAACCGTCGTCGTGCCCTACCTCGGCACTGGCGCCATTCGTGATGCGCTGCCGTGGTCCGAGCTCGTGGCAGAACCCGGCGACCTCGCGTTCGAGCCGGTCCCCTTCGACCATCCGCTCTATGTCCTGTACTCATCGGGGACGACCGGCCTCCCGAAGCCGATCGTGCACGGCCACGGCGGGATCCTGCTCGAGCATTTCAAGATCCACGCGCTCCACCATGACCTTGGCCCGGCGGACCGCTTCCTGTGGTTCACGACGACCGGCTGGATGATGTGGAACTATCTGGTCTCCGGGCTCCTGGTGGGCTCCACGATCGTGCTCTACGACGGGTCTCCAGGCCACCCGGACCTGACGACCCTCTGGCGCCTGGCCGACGAGGCGGCGATCACCTTCTTCGGGACCAGCGCGCCGTTCCTGATGGCGTGCCGCAAGGCCGGGCTCCGACCGGGGGCGGACTTCAACCTGGCCCCGTTGCGCGGGGTCGGATCGACCGGCGCTCCGCTGCCGGCGGAGGGCTTCCGCTGGGTGTACGAGGCGCTCGGATCCGATCTCCAGCTGCAGAGCGTCTCCGGCGGGACCGATGTGTGCACCGCCTTCGTCGGCGCCTCGCCGCTCGTGCCGGTCTGGACCGGGGAGATCAGCTGCCGTCACCTGGGATGCCGCGTCGAGGCGTTCGACGCGTCTGGCCAGCCGGTCATCGGGGAGCAGGGTGAGCTGGTGCTCACCGCACCGATGCCGTCGATGCCGGTCGCCTTCTGGAACGATCCCTCCGGGGAGCGGTACCGGGCGGCCTATTTCTCCGACTATCCCGGCGTCTGGCGCCACGGCGACTGGATCACGATCACCGAGCGGGGCTCGTGCGTGATCAGTGGCCGCTCGGACGCGACGCTGAACCGCGGTGGGATCCGCATCGGAACGGCGGAGTTCTACTCGGTGGTCGAGGCGCTGCCGGAGGTGGCGGACTCCGTCGTGGTGCACCTCGAGGAGCCGGACCGGCTCCTCCTCTTCGTCGCGCTGCGTGAAGGTGCGAAGCTGGACGATACGCTGCGCCACCGGATCAAGAGTGAGCTGCGATCCGCGCTCTCACCCCGTCACGTGCCCGACGAGATCCGGGTCGTCCCCTCCGTGCCGCGCACGCTATCTGGCAAGAAGCTGGAGGTGCCGATCAAGCGCATCCTGACCGGCACGCCGCCGGAGATCGCGGCCTCTCGCGGCTCGCTCGCGAACCCCGAGGCGCTCGACGCGTTCGTGACCCTCGCCGCTCGACGGTCGGACGAGAGCCCATGACCCCAGGCGACCTGCAGACATGGGAGCTCTGGTATCCGGCGGCCGCGGCCACCGGCCTGGAGTTCGCCCGCGGGCGAATCGATGCGACCACCGTGGTGTGGGTCCATGCCGCGCCGGATCGCCTGGCAGTGACGGTCCGCACGGGCGACGACCGGGTAGTCGCACGCGGTGAGCCGCTGGAACGCAAGGGTGGGTCGCTTCCCATGACGCGCCTCAGCATCGAAGGCGACGCGGTCAGACGCGAGGACCGATGGCCAACGGACGCAGACCTTGGCGCGCTCGTCATCCTGCCGGGCGGCGAGGTCGGGGTCCTCACCGCCTGGTGGAATGCCGAGGACGGATCGGCCTGGCGCTGGTCGGTCGAGTTCAGCAACCGGCGGGGCTAGTCGGTGTAGTAGACCCCGTCGAGGGCTCCCCAGGCGGCTGCGCTGAAGATGGCGCAGGCGGTCCTGGCTCGGCCAAACTCGCCGTCGGAGAGGCCCTCGATCCGCTCGGCGAGCATCGCCGGCTCATCGGTCTCGACCGCGTGCTCGACGAAGTACTGCTGCGCGGCGGCGTCGACCGTGCCGGCGTAGTGCTCGCGCAGGCCGGCGAGCTTGCTCGACGCGGTTGCCGGCTGCTGGACCTCGAAGCTGTAGAGGGCGCCCAGCGACTCCGGGACCGATGCGAACGCCTGCTCCCCGACGGCGAGCAGCGTCTTGCTCTGCGGTCGAGACATCTCGCCGGCGGCTCCCAGCGCGGCGCGGAAGCGGCCCCACAGCTCGTCGTGCTCTCGCTCCTCGGCCGCGTATTCCGGGTACCCGATCCGGTCCCAGCCGCGCTCCACCGCCGCGATGAAGGGTGCCCACTCGTCGGCATACTCAGCGAGGCGCCCGATGGGGAGCGTGCCGGCGCGCCAGTCGGCATAGAAGGGATGCTGGTTGAGGTCGAACTGCCGGACGATTGCGTCCAGCTCGGCGATGCGGCTGCTCATGGTCGTGGGCCCTCGTGCGCCGCTCGGTCACTCGCCGAGCGAGGCGCAAAGCGTACCGCACCGAGCGCCAGTTACATCGCGCGCACGCCGAGCAGGTTGCGGGCGATCACCATGCGCTGGATCTCGCTCGTGCCCTCGCCGATCTCGGTCAGCTTGGCATCCCGGAGGTAGCGCTCGACCCGGTATTCCGTGATGTAGCCATAGCCGCCGTGGACCTGGATCGCGGCGTTGGTGGCGCGCTGCGCCACCTCGGAGGCGAAGAGCTTGGCCATCGCCGATTCGGTGGAGTAAGGCCTCCCCTGGTCCTTCAGCCAGGCGGAGCGATACACGAGCAGACGGGCGGCATCGATCTCGGTCGCCATGTCCGCGATCTTGAAGGCGACGCCCTGGAAGCTGGCGATGGCGCGACCGAACTGCTTCCGCTCCTTTGCATAGGCCGATGCGGCCTCGTAGGCCGCCTGTGCCAGGCCGAGGGCCATCGCGCCGATCCCGATCCGACCGCCGTCGAGGGTCTTGAGGAAGAGCTTGTCGCCCTCCCCCTCCTCGCCGAGGAGGTTCGCGAGCGGGATGCGACAGTCGTCGAACAGCAGCTCCCCGGTGTTGCTGGCGTGGAGGCCCATCTTCTCCTCCATCCGCCCGATGCTGAAGCCCGGCGTCTCCTTCTCCAGGATGAACGCGCTGATCTTGCCCGCATCGGCGGAGCGGTCCGTGACCGCGGTGACGATGTAGGTATCGGCAACGCCGGCATTGGTGATGAACCGCTTCGAGCCGTTCAGCACCCAGCACTCGCCGTCGCGGGTCGCACGCGTTCGCGTTCCGCGCGAGTCGGAGCCGGCGCCCTCCTCGGTCAGTCCATAGGCGCCGAGCTTCGCTCCGCTCGCCAGCGGGCGCAGGAATCGGTCCTTCTGCTCCGGGGTGCCGGCGAGGTAGAGCGGATTGCAGCCCAGACTGGTATGCGCGGAGACGATGATCCCGATGCTGCCGCTGACCCGGCTGAGCTCCTCGACCGTGATGGCATACGCGAGGGAGTCGAGGCCCGTCCCGCCGACCTCCTCGGGGTAGGGGACTCCGAGCAGGCCAAGGGCTGCGGCCTCGCGAATCAGCTCGTGAGGGAACTCGCCCTTGCGCTCCATCTCGTCCGCGACGGGTGCAATTCGCCGTTCGGCGAAGTCTCGGACGGTGCGGCGAATCTCCTCGTGCTGCGACGAGAGGGCGAAGTCCATCGGGCCGAGTCTAGCAGCCAGCCACCTCGGATCCGTCCGAACGTCAGCTGCGGCGCCAGCGCTCCAGCTCGCGCCGAACCCGACGCTCTGCGGAGCGAGATGACTCGATTCGATGCCGGCGTGCGGGCAGCGGCCGCGGGCGCTGCCGCTTCTGGTGGTTCAGCTTTGCCATCCCCCGTTTCTCCGTAGCGATGCCCAACAGACGCGCGACTGCGCCGTTAAGTTGCAACCGCCATGCCGGGACCCAACCCATGGCGCGAGGAAGCGTTGACAAGCTGCGACGAGCGACGCCTATACTCGCCCGACCCTCCTGCAACCCGATAAGGTTTCCGCTTCGCGCTGAGGTGGCCGCAGGTGCCCGAGACCGACATCCGACTCGACCACGTCACCAAGCGCTTTGGGGACGTGACCGCCGTCGACGACCTGTCCCTCACCGTCGACCGCGGCGAGTTCTTCTCGCTGCTCGGCCCGTCGGGATGTGGCAAGACCACCACGCTGCGCATGGTCGGCGGCTTCGAGGAGACAAGCGCGGGGACGATCTACCTCGGGGACGCCGACGTCACCGCGCTGCCGCCGTTCAAGCGCGACGTCAACACGGTCTTCCAGAGCTACGCCCTCTTCCCCCACCTCACCGTCTACGAGAACGTGGCGTTCGGCCTGCGCCGGCGTCGCGTGCCAGATGGCGAGGTGCGCCAGCAGGTGGCCGCGCTCCTCGAGCTGGTCGAGCTGCCCGGCTACGAGCAGCGCAAGCCGTCGCAGCTGTCGGGCGGCCAGCAGCAGCGCGTCGCGCTTGCCCGCGCCCTTATCAACCATCCGCGCGTGCTGCTGCTCGACGAGCCCCTTGGCGCGCTCGATCTCAAGCTCCGAAAACAGATGCAGATCGAGCTGAAGCGGATCCAGACCGAGGTCGGGATCACCTTCATCTACGTCACGCACGACCAGGAAGAGGCGATGACGATGTCCAACCGAATCGCGGTCATGCGCGCCGGTCGGATCGAGCAGCTCGGGCCACCGGAGGAGCTCTACGAGCGACCCGCCACCGAGTTCGTCGCTGGCTTCCTGGGGGTCAGCAACCTGCTGGACGGCGAGGTGGCTGGGCGCGACGGCGAGTTCGCCAGCATCCGGCTGCACGACGGGGCCGTGGTGCGCGCGCCCTCGGCTGCGGTGAACGGAGCGCCGTCGGTCCGGATCGGGATGCGCCCCGAGAAGCTGCGCGTCGTCAGCCTGGCGGAGGGGGATGCCCCGGCGGGGACGGACCTGAACTCCCTCGACGGCGTCGTGCTCGACGCGAGCTACATCGGCGTCAGCACGCAGTACCTGGTCGAGACCGCCGAGGGAGGGCGTCTCACCGTCTATGCCCAGAACCTGGAGACCACCGGAGCGCATGAGGCGCTCGCCGACGGGCAGCCGGTGCGCATCACCTGGAAGCCCCAGCACACGTTCGTCATCGGCCGTAAAGAAGAGAGTCGGGAAGGAGCCATGGATGCCTGAGGAGCAGAGCAGCATCGAGCGCGCGATCGAGCGGGCGTTGGCCCAGGGTCGCTACTCGCGGCGAGGATTTCTGCGGCGTGCCGGCCAGGGCGCCCTCTTCGCCGGATCGGCGCTCTCATTGCCAGCCATCCTGGCGGCGTGCGGGATCAAGCCCGGCGCGAGCAGCAGCGCCGGCCCGTCGAGCACGGTCGTTCCCCTTCCCTCCAGCCCCGCGGGACAGGTCGACTGGGCCAACTGGCCCGCCTACATCGATATCGACGACAACGGCAAGTACCCGACCATCGAGCAGTTCACCAAGGAGACCGGGATCAAGGTCACCTACACCGAGGCGATCAACGACAACGAGGAGTTCTTCGGCAAGATCCAGCCTGACCTGGCGAAGGGAAACCCGACCGGGTACGACATCATCACCATGACCGACTGGATGATCGAGCGGCTGGTCAGGCTCGACTACCTCCAGCCACTCGACAAGTCGAAGATCCCGAATTTCGACGCCAACGTGCAGCCCCTCTTCAACGACCCGTGGTACGACAAGGGCAACAAGTACAGCCTGGCCTGGCAGTCTGGGATCACCGGCATCGGCTACAACCCCAAGCTGACCGGTCGGAAGATCACGAGCTTCGACGATCTGCTCGATCCGAAGTTCAAGGGCAAGGTCGGCATGTTCAGCGAGATGCGGGACACGATGTGCCTCTGCCTGCTGAGCCTGGGTGTGAAGCCCGAGGACGCCACCCTCGCCGACGTGGAGAAGGCAAAGAACAAGCTGCTCGGCCCGGCTAAGGCGGGCCAGTTCCGCAACTTCTACGGCAACGAGTACTACGACGAGCTGGCCAACGGCAACCTCTCGCTGACGATCGCGTGGTCGGGCGACGTCTCCCAGATGAAGCTCTACGACAACCCTGACGTGGAGTTCGTCATTCCCGACACCGGCGGCATGCTGTTTATCGACAACATGTGCATCCCGAAGGCGGCCGAGCACCCGCTCGACGCCCACCTGCTCATGAACTTCTGGTACGACCCGGCCAACGCCTCGGTGCTCGAGGAGTACGTCGGCTACTTCTCGCCGGTCAAGGGTGTCGCCGAGCAGATCACCAAGGACGCGGACGCGGCGGTCGCGTCAGGGGACAAGGAGACCGCGGACGCCCTCAAGGTCGTCGCAGCGACCTCCTATCCGACCGCGGAGTCGCTGAAGAACGTCTACAACTACAAGATCCTCAAGGGCGACGAAGAGAAGAAGTGGAACGAGGCGTTCAATGAGGTGGTGACCGGCTAGCCGGCGCCACGCCAATGCTGCGCCGCTATCGGGGGCTCGTTCCCTACCTCTTCCTGGTGCCGGGCGGGCTCTGGCTGCTCGTCTTCTTCGTGGTGCCGATGCTGGTCATGGCATCGGTGAGCCTTCAGCAGGGCTCCCTCAGCACGGGCTACGAGCTCACCTGGAACTTCGGGATCTACCCCGAGGCGATCGCCCATTGGGCGCCGCAGTTCGTGCGATCGATCGTGTACTCGCTGATCGTGACCGTCCTCACGCTGGCGATCGGCTACCCGATGGCCTACACCATCGCCTTCCTGGGCGGCAGGCTCAAGAACGTGCTCCTGCTGCTGGTCATCCTGCCGTTCTTCACCAGCTTCCTGATCCGGACCCTGAGCTGGAAGCTGATCCTCGCCGACAACGGCATCGTGCTGGGAACGCTCAAGGAAGCCGGCCTGCTGGCGGATTCGTTCCGCCTCATTGCGACCCCGATTGCCGTCATCAGCGGCCTCACCTACAACTTCCTGCCGTTCATGGTGCTTCCCCTCTACGTCGCGCTCGAGAAGGTCGACCCGCGGCTGGTGGAGGCTGCAACCGACCTTTACGCCAGCCGGCTGCAGGCGTTCCTGCGCGTGACGCTGCCGCTCTCCATGCCGGGCGTCTTCGCCGGCTCGCTGCTCACCTTCATTCCTGCGGTCGGTGACTTCATCAACGCGGCGATCCTCGGCAGCCGCGATACCACCATGATCGGCAACGTCATCCAGCGCCTCTTCCTCAACACCAACGACTATCCGCAGGCGGCGGCGCTCGGCTTCGTGCTGATGGCCGCGATCCTCGCCATGGTGATCGTCTATGCGCGCGTGGTCGGCGGAGAGGAGCTGACCCAGGGATGAGCGCACCGGCCCTGCCCATCCGCCGCGAGGCCCGCACCCTCCTGCCACAGCGCAGCACCCCGGTCGGCGTGCGCATCCGGCGGCTCATCTTGCCCGTCTATACCGGGCTCGCCGTCGCCTATCTCTTCCTGCCGATCGCGGTGATGATCGCCTTCAGTTTCAACGACCCTCGCGGCCGCCAGAACATCACCTGGCAGGGCTTCACCTTCGGAAACTATCTCGACATCTGGAGCCGCCCGGACATTACCGGGCCGATGGTCACCAGCCTGACCGTTGCGGTCGTATCGACCCTGGTCGCAACGGCGCTCGGCACGCTCATCGCCCTCGCGCTGACGCGGTACCAGTTCGCCGGACGCGGCACCCTGAACCTGCTGATCTTCCTGCCGATGGCGACGCCCGAGATCATCATGGGAGCGTCACTGCTCTCCCTCTTTGTCTCGGTCGGGCAGGACCGAGACATCGCAACCATCGTGATCGCCCACGTCGCGTTCAACATCAGCTACGTGGTGGTGACCGTCCGCGCCCGGCTGACGGGCTTCAATCGGACGCTGGAAGAGGCCGCCATGGATCTCGGTGCAGACGAGTGGACCACCTTCCGCAAAGTCACCTTCCCGCTCATCTTTCCCGGAATCCTGGCCGCCGCCCTACTGGCCTTCGCATTGTCGATCGACGACTACGTCATCACGTCGTTCGTGTCGGGACGCACGATCACCTTCCCGCTGTGGGTCTACGGGGTGAGCCGCCTCGGCGTGCCGCCCGAGGTGAACGTCATCGGCACCCTGATCTTCGTCACCGCGCTCGTGTTCATCGTGCTCCAGGTCTGGGCACAGCGACGCGACCTTGCCAAGCTGCGACCCGTGGTCGGCCGATGACGACCACCGTTCCCCACCCACACGCGGCAGCTGCCGCCGAGCCGCCCGGCGCCGCGGTTCGCTATCGCATCGGCGAGGTCGCGCGGCGCGTGGGAGTCTCCGCCTCCGCCCTGCGCCTGTGGGAGCGGCAAGGTCTCGTCCGCCCCGCTCGCAGCTCGGGCCGCTACCGGCTCTACAGCGAGGCGGATCTCGCCCGGCTGCGTCGGGTGCGCCGGATGCGGCAGGAGGAGCGGGTCAACGCGCCGGGGATCCGGCACATCCTGGCCGCCGCGCCGGTGGGCGAGCAGGCGGTCGACGGCAGGCAGCTGCGAGCGCTGCGTGGCGAGCGGGGCCTCTCACTGGCCGAGGCGAGTCGGCGATCCGGCCTCTCCGCGAGCCTGATCAGCGGCATCGAGCGCGCCGCCGTTGGAACGAGCGTCTCAGCCCTGCAGCGCCTCACGGCCGCCTACGGGACGACGCTGCTCGATCTCTTCGCCGGCCACAAGCCGCGCGGGCGGCTGGTCAGGCCGAAACAGCGCGCGGTCCTCGAGGTCGCCGGATCCGAGGTCCGCATCGAGCAGCTCGCCGTCGGCGCCACGCAGCTCGAGCCTCAGCTCTTCGTCCTGAAGGCCGGCGCGACCAGCGACGGCGCCTATGCGCACGACGGCGAGGAGTTCCTCTTCCTGCTCTCGGGGGCACTGACCGTCTGGCTCGGGGCGTCTGAGCGCTATCGCCTGAGCGAGGGGGATGCGCTCAGCTTTCCGTCGACCCTGCCGCATCGCTGGCGCAACGAGGCCAGCGGGGAGACCCGACTGCTATGGATCAACACGCCACCCACGTTCTGACCGACACCGACCGCTGGCTTGCGCGGCGCGACGGCGTCCCCTCGGTCTGGGCGCGCTACACCGACCTGGTGGTCGAGCGCGGCTCCGGCTCGTGGCTCGAAACGATCGACGGCGAGCGCTACCTCGACTACACGTCCGGGATCGGCGTCACGAACACCGGTCACGCGCACCCGCGCGTGGCGGCGGCGATCGCCGCCCAGGCGGCGCGGGTCATTCATGCCCAGCAGAACATCGTCTACCACCAGCCCGGCCTGGCCCTCCACGAGCGGTTGCCGCGGTACTTCCCCGGAGGCGCGGAGGCGGGCCTCTTTCTCTCGAACTCCGGGGCGGAGGCGGTGGAAGCTGCGGTCAAGCTGGCCAAGGCCGCCACCCGGCGCCCGAGCGTGGTCGCCTTCCGCGGCGGGTTCCACGGCCGCACGCACGGCACCATGGCGCTCACCAGCTCCGGGATCAAATACCGCGGCCATTTCGAGCCGCTCCTCGGCGGGGTTCACTTCGTCCCGTACCCGTACCCGCTGCGCCTGGGCCCCGACGCGCTGCGGGTGACGCTCGACGCGCTCGACGAGCTCTTTGCGACGCTCGTCTATCCTGACGACGTGGCCGCATTCGTGGTGGAGCCGGTGCTCGGCGAGGGCGGCTACGTCGTGCCGCCGGACGGCTTCCTGCCCGCCCTCCGGGAGGTGGCCGATCGCCATGGAATCCTGCTCGTCGTCGACGAGGTGCAGACCGGGTTCGGCCGCACCGGCCGATTCTTCGCGACCGAATGGACCGGCGCCGCCCCCGACGTCGTAATCATGGCGAAGGGGATCGCATCCGGGCTGCCGCTGTCGGGCATCCTGGCCCGACGGCCGCTGCTCGATTCGTTCGCGCCGGGGAGCCATGGCGGCACCTACGGTGGCAACGCGGTGGCATGTGCGGCCGCGCTCGCCACGCTCGACGTGATCGAGGACGAGGGCCTCGTCGCCAACGCGCAGCGTCAGGGCGAGCGGCTGCTTTCCGGGCTGCGGGCCGCCACCGCCGGCCACCCCTGCGTGGCCGAGGTGCGGGGCCGCGGGCTGATGGTCGGCCTCGAGCTCGCGGAGCCGGAGACGCTTCGGCCCCGCTCCGACCTCGTCACCGGCATCCTCAAGGGCGCCCTCGACCGCCGGCTGCTGCTGCTCAGCTGCGGGACGCTGGGGCAGGTGGTGCGCGTTATTCCGCCCCTCGTGACCACCGATGACGAGATCGACCTGGCGGTGCAGGTGATCGGCGAGACGCTCAGCGAGGTGGGAGCCTAGGTCGGCCGCTCAGTCCTCGGCGAACGCCGCGAGGACCGACGCGGGCACCGGCACGAGCGGCGGCCTGGGCCGTACCTGCGCGCGGGGGTCATCGGGTGCCAGCTCCAGCCGCTCGGCGAGCCACGGCACGCAACGCCGTCCCTGGCATTCGCCGAATGCAATCCGGGTCGAGCGCTTGAGCTGCTCCATCGTGCTCCAGCCGGCGGCGATCGCGCGGTAGACGGCATCGGCGCTGATGCCGCGGCACGCGCACGCCAGCCGCTCGAGCTCGCCGGGCGCCGCGACCACCGACCACTCGCCGAGGAGCGCCTCGAGTCGGCCATCGGAAGCGCCGATCTCCAGGTGGCCTGCGTGCACGAGGTACGGGTCGGCGCGCCTATCGGTCAGGAGGGCAGCCCGGACCGAGTAACCCGAGGAGTCCCTCCAGGCGTCGAATACGGTCGCGCCCTCGAGGTCGGGGAGGTCACCGTCGACCACGCGCAGCAGCTCGACCTCGACCCGCTGCAGCGGCCCGATCGTCAGCCGCTGGCGGTCGGCCGCGCGAATTCGCTCCCAGACCGGGACGCTCACGCGGATTCCACCGGGGCCAGGAGCCGATAGCGCGAGC
>Ga0307310_10000511_pt1 | contig 12989 bp, 14 predicted proteins | sample ER_DNA_197_FD_194502 | JGI IMG/M metagenome (GOLD analysis project Ga0307310, IMG submission 194502) | Bulk soil microbial communities from the East River watershed near Crested Butte, Colorado, United States - ER_DNA_197 | ecosystem: Environmental > Terrestrial > Soil > Floodplain | place...
GCGCGTGCTGCCGGAGGGCGTCGCACCGGAACTTGCGCGCGTTCAGCACACCGACTGCGCCGAGATCGCGCTCTACGAGGACGCCTCGACGGAGCACGCGATCGTCGTGTGCGCGCTCGACAACCTCGGCAAGGGCGCAGCGGGCCAGGCGATCCAGAACGCCAACCTCGCGCTCGGCCTCGACGAGACCCTCGGCCTGCGGCTCGGCGGAGTCCTGGTTTGAGCGTCACCGCTGCCAGGGGCTTCGTCGCGAGCGGCGTGCACTGCGGGATCCGCAAGAAGGACCGCCTCGACCTCGCACTCGTGCGCTCGCTCGTTCCCGCCACCGGGGCGGGGATGTTCACTGCGAATCGCATGCTCGCCGCGCCGGTGACGGTCTGTAAGGAGCACCTCGCGCTCGCGCAGCCGCAGGCGGTCGTCACGAACTCCGGCGTCGCGAACGCCGCGACGGGCGAGCGCGGCGTGCTCGACGCCCTCGCGACTGCGGCCGAGACCGCGCGGGTCCTCGACCTCGACACCGAGGAGGTGCTCGTCCTCTCGACCGGTGTCATCGGTGCGCCGCTGCCGCTCAGCAACGTCGTCGCAGGCGTGCGCGCCGCGGCCGCCGGGCTCTCGGAGCAGGGTGGGGCGGACGCAGCCGCCGCGATCATGACCACCGACACGTACGCGAAGGAAGCGGTCGCGCATGGCACCGGCTTCACGGTGGGGGGGATGGCCAAGGGCTCGGGAATGATCCACCCGCGGCTCGCGACGATGCTCGCGGTGCTCACAACCGACTATCCGCTCGAGGCGGGCGAGGCGATCGAGTTCCTGCGCCCCGCCGTCGACACGAGCTTCAACGCGATCTCCGTCGACGGCGAGTGCTCGACGAACGACACCGTGATCCTGCTCGCGAACGGCGCGAGCGGCATCGAACCGACGCCGGCGAGCGACGAGGAGTTCGCCGCCTGCATCCGCGTCGTCTGCGGCGAGCTCGCGAAGCACATCGTCGCCGACGGGGAAGGCGCGACCGTGCTCGCGGAGATCGCGGTTCGCGGCGCCGCGAGCGAGTCGCAGGCGCGCGCGATCGCCGAGCGCGTCGCAACCTCGCCGCTCGTGAAGACGGCGCTCTACGGGCACGACGCCAATTGGGGTCGCATCGCTGCCGCAGCCGGTTCGGCGAAGTTCAACGGCGGCTTCGCCGAGCTCGATCCGGCTCTGCTCTCGATCGCGATCGACAACGTTGCGGTGCTCGTCGCCGGCCGGCCTACGGGCGATGAGCCCGCGCTCCTGAACGGCCACTGCGCGATCGACATCGACCTCGCGCTCGGCGACGGCGCCGCGACGTACCTGACGAGCGATCTCTCGTACGACTACGTGAAGATCAACGCGGAGTACCGGACATGATCGTCCTGAAAGTGGGCGGCGCTTCGACGGGCGGCGTCGCCGCGGCGATCGCCGCGCTCGACGAGCCCGTCTGCGTCGTGCACGGTGCCGGCCCTCAGATCTCCGAGGAGATGGAGCGGCGCGGGCTCGACGTCGTGTTCGTCGGCGGACGGCGCGTCACCACGGCGGCCGGGCTCGAGGTCGTGCGCGAGAGCTTTGCAGCGGTGAGCGCTGCCGTCTGTGCGGCCGTGGGCCCGCTCGCGCTGCCGCTTGCGGGCGACGAGATCGGGCTCGAAGCCGAGCAGCTGCCGGAGCTCGGGCTCGTCGGCCGCCCGCTGCCGTGCGCGCCGGCGGCGGTGCTCGAGGCGCTCGCGGCCGGTCGCATCCCGGTCGTGTCGCCGCTCGCGCGCGGCCCGCTCAACGTGAACGCGGACGAGATGGCGTCGGCGCTCGCGGTTGGCATCGGCGCGACGCGGATCAGCTTCCTCACCAACGTGCCGGGTGTCTATCGCGACGGCGAGCTCGTCCACTCGATCGACGCGCACGGTGCGCAGACGCTCGTCGACGGCGGCGTTTTCGACGGCGGCATCGTCCCGAAGCTCCTCGCGGCGGCGCTGGCGGCCCGGAACGGCGTCGCGGCCGACATCGGCGTCACGGCGGTCGTCGCATGAACATCGCGAGCGAGAGCGCGTTGCTGCCGACGTATCCGGCGACGCGGGTTACGTTCGTCGACGGGAAGGGCACGCGGCTCTTCGACGACGCGGGACGCGAGTACCTCGACTTCGCTGCCGGCATCGCCGTTGTCGGCCTCGGCCACCGGCATCCGGCACCGCTCGCCGCCGTGCACGCGCAGCTCGATCGGCTCTGGCACGCCTCGAACCTCTTCGGCACCGAGCCGGCCCGCGACCTCGCGGCCGCGCTGTCGCAGCGGTTCGGCGGCGCGCAGGCGTTCTTCTGCAACTCCGGCACCGAGGCGAACGAGGCGGCGCTCAAGTACGCACGGAAGGCCACCGGCAAGACCGGCGTGATCGCGCTCGAGCAGAGCTTCCACGGGCGCACGACCGGTGCGCTCTCGGTCACCGGGCAACCGGCGAAGCGTTCCTCGTTCGAGCCCCTGCTCACGGGTGCCCGTTTCGTGCCACCGAACGACATCCACGCGCTGCAGGCGGCGATGGCCGACGACGTCGGCCTCGTGCTGCTCGAGCCGGTGCTCGGCGAAGGCGGCGTCATCCCGCTCGAGCCCGCGTTCCTCGCCGCGGCGCGGGAGCTCGACGCTCTGCTCGCGTTCGACGAGGTGCAGACCGGCGTCGGCCGCACCGGCACGTTCTTCGCCTTCGAGCAGCTCGGCACGCGGCCCGACCTCGTGACGCTCGCGAAGGGGCTTGCGAACGGTCTGCCGATCGGCTGCCTGCTCGTCGCCGACGACGTGGCCGGCGCCTTCGCACCCGGCGACCACGGCTCGACGTTCGGCGGCAATCCCGTGGCATGCGCCGGTGGGCTCGCGGTCTGCAACACGGTCGACGACGACCTGCTCGCGAGCGTGGGCACCAACGGCGAACGGCTTCGCGCCGGCCTCACCGGCCTACCGCATGTCGTCGACGTCCGCGGCCGCGGCCTCCTCGTGGGCGCGGAGCTCGACGTCCCGGCACAGCCGTTCGTCGACGCGGCCCTCGACGCCGGCCTCGTCTGTCTCACCTCGGGCGCGAACGTCCTGCGCTTCGCGCCGCCGCTCGTCGTCGATGACACGGAGGTCGACGATGCCCTCGCGATTCTCACGGAGGTGTTGAACGCATGAACCGCAACGAACGCCACGCCGCGATCCTGCGGCTCGTCCGTGAGCAACCTCTCTCGACGCAGGCGGAGCTCGCCGATGCCTTGCACCGCGAGGGCCACGAGGTCGTGCAGACGACCGTGTCGCGCGACATCCACGAGCTCGGCCTGATCAAGGTGCGCCACGCGAGCGGCCGGCTCGTCTACGCGTTCGCCGAGGATGGCGGCTACAGCGAAGAGCTCTCGGAGGCGCTGACGCGCTGGGCGCTCACGGTCGAGCCGAGCGGCAACCTCGTCGTGCTCACGACGCCCTACGGCTACGCGAGCGCGCTCGCGCAGGCGATCGACGTTGCGCGGCATCCGCACATCGCCGGCACGATCGCCGGTGAGAACACGGTCATGCTCGTCTCGCGCGAGCCTCATACCGGCGCCGAACTCGCCGACGAGATCCGCGCGCAGCGGCTGCAGGGTGCCGCGTGAGCATCGGCACCGCCCCGCAGGGCGTCATCCTCGCCGCGCTCCCCGTCGGCGAGCGCGTCGGCATCGCCTTCTCCGGCGGTCTCGACACCTGCTGCGCACTCGCGTGGATGCGCGAGCACGGCGCGCTCCCGTACGCGTTCACGGCCGACCTCGGGCAGTACGACGAGCCCGACATCGACGCGGTGCCCGAGCGCGCACGCCGCTACGGCGCCGAGGACGCGGTGCTCGTCGACTGCAAGGAGGCGCTCGTCCGCGAAGGCTTTGCCGCGCTCCAGTGCGGCGCATTCCACATCCAGACGGCGGGGCGGCGCTACTTCAACACGACACCGCTCGGCCGCGCCGTCACAGGGACGCTCCTCGTGCAGGCGATGGCCGAGCACGGCGTCGACATCTGGGGCGACGGCTCGACGTACAAGGGCAACGACATCGAGCGCTTCTACCGCTACGGCCTGCTCGCGAACGCCGAGCTCCGGATCTACAAGCCGTGGCTCGACGAAGCGTTCGTCGAGGAGCTCGGCGGCCGCCGCGAGATGAGCGAATGGCTCGACGCGCGCGGGCTGCCGCACGGCGCCTCCGTCGAGAAGGCGTACTCGACCGACGCGAACATCCTCGGCGCGACGCACGAGGCGAAAGACCTCGAGCTGTTGGGCACGAGCATGAAGATCGTCGAGCCGATCATGGGCGTCGCGCACTGGGACCCGGACGTCGAAATCGAGCAGGAGATCACGACGATCAGCTTCGAGCGCGGCGTGCCGGTGGCGATCGACGGCGACGAGCTCGAGCGCGACCCGGTCGCACTCCTGCGCGCGGCGAACGCCGTTGCCGGGCGGCACGGCCTCGGCACCTCCGACCAGATCGAGAACCGGATCATCGAGGCGAAGAGCCGCGGCATCTACGAGGCGCCCGGCATGGCGCTCTTGCACATCGCGTACGAGCGGCTGCTGAGCGCGATCCACAACGAGGCGACGCTCGAGCGGTATGCGGTCGACGGGCGCCGGCTCGGACGCCTGCTCTACGAGGGACGGTGGTTCGATCCGCAGGCGCTGATGCTGCGCGAGTCGCTCGAGCGGTGGGTCGCGTCCGTCGTCACCGGCGAGGTGACGCTCGAGCTGCGGCGCGGGGACGACTACACGATCCTCGACACGACGGGCGAGTCGATCACATACGACCCGGAGCGGCTGAGCATGGAGCGGAGCGCGACGGCGTTCACGGCGGCCGATCGGATCGGCCAGCTCGCGGTGCAGATCAACGACATCGCGGACACGCGCGCGATGCTCGAGCGGCAAGGGCACGTGCCGCTGTGACGCTTTGGTCGGGACGCGTCGGCGCGCGGCTCGCGCCGGAGGTCTGGGACTTCTTGAAGGCCGACGACGCCGAGCTGCTGCCCTACGACTGCGAAGCGACGCTCATCCACGCGCAGCGACTCCAAGCCGCCGGGATCCTGACGGACGAGGAGCTGACGGAGGTCGAGCAGCGCCTCGCCGAGATCGCGGAAAGCTCAATCCCTGCCGAAGGTGGGCCGGAGGACGTGCACTCGTACATCGAGGCCGAGCTCGGCGCGGTGGGGAGGAAGATCCATGCCGGCCGGTCGCGCAACGACCAGGTCGCGGCTGCATTCCGGCTCTACGTCGAGGACGCATGCGTCGAGGCGGACGCGGCGCTCGTCACGTTTGCGTCGGCGATCCTCGAGCACGCCGCCGTCGATGCGACAACGCCGATGCCGGGCTACACGCATCTCCAGCGCGCGCAGCCGATCACGCTCGGCCACCATCTGCTCGCGTGGGCGGAGATGCTCGAGCGCGACCGTGCCCGGTTCGCGTTCGCGCACGCGCAGGCGCAGCCGTCGCCGCTCGGCGCGGGCGCGCTCGCCGGCTCGACGTTGCCGCTGCCGCCGCCGCCTCACGCGATGCGCAACTCGCTCGACGCGGTCTCCGACCGGGACTTCGCACTCGACTATCTCTATGCGGCGGCGGTGCTCTTCACGCACCTCTCGCGCATCGGCGAGGAGCTCTGTCTCTGGACGACGGCGGAGTACGGCTTCGCGCGCCTGCCCGAGGTGGCGGCGACGGGGTCGTCGATGATGCCGCAGAAGCTGAATCCGGATGTCGCCGAACTCGCACGCGGCAAGGCGGGGACCGCGATCGGCCGGCTCACCGGGCTCCTCGCGACGGTGAAGGGCCTGCCGCTCGCGTACGACCGCGATCTCCAGGAGGACAAGGTGCCGGTATTCGCGGCCCGGCGCGACGTGCGCGGCGCGCTTGCCGCGCTCGGCGTGCTCGTCGCCGGGCTCGAGTTCGATCGCGGTCGTCTCGCTGCCGCTGCGTCGGATCCGCTGCTGCTCGCGACCGATGCCGCGGAGGCTCTCGTACGGGAAGGCGTGCCGTTCCGCGACGCGCACGAGCAGGTCGCGGCGAGCGTCCGCGCAGGGACGTTCGAGCGGCCGCCGCCCGCGCCGCGGCTCGGCGACGTCGGCGCCGCGGTTGGCGCAGCGAAGGAGCGATGGGGATGCTGACGGTGTCGCTCGCCGGCCGCGATCTGCTCCGGATCTCGGATCTCGCGCCGGAGGAGGCCGAGGCGATCCTCGACCTCGCGGTGACGCTGCGCGAGAGCCCGAAGCAGCCGCTCTTCCCGGGCGCGACGCTCGGCCTCTACTTCTCGAAGCACTCGACCCGCACGCGCGTCTCGTTCTCGGTCGCGATGGCGCATCTCGGCGGCACGGCGCTCGCGCTCAGCCCGGACGAGCTGCAGCTCTCTCGCGGCGAGTCGCTACCCGACACGGCACGCGCGCTCTCGCGCTATCTCGACGTGCTCGCCGTGCGGACGCACGAGCATGCGGAGCTCGAGGCGTGGGCGGAGTGGGCTTCGATCCCGGTGATCAACGCGCTCACGGCGGCGGAGCATCCGTGCCAGGCGCTCGCAGACGCGCTCACGATGCGCGACCGGCTCGGAACGCTCGACGGTGTGCGCGTCGCCTGGGTCGGCGACGGCTCGAACGTCCTCGTCTCGCTCGCCGCTCTCGGAGGGCTGCTCGGCTACGAGGTCGTCGCCGCGTGTCCCGAGGGCTATGAGGCTGCCGGAGTCGAGACCGTTCGTGATCCGCGCGAAGCGGTCGCGGGCGCCGACGTTGTCGTCACCGACACGTGGATCAGCATGGGGCAGGAGCACGAGCGCGCGACGCGCCTGCTTGATCTCGAGCCGTACCGCGTCGACGGGGCGCTGCTCGCGCACGCGTCGCCGGACGCGTTCGTCATGCACTGCCTCCCGGCGCATGCCGGCGAGGAGATCACCGCGGAGGTGCTCTACGGCGAGCGCTCCGCGATCTGGGACGAAGCCGAGAACCGCCTGCACGCGCAGAAGGCGCTGCTGACGCTGCTGCTGCGGTAAGCGACCTGCTTTCAAGCAGGTCGCGGTCGTTGCAAAGACTGCGACCAGGCTGAAGCCTGGGCGCTACAGCGTGCCGTCGAGCCATGCCCGCCCGACGACGACGCCGTCGAGGCCGAGATCGCGCACGGCATCGACGTCGGAGGCATCGCGGATGCCGCCTGCGGCGAGCAGCCGGCCGGCGTAGCGCGCACGGGCGTCGCGCAGCAGCCCGAGATCCGGGCCTGTGCGGGTGCCGTCACGGTCGATCGCGGTGCAGACGACCGTCGCGACGCCGGCGTCTGTGCAGCGCTCGAGCGCCTCGCGCGTCGTCAACTTGGACGACTCGAGCCAGCCGGCGGTGCGCACGATGCCGTCGGCGACGTCGACGGCGACCGCGAGCCTGTCTTCGACTGCGTCGATGAAGGCGCTAAGGGGCGTCTTGCCGAAGGCTGCGGTGCCGACGACGACGCGGGCGACGCCGGCGGTTACGAGCGCCTCGGCGTCGGCCGGCGAGCGGACGCCGCCACCGAGCTGCACCGGCACCGGCGCCGCGGCCGCGACGGCTGCCGCGGCGAGCTCGACGGGAGGCCCGCCGTCGCGCGCGGCCGCCAGCGCGACGATGTGGACGAGGGGTGGGCCGGTGGCGGCCGCACGCCGAACGAGCTCGAGCGGGTCGCCGGCGTCCACCTCGATGCGGTCGAAATCGCCGCGCAGTAGCCGGACGGCCTTCCCGTCGAGGACGTCGACGGCCGGGAGGATTGCGAAGTCACGTGACAACGTGTTACTATGATAACACGATGGCATCGCGCGCAACGGCAAAGCCCCGACATTGGCCGACGAAGGAGCACAGAGAGCTCTTCGCGGCGACCGCCTCGCTCCGGAATCCGGACGAGGTGGAACGCTTCCTCCGGGATCTCTGCACGAGGTCGGAGCTCGACGCGATGGCGCACCGCTGGGAAGTCGCGCAGCTGCTGACGGAAGGGCTGCCGTACCTGGAGGTCGCGAAGCGGGCGCACGCGTCGACGACGACGGTGACGCGGGTGGCACAGTGGCTCCGCAACGGCGAGGGCGGCTACGCGCTGGCGTTGCGTCGTCGCCGCCGGTCGAGCTCCTGAGAATCGCCGTCCCCTCGAAGGGGCGCCTTCGCGAGCCCGCGATCGAGCTGCTGCACGACGCGGGGCTCGGCCCCGAGACGCCGGGTGACCGCGCACTCGCCTTCCCCTGCCGCAACGCGCCGGTCGAGGCTCTGCTCGTGCGCGCGGACGACATCCCCGAGTACGTGCAGGACGGTGTCGTCGACTGCGGCATCACCGGGCTCGACATCGTGCGCGAGCGCGGCGCCGACGTCACAGAGCTCGTGCGGCTCGGCTTCGGCGCGTGCTCGCTCGAGGCCGCGGTGCCGACCGAGTCGACGGTACAGACGCTCGACGACCTCCGCGGCGCGCGCGTCGCGACGAGCTTCCCACGGCTCGCCGGTGACCTGCTGCCGGGCGTCGAGCTCGTCGACGTGAGCGGCTCCGTCGAGCTCGCACCGCGACTCGGCCTCGCGGACGCGATCGTCGACCTCGTCTCGAGCGGCAGCACGCTCCGCACGAACGGCCTTCGCTCCGTCGGGAGGCTGCTCGAGTCGGAAGCCGTGCTCATCGGCCCGCGCGAGCCACGCGACGAGGCGCAGCAGCTCGCCGGAGTCTTTCGCAGCGTCGTCGACGCCCGCGGGGCGCGCTACCTGATGCTGAACGCGCCGGAGGCGTCGCTCGAGGCGATCTGCGCCCTCGTGCCGGGGTCGCGTGCGCCGAGCGTCCTCCCGCTCGCGGAGCCCGGCATGGTCGCAGTGCACAGCGTCGTGCCGGCGCAAGAGGTCTGGCGCCTGCTGCCTGCACTCGAGGCGGCCGGTGCGTCGTCGATCCTGTTGGTGCCGCTCGAGCGGATGCTCTCGTGAGCGTCGCGGAGATCGTCGACGACGTTCGTCTGCGCGGCGACGAGGCGCTGCAAGAGTGGTCGATGCGCTTCGACGACGCGGAGCCTGCCGGGGCGGTACCCGCCGAAGGCTTTTCGGAGACAGCGGTGCTCGCGCTCGCGGACCGCGTTCGCCGCTGGCACGAGGAGCAATGGCCGACCGACATCCGGCTCGAGGTCGAGCCCGGCGTCGAGCTCGAGCGGCGCTGGGTGCCGCTTCGCTCGGTCGGCATCTACGTTCCGAGGTCGCTCGTCTCGACGCTCGTCATGTGCGCGGTGCCGGCGCAGGTGGCACGCGTCGAGCGCATCGTCGTCGTGACACCGCCGCAGGGCGCAGGGCTCGTCGCCGCGGCGGCCGCGCTCCTCGGTATCGACGAGGTGTGGGCGGTCGGCGGCCCGCAGGCGATCGCGGCGCTCGCCTACGGCACCGAGACGATCGCATGCGTCGACAAGATCGTCGGTCCGGGCAATACGTACGTGAACGAGGCGAAGCTGCTCGTGTCGCGTGACGTCGCGATCGACCTGCCCGCAGGCCCGTCCGAGGTTGTCGTCGTGCTCGGTCGCGGCGGCGACCCCGAGATCGCCGAGCTCGAGCTCGGCGCGCAGGCGGAGCACGGGGCGGACGCGGTCTGCGAGATCGTCGACGGCGAGGATCTCGATCGCGCACTCGCAGAGGTCGAGCGGCGCGCACCCGAGCACGTCGTCCTGCTCGGCGAGGCGGTCGCGCTCGCCGGCCGGATCCGCAACGCCGGCGCGGTGTTCGTCGGCGACCACTCGCCCGTGGCGAGCGGCGACTATGCGACGGGCGGCAACCACGTGCTGCCGACGAACGGCTGGGCGCGCTCGGTCGGCGGGCTCGGGCTCGAGACGTTCCTGAAGCCCGTCACGTTGCAACGGCTCACAGCCTCGGGCCTCGCGCTCGTGCGCCCGACCGTCGAAGAGCTCGCGGCGATCGAGAACATGCCGGCCCACGCAGCGGCGGTCGTGCGGTGAGGCAGCTCGCGCCGAGCTTCCGCTCGTACGAGTGGGCGCCCTCGACCGATGACCTCGCACGCCGCGCGGGCCTCGACCCGGTCGAGATCGTCCGCTTCGACGGCAACGTGCCGCCCCTGCCGTTGCCGAGCTCTCGTCCGGGAGCGATCGCGGCCGCGCTCGCCGAGGTGAACACCTACCCCCACGGCGGCTATCCCGGCATCCACGAGGCGATCGCCGCGTACGCAGGAGTCGAGCCCGAGAACGTCGTGCTCGGCGCCGGCGGCGACGACCTCATCCTCCTGTGCGCCCGCGCGTTCGCCGGCCCCGGCGACGTCGTGTCGGTGCCCGCGGATCCCACGTACCCGCTCTTCCGCGTCGCGGCGGAGCTCGCGGGCGCGACCGTCGGCGACGACTCGCCCGTCCTCACGTTCTGCTGCCGCCCCGGGAACCCGCTCGGCGATTTCACCCCGCTGCCCGCGGCGCGCCCGCTCGTCGTCGACGAGGCCTACTTCGAATATGCAGGCGAGACCGCGGTGCCACTGCTCGACGACGGCGTGATCGTGATCCGCACGTTCTCGAAGGCGTTCGGGCTCGCGGGCGCACGCATCGGCTATCTGCTCGCCGGGCGCGACACGGCAGCCGAGCTGCGCGCCCGGCAGGCGCCGGCGCCGGTCTCGACGCTCTCGGTTGCGCTCGCGCTCGCAGCGCTCAGGACTACGCCCGACGTCGCGCCGGTGATCGAGGAGCGCGAACGCCTCGCGGGCGAGCTGCGCACGCTCGGCTTCGAGCCGCTGCCGTCGCGCGCGAATTTCGTCTTCGTGCCGACTCCCGAAGCCGACGAGATCGCCGAGCGCCTGCTGGCGCGAGGCTACGTCGTCCGCGCACGCGAGGACGGCATCCGCATCACGGTGCGCGACCGTGAGGACGACGACCTCCTGCTCGCCGCGCTCGCCGGCGCCGACGCGTCAGCCGGCCGCAGCGTCCGGCACGTCCGTGCCACCGCCGAGACGTCGGTTCGCGTCCGCCTCGGCCTCGACGGCAGCGGACGCGTGCGCGTCGCCACCGGAGCCGGGCTCTACGACCACCTCTTCGAGCAGCTCGCCTTCCACGGCGGCCTCGACCTCGTCGTCGACGGCAGCGGCGACTGGGAGACCGGCCCGCATCACACCGCGGAGGACACGGCGATCGCGCTCGGCGAGGCGCTCGACCGTGCGCTCGGCGACCGGCGCGGGATCGCGCGGTACGGCTCGGCGGTCGTGCCGATGGACGACGCGCTCGCCCGCGCCGCCGTGGACCTCGGCGGACGGCGGGGCGCGGAGATCGACCTCCAGGAGGATCCGGGCCTCGCTCGGCACGCGCTCGAGAGCCTCGCGCAGTCCGCGCGCATGACACTGCACGTGAGCGCGACCGGCCGCGACCCGCACCACGTCGCCGAGGCCGCTTGCAAGGCCGTGGGCCGTGCGCTGCGCGAGGCGGTGCGTCGCGACGGTGGCGAGCTCCCGTCGACGAAGGGCTTGCTGTGAACGTCGCGATCTGCGCGTACGGCGCGGGCAACGTCCGCTCGGTGCAGCTCGCATTCGAGCGCCTCGGCGCGACCGCGACGATCGCCAAAGAATCGAGCGTCGTGCTCGACGCCGACCTCGCCGTCCTGCCCGGCGTCGGCTCGGCCGCGTCGGCGATGGCAGGGCTGCGCACGCGCCGCCTCGACGTTGCGCTCCAAGAACGCGCCGCCGCCGGCCGGGCAGTACTCGGTATCTGCCTCGGCCTCCAGCTCGCGCTCGACGAGAGCGAAGAGGACGGCGGTGTCGCCGGGCTCGGTCTCGCGCCGGGACGCGCTGTGCGTCTGCGCGGCGGCCGCGTGCCGCGGATCGGCTGGGCTCCGATCGACCCCGGCGGCGAGACGTTCTGGTTCGCGCACTCGTACGCCGCAGAGACGCAGTTCGCAACCGCCACCAGCGAGGGACTGACGGCGATCGTCGAGCATGGCTCGTTCACCGGCGTGCAGTTCCATCCCGAGAAGAGCGGCTCGGCCGGCTCTCGCTTCCTGACGCGATGCCTCTCCCGCGCCTGATCCCCTGCCTCGATGTCGCCGGCGGGCGCGTCGTCAAGGGCGTCCGCTTCGAAGGGCTGCGCGACGTCGGCGACCCCGTCGAGCTTGGCGCGGCGTACTCCGACGCCGGCGCGGACGAGCTCGTCTTTCTCGACATCGCGGCGACCGTCGAGTCTCGCGCAGCAGCGGTGCAGGTCGCGGCCCGCGTGGCCGAGCAGGTCACGATTCCCTTCACGTTCGGCGGCGGGATCCGGAGCGTCGGCGACGCGTGCGCGGTGCTGGAGTCGGGTGCCGACAAGGTGAGCGTCAACTCGGCCGCGCTTGCACGCCCGGAGCTGATCGAGGAGATCGCAAGCTCACTCGGGAGCCAAGCGGTCGTCGTTGCGATCGACACCGAGGACGGCCGCGTGCGCTCACACGCGGCGACCCGCGATGCCGCGCGCGACACGATCGCGTGGGCGCGCGAGTGCGAGGCGAGGGGCGCGGGGGAGCTGCTCGTCACCTCGATCGACCGCGACGGTACCCAGAACGGCTACGACCTCGAGCTGCTCGAATTGCTCCGGGCTGCCGTCTCGCTGCCGGTGATCGCATCCGGCGGTGCGGGCAACGCCGCGCATGTCGCCGCAGCGCTCGGCGTCGCCGACGCTGCGCTCCTCGCCTCGATCCTGCACGAGCAGCCTTCGCGTCTCGTATCTCTGCGCCATGAGCTGCGCGACCTTGGTATCCCGGTGCGCGATGGCTCCTGACCTGCGAGCCGCCATCGTGCAGGACGCGCGTGACGGCCGCGTGCTCATGCTCGCCTGGATGGACGACGAGGCGCTCCGCCTGACGAAGGAGACGGGCGAGGCCTGGTTCTGGAGCCGGTCGCGCGAGCGGCTCTGGAGGAAGGGGGAGTCGTCGGGCAACACGCTCGCCGTCGAGGAGCTGCGGGACGATTGTGATGGTGATGCGCTGCTCGTGCGCGTGGTCCCGAGCGGGCCGGCCTGTCACACCGGCTCGACGTCCTGCTTCGCACCCGCCTTGTGGCGAA
>Ga0307310_10000515_pt1 | contig 12959 bp, 12 predicted proteins | sample ER_DNA_197_FD_194502 | JGI IMG/M metagenome (GOLD analysis project Ga0307310, IMG submission 194502) | Bulk soil microbial communities from the East River watershed near Crested Butte, Colorado, United States - ER_DNA_197 | ecosystem: Environmental > Terrestrial > Soil > Floodplain | place...
GTCTCGAACACCATCAACTCGACGCCGTGTTCTTTCGCGTCGGCGATGATCGCGCGTACCAGCTTGCGTGTCACCGGCTCGAGGAGGGCGAGGTCGGCGACGCGCTTTCGGCTGCTGAACTTCGGGTTCTTCTTGACGGTGTCCGTGTAGAAGTCTCCCATCGTCCCGGCTCCCCTGCTGCGTCTGGATGGTTGCGGCGCGGCCGCACCTCGCTCCGAGCTCTCCGGAACCGGCGGCGTCCGTCTCCGTATGGTCTGCGTGAAGGGTTGCGCGCGCCAGCACAGCTGTCAACGCCGCGCCGCCAAGCCGGCCCAGCAGCACCGGGTGTAGCCATCGACGCGAGCCGATGCGGCAAGAGTCCGGACCGCTCACCCGGCGGTGCCGATGGCGTGGCGTGTTGACAGCCGCGAGCGGGAGGGTCAGATTGGCGATGAGGGTGGGCTTTGCGGCGCTCGCCGGGAGTTGGCAACTGAAGGGGCGCTGCGATCCCGAGTCCACGGTCTTCAGCGGTCGAAGTGGTTGCGACGATCGGCGGTGTCCGTGTCCGGCGCCGTCGGCGGGAGCGGGCGCTGTTCTTCGTCGCCGGGATGGCAATCGACGCCGATGGGGCGCCGCGCGCGTACCACCCAAGGGGTTCTCCGCCGGGTCTGGATTTTCTCGCGAACGCGGGCCATCCCGGCAATTGGTGGGCCGTAGTCACCGACCGGCACGGTGAGCCGGTGGTGCAGCGGGCGACTGATCCTGCGCCCGGGTTCTATGTCTCGACGACCGCGCTGGAGGATTCGGCGCGCGGCGTCGCTGATCCACGCCGCTATGTCGACTCGAGCACGGTTGCGTACGTCGTCGTGCCGGCTCGATTGGTCGAGGTGGCTGGTGCCCGGCTCGGCGACTTCGCCGTTGTCCGGAACCGGCGCAACGCGAGGATCGTGCACGCGATCGTTGCCGACACGGGCCCTGCGGGAAAGATCGGCGAGGGCTCGATCGCGCTCGCACGCGACGCGGGGATTCCGCACAGTCCCAAGAGCGGAGGCCAGGGCGGCGACGTTGTCTATGTCGTGTTCGCCGGCTCCGGAAATCGACGGCCCCGGCCGCAAGCCGAGATCAACCACCAGACCTCTCAGCTGCTGAAGGCCTGGGGTGGCCGCGAGCGCCTCGAGCGTCTGTGAGAACTCGCCGGAGAGACACGGCGCGGGCACGGCAGCAACCGGGGTTCGGTGGGGGTCGACAAACGATGGGAGGCGGATGATGGTCGGGTTCAAGCAGATAATCCTTCCTGGCGACGAGGGCGCGGACGTGCTCGCGGTCAAGCGGGCGTTGCAACGAATGGGTGTGAAAGGGAGCGGCGCGATGAACACGAGTCGCAGAGCCGGCCCTGCGTTTGTCGCCGCGCTAAAGGTCGTGCAGCGCCAGCACCAGGTCACGGTCGACGGCAAGTACGGCAAGGACACACACGCGTTCGTCGCACCGCACTTCAGCGCCGCCGACCAAAAGCTCTATGGGCAGGCGTCGATCCGCAAGCATGAAGCGCTGCCGGCCCCATCAGGTGATGCCGCCGCGGCAGCGCAGCGGCTGCTCGACCTGCTGGGGCAAGGCAAATACCACGCCGACAACCACGGCGACCTAGCGGACATTCAGGCGACCGCAGCAGGCCGCGCGGTGCACAGCCAGCACGGCGGAATGGTGCATGTGGACGCTCGTGTGATGCAGGTGCTGCTGCATCTGATCGATCTCGGCCACACGATTGGCACCTTCGCGATCTGCTCCGACCACCATGACGACGGGATCCACGGACACGCCGGCGGCAGGGCGGTCGACATTTCGACGATCGACGGCCACGCGGTTGCATCGCCGTCCTCGAGATCCTCGGTGCTAATCGTCGACCAGGCGCTTCGTAACGCAGGGAGCCTGACGCCCCGACAGCTGATCAGCGGCGGGTGCGGCAACGCACGGGACTCCGAGATCATGGCCCTCTGCATTCCGAGCGCCGGGTTCTTCGGCGCCGGGACGATCAGCGAGCACTGCAACCACGTCCACGTCGGCTACTGAGCGGAGCAGCTGACCGGAACATCACGGGAGCAACGTCGGGCGGCGCGGCAGCGCAATCGTGCCGGTCAGAGCTGTGAGGCGGCGACCGGGAGGCCGACGAGCAAAGCGATCCCGTTACCAAGAAATGCGGCGCGCAGCATCCGCTCGAGCCAGAGGTCGTCGATCTTCAGCCGTGTTGCGTCCGTGACGATCGTCGCGAGGCCGAGTGTTGCAGGCATCGCGTAGACGGCGCCGAGGATGATGTTCGAGCCGCCCCGCGCTCACGTCCGCGAGTGCCCCGATCGTCGCGAGCTCGCCGGCGACGGCGCCGAGCCAGGCGGCCCCACTGAAGCCGCGCGTCGCGAACAGCGCGCTCATCGTCGCGAAGACGAGCCAGTGCCGGCGATGAAGGCGAAGTCGATGTGCAGGTTCAGCTGCAGGGCGGCACGCCGCCCTTGCGCCTGAGTCTCGAACTCTTCGGCCGATCGCGCCAGTGAGATTCGCAGCATGCTTCGCGATCGACGGGCGGAGACCGAACCGGTGCTCACGTGGCCGATTGTTCACCGGTCAGGACGCGGCCGCAAGTGCCGCTCAGGCCGCTCGCCTCGGGTCGTTCCTCATGCAAGAGATGTGGACGCGGAAGCCTCGAGGTGGGACGATTGCGGTCAGTGACCTCGAGCCCGAGCGGCGAGCGGCAACCGTCGCGCCTCGCGACAACGGTCATCGGCGTTCTCGGGACCGTCGCCGGCCTCACCTTCGCGCTGTACCTCGTCGGAGTGCTGTTCGAGTTCCGTCGGTTGAAGACGCTCGGGCTCCCGGCCGATCAGCCAGTCTCCGCGATGCCGCACGATCTCCTGCTCGTGGTGGGTGTGCGATCTCTGCTCGTTCCGGTCGGCGTTGCGATCGCCGCGACGGCTGCCGGCTTCCTCGCCTCCGTCGCGGCGCTTCGCGCCGACCGTGGCGCCGGCGCGGTGCAACGCTCGCTTGCGGCGACGGGTTTGGCCGGTATCGCCGCCGGCGCGATCGTCTTCATCGTGGCGCCGCAGAAAGGCCTCCGCATCGAGATCGAGCACGTGGTGCTAGTCGCGGCAGGCGCACTGTTTGCGGGAGCCGCACGGTACGCGAGCGGACGTTGGCGCTGGCTTCCGCGGCCGCACCTCGCGGCGTTCGCGTGCATGCTCGTGGTCGGCCTCGCCGTCGCATACGAACACGCGATGCATTCGCCGGTGCACTTCGACCACGCCGTCGTTTTCTTCGCGGACGGGCGGACCAAGAGCGGCTTCTACATCGGCAGGGACAGCGACGAGATCTTCCTCGCGCCGAGCGTCGGCAATGCGACATGTCGCCTCCTCGACGTCATCTTCACGAAGGACGTCGAGCGCATCTCACTGCAGCGCGGCAAGGCGACCGGGGGCGCCGCCGCTCGTCACGGAAACTGCTCGAAGTAATAGAGGTCGTCTTCACTGGTCAAACCAGAGTCGACAAACACCGGCGCCCGCGCGCTGCCGACGCAGGTCGGCGGTGACGGGACAGGATGATCGCCCAGGGAGCGAATCTCGATTCTCGGCCCGCCCTCGCGTCGGCAGGCGGACTTGTCTGTCGGCCCGCTAAGAATGTGACACGTACACCGATGATTTCTGCGCACCGGCGCAGTCGAAAGCAGCATGAGCGAAACCACCTGTCATATGTCCATTTCGCTCGACGGTTTTGTCGCAGGACCGGACCAAAGCCTCGAGCACCCTCTCGGCCGTCGCGGTATGGAACTGCATCACTGGCATCTCGAGGAGCCGCTGCACGACGCCGACGCCCGCGCACGCGATTTGCTGCTGCGCCCACGCGGTGCCTACGTGATGGGACGCAACATGTTCGGGCCGATTCGCGGTCCGTGGCAGGGCGACTGGCGCGGCTGGTGGGGCGACGAGCCGCCGTACCACGCTCCGGTCTTCGTCCTCACGCACTACGAGCACGAGCCGATCGAGCTCGCGGGCGGTACCACGTTCTATTTCGTCGGCGACGGCTTCGACGCCGCGTTCGCGCGCGCCTCGGAGGCCGCAGGTGATCGGGGAGTCGACATCGCCGGCGGCGCGTCGACCGTGCGCCAGGCGCTTGCGGCAGGCGTGATCGACGAGCTCGTCCTCGACATCGCCCCCGTCCTGCTCGGCTCCGGTGAGCGGCTCTTCGACGGCGTCGCCGATCGCCGCCTCGAGCCCGTCGAGGTCATCCACTCGCCGCTCGCGACGCACGTGCGCTACCGCGTCGGCCGGTGAGCGAGGCTAGGCGAAACGGGCATAGAACCGCATGAACTCCAGCGCGTTCGGCGTGCGGTGTGCAGGGCTCTTGTTCAGTCGCCGCCGGGCTGGATGAGGCCGGACTCGTAGGCGAGGACGACCGCTTGGGCACGGTCGTGGAGGTCGAGCTTGGAGAAGATGCGTGCGACGTGCGTCTTGACGGTGGCGTCGCCGACGACGAGCTTGGCGGCGATGTCGGCGTTGGAGAGGCCGCGGGCGACGAGTCGCAGCACTTCGAGCTCGCGTGGTGTCAGCTCGGCGAGCGGCGCGGGGTGTGTTGTCGGGGGCGGGCGGCGGGTGTAGCTCTCGATCAGCCGGCGCGTGATCGCGGGCGAGAGCAGCGCCTCACCGGAGGCGACCATCCGAACCGCCTGTCGCAGTTCTTCGGCGCGTGCGTCTTTGAGCAGGAAGCCGCTCGCCCCGGCGCGGAGTGCTTCGTAGACGTAGTCGTCGAGGTCGAACGTGGTCAGGATCAGGACACGGGGCGATCCGTCGCCGGCGGCGATCCTCCGCGTTGCCTCGATTCCGTCCAGGTTGGGCATGCGGATGTCCATGAGGACGACGTCGGGGCGCAGCATCTCGGCTGCGTCGAGCGCGGCCAGCCCGTCTTCGGCTTCGCCGACCACCTCGAGGTCGGGTTCGGCGTCGAGGACGACGCGAAAGCCGGTGCGGACGAGTTCCTGGTCGTCGGCGATCAGGATGCGGATCACGTCGCGTCTCCGAATGGGAGCCGTGCGCGGACGGCGTAGCCGCCGCCGTCGCGGGTGCCGGTCTCGAGCGTGCCGCCGTAGAGCGCGACCCGCTCGCGCATCCCGATCAATCCGTGGCCGGAGCCGTTGACGCTGGTCGCGCGGCTGCGGCCGTCGTCGAGTACGTCGAGCTCGAGCGCGCGTGTCGTATAGCGGACGACGACCTCCGCGGCGGCTTCTTCAGTGTGCTTGACGACGTTCGTCAGCGCTTCCTGCACGATCCGGTAGGCGGAGAGGTCGACTCCGGCGGGCAGGTGCACGGGCTGGCCTTCGATCCGCAGTTCCACGGGCAGTCCCGAGGCGCGCACCTGCTCGACGAGCGATTGAAGCGAAGCGAGCCCCGGCTGCGGTCCGATCGCGAGCTGCTCGTCGTCGGAACGGAGGATGCCGAGCAGGCGGCGCAGCTCGGCAAGCGCGTCGCGGCCGCTCGACTCGATCGCGTCGAAGACCCCGGTCACGCGTTCCGGTTCGTGCAGGAGATGCGGTCCCGCCTGCGCTTGCACGACGATGACGCTGACTGCGTGCGCGATCACGTCGTGGAGCTCGCGTGCGATGCGGCCGCGCTCCTCGGCGACCGCCAGCCGCGCCTTTTCCTCGCGCTCGCGTTCCAGCCGCTCCGCGCGGTCCTCGAGCTCGGCGACACGCTGCCGCCGTCGCCGCAGGTCGCGGCCGACGAGCCAGGCGATCGCGAACGCCAACCATGCCCCGGGCCGGGAGCCGCTCGCGCTGAACGTGCCCGGGCGCGCGAGGTCTGCCGCAGCGATGGCCGCCACGGCGAAAGCTGCCACGGGCGCGGAGCGCCGATCCTCGCAATGTGCTCCGACCGAATAGAACGCGAGCAACAGCGCTAGGAAGATCTCGACCGGGATCCCCTGCGAGTGGGTGACCAGAAACGCCGCGAGGACGAGCGCCGCGGCCGAGGTCAGCAGCGCCGCCGCCGGTGTGCGCCGCCGCACCGCGAGCGGCCCCGTCACGAGCAGAAGCAGCACCGAGAGGACGCCACGGCCGCCGACCACGTGCATCGTCGCGGGCGCGTGCTTCCAGAGGTCGAGCTGCGTCCAGACCGTGAACGCGAGCGCGACAGCGCCGTCGCCCCAGCGGTCGATCACTGCACGGACACGCATATGTGGAACGTACTGCGGCTCATCCGAGGCCGCATCAACCCCACACCCGATCCGGGTCACCCTCCAGGGCTACGCGGAAATAGCCACACCGGCCGACGATGAATAGCCGCGCAGCCCGACGACAGCGCGCCGCCACTGTCCTAGCGTCCGGCCGAAGATCCTCGACCGAAGGAGATCACGATGACCAGACCGATGCTGCCGCGGCTGGGAGCCGCCTGCGGGATCGTCTTCCCGATCGCCTTGTTCCTCGCCGTCGGCGACAGCAGCCACTTCGCCCCGTGGCGCGCGGTGGTCGCGACCTGGGCGCTCGTCCTCGCCCTGCCCTTCCTCGCCTATCTCTGGAGCCTGCTCCGCGCCGCCGAGGGCGAGGCCGGCTGGCTTTCGACCTTGGCGCTCGTCGCCGGCGTGTCGGGCGTCCTTCTCAAGCTCGCGAGCCACGCTCCCGAGCTGGCGATCCACCGCGAGGGGATCGCCAAAGGTACCCAGCTGTACAAGGCGCTGGACAACACCGCGGGTGCAGCCACCCTCGTGAGCCTCTACCCGCTTGCCGTGTGCTGCGCGGCCGTCGCGGTAATCGCGTTACGCGCGCGCGTCCTCCCGTACTGGCTCGGCATCTTCGCCGCGATCACAGCGGTTGCGCTCGCCGTCAACGCCGGCTTCGTCTACGCGGGCTTCGTACCGGCCTTCCTGCTCTTCCTGCTCTGGACGCTCGTCACTGGCTTCGTCCTGCTCCGACACAGCTGGAGCGCAGTGCGACGCGTCGCGTACTCGACGTAGCGCAGTGGCGGGGCGACCGCTCTTCGTGCGAGTGGTCGCCCCGCCATCCGAGCGCGTTTGCCACTATTTGCAGGGATATTGCCGCCGTGCCGTGGGCCACGTTTGGCCACAGAGAGTGCAATGTCTGCGTCTGATCAGGCAACGCAAGTGCCCATTTGCAGGTGCTTCGAGAGACGGGAGCGACGGGACTCGAACCCGCGACCTCCGGCGTGACAGGCCGGCGTTCTAACCAGCTGAACTACGCCCCCGTGGACGCGGCATTGTAGCCGGGCGCTCGGGCCGACGGTGCTGCGACACTGGCCGCCGTGGCGACCGTCGACTGGATCGCGCTCGCGGTCGTCGCTCTGTCGGCGTTCGGTGGGTGGCGGCGCGGGCTCATCGCGAGCGCCCTTTCACTCGGCGGCCTCGTCGCGGGAGCCTACGCCGGCTCGCGGCTCGCGCCGCACCTGCTTGCCGGCGGATCGAGCTCCCGTTGGACGCCTTTTCTCACCCTCGTCGGCGCGCTCGCGGGGGCGGCGCTCCTCCAGACGCTCGCGGCGTTCGCGGGCTCCTTCCTCCGCAGCGGGCTCAAGCTGACGCCGCTTCGGCTCCTCGACTCCGCGGGCGGCGTCCTCCTCGGCGCCGCGACGGGGCTCGTGCTCGTCTGGGTGCTCGGCGCGACGGCACTCCTCCTCCCGGGACAGACGGCGCTTCGCCGCGAGGCGCAGCGTTCCGAGATCCTGCGGACCATCAACGCCCACGTGTCGCCGCGCCGGCTCTTGCACGTGCTCGCGAGCATCGATCCGATCCAGGCGATCACCGGGCCGCCGCCGCCGTCCGCGCCGCCGTCGGCCGCGATCGCCGCCGATCCCGAGGTGCAGCACGCGGGGGACTCGGTCGTCCGCGTGCTCGGCACTGCGTGCGGGCTCGGTGTCGAAGGCAGCGGCTGGTTCATCACGCGGCAGCTCGTCGCAACCGCGGCGCACGTCGTCGCCGGCGAGCACGACACGCACGTCGCGATTCCGAACGTGCCCGGCTCGTTCCCGGTCACCGTCGTCGCGTTCGATCCGACGAACGATCTCGCGATTCTGCAGGTGCGCGCGTCTCCCACATTCCCGCTACCGCTCCGCGCGCGCAGCGAAGCGCAGCCGGGACGCGCGGTCGCGATCGTCGGCTACCCCGACGGCGGGCCACTCACGGCCACGCCGGGACGGGTCGGCGACACCGCAGCCGTGCTGACGCGCGACACCTATGGCCACGTGGTCTCACGTTCGGTCACCGTCGTCGCCGGCGGTGTGCGCCACGGCGACTCCGGCGGGCCGGCCGTCGACGCCGCCGGCTACGTGCAGACGATGATCTTCGCGGCTCGAATCGGCGAGCCTGTCGGCTACGGCGTGCCGATTCAGCTCGTCGCACGCGCCGCGCGATCGGCTCAGGGGCCGGTCTCGACGCGCGGCTGCGCCGTCGGCTGAAGCGCCGGCAGGAAGTCGATGACGTTCAATGGCTGCCGGAACGGTGCGACGACGTACACGCCGGACGCGAACTCGCGTGCGCCCGCGATCAGCTCGAGCCCGAGCTCGCCTCCGACCTCGCGCGCAGCCGGGCCTGCGCGACGATAGCGCTCCTGCACGTGCTCGGGCACGACCATCCCCGGCGCCTCGTTGTGCATGCGCACGAGCAGCTCGAGCGTGCGGATCGGCCACACGCCGACGAGAATCGGAATCGGCCAGGCGCCGCCGATCCGGTCGCGGAACGCTTCGAGCGGCGTGAGGTCGAAGAGGATCTGCGTCATCGCGAAGCGCGCACCTGCGGCGACCTTGCGATGGAAGCGGTCGGCCTCGAGCTGGAGGTCGTCCGCGGTCGGATTCACCGCGACACCGGGATAGAAGGACGTCGGTGCGTCGATCGCGCGGCCGTGGAAGTCCTCGCCGCGGTTCAGCTTCGCCATCAGCTCGACGAGACCGATCGAGTCGACCTCATAGACGCCGTGCACGCCCGGATAGTCGCCGGCCTCCGGCGGATCGCCGGTAACGGCGAGGATGTTGCGCACACCCTCGGCGTGCGCGCCGAGCAGCACCGACTCGAGGCCGTTGATCGTCGTGTCGCGCGGCGTCAGATGCGGGATCGTCTCGACGCCGGTCAGCCGCTCGATCGCGACGCACGCCATGATCCCGCTCATGCGCGCGCGTGCACGCGGGTTGTCGTTCAGGTCGACGAGCTGCGCCTTCCCCGACTCGCGCACGGCACGCGCAGTCGCGAGCAGCGACTCGGCATTCGCGCCGAGCGGCGGATCGAGCTGCACGGAGACAACGAACTCGCCGTCGTCGAGGAGCCGTTGCAGCTGCGTCGGCTCCTCCGACGGCGCCACCGGCGCAACCGCCTCGCGCGCGCGAAGCAGCAGGGAGCCGGACGGCTCGACGCCGTCGTCGATCGCAGCGCGAATCGCGGCGATCTGCGCGGGCGTCGTCCCGCAGCAGCCGCCGATGATCGCCGCGCCGAGCGCGCGCGCCTGCGCGGCGAACTGCCCGAAGTACGCAGGCGTCGCGTGCGGGAACACGATGCGGTGCCCCGACATGCTCGCGAGACCGACGTTCGGGAGCACCGCTAGCGGACGGCCCGCGTCACCCATGTCGGCGATCGCACCGAGCGACGCCGCCGGGCCGGCGCCGTGGTTCGCGCCGAAGGCGGCAACGTCGAGCGCGCCGATCCGCGCAGCCGCCGCGCGTGCCGAGACGCCGGCGAGCGTCTGCCGGTCGCTGTCGAAGGTCATGAGCGCGACGATCGGCAGCGCCGACACTGAGCGAATCGCCGTCACCGCGGTCTCGAGATCGACGAGGTCGGAGAACGTCTCGACCATGAAGAGATCGACGCCGCGGCCCTCGAGAATCCGAGCCTGCTCGGCGTAGAGCGCCGACGGCTCGCTGCCGAGGGGCTCCGCGTCGCCGAGCGGGCCGATCGAGCCGGCGATGAAGACGTCGCGGCCGGAGACCTCACGCGCCTCGCGCGCGAGCTTCACAGCGGCGCTGTTCAACCGCTCGAACTCGTCCTCGAGAAAGTGCTGCGCGAGCTTCGGCCGGTTAGCCCCGAACGTGTTCGTCTCGATCAGCTCGGCGCCTGCACGGATGTAGCCGAGGTGCACGTCGACGACACTCTCGGGCGCACGCAGGTTCGCCTCTTCGGGACAGCGCAGGCCGGGCACCGCGCTTGCAAGCACCGCACCCATGCCGCCGTCCGCCACGATCGGCGGCCCCGACGCCAGCCGCTCGAGGAACCTGCTCATCCCATCGAGTCTAGGCGCGGGCAATGACGGCCGAGGGCCGAGAGCGGAGCCGCCGCAGGCTCCGCTCTCGATCCTCGGAACTTCCGGGAGCGGCCCCCGCCGCATCGGGGCTGCTCACCGGCCGTGCTGTGAGTATCGCGTCCTCGAGGGACTTCATCTATCCCTCGGACTCGGTTGACCCGGTCACTTGACGCTCAAGCTCGCGCCGCGTGTTGCCGATTCCGAAATCGGACTCCTCCAAGGGACTGACGGCAATCATCCTGCGGCTGGATCCTTGCGGCGCCCGTAAGGGCGCCGCCTTTATTCGTGGAGCGTTCGTCCCTCCATGCCGCCGGCGACGGTGACGAGCTCACCGCTGACGTGACCGGACAGCTCGTCCGACGCGAGCACGACCACTGCGCGCGCGATGTCGTCCGCGCTCGCGACCTTGCGCAGCGCCATGGTGCGGGTCACGCGGTCGACGACCTCCGGATCGAGTGTGTCGCGGGTCATGGGCGAGTACGTCCAGCCCGGCGCGACTGCGTTGACGCGCCCGCGAGGGGCGATGCGGACGATCTCGTTCTTGAGGCTGAGCAGAAGCCCGACCTGCAGCGCCGACTTCGCCGCCGCGTAGTCAGCGTGGCCCGCCTCGCCGAACCGCCCGGCGGTCGAGCCGACGAGGACGAGACTGCCGTGGCCGGTGCGCTCGACCTCGCGCAGGAAGTGCTTCGACGTGAGGAACGTCGCCGTCAGATTCGCGCGAAGCGTCGCCTCCCACCGTTCGAGCGAGAGCTCCCAGACCGGCTCGTCGGGGCTCGGCCACACTCCGGCGACCGCCGCACAGATGTCGACGGCGCCGAGCGCCGCGCGCGACTGCGCGAAGAGCGACTCGACCTGCGCCTCGTCCGTGAGATCGGCGCCGATCGCAGTCGCGCCGTCGAGCTGCGACGTCAGTGCCTCGGCCCGCTCGCGTCCGGTATGGAAGTGCACGACCACGCGGGCGCCCTCCGCCACGAACGTGCGAGCGACTGCCGAGCCGATCCCGCCCGACGCGCCGGTCACGACGACGCCCTTGCCTGCCAGGCCCGTGTCCATCAGCTTCCGAGGAGCGCGCGGACGTGCGCCGCGTCGAGGAAGCCCGCGTGGCCGAGCTTGCCGGTGCGCTCGTTGTACGCATAGAAGAGCGCGCCGTTCGAGAGACGGGCATGCGCATAGCCGAACTGGCGGCGGAGCCGGAGCTTCACGTCGCGGCTGTCGCCCAGGCGAAACAGGTGCAGCCGCGTCTCGACGCTGTACACGAGCAGGCCGCCGTCGAGGTCTTCGAGCCGCGAGCCCGCCGCGATCGTGCGCGTCAGCTTCGTGCGGCCGTGCAGGTCGCTCACGACGAGTCGGCGTCCCGAAAGCGTCGCGACGCGCCCGCCGCGCATGAGCGCACCGCCGTCGTGCGGCCGCTTCACGTTGCCGACGATACGGCCGGTCGCGGACAGAACGTCGAGTTGCCCGGGGTCGCGATCGACGAGGATGCGGCTTCGGTCGACGGCGAGGACGAACACCGGTCGCGGGTACGTGCGCAGCTTCTGCTTGCGGTCGAAGCGCCACACCGTTCCACCGACCGACCCGGCGACGATCCCGCCGCGCGCGGCGAGCGCGACCTGGGCGCCGGCAGCTGCGCGAAGCACGACCCGTGCACGCAGCGGCTTCAGCGTTCCGCCGATGACGAAGTTCCCGCTTTGGAAACAGTCGTGTGCGAACCGGTTGCCCGTGAGGACGATGTTCGTCTCCTGCGTGTCGCATGCGAGCGACGCGCGGACGACGACGCCTTTCGGCGACCAGACGAGCATGTACTCCCACGCTTGCGCGCTACCGACGAGGGTCGCAGCCTGCTTGCCGTCGACGGCGATGTCGTTCACGGGTGCGACCGTGCGGATCTCCCGTGTGGGCGTCACGTCGAGGAGCGGCGGCGGAACGGCGACCAGCACGACGCTGACGCTACCGGAGTAGGGTTCCCGCGTGCGCGTCCACATCATCAGCGACATCGAAGGCGTGGCCGGCATCGTCCGGTGGGCTCAGACAGGCGGCGACCAGCCGCTCTACCACGAGGGCCGCGAGCTCTACACCGAGGAGATCAACGCCGCCGTTCGCGGCGCGAAGGCCGGAGGCGCAACGGAGATCGTCGTCATGGACTGTCACGGCGCCGGCGGCGACTTCGACTTCAACTCGCTCATCGCCGACCAGCTCGATCCCGACTGCGAGTTCGTGATCCAGAAAGAGTGGACGGAGTACACCGGGTTCCTCGAGCAGGGCTGCGACGCCGCGCTCTTCGTCGGCATGCACGCGATGGCCGGCACTCCGGACGGCGTCATGTCCCACACCGTGTCGGGCCAGGCCTGGCAGAACCTGAAGTTCAACGGCACGCTCGTCGGCGAGACCGGCATCAATGCGGCGCTCTGCGGCAACTGGGGCTGCCCGGTGCTGCTCGTGACCGGCGACCGTGCAACGTGCCGCGAGGCGACGGCGCTGCTCGGCGACGGGCTGACGACGGTCGAGGTCAAGACCGGCATCGGCCGCTTCAGCGCCCGCTCACTTGCGCCGCAGAAGGCGCGTTCGCTGATCGAGGACGGCGCGAAGCAGGCGCTGAATGATTTGAAGGCGGTGACGCCGTACGATCCGGGTCGCCCCTGCGAGATCGAGATCGAGTTCACGTCACCGGACCGGCTCGACGAGTACCGCCATCGCCGCGGCGTCGAGGTTCTCGGCC
>Ga0307310_10000516_pt1 | contig 12957 bp, 12 predicted proteins | sample ER_DNA_197_FD_194502 | JGI IMG/M metagenome (GOLD analysis project Ga0307310, IMG submission 194502) | Bulk soil microbial communities from the East River watershed near Crested Butte, Colorado, United States - ER_DNA_197 | ecosystem: Environmental > Terrestrial > Soil > Floodplain | place...
GGACGCCCGGCTTCGACGACCTTCTTCGCCCCCCATTCATTGGACGAGCATGCCCGGACACCGCCTACCCATCATCGGCTATCCGCTCGCCCGGACCGCGTCCGAGGCGGTGATGGAGGCCGCGCTGCGGGCGGTCGGCTCCCCCATCCAGATCGAGCGCTGGGAGCGCAAGCCGCACCAGCTGCTCGATGCGATCGAGGAGCTCAAGGGAGACGAATTCGCCGGCGCGCTGATCGCCGCTCCGCACAAGGAGCGCGCCGCGGCGCTCGCCGATGCCCTCTCCGAGCAGGCGAAGATCAGCGGCGCGGCGAACCTGCTCCTGGAAGAGAAGGGCGGGCTTCGCGGGCACAACAGCGACCTGCCCGCCATGCGGGCGGGTCTCGAGGCGATCCTGCCAAAGGCCCAGGGCAACTGGCCGCGCCAGGCCGTGATCCTGGGCGCCGGTGGCGCAGCCCGGGCAGTGGTGGCGGTGCTCCTGGGCTCCGGATTCCAGCGCATCGTCGTGTTCAACCGGCATCTGCATCGGGCCGAAGCGCTGGTCGCCCATTTCGCACGAAGCGCGCGGCACATGGAGCTGCGGGCGATGCCCTGGCATGAGGCGATCATGGAATCGGAGCTCTCCCGAGTCCCGTTGATCGTCAACGCCTCGGGGATCGGGGTGCAGGAGGGTGACTCGCCGATCCCCGCCGAGCTGCTGCCGAACGACGGATTCCTGCTCGACCTCGTCCTCGACAGCACTCCGCTCATGCGGGACATGGAGGAACGCGGCGGCGCGGTCGCCAATGGACAGCTCAGCTTCCTGCACTCCTCGGCCGAGGCGTTCCAGATGCTGACCGGGACCGATCCCCCCGACGAGGTGATGCGACAGGCGCTGGCCGAAGACCTCGGGATTCCCGAGGAGCGCGTCGCGGTGGTCGGCGACTAGGCCGATGGCCTCCGGTCGGGCGTGATGTTCTACACCTCGGGCTGGGTGCACGTCATCTGCGGCTGCATGTTCTGCGGCAAGACCGACGAGATGCTCCGTCTCCTGCGTCGCTTCTCGATCGCCGGTCGCCGAGTGCTGCTCGTCAAGCCACGGCTCGACACCCGGACCGATGCCGACCGCGTCTTCTCGCGCTCCGGCGCGCAGCACGAGGCGGTTACGGTCGACGACTCGTCGCAGATCGAGGCCGCCGCCGGAGAGGCGGATATCGTGGCCATCGAGGAGGGTCAGTTCTTCGACGAGGGGCTCCCCGACGTTGTCGAGCGGCTCGCATCGGCCGGCAAGCAGGTGATCGTGACCGGGCTCGATCGCGACTTCCGCGGGATTCCCTTCGGGGCGATGCCGCGGCTGATGGCCCTCGCCGACCAGGTCACCAAGCTGACCGCCATCTGCGTCGTGTGCGGCGAGCCGGCGACCCGCACGCAGCGGCTGATCGGCGGGCAGCCGGCCACCTCTGACTCGCCGCTGATCGTGATCGGCGGGCTGGGCGATGAGACCTACGAGGCCCGATGCCGCCTCCACCACGAGGTGCCCACGGCGGAGTAGCCGCTGTGCCTTCTCTCTCGCGGAGTGCCCACGAACCTGCCGAATTCCCATGGAGTGAGCGTTACGCGCGCTCGCCGGGTGCGAACCGTCAGTTAGACCGTCGCATGCGTCATCCGGTGAGAATTCGGACGGTTCGCCGGCTACCGGGCCGCGTAATGCTCACCTGATGAGAATTCGGACTGGTCAGGAGGTAGGACGGTCCGGGCTGGTTGGCAGGGAGTACGCTCCTCCTCCGATGCGCACGCTCCTCCTGCTCGCCGTCGCCGCAGCCCTCGTCTGGCTGGTGCTGACGTTCGCGCACGAAGCGGCGGGGATCGACCTCATGCCGCACGGTGGCCTCTTCCAGTTCCCCGAGGTTCACTGGAACAAGGCGCAGAACCTCCCCTAGGCTCAGCTGCCCGAGGGGCGCACGTTCTGGTTCAGGTGGAACACGTTGTCGGGGTCGTATCGGTCCTTGATCGCCACCAGGCGGTCGTAGGTTGCTGCGCCAAAGGCCGATCGCACCTTGTCGGTCTCATCGCCGTCGATCGCGTTGACGTAGGAGCGCCCGGTCGACAGGGGCAGGATCGAGTCGCCGTAGGCCCGCGCCGCGGCGAGCCGGTCGGCGTCCGCCGCCGGATCCTCCCAGGTCGAGCTGACGACGAAGTCGAAGAGCGCGTCGCGCCCGCTGAATGGGCTGTCGTCCGGGCCGATGCGTGAGATGGCGCCACCCAGCTGCCCCAGGCTGGCATTGGCGGCGACTTCCGGGTCACGGCCCGCGCGGGCAAGGAACGCCTCGACCAGCGCGTCGGTCGTCGAGCGAATGAAGTGCGATCGCGCGTATTGCCGCTGGCCGTGCCGCGTTGGCTCGTCGGCAGCGCGCTGAAGCTGGAGGTACGGCAGGACCTCGACAAACTCCGCGATCGGCTCGCCGGCCAGCTTGAGCCGTGGCAGGAAGCGCTTTCCTTCCTCGATGTCGTCGGCGTACGTGTACGAAATGAATACGACCGGCTTTCCGTGAAAGGGGTCGGGCAGCATCGGCGAGGGCCTTGCGGTCACGATGGCAGCGCCGGCAACGAGGGCATCTGGCGAGTCTTCGGCCAGGTCCAAGAGGGCGCGGAGCGCCATCGGTCCTTCGTCGATCGAGTAGGCGAGGTCGACCGACAGGATCTCCGGGCCGAAGGGGTGGAGCTGGAATTCGAACTCGGTCACCACCCCGAAGTTGCCGCCGCCGCCACGGATCCCCCAGTAGAGGTCCTCGTTGTGGGCTGGGCTGGCGACCAGCACGTCGCCTGATGCGGTCACGACCTCAGCCGACAGCACGTTGTCGGACGCGAGCCCGAATCGCCTCCCGAGGTAGCCGTAGCCTCCCCCCAGTGTCAGGCCGCCGACGCCCGTGTGCGAGACCACGCCGCCCGTCGTCGCGAGCCCATGGAGCTGGGCCTCGCGGTCGACGTCGGCGAGGAGGCAGCCGCCCTGGACCCATGCACGGCGCGTGGTCGGATCGACCCGCACGGCGCGCATCAGGCCGAGGTCGATGACGATGCCGCCGTGGCTCACCCCATGGCCGGATGCGCCATGACCACCGCAACGAACAGCAACCTCCAGGTCGTGCTTTCGAGCGAAGCGGACGGCGGAAACCACGTCAGACGTGCCGCGTGGCCGGACAACGATGGCAGGATGCTTGTCGACCATCCCGTTCCAGGCGCGTCGGGCCGCGTCGTACGCGACGTCATTCGGCCGGACGAGCTCCCCGTCAAACGCTTTCCGCAGCTCCTCCACCGCGGAATCGTCGAGCGTTGCGGCACCTTCGATCATCGGGATCCCCATTGAGAATACGGGGTCAGACGATAGACGCGGAAGCGATCCACCGCTCTGCAACGGCGGGCGCTGTGAAGCCCATCAGTGATCGAGCGGCACTCGAGAAGAAACCCTCTGGCGGAGGGGGTGGGATTCGAACCCACGGTGGGTTGCCCCACGGCGGTTTTCAAGACCACTGCATTCGTCCACTCTGCCACCCCTCCGCTCCTCAATCTTAGCTTGGGTCGTTACCGAACAGATCCCGAGCTCGATCTCGGGTGATGCCCCACACGCGAGGTTCTCCTCGTCGGGTCCTGCAGCGTGGACGTCCGAGAATTCGTCAACGTGGAGAGGGACGACTATCTCTGTAGACCTTCGACGCCAGGAAGAGAGTTACGAGCAGTACGGGAACAAAGATGTATTCGAGGGTGTTGATTGCAGGCGGGATGGGCAGGGAGAAGAAGGACCCAGCCCGGTCTCCGATAACGGGGAAGAAGAAGAGGATCGAGCCGACGATCGCCAGACTCGAAGCCAATCGGACTCTCCTGAAGAGAAGGGCGAATGACGCTACGTCCAGCGCGAGACCTGTAAAAATCGTACCGATCGCAATGTAGCCAACGGTCTTCAAGTAGGGTGCTGGCCGGGACTCCAAGCCGAGTGGAGTCAGCAGGATCACCAGCAGGACGTTCACCACCAACACGACGGCAAGCGCCATGACGTTTCTGGAGAGTTTCATCACCAGGGAGACCGTAACAGCCTGGGGCTTACGCTGTGGCTTACACCGGCCCCCAGCGTGACGGTGCAGCAGTCTTCAGCGTGCGCAAGGTCCCACGGCCTGGTTGACAGAATCGTTACGTGCACCATAGATTGTACACGTGACATCGAATATCAGCGACGCGCTGAATAACCCGATCGAGAGGAAGCGGACGGCCTCGCCTCGGGCGATGCGACGCGCGATCCTTGAGCAGGCAGTCGTCGATGAGATGACCTCCTGGAATCCCCTCGAGTTCCTGGCCGCCTTCAAGAGCATGCACAAGGGCTCGCTCAGCCTCGTCCACCTCAATGTGCTGGTCGAGCTTGCAACTCACGGGCCGATGCCGATGGGCAGGCTGGCGGAAGCGCTCGAGGTCTCTGTCGCGAGTGCGACCGGCATCGTCGACCGGATGGAGAAGCCCGGGTTCGTCGAGAGACGCCACGACGACGAGGACCGTCGCGTGGTCGTCGTCCACCCGACCGATGCCGCCGCCACGGTCTTCAGCTCCCTCCAACAGCGACGTCGGGACGGGCTGGCGAGGCTCATCGATAGCCTGAGCGATCGGCAGCTCATCGGACTGGTCTCCGGTCACCGCGCGCTGCGTCGGGCGCGGGCGAGGCTCCTGGCCGAGGCCACGGAAGGCAGCGCGGACCGGCCCCTGTGATCCGACTGCTCCGCACCCACCTTCGCGCCTACAGCTGGCCACTCGCAGCGGTGATCGTCCTGCTCCTGATCCAGGCGATCGGCAACCTGTACCTGCCCACCCTCAACGGCGACATCATCAACTTCGGTGTGGCGAAGGGTGACAACGGCTACATCCTGGGCATCGGCGGATTCATGCTGCTGGTGACCGTGGCGCTGGGGGTCGCCTCGATCATCGCGGTCTATGGCGCGGCGAGGATCTCGATGGGCTTCGGGCGCGATGTGCGCAGCGCGATCTTCCGCAAGGTCGAGAGCTTCAGCCAGGTCGAAGTGAACCGCTTCGGGCCGGCCTCGCTCATCACGCGCAACACGAACGACGTTCAGCAAGTGCAGATGGTCGTCTTCATGGCGCTGACTCTGATGATCTCGGCCCCGATCCTGATCGTCGGCGGGATCATCATGGCCGTCCGTCAGGACGTTCCCCTGTCAGGGCTGCTGGTCGTGGTGCTGCCGATCATGGTCGCCTTCATCGGCCTGGTGATGTGGCGCGCCATCCCGCTCTTTCGGGCCATGCAGACCAAGCTCGACAGGATCAACCAGGTCATGCGCGAGACGCTCTCGGGCGTGCGGGTCATCCGCGCTTTCGTGCGCACCGAGCACGAGGAGCAGCGCTTCGATGACGCGAACCATGACCTGTTCGCCACCTCTCTGAGGGTCAACCGCCTGTTCGCGGTGACGATCCCGGTGATGACCGGGATCCTCAACCTCTCGACGGTGGCAGTCATGTGGTTCGGCGCGATCAGGGTCAACAGCGGCGTCATGCCGATCGGCAACCTGACCGCCTTCCTCCAGTACCTGATGCAGATCCTCTTCGCCGTGCTCATGGCGGTCTTCATGTTCATCCTCGTGCCGCGCGCCACCGTCTCGGCCGGCCGCATCCAGGAGGTGCTCGACACGGAGCCGATGGTTCGCGATCCAGAGCATCCGGTGGCCTTGCCGGCCGCACAGGCCGGTGCCGAGCGCCGCGGGGCGACGATCGAGTTCCGCGATGTCGAGTTCCGCTACCCAGGCGCTGAGGAGCCGGTCCTGCACCACATCTCCTTCACGGCTCGCCCAGGCGAGACCACGGCGATCGTGGGGAGCACCGGGAGCGGAAAGTCGACGCTCATCAACCTGATCCCGCGCCTCTACGACGCGACCGACGGGGCCGTCCTGGTCGATGGGGTCGACGTGCGCGAGATGAGTCGCACCGACCTGTGGGCAAGGATCGGGCTCATCCCGCAGAAGGCCTTCCTGTTCAGTGGGACCGTCGCCAGCAACCTGCGCTACGGCGACGAGCAGGCGACCGACGACGACCTGTGGCGCGCCCTGGAGATCGCGCAAGGCCGAGAGTTCGTCTCCGAGATGGACGGCACGCTCGAGGCGCCCGTCACCCAGGGTGGTACGAACGTCTCCGGCGGTCAGCGCCAGCGTCTGGCGATCGCGCGGGCGCTCGTGAAGCAGGCGCCGATCTTCATCTTCGACGACAGCTTCTCGGCGCTCGACTTCGCGACCGATGCACGCCTGCGCGCGGCGCTGGCTGGCGACCTTGGCTGGGCGACGGTGATCATCGTCGCACAACGGGTCGGAACGATCATGAACGCGGACCGGATCCTGGTCATGGACGCCGGCCGGATCGTCGCGACCGGTACGCACACCGACCTCCTCGAGAGCAACGAGACCTACCGCGAGATCGTCTACTCCCAGCTCACACACGCGGAGGCGGTGGCATGAGCGGGCCGGGCGGCAATGGCCGACCGGATAGCGGCCCTCCACCGGGCCAGGGCCCCGCCGGGCGGCCTGCCGGAACCGCTCCCGGCGGACCCGGCATGCGCCGAGGCCCGGGAATGATGGGCGGCATGATCCCCACCGGCGCCAAGGCGCAGAACTTCGGCGCCTCATTCCGCCGACTGCTCGAACGCCTCCAGCCTGATGCGCCGCTCATCGCCCTGGTCTTCGCCTTCGCGGTCGTCAGCGTCCTGTTCGCGGTCCTGGGGCCAAAGATCCTGGGCAACGCCACCAACGACATCTTCCAGGGGGTGATCGGCAAGCAGCTGCCGGTTGGCGCCACGAAAGAACAGGTGGTCGCCGCCCTTCGGGCCAAGGGCCAGAACCAGTTTGCCGACATGGTCCAGGCGATGAACCTGACGCCGGGTGTCGGTGTCGATTTCGGGGGACTGGCGCAGATCCTGGTCCTCCTGGTGGGGCTCTACCTCCTCAGCTCGGTCTTCTCCTGGATGCAGGCCTACGTCATGGCCGGCGTCACACAGCGGACCGTCTATCGGCTGCGGCAGGACGTTGACCGCAAGCTCGGCAGGCTCCCTCTCAGGTACTTCGACAGCCATTCACGCGGCGACCTGCTCAGCCGGGTGACGAACGACATCGACAACATCGGCCAGACCCTCCAGCAGAGCCTCACCCAGCTGATCACTTCGGTCCTGACCGTCATCGGCATCCTGGTGCTCATGCTGACCATCGACCCGATCCTGGCCCTCATCTCGTTGCTCGCCGTGCCGCTCTCGATCGTGGTCACCATCCAGATCGCCAAGCGCTCGCAGAAGGAGTTCGTCGCCCAGTGGGCCTCGACCGGGGCACTGAACGGCCACGTCGAGGAGATGCACACCGGCCACGCCATCGTCAAGGCCTTCGGGCGGCAGGAGGAGGCGATCGCCACCTTCGAAGAGGAGAACGACCGGCTCTACGGCGCCAGCTATCGGGCCCAGTTCATCTCCGGGATCATCCAGCCCGCGATGAACTTCATCGCCAACCTCAATTACGTGGCGATCGCGGTCATCGGCGGACTGCGGGTGGCGTCTGGGACCATGACCCTGGGCGACGTGATCGCGTTCATCCAGTACTCGCGCCAGTTCACCTTCCCGATCGTGCAGACGGCGAGCATTGCCAACGTCCTGCAGTCGGCCGTGGCTTCGGCCGAGCGCGTCTTCGAGCTGCTCGACGAGGCGGAGGAGATCCCTGATCCGGTCGCACCGCAGGCGCTTGGCCGGGCGCGCGGCCGAGTCGCCTTCGAGCAGATCTCGTTCCGCTACGAGCCCGAGATCCCCCTCATCGAGGACCTGAGCCTCATCGCTGACGAAGGCGAGACGGTCGCAGTCGTGGGGCCGACCGGCGCCGGCAAGACGACCCTGGTCAACCTCCTCATGCGCTTCTACGAGCTCGACGGCGGCCGGATCACCCTCGACGACATCGACACCCGCGACATGACGCGCGACGACCTGCGGCGGACGTTCGGCATGGTCCTCCAGGACACCTGGCTCTTCCACGGCACGATTCGCGAGAACATCGCCTACGGCCGCAACGCGGTAACCGATGAAGAGCTGATCGCGGCCGCCGAGGCGGCGCACGTCGACCACCTGGTGCGAACGCTGCCCGACGGCTACGACACCGTCATCGACGACGACGCCTCCAATGTCTCGGCCGGGGAGAAGCAGCTGCTGACCATCGCCCGCGCGTTCCTCGCCGATCCGCCGGTGCTCATCCTCGACGAGGCCACGAGCTCCGTCGACACCCGCACCGAGGTCCTCATCCAGCAGGCGATGGCGCGCCTCATGAAGGGGCGCACCACGTTCGTCATCGCCCACCGCCTCTCGACCATCCGCGACGCGGACACCATCCTGGTCATGAACCGCGGCCAAATCGTCGAGCAGGGCACCCACGACGAGCTCCTCAGCCGGCGCGGCTTCTACTTCGAGCTGTACAACAGCCAGTTCGTGGAGCCGCTCGCCGAGGCCTCCTGAGCGGCCGGCGACGCCGATGCATCGGCTAGGTGATGGTGGCGCGACCGAGGTAGGGCTGCAGGGGCTCGGGTATCGCGATCGAGCCGTCAGGTCGCTGGTGCGTCTCGAGCAGGGCCGCGACGGTCCGCGGGAGGGCCAGCGCCGAGCCGTTGAGAGTGTGGACCAGCTCGGGGCGGGCGCCGGCGCCGGGCCGATAACGGATCGCCATGCGGCGTGCCTGGTAGTCGCGGAAGTTGCTGACCGAGCTCACCTCGAGCCAGCGCTCGACGCCGGGGGCCCAGACCTCGAGGTCGTGGGTTTTGGCCTGAACGAAGCCCATGTCGCCGGTCGACAGCAACACCACCCGGTAGGCGAGGCCCAGCCGCTGCAGCAGAACCTCCGCGCGCTGGGTCAGCCAATCCAGGGCGGCATCCGACTCCTCCGGGCGCTCGAAGGCGACCATCTCGACCTTGTCGAACTGGTGGACGCGAAGGATGCCGCGCGTCTCCTTGCCGGCGGCGCCCGCCTCGCGCCGGAAGCACGGCGTGTAGGCCGCGTAGCGAATCGGCAGGCTGTTCGACTCGAAGATCTCGTCGCGGTGCAGGTTGGTGACCGGCACCTCGGCGGTGGGGACCAGGTACAGGTCGTCGCGGGTGACGACATACATCTGGTCCTCCTTGTCCGGGATCTGGCCCGTTCCCCGCGCCGATGCGGCGTTGACGACGGCGGGCGGCCAGACCTCGGTCATGCCGTTCTCGCGGGTGTGCACGTCGAGGAACCAGCTGATGAGCGCCCGCTGCAGGGCCGATCCGGCGCCCGCGTAGACCGGGAAGCCCGAGCCGGCGATCTTGGCACCGCGCGCGTTGTCGATGATGCCCAGCCGCTCGCCGAGCTCCCAGTGGGGGCGACGGTCGTCGCGCGGCAGCTGGTCGCCCCAGCTGCGCAGGGTGAGGCGCGCCTCCTCGCCGCCGACCGGGACGTCGGAGTCGGCGGGGTTCGGGATGCGCAGCATCGCCTCGTCGAGCTGCGACTCCACCTCTGCCAGCTCGGCATCGAGGGCGGTGATCCGCTCCGCCACGTTGGTCGAGGCGCGCTTCAGGTCGGCGACCGCCGGACCGTTGGGATCGGCGCCCTCGCGGATCGCCTCGCCGACGCGCTTCGAGGCCGCGTTGCGTTCCGCCTTCAGTCCGTCGTTGTCGCCAAGGATGGACCGGCGGCGCTCGTCGAGCGCGATCGCGCGGTCGACGGCCGCGGGGTCCTCTCCCTTGTCGATCGCTCCGTGGCGGACCAGGTCCGGCTCCTCTCGGAGCCGCTGCACGCCGACGCTCATGCGCTCACCTGCTCCCCCGCCGCCTGGCCCAGGCGCTCGAGGACGAACGCCCGCTCCAGCGAGGCGAGGAGCCAACCGGCCCGCGGGCCGTGGGGCTGACCAAGGAACGCGAGGTAGAGCGCGGTGAAGGCGCGGCCGGGCGGCAGCTCGAGCTCGCGCGCCGCCTCGAAGATGGCGCCCTGGAGTGCCTCGCCGTCCCATCCGGCATCGGTCAGCCGTTCGCGCAGTGAGGCGAGGAAGCGACGTTGGAGGTCATCCAACGCGGAGGCCCCATCGGGGAGAGCGTCACGCACCGCGATCTTCGACCGTTCCGGCGCGTACGCCTCCAGCCAGGCGTGGGCCGCGCGCGTGCGCTCGTCGAGAATCTGGACCTCCCTGGGCGAGAGCGGTGAGCCTTTCTCGACGGTGATGCGCTCGGCCACGTCGACGCCCGGCACCTGCGCCAGCAGGGCGAGGTGGGCGAACGGGGGGCGAGACGCGGCCGCCTCCGCGGCCAGGTCGGCCGATGGGTCGACCAGCGACATGCCGAAGAGCCGCTCCGGATCCGCCGGCAGCTCGCCCTTCACCTCGCGGCCCGCGCTGGCGCCGGCGACCCGGTCGAACTCGTCGAAGAGTCGCGGGATGGCATCGGTCCCGTCCGGATCGAAGTCGATGGCGTGGTTGGGTCGCGGTCGAAGGAAGAGGAAGCGCAGCTGCTCGGGTGGGATCACCTCCGCGATGCGATGCGCCGCAGCGCCGCGCCCACCCGAGGTCGACATGCGCTTGCCGCCGATATTCAGAAACTCGTAGGTGACACGCAGCGGCGGCTCGCGCTCGAAGACCTCGCGAGCGATCGCGTCGGATCGGTCGCGCGAGCCGCCCGCGGTGGCGAGGTCCTTGCCGCACGGCTCGATGGTGACGCCGAAGAGGCTCCACTTCGCCGCCCAGTCGACGTTGAAGGGGAGCTTTGCGCGGCCGCCGAACGGCGACACCCAGCCGGAGTTGCCGCATCCGGTCGCCCAGCGCACGAGATCGGCGCGGCACTCGTAGCGCACCCGTTCGCCGTCCCACTCGACGGCGATGGTCGTCCCGACCCGGCCGCAGCGCTCGCAGATGACGTGCACCGGATGCCACTCGTCGGGGTGCCTGACATTCGCGACGCGGACGTAGATGTCGCGCACGGTGGCGGCGCGGTCGAGTGCGGTGCGGATGAATCGGTCCAGGTCGCCGGACGTGTAGACCTCGCTCATCCAGTAGTAGCGATCGGGGTGGATGCCAAGCCCCGCGAAGATACCGATGAAGATCCCCGCGAAGTGGCGTGCATACGATGGATGGCAGTCGCCCGCGGGGTCCGGCACGTTCGCCAGCGGCATGCCCATCGAGCGCTCGATGGCGTCCGGCGTGAGCAGGGCCTGCGCGTCCATCGGGTCGAGGTCGTCGACGCCGTAGAGCATGGTCGTCCCGATCTCCGCGGCGCGCAGGGCACGCGCCAGGCTGTCGAGGATCACCGGTCCGCGCAGGCTCCCGACGTGCACCGTCCCCGATGGAGTCTTGCTGTCGTTGAGGATCTGCGGACCTGCGACCGAGGCCGCGATCTCGTCGGCCCAGAACACGAGCGGTCCCTAGTCGAGGGAGACGAGCGTGTAGCTGACCGGGCCGGCGGGCGTGGTGACGGCGATCTTCTCGCCCTTGCGACGACCCATCAGGGCGGCGCCGACCGGCGACTCGTTGCTGATCCGACCGTCACGCGGGGCTGCCTCTGCAGAGCCGACGATGGTGAAGGTCTGCTTTCCGTCATCTCCCCTGACGGTCACCTTCGAGCCGATCCCGACGCGGTCGCCGTTGACATGCTCGATCACCTCGGCGTTCTTGATCTGCGCCTCGAGCGTCGCGATGCGGCCCTCGAGGAACGACTGCTCCTGCTTGGCATCCTCGTACTCGGCGTTCTCCGACAGGTCGCCGTCGAGCTTGGCGTCATGGATGCGCTGGGCGACGCGCGGCCGCTCGCTGCCGATCAGGTGCTCGAGCTCCGCCTTGAGCTTCTCCAGCCCCTCGGCGGTGAGGTAGACGGGCTTCGTATTCACGCTCTTTCCCCTCCTCGATGCCAGGTCATCCCCGTGGAACGACACCGCCGCGCGGGGTGTCACGGCGCTGCACTCGACCTGACAACCGATACAAAAAACGCTCCAGGGCTTCGCCACGCTGCGGTGGCTCCCCTGAAGCTGGCGCCATGCGGCGCCGAGGTCGCGCGATTGTAGGCGCGACCGGGTGCGAAGTCAAAGTCGAATCGGCCTCTAATGACCGATGATGACGAGCCCCACCACCACCGCCGCGAAGGCGAGCCGATAGACGCTGAAGATCGTCACCGAGCGCCTGCGGAGCCACGCCAGCAGGAAGCCGATCGCGATCATCCCGGAGACTGCGGCGATGACGAAGCCGATCCCCATGGCCAGCCACTCGTTCCCCGGATGGGGCTCCGTCAGCAGCTTGCGCGAACCGTACAGGCCGGCGCCCAGGGTGATCGGGGTCGCGAGCAGGAAGCTGAAGCGCGCCGCCGCCTCGCGGGTCAGGCCAAGGCCCAGCCCGGCGGTGATGGTCGCTCCTGATCGGCTGATCCCCGGCAGCAGCGCCAGCGCCTGCGAGAGGCCGATCGCCAGCGCGCTCGGCGTGGTCAGCTGCTCCGCCTCGCGGTTGCGCCCGCCGAGCCGATCCGCCACGAAGAGGCCGATGGCGCCGATCACCATGAAGCCGGCGATGGCAAGCCGCGCCGGATCGCTGTCGCCGTGGAAGGTCGTCGCGATCGTGTCTTCGAAGGCGAACCCGATGACCGCCGCCGGGACGGTGGCAACGACCAGCAGCCACGCCATGCGACGCCGTGGATCGTCACCGATCCGACGCTCCCGCAGGCTTGCGGCGAGGGCACCCAGGTATCCCACCCAGTCGCGGGCGAAATAAACGAGCAGCGCGACCAGGGTTCCGAGGTGCAGGAACACGTCGAACGCGAGGCCCCCGATCAGGCCGTGGGTGTCCCAGCCCGCGATCCACGGCGCCAGCGCGAGGTGGGCGCTGGAGCTGATCGGGATGAACTCGGTCAGGCCCTGGAGCAGTCCGATGAGCGCCGCCTGGACGACGAGGTCCATCTAGCGGATGAAGAGCGGGGCGAGCACCAGCG
>Ga0307310_10000517_pt1 | contig 12943 bp, 9 predicted proteins | sample ER_DNA_197_FD_194502 | JGI IMG/M metagenome (GOLD analysis project Ga0307310, IMG submission 194502) | Bulk soil microbial communities from the East River watershed near Crested Butte, Colorado, United States - ER_DNA_197 | ecosystem: Environmental > Terrestrial > Soil > Floodplain | place: USA...
GGGCGTCGACGATCACCTCGGACTGGGACGGCGGCACGACCTTGTCGTCCAGGCCCTGCAGCAGGAGCAACGGAGCCGAGATCGAGTCGGCGTGCGCGACCGGCGAGCGGTCGCGGTAGAGGTCGATCCCCTCGGGCCAGGGCCCGACCAGGTATTCGTCGTAATGAGATTCGAACTTGTGCGTCTCATCGTGGAACGAAACGAGATCTGCAACGCCAAAGTACGACGCGCCTGACGCAAACTCATCGCGCACGGCCATCGCCATCAGCGTCGTATAGCCGCCCGCACTCCCTCCGGTGATCTGGACGCGCGTGGCGTCGACGTCTCCGCGCTCGCCGAGGTAGCGCGCGGCGGCGGCACTGTCCTCGACGTCGACCTCGCCCCACCGTCCGCGAAGGCGGTCCCTGTACTCACGGCCGTAGCCGGTGCTGCCGCCGTAGTTGAGATCGACGACAGCGATACCGCGGCTCGTGAAGAGCTGGATCTGAAGGTCGAGAGCGGTGGTGACGTGTGCCGTCGGCCCTCCGTGGACGAACACGACGAGCGGAGGCAATTCCTCGCTTGGACCCGAGTACTCCGGATTCACCGGCGCGTAATAGAAGCCGTGCGAGATCAGGCCGTCGGCACCCGGGAAGTCGACCGCCTGCGCCACTGAGATGGAGCTCTCATCGAGCTCGAGCTCGGTGGAACGACGCAGGATCTCCCTGTTTCCGGAGTCGAGATCGAGCTCGATGACTGCGGTCGGCTCCGTCGGCGAGGAGGCCGGGAAGACGAGTCGACTGCCGTGACTCCTGATTGAAGGCGACGAGTAGCTCGAGTACGGAAGGTCGACGCGCTCGAGCTTCCCGGTCCGCGGATCGACCAGTTCCAGCCCGTCGATCGCGGCTCGCGTGAAGATGCAGGCAATGCGCCCGTCCGCGAGGAATGCGTAGCGCGAGAGGTCGAAGACCCACTGCGGATAGCCCAGCTCGGCCTCTTCACTGGTCACCGCGTGCACTCCGCCGTCGCGTTCGACGTACAGGTTCGACCAGCCCGTGCGATCCGAGACGAAGTAGAGGTGCCCGTCGCTGTGCCACTCCGGCTGGAAGATCGACTCCTGCTCGGAGCCGGCCACGCGACGGGGGTTCGAAACCGAGCCGTCCGCAGCGAGATCGCCCACGCAGAGATCCGTTCCTTCGAACGGCATGTGCGGGTGATCCCACGCCAGCCAGGCCAGGCACGTCCCGTCTCGGCTCGGGCGGGGCGCGGCGTAGAAATCGCGGCCGGTCGCGACAACTCGCGGCTCGGACGATCCGTCCGCGGGCAGGACCACGAGCTCGTTGACGGGCTCGCCGTCACCGTGCGACTCGCGCACACAAACGATCAGGCGGCCGCCGTCGAAGACCCGTCCGTCGGCGTATCTCAGCGCATGCGGCTCCGCAGGCTCCGGGGTGATCGGCCGCGGCTCGCCGCCGAGCTCGTCGATGCGGTACAGGCGGCTGTCATCGAAGCTCGAGCAGAAAACGACGGATCCGTCGCGGAACCAGGCACCCCCGCCGTACTCGTGGACGCGGGTCCGGACGTTGAAGCCCGGCGGGACGACGTCGGCGGGCTCACCCCCGTGCGGGCGAAAGACCAGCGCGCCGCGTCCTTGCTCCTGCGGCCGGCTCTCCGTCCAGTAGACCCCCTCAGCACTGATGTCGAGGTAGCCGAACGAGACGCCGCCTTCACTCGCAACGAGATCGGTTGTGATCGGAGAGGCCCAGGAACCATACGGGGCGGTAGTTGCCACTCCGCGCAACGTATCGAACTAGAAGGCGTAGGGCACGACCCCTTGTGCGCCGAGTGCGTACCAGACGCCGAAGACAAGACTGAAGGACCCGAGCGCCGGGGCCAACATGTCGAAGGATCGCCGGGCCGGGGCGCTCGCAAGGGCAAGGCCAAGGCCCGTGGAAAGCGCGGCCATCGACAGCGCAGTACAGAACGCGAAGACCGCGAGAGCGGCGATCGCAAGCATGTGGCTCTGGATGGTGGCGAGCAGGAGCAGACCGACGCCCGCAGTTCCCCCCATGCCGTGGACGAGCCCGATCCCGTACGCCTGGAGGCCAGACCGCCGGCGGTGCGTGTGCGGAGCCGTATCGCGATAGACGCCGCGCCGCCACCGCAGCAGGAGCAGGAGCGAGAGCAGCATGATCACGAAGCCGACACTCGTCTCGGCCGCCTTCTGCACCGGCTCCGGGAGATAGGCGCTGTACAGGATCACGGGTAGACCGAACACGAACAGCGAGGTGCCGTGACCCAGGCCCCAGGTGAAGCCGAGCCGAGCGGCCCGCCGGGCGGCTCCTTCCTTCCCCGAGGCAATCATCGTCGTGACCGCAGCGAGGTGGTCCGGGTCGCCCGCATGTCGGAGGCCCAGCAACACCGACACGGCGACCACGATGAGCAGAGTCGTGCCGTTCGAGAACGTGGCGATTCGCTCGTCCAGGCCGAACATGTGCTAACCGACTTCCGGCAGGGCATGGAATGTCATGACGAGCCCGGCCGCCACGATCACGAGCGCGCTCGCGGTCGGAAGCAGTGACACAACGCGGCCGTCGAAGCTGAAACGCCGAAAGGCGCCGCGCGCGAGCACCGCCACAAGGCCGATCCCGGTGATCGTCAGCGCGAGCCCGACGCTGAAGGCAACGACGAGCAGCATCCCGAAGGCGACGCGATGCAACGAGATCGCCGCCAGCAGGACGACGAGTGCAGACGGACACGGCAGCAGCCCGCCCGAGACGCCTACGGCGACGAGTGACCGTCGGCTGAGCCCGTGATCGTGGCCGTGGTGGTGATCGTGCTGATGTCCGTGCGTATGCGCACGACGGTGCCGCGCGCGAGCGCGCAACACGGACGCGCCGATGAGCACGACGAGCACGCCCGAGACGACGTTGAGCCAGGGGTAGAGCTGTTCCGGGACGATGAACCGGGAGAGGAGGAGCGTGACGGCACCGAGCGCAAAGACGCCGACCGTGTGCGTAGCGGTGACGACCAGCCCGAGGAGTGCTGCGTGGCGGGGCGTGCCGCGCTGCCCGACGAGATACGCGGTCACGATCGTCTTGCCGTGTCCCGGCGAGAGCGCGTGCGCCATGCCCCAGAAGAGCGCCGCACCAAGCGATGCGGCGATCACCCAGAAGCCGAGCCGATCGCGACCGACGAGCGATGCGAAACCGGAGTCGGCCACGCGGTCGGGCGCACGCAGCCCTGTGCCACGCGCGACGTGCGGACGACCCGCCCCAGGCACTGTCCCTGGAACGAGGCTCGTGCGGACCGCCGTGACGTTCAACGGACTCGAGAGGAGGTCGTGCGGATACACGCGTAGCTCGTGGCTCGGGCTTGGCCCGGTGCCGACCAGCACCTCCTTCCAGCCGATGCGGTTGACGTAGTTCGTGTCGCGGTAATCGATCTTGCTGGGACCCGTGAGCGGCGGACCGCGGAGCACCACCTCGAACCGCGTCGTCTTCAGGCCGCCCGCACCGGCAGGGTGGGCAAGGGCAGTCTCCACAGGGATCAACCGCACGCGGCGCCCATTCACCGTCAGTTGAGCGCCGCGTGCGATCCGACGCGCATACAGCTGCGCGTCGATCTTGCCCGCCTGAAAGGTCGGAATCTCGGCGAGATCGAGGACGTAGCGCACGTAGACCCGCGGTCCGGCAACTTCGATCCGGCTGAAGCGGTTTACCGTGAAGTTGCCGAGTGGATGGGCCGCCGCTGCTGCGGGGAGCGCGAGCGCGCCGAGCGCCAGCGACAGGAGCACGAGCCGCTTCATGCCGCGTACTTTCTTGCGACCGGGCTCCAGAGAAGGGAGAAGTGTGGGTTGAGCGACAGGGCGCGACGGAACCACCTCTTCGCGTCCGTTTCGTGGCCGACGCAGCGTTCCACCATGCCGCGGTGGAAGAACTTCATGGCGTCGAGCGTCCCGAGCCGCAACGCACGCTTCGAGTAGTGCAGCGCGTCCGTGCACCGACCATTGCGGGCAAGGGCCCAGGCCAGCACATCGTCTCCGTCGATCGAAGGTCGTTCATGGTGTGCGGCCTTTGCAAGCGAGAGTGCCTTCGGCAGCCGCACTGAGTGATCCACGCCGAACGCCGCGGTCTCGAGATCTGTCCTCACGCCGTTCGCGCTCAGCAACTTTCGAATCGCACCGATGAGTGCGTACTGCCGCCGTGCTGCGGTTTCGTTGCCGGTGAGGTGCTCGAGGTCACCGAGTACAGCGACGAACTGAGGCAGAGGCATCGTCTCGACCGCTCGCCGCTCGTACGAAACAGCACGGCGAAGATGGCCACGCGCGGCTTCCACCTGTGCAAGCCCGTCGAGTGCGTAGACGTAGCCAGGCCGAATCGCGACTGCACTGCGATACTCGTGTTCGGCGGCTGCGACCCGGCCCTGTGACCACAACAGCTTCCCGAGCTGGGTCTGCGACCACGCAACCGCCTCCGGTTGGCCCACAGCCGCGTCGACCGCGAGACGCATCGCCTGTGCCGCCCCGCGGAAGTCCCCAAGGAGCTCGCGTGCATAGGAGACGCGCGCGTAAGAGGAGAGACCCGGCTTGAGGGAAGCCATCCGGTCGAACGCCCCGAACGCTTCCCGGTAACGGCCGAGCTCGACCAGGGCGTCGCCGACGACGCCGTAGCCACGTGCCGTGGACGGTGACAACGCGACGGCGCGTCGTCCGAGTGCGAGCGCCTCACGGAAGCGATGACGGGAAAGCGCAAGCGTGCCCAGGCCGCCGGTGGCGACGAGATCCTCGGGCGCATAGCGCACGGCCAGACGCAGAACGCCTTCTGACTTCGTGTAGTAGGTCGGGTCGCCTGTCTCGCGCGCGCGCTGCTGGTACGCAAGCCCGAGGAGACCCAGACCGACTACGTCCGTGGGATTGGCACGCACCTGCTGTTGCAGCTGCGGCAGCAGCGCGGCACCGCTTTCGCCGATACCGGACGCAACGCGGACGCTGCCCGCTTCCTGCGCCGAGCCGCCCGTCAGCACACCGCCCAGCAGGAGGGCGGCGGCGGTCACACCCGCCGCCAACCCTCCGAGGATGAGCCGCTTCGCAGCCATTACGGCTTCTGCTGGCCCTTGGTGTTGTCGTAGCCACTGAACGGATCGGCCTGGTACGGGAAGGACGTCATGTACGGCACGTCGTTCGCGTCTACGCCGTCGCCGAGCGGCAGGCTGTGTCCGATCAGGACGCCGCCGACAGCCCGCTCGGCGATGTCGATCACGTCGTCCTCGAGGCGCCGGCCGTTGGGCCAGCCGGCCAGATCCCCACCGAGAACACCGAGCCGGTTGCCTTGCCCCACGGCCGCCGTCGGAGCGATCGCCAGGTTCAGGCGGATCTCATCGGCGCGCGTGTCGCCGGTGAAGTTGAGATTCGGCTCCTTCAGGCCGGTGAGCAGCACCGAAACGAGGTCGGTGCGGTTGTTCTCCTGAAACGGGCCGAACTGCGGATACAGCTGGTTCAACAGCTTGGCGAGGATCGGGCTCGAGTAGTACTGCTCGAATTGCTTGTCCTTGTCGGGGTCCGCCGCGTTCCACTTGTCCTTGAGCTGTGTCGGGATGAGCAGCTCGTTGATGAGCGGGTTGCCAAGCCGTGAGACCTGCTGCCACTCCGTCGTCTTTTGCAGGAACTTGCGTCCCTTCCACTTCGCAAGCTTGACCTTGACGACGGGTCGTTCGGTGGCGGACCAGATGCCAACGACGTGGTTCCCTCCGTTGTCGAGTTGTGAGAGCGGAACCTGCAGCGAGATGGCGTGCACCGCGTACCCGGCGAAGAAGTCCTTGCCGCCGCCGGTTGCACCGGTGCCGTTGCGAATGGCAACGAGGTCGAACGCCGCACCGATGTCGCCGAAGAACCCGTCGTCGCGCTGACCGGCGAAGACCTTCGATCCGTCACTCAGGTCGTGCACCCCCGCCATCGCGAGCGAGTGATAGTTCGGTGTCGAGCGCGGCCCGATGTTGTCAGGCGGCGTCAGCAGACCGTTGCCCACGACGCGAGAGGAATTTCCCTCGACGCGGGTGACGGTGTAGGACTGCTGCGTGTTCTGCAAGAACGCGACGGGTGCCTGGTTCTTGAAACGGAACCGCCACGTGACGTCGGGTTTGCCGTCTCCGTTCTTATCGGCGTAGACGACGTAGCGCGCCGACGGCGAGAACGTGTACCAGTTGGGCCCTGCCGCCGGATCCTCCCCGGGGATGTAGTTGGAGATGATCGACACCGTGTCGGGCCGATCCGGGCTACGGAACGTGTACGTGTCCGTGTTGTCGGCGGAGGGATCCTCCGAGATCAACGGTGCTTCCCGATGGCTCGACGCCTGAGCGGCCGAAGGGCTTCCGGCCCGCGACGCGAGCGCTGCGAAGAGCGCCCCCAAGGCTGCGGCCGCCAGGACTAGAACTGCAAGCTTTCGCATACGTCCTCCCTGCTCCTTTGGACGGCCGGTCTGGATCTGCGGTGGCCGTCATGTCGGCGCTGATTCGCTCTACACGCCCAAGCGGTTCGGACCGAACCGAAGTGGTCTCCGTTCCGAATCAGACTCGATGAGCAAGACTCCTCGGCTGATGCCGCGCTCCTTTGCCCACCTCTCCGACGAAGCAGTGGTCGCCCTGCTCGCTCGATCCGACGAGTCTGCGCTGGCGGAGCTCTACGATCGCTTCGGGCGAGTCGCCTATGGACTCGCGTTGCGCATCTTGCGTGATGAGAAGCTCGCCGAGGACGCGGTGCAGGAGGGATTCCTCGCCGCGTGGCGTAACGCCGACCGTTTCATGCCGGAGCGCGGCAAGGCGAGCACGTGGCTACTGACGCTCGTGCACCGCCGCGCGGTGGATCTCGTGCGACGCGAGGATCGGCGACGAGCCGAGCCCTTGAGCGAGAGCGTCGAACCCCCAACCGCCGGTTCGGCCGAAGACGACGCGTGGCTACGTTTCGAGCGGGAGCGCGTACAAACCGCACTCAAGCAACTTCCAGATCAGCAGCGAGAAGCGCTCGAGCTCGCCTATTACGGAGGCTTCACACAGTCCGAACTCGCAGAGAGACTCGGAGAGCCCGTCGGTACGATCAAGAGCAGGATGTTCACCGGCCTCGCAAGGCTGCGCGAGCTCCTGGCAGACCCCAGACCCGGAGAGACGGCATGGAAGCCGACGCCCTACACGACCTGACCGCCGCGTACGCGCTCAACGCCCTCGAGCCAGAGGACGCGCGCCGTTACGAAGCACACCTGGCGCATTGCGAGCGTTGTCACGATGAGCTTGCGGAGCTGTCGGAAACTGCGAGCGCACTCGCGTTTGCGACCGAAACATCGGCACCGCCTCCTGAGCTACGCGCCCGCATCCTCGACCAGGCCAGGGCAGAGCGGCCGAACGTCGTGCCCCTGCGGCCGCGCTGGCTCCGGCCCGTCATCGCTGCTGCCGCGGTGGCCGCGTGCGTGGCGATCGGGCTCGGCCTCTGGGCTGCCTCTCTTTCGGGCAAGCTCGATCGCAGAGAAGCGGAACTGAAGAACCAGCAGCGGGTGGCGCAGATCCTCGCGGACCCCGGCTCTCACAAGATCTCGTTCTCGCGCGGGACGCTCGTCGTCGCCCCCGACGGCAGGGGTGCTCTGGTGCTGAGCAAGCTCGCCGATCCCGGATCCGACCACACCTACGAGGCGTGGGTCGCCGACGGCGGTGCTCCACAACCTGCCGGGTTGTTCGCCGGAGGAACGGCGATCGCAGTCCCGCTCGACCAGCCGGTACGGGATGGGGCAACCGTGATGGTCACCGAGGAAAAGGCAGGTGGGACCGAGGCCCCTTCGAGTGCGCCGTTCCTAATCGTCAGGAACCTGCCTCAGAGCTAGAATCAGGCGCTTGCTTCGCCGCAAACGCAGCGCTGGAGCGCCCGCCTCCAACGGGCGCCGGCGGAGGATCCGCAAGCTCCGCCTCTCAGCCCTCCTCCTGCTTCTCCTTCTGCTCGGCGTGACGTCGTTTACGTTCGGGCTCATCACGGCAGTCGCAAGTCAGATCCCGACCTGTGATCCGGGCCACGTTCAGCGCGAGGTGGACGGGCACATCTACGCGAACGACGGGCACACCATCCTCGCCACCCTGCGGGGCGCCGAGAGCCGCATCCTCATCGGCACGAACGACGTCGCGCCGATCATGCAGCAAGCAATCGTCGCGGTCGAAGACAAGCGCTTCTACGAGCACAACGGCGTCGACCTGCGCGGCATCGGGCGCGCCGTCTGGGCGGACGTCGCAAGCAAGAAGGTCGTACAGGGTGGATCGACCATCACGCAGCAGTTCGTCAAGAACTCATGCGTCACGTCCGCACGGACAATCAGCCGCAAGCTAAAGGAGGCCGCACTCGCCTGGCAGCTCGAGCAGCGCTGGCCGAAGTTGCGCATTCTCACCGCCTATCTCAACACCATCTACTTCGGAAACGGCGCTTACGGCATCCAACGAGCAGCACAGACCTACTTCAACACGACCGCGTCGCGGCTGACGCTCCCTCAGGCAGCTCTGCTGGCCGGAATCCCTGCGGATCCGTCGCGTTACGACCCGGTGGCGAATCCGCGAACCGCGCGGGCCCGCCGTCGCGAGGTTCTGAAGGCGATGTTCGCGCAGGAGGAGATCACTGCCCGCGACCTCAGGCGGGCTGCCCGCACACAGCTGCCGCGGGCCGCCGACGTCCATCTACCGGGAATTCAGGGACCCGCGCCTTACTTCGTCAACTACGTGAAACAGCAGTTGATCGAGAAGTACGGCACACGCAAGGTTTTCGGAGGTGGGCTCAACGTTCAGTCGACCATCGACCTGCGACTGCAAAAACTCGCAAGGCAGGCGATCGAGGCCGTGCTCAAGGAGCCGAACGGACCATCCGCTGCGCTGGTGTCCATCCGACCAAAGACGGGCGAGGTGGTTGCGATGTACGGCGGTGACAACTTCCGCCAGAGCCAGTTCAACCTCGCCGTCCAGGGAGAGCGGCAGCCGGGCTCGTCCTTCAAGCCCTTCGTGCTCGCCACTGCGCTCAAGCAGGGCATCTCGCCGGTGACGACGTTCCCGTCCAAGCCGGTGCTGATCTTCATCGGTGACCGCTACTGGCCGGTGCACAACTACGAAAACGACTACATGGGCTCGGCTGATCTCGCAACCGCGACAGTGGTCTCGGACAACAGCATCTTCGCGCAGCTCACTCGCCTGGTCGGGCCGGCCAACGTCGCCCGGACTGCTCGCGAGCTCGGCATCACGCGGCGCCTGAATCCGTACTTCGCGATCGGGCTCGGCGCGGACGCCGTCAGCCCCCTCGACATGGCACGCGCGTTCTCCACGTTCGCGAACGGCGGGCGGCGGGTCGACAGCTCTGGATTCGGAAACCGTCCCAGGGCGATCGCACGAATCAGCAACGCCGAAGGAAAAATGGTGGAAGACAACCGGCCCGTGAACCGCGTCGTTCTTGACAGCGATCAGAACGCGCTGCTCACGAGCATTCTCGAAGGCGTGGTTCGCTCCGGGACCGGTAAGCGCGCCAGCCTGCCGGGCCGGGCTGTCGCGGGGAAGACCGGCACGACGGAGAACTACGGCGACGCGTGGTTCGTCGGTTACACGCCACAGCTTGCGACGGCAGTTTGGATTGGGTACCCCAACAAGCTAACGCCGATGCTGAACCAGTACCACGGTCAGGCGGTCGCCGGCGGAACCTTTCCCGCCGAAATCTGGCGTGTCTTCAACCAACTGGCGCTTGCTCGGACGGCACCAGAGTCCTTCCCGCCCTACTCGTACCAGTACTCCACAGCCAAACGCGTGGTGTGGCGTAACGGCGTCCTGCAGGTCGACAACGGCAAGTGCCGCGGCACCGAGTTGGTCTCCTACTTCGTCGGTCGCGGCCCCAGCCGCACCGCGACCTGCAAGCCGAACGAAGTCGACGTTCCCCGCGTCATCGGCATGTCGCTCACGCGGGCGAAGATCAGGCTCGACGCGCAACCTCTGAGTACGAGCGTGGTGTACAAGCCGGCAAAGGCGAAGCAGCGTGTCGACCTCGTCCTCGACCAGTTTCCGCGGAAGGGACGCCTGTCATCGTACGACACCGTGACACTCGTGCTCGCGAAGCCACTGCACGGTGTAGTGCCGAAGCTGATCGGGCTGTCGCTGAACGACGCCAGGCGCCGCTTACGCGCGAGGGGGCTGGTGGGGGTGGTCGAGCGCTTCGCAGACGGCCGAGCGGGCCGGGTGCTCGCGCAAATGCCGGTCGCCGGCGTGGCGGGTGCCCCCCACATGAAGATCAGGCTCGTCGTAGGACACGGCTAATCTCCGTGGAAAGTGCTGCGCACTTTCCACGGGTCAGAGCTAGAACTTCGCTCCGCTCGTGGATTGGGAGCTCCGCGCTCCGCGCGGAGCTGCACGACTGAGGTACGGCGAGCCCGCACTCATATAGCGCCACCTCAGCTCGGTCGCACGTGTGATGCCGATCCGCGGGCCTGTAACGATCTCGGGGACATCGTCGCGCGCTTCGAGTCGAAACGGAGGAACGTCGAGCGCCAGACCGTCGTGCTCGCGCGTAATGCCCAGCGCCTGGCAGAGCTTCCCCGGGCCCGAGCAGAGCTGCCGCACGTTCTCCACCCGCCGCCGCCTTTTCTGGAGGTCTACCCCACGCGTCGGCTCCAGCGCTCGAATCAGCACAGCCTCAGCCACGCCTTCCCCGCCGCAGACCAGATTCAGGCACCAGTGAATGCCGTAGGAGCGGTAGACGTACGCGTGCCCGGGCGGGCCGAACATCGCTGCGTTGCGGGGCGTGCGCCCGCGATAGGCGTGACTCGCAGGGTCCTGTTGGTCATACGCTTCCACCTCGACGATCCGGCCGCCGACACCGTCGACCAGCAGCGTCGCTCCGATCAGGTCCGGTGCAACCTGGTGGACGCTGCGTGCGAAGAAGTCACGCTTCAGCATTCGCCTGAGCGTCGTAGCGGAGGAGCGCCGGGAACGCGGCCGCAAGGAGCAAGCAGCCGGCAACACATGCGATCCCGCCCGAGGCGATCGAGAAACGCAGACTCGTGACAGACGCCAGCGCGCCCGCTTCGAGGTTGCCGAGCGACGGGGCAGCGGCAACCTGCATGAACTCGATCCCCGAGACACGACCGAGCATCCCCTTCGGAGTGATCCGGTAGAGCATGACCGAACGGAGGATCGCGCTGATCTGGTCACCGACGCCGGCCAGGGCCAATAGCAGGAGCGCCAACCAGAACTGTTGCGCAAGGCCGAAGGCTGCAATCGCGAGCCCCCACAACGAAGCAGTGACGACGACGCCAAGCCCTTGTCGGCGAACGTGTCGTAACGGCCCTGACAGCAGAGAGACAAGTAAGGCGCCGGCCGCGGGCGCCATATACAGGTAACCGACCAGCGAGGCGTCGCCGAAGCGGTGTGCGGCCATCGCCGGGAAGAGCGCGCTCGGCATCCCGAAGATCATGGCGTTGGTGTCCACGAGGAAGAACCCGAGGATGACGGGCTGGCTTCGGACATACCGGAAGCCGGCGACGATCGAGCTCCAACTCGGACGGTCGGCGTCCTCCCTCGCGACGAGCCGCGGGAGGAGCGCAACGGCGATGAGCGCACCTCCATACGAGAGGGAGTCCCCGAGGTAGACCCACTTCAGATCGACGAACTTGATCAGAAGCCCGGCGACCGCCGGCCCACCGACTGCACCGAATTGCGATGTGACGCTGTTCAGCGCCGAAGCCGCCATGAAGTGCGACTCGTCGACGAGCTGGGGGGTCATCGACCGCTGCGCGCCCACGCCGATGCTGAAGGCGGCGGAGATGACGAACTGGAAGACGTACAAGGGCCAGACACGCGGATGGCTGAGGGCGGCGTTCGCCGCGAGCCCGAGGCTGCCCGCGACCATCCCCACCTGCTGCACGAGCATCACCCGACGGCGATCGAATGCATCGGCGAATGCCCCGCCGATCACGGTCAGCGTCAGCAGCGGGACGAGGTGCGTGAGCGAGATGAGGCCGACGGCGAGTGTCGAGCCGGTCAGCTGGTACATCTGGTAGGCGAGCGCCACCTCGGCGATCTCGGTGCCGATGAACGAGATGCCCTGCCCGAACCAGAGCCGCCTGAAGGCAGGATTCCGCCGGAGCGGCGTGACGTCGAGCGCGAAGCGCGAAGCCCGTTGACGAAAGCCACGGCGCTCGGCCGCGGCGACCCCGGGTTCGTCCGTCAAAGCAGCTTCGCGTCGTCCGTACCGAAGCCGAGGACGATCATCCGGGTCGCGTCGGCCACGCGCGGCATTATCGCGGGTGGACTGCCGCCGGCGCGCACGTCACAAAAGGGGTATCCCCCACCCCTAATCCGGTTAGCCCGCCGACGTGAAAGTGGGCATTCCGCACGTGCACGCGTAGGACGATTCTCGAAGTACATGCCTGCGGCCACTTCAGCGACGCCTATCCCGGTCGAGGGATCGTCGACGCGCCCCGCTCGACGGGGCGACGCGATCATCTGGCGAGCGTTCGCCGCATTGGCCCTGCCCTTGGGGGTCCTCTACTTCTTCGTCGGCCCTGATCCCGAGACGCTCATCTACCAGGCCTTCAGCGCCTCGGCGCTGGTCGGGACCGTAGTCGGGATCCGCCGCTACCGACCCGCCCCGGCACACCACTGGTGGCTCTTCGCGGCGGGCTACGCGATGTGGTGCCTAGGAGACGCGTATTTGGACTGTTACCGCTGGATCCTGCAGAGCGAGGCGCATTACCCGGGCCCCGCCGATCTTGCATTCTTCATGGGCTATGCCTTCCTCATCGCCGGCGTCCTTACGCTTGCACGCGGCTGGGGCCGGCCCCGACTCGGAGACATCCTCGACGGTCTGATCATCGTCGTTGCCGCGGCGATCCTGACGGGGCTCTTTCTGCTGGGGCCGATCCTCGGAGCCGAGTCGTCTTCGCCTCTTACGACCATCGCTGCGCTCGGA
>Ga0307310_10000518_pt1 | contig 12931 bp, 14 predicted proteins | sample ER_DNA_197_FD_194502 | JGI IMG/M metagenome (GOLD analysis project Ga0307310, IMG submission 194502) | Bulk soil microbial communities from the East River watershed near Crested Butte, Colorado, United States - ER_DNA_197 | ecosystem: Environmental > Terrestrial > Soil > Floodplain | place...
GAGGAAGGTCTAATAGATCCGTTTGGTCGAGTTTGCACTTCCTCGCACAGAACCGTAACTTCTGCCCAGAGCTCTGAATGGCACTGGAGGCTCTCGTCTCCGTCCAGTTTCCTGCGCCTCCCTTCGAGCTACTACCTCTCTAATTTTTGATCCACGCACCGCCCCACCCACACGGGGACTTGTGTCACCTTCCGAAGGTACCATCCTGCTCATCGAGGACGAGGAGGACGTCCGCCGGCTCCTGGCCCGCGCCCTCGCGCGGTTGGACTATGATCTGGTGGAGGCGGAAAACGGCGAGCTGGGGCTGCAGGCGGCCAAACAGCTGGCCGGCTCACTGAGTCTGGTGGTGACCGATATCAATATGCCGGTGATGAGCGGGCTGGAATTTGCCCGGGAGTTCCGGCCCCTCCAGCCCCGGGTGCCGATTCTGTTCATTACCGGCCTGGACCTGCGGATTTCGACGGCCGAGGCCGCTCGTTACGGAGGAGAGCTACTGGTCAAGCCGTTCGGTCCGGACACATTCCTCGACACCGTCACCCGTGTCCTTGCCGCCACAACGAATGCCGAGCAATCGCTGGCCTAGTTACCGCCCCGCCTTGCCTGCTCGCCCGACTTAATTATCCCGACTTCGCTGCAGCAGCCCTCGCACTGCGGCTCGGAGCGCCGCGACGCTGAACGGCTTGTAGATCGTAGGCACATCGGAGGGAACCGCGGGAATTCGTCCGCGGCGGGTCACGTCGTCCACGTGCAGGATCGGGAGGTCGGGGAAGTCCTCCCGGACCCGGGCAATCAGCTCGGGCCCGGTCAGGCCCGGCATGTAGCTGTTGGTGACGATGAGATCGAACCCCACGGCGGCCTGCCGGGCCGCATCCAGCGCGGCCCATCCGTTGGCCACCGCCACGACTTCGTAGCCATCGTCCGTCAGGGCTCGCGCGATGAGGGCGCGGACCATCGGCTCGTCATCCACTACTAGAATGCGCTCGGCCATGGGGGAACCGATGGAAAGACCACAAGGTGCGTGGTCCGCAGCCGTGATCGGAGCGAAACCGTTTTTGATGTTAGGGAGAAACATCCCCAAAGTACCGGTCACGAAGGAAAGCGCAAGCAAACGGCACGTGTATGCCACGCGGATACCAGGCTGAGCCCCGCAGGAGAGTCAGGCCTCAGGAGTTTCTGGGTACTCGCTACATGAATGTGGAATGAACCGAAAGGTCTTACAAAACCGTCGGAACCTGCCAGCTAGTGGCGGCGTCGCAGCAGCGCCAGTTTCACGGCGTCGAGCACGATCTGCAGATCATCGAGCTTGCTGATCAGCGGGACCCCCCGCTGTTCCAGCGGTTGATGCACCCGCGGGTCTCGGGCGGCGCCGGTCAGAAAGACAACCCGGTCGCGCAGATGGGGAGACTGGGTTACCAGCGCGTCGTAGAAGTCGAGCCCGTTGATCTCGGGCATCAGGAAATCACTGACCACGGCTTCAATGGAGGGATCGGCGGCCAGGGCCTCGAGCGCCTGGCGTCCGCTGTCGGCCTCCCGCACGCTGAGCCCGGCGCGCTCGAAGATCTTGCGTAGGACGGACCGCATGGCGCTTTCGTCGTCTACCAGCAGTACCGTTGGCATGGTCGGCCGAGGAAGGGATGACGCTTTTCGGACCCGGTACCCCCTGGGTCCGCGCCGAAATCTTGGCGCAGTGTGTCAGGTTCGCAACCGTGCCGGCGGGTGCAATCTTTGGCGTTTTGCACGAAAATTGACCCTGGGGACGACGTATGGGTAGATTCCCCCCACGATGAACCAGATCACGGTCGAGAAAACCGCCGAAGACTCCGCCTCCAAGTCCCTCCATGTGACGGTGCCGGTCGACCGCGTGCGCGAGGCGGAAGCCCGGGCGCTGAAATACTACTCCAAGCGCGCCCGGCTGCCCGGCTTCCGTCCCGGCAAGGCGCCGGACACGGTGGTGCGGAAGCGGTTCGGCGAGGCCATTCGTCAGACGGTGTTGGAGGAGGTCATCCGGGAGGGCTGGGAGACCGCCAAGACGAACGAGTCACTCAAGCCCATCACCGATCCCTCCATCCGCAATCTCAAGTTCGAGGACGGCAGCCCCATCGAGTTCGAGCTGCACGTCGAGGTACGGCCGGAGCTGAAGCTGGAGCGGTTGGGCGGCTTCCGCCTGGAACGGAAGGTGACGCCGGTGACGGATAGGGCGGTGGAGGAGCAGATCGCGCAGATTCAGGAGCACAAGGCGGCGTGGATTCCGGTCGAGGGCGCCAAGCCGACCCCAGGTCAAATGGTCCGAGTAGAGGTGGCCCCCATCGAGAACGGCGTGGCGGCTGCCTCGCAACCTCACGATCTGGTTCTCGGCGACAATCAGGCCATCCCGGAGCTGGAAGAGCGGATCATGACCCTGCTCCCAGGTGAGACCGCCGAGGCCGACGTGCGGTTCCCGGATGACCATCCGGATGAGTCCCGCCGGGGCCAGACCCGCAAGGTCCGGATTGCGCTGCACGACGTGAAACGGCAGGAGCTCCCGCCACTGGACGACGCCCTGGCCCGCGAGGCCGGCGACTTCGAGAATCTCGAGGCGCTGCGCGCGGCGATTCGGCAGGACCTGGAACGGGAAGCGTCCCGCGAGGCCGACGCGGAGGTACGGCGGAATCTCATGGCCCAGCTGGTGGACGCCAACCGGGTCGAGGCTCCTGCCTCCCTGGTGCACCGGCTCATGCATGGCTACGCCGAGATGTACAAGGTCCCGGAAGAGCAGCTTGCCGGATTCGAACAGCAGTTCCATGGCATCGCGGAGGCGCAGGTGAAGCGCGACCTGGCGCTGGATTCGCTGGTCGAGAGTCAGGGACTTCGGGCCACCGAGTCAGAGCTGGACGAGCGGATCAACGTCATAGCGACGACGCGCGGGACCCCTCCGGCTCAGGTCTACGCCTCCCTGCAAAAGGCCAACCGCCTCCAGGAGCTGGAGCGCGCCATCACCGAGGAGAAGGTCTTCGAGTTCCTTCTCAAGCAGTCAACCGTGGAAGAGGTAAAGTCTTGATCATGGCCACCTTGTATCCGCCGTATATCATCGAGCGTTCCAGCCGGGGTGAGCGCACCTACGACATCTTCTCGCGGCTGCTGATGGACCGAATCGTGTTCCTCGGTGCGCCGATCAACGACGATGTCTCCAACATCATCATCGCCCAGTTGCTTTTCCTCGAGGCCGACAATCCCGACAAGGACATCTATCTCTACATCAACTCACCGGGCGGGGTGGTGTCGGCCGGGATGGCCATTTACGACACCATGCAGCACCTGCGGGCGCCGGTAAACACCATCTGCATGGGCATGGCCGCCTCGATGGGCTCGTTCCTCCTGGCGGCCGGGGCCAAGGGCAAGCGAAGCGCCCTGCCCCACTGCCGGATCATGATCCACCAGCCGTCCGGCGGCGCCCAGGGTACCGCGGCCGACATCGAGATCCAGGCCCGCGAGATCCTCTACCTCCGTTCGAAGATGAATACGCTCTATGCCCTCCATACCGGGCAGCCGATCGAGACCATCGAGCGCGACATGGATCGGGACCGCTTTATGAGCGCGGAAGAGGCCAAGGCCTACGGCATCATCGACAGCGTGTTTTCGCCCCATAAGGACCTGGTGCCCCACGGGAACGGCAAGGGGAAGGACAGCAAGGAGACTTGACGCTCGGGGAGCCCGGGGGCACTTTACCCGGCACCCATCCACCTCCATCACGACGCGGCTCCATGTCTAACGACAAGCACCTCCGCTGCTCCTTCTGCGGGAAATCGAAGGACTCCGTCCGGAAATTCATTTCCGGGCCCTCGGTCTACATCTGCAATGAGTGTATTACACTCTGCAATGAGATCCTGGCGGAGGACGAGGAGCGCGAGGTTGCCGATAGCATTACCCAGGTCCCCACGCCCTCCGAGATCAAGGACGTCCTGGACCAGTATGTGATCGGACAGGAGCGGGCCAAGCGCACCCTTGCCGTCGCGGTCTACAATCATTACAAGCGGATCAACGCCTCCAGCGGCCGGGAAGGCGATGTCGAGCTGGACAAGTCGAACATCCTGCTCCTCGGCCCCACCGGTGTCGGGAAGACCCTGCTTGCCCAGACCCTTGCCCGCATTCTCGATGTCCCCTTCACCATAGCCGACGCCACCACCCTTACCGAGGCCGGATACGTCGGCGAGGACGTGGAGAACATCCTGGTCCGGCTGCTGCAGGCCGGCGAGTTCAACGTGGCGGAGTGCGAGCGGGGCATCGTCTACATCGACGAGATCGACAAGATCGCCCGCAAGTCGGAGAATCCGAGCATTACCCGGGACGTATCGGGTGAAGGCGTGCAGCAGGCCCTGCTCAAGATCCTCGAAGGCACCATCGCGTCGGTGCCCCCTCAGGGCGGCCGCAAGCACCCGCAGCAGGAATACATCCAGATCAACACCAAGGACATCCTGTTCATCTGCGGCGGCGCGTTCGACGGGCTGGAGAAAATCATCGAGGCCCGCACCGGCCGGCAGCAGATCGGCTTCAGCACCACCGCACGCAAGTCCAATCCCCAGCTCACCACCGGAAACCCCTATGCCGAGGTCGAGCCGGACGACCTGCTGCGCTTCGGCCTCATCCCTGAGCTGGTTGGGCGGCTTCCCGTGGTCGTGTCGCTCGAGGCGCTGGACGAGGACGCGCTGGTCCGCATCCTGGTCGAGCCCAAGAACGCCCTCACCAAGCAGTACAAGAAGCTGTTCGAGCTGGAGGACGTGGGACTCACCTTCGATCCCGAATCGCTCCGGGCGGTGGCCCAGCGCGCCTTGAAGCGAGGCACCGGGGCGCGCGGCTTGCGGGCCATTCTCGAAACCATGATGACCGACATCATGTTCGACCTGCCTAACCGCGAGGACGTGCGCGAGATCGTCATCACCAAGGAAGCGATCAGCGAGGGCACCTCGCCCCTCATCGTCACGGAGCGGGCCCGGGCCAAGCGGGAGGCGTGAGGAAGGCGGGGCAGAGGGGCAGCGGAGAAGCGGGGCAGCCGGGCGGGATCGATGTCGGGGGCGTACAGAGGGGCGCAGGTAGGGGCGCACAGCGTGCCACCGACCGTGCGCCCTTTGTGCAACCGGGACCCGACCCATCCAACCCCCTGCACGCCCAGCCCATTCAGTTCGTGGGCTCATTCCCCGACGCTCGAGTCCGAGTGGACCCGGAGCTCCCCGAGATCGCCTTCATCGGCCGATCCAACGTAGGGAAATCGAGCCTGCTCAACGCGCTGGTTGGACGGCCCGGGCTGGCCCGAGTGAGCGGATCGCCCGGCAAGACCACCCTGCTCAATTTCTATCGCCTGCCGGCGATGTACCTGGTCGACCTCCCGGGCTATGGCTTTGCCCGGGCGGGCAAGGGCGCGCGAGCCGGTTACCGGAAGCTGGTGACCGGCTACCTCCGCACCCGGGCGACTCTAGCGGGAATTGTCTGGCTGCTCGACATTCGGCATCAACCCTCGGCGGACGATCTCGAAATGCAGAAGCTGTTGGCCGAAAGCGGCCGGCCCGTGCTCGCCGTCTTTACCAAAGCCGACAAGCTGACTCGGTCCGGGCTTCCGGTGCGGGCCAACGAGCTGGCGGAAGCGCTCGGACTGGAGCCGGATCAGATCCAGCTCACCAGCAGCCGGTCCCAGTCGGGCATCTCCGACCTCGCAACCAGCATCGTCGCCGCCGCCGGCGAGGAGACACCGTGAAACTGCGCCACCTTGCACTGCTCCTGGCCCTGCTCGGCTGCGCCTCACCCGCGAAGGGCCAGTCCGGCGAGCGGGCCCGCCCCCTACCGGCGGGGTATGGAACGCTGACGCAGAACGACCTGGCGCTCAGGCTCAGCAACGACGATCTCGAGATCCGCTTCATCCCGCTCGATCACCGGGTCACCCGGCTGCTCGCCCGGGATGCGTATCAGTCGTTGCTGGGCCTGACGGACAGCCACCGTCGGGAGATCGACTCGGTCGCTTCCCGCGCCGGGGTTTCTCAACCGGGACTCGCCTTGGTCAGCTTCTTCGGTCTCAGGCCCGACGTGCGCTTCGACGCCCAGACCTTGACCCTGCTGATCCGGAACCGAGTCTTCCGCCCCATCGGCGTCATCCCCCTCAACCCGAAGTTTACCTCGGGGCAGCTGGGCATCCGGGAGCAGGCCAGTGCAATCTACTTGTTCGAGGAGGATCTTCCGGTCAGCGATTCGTTCACCCTGTCCTACGGCGGGCTGACCTCCGAGGATTGGCAGAACAAGCTGCCCACGCTGGACCGGGAGCGGGCCCGGGTGGCGGCAAGGGCCAGTGGAGCGCAGCGGGATACGACGCGGTGAGGACTAAAGAATTTTCACGGTTTACTCTTGTAGTACCGCGCCACCCCCCTCGCCGGCCTCCCCGACACCAGCATCGCGGTCGATAGCGCGTCGGCCTCGATCCCCGTCCTTGACACCACCGTGACCTGGGTCAGGGCATCGGCCGGCCATCCGGTATCGGGGTTCATCACATGGCCCCGGACCGCCCGGCCGTAGCGCACCACCGACATCGTGTTTGCCGAGGTTGCCAGCGCGGCGTCGCGCAAACGGGTCGAGGCCAGTGTGCCCCCGCCGCTCCCGGGCCGGACAATATCCACCGCCCAGCCCTCGTCCGCGCCCGGCGGCGCGCCCAACGCCATACAATCGCCACTGACGTCGAGGAAGGCCCGGCGAATTCCTGCCCGCCTGAGCGCTGCCATTGCCCGGTCGAGCCCATAGCCGACCCCGATACCGCCCAGATCCAGGAGCGTATCAGTGCTCGGTAGGGAGACCCGCTCGCCACTGAGGCTGATCCGCGCCGCCTTGACCGCCGCCCGCGCCTCTCGGATCTCCGCCCCGGATGGCTCTGAGAACCGCGGAGCGTGAAAGCCCCAGGCTCGCATCAACGGCTCGACCGCCGGGTTGAAGGCGCCTGTGGTCGCGCGCTCTATTCGCAATCCCGCCTGCAGCACGAAGGCGAGGTCAGCACCCACTCGGAGCACGCGCCGGCCGGCCTGGCGGTTCAATTCGGAGAGGTCGCTGGTGTCGTCGAACAGGGAGAGCCGAGCCTCGACCCGGCGCAGCTCAGCCAGTGCGGCCGCGGCCGCGTCGTACCCGCGGGCCTCCGACTCAGCGAAGAGCTGGAGGTGGACCGGCTGCCCCATGGCCCAGGACCACCGCTCGATAAATTGGCGGTCAGGCGTTAATGCCTGCCCTGAGCGTAGCGAAAGGGCGGTAGAGCGGTACAGCCTGCCCCGAGCGTAGAGAGGGGGTGGTAGGAGCCCAGCCCCAATGCCGGCACCAAGCATCCCGACAAACTCCCGACGCTTCATGCCGCCTCCGGGCGGGGCGAACGGCCCATCAGCTCGCGCAGGATGAAGAACGCCTGCACGTAGAATGTGACCGCCATGAGTCCACTGGAGAGCCCCAGGAGCCAGCTGAAGCGGGGATCGACATACCGCATGAGCCACATCGCCGAGAACGACACCAGCAGAGCCACGAACGGCTCCACGATGAGGATCCGCCGCCAGCGCTCGGACGGCCGGGAACAGAGCGCCAGCGCGAGGCCGCTGAAAACGAAGATCGCCGCCATGCTGAACAGGTGGGTGTGGGTGATGGTGAGCATCTCGGCGAAGGACTTGGGGAACTGCATGGCGCTCTCGGCGGCGTCCGGATCGGCGCCGCGGTAGCGCTCCGCAATGCCCGCCGCCGTGAGCCCCGTCGTATGGCGGATGAAGATGAGCGACGTGGTATAGCCCACCAGCTGCACGATCGTGATCCATCGGGCGAGCGCCCGGATAGGCTCAGGCACGTCGTTCCACGAGAGGCGCCGGCCGGCGGTCACCGAAGCTTGCCCTCGGCGTGCCACGCAGTGAGGTCCGCCAGCGCCTTTCGAATCCCCAGAGTCACGGCGTGAGAGCTGATGGTGGCCCCCGAGATATTCCTGATGTCCTTTCCCACGATCAGGGGAGCGGTTGCCGTCTTGCCGCGGAACTGCTTCCGCCAGGGCTCATAGGCCACCTCGCCGCCGTAGGGCTCCCGGTAGACCAGCACGTCGACATCCTTGAGGGCGTCATGGCCGTCGACCGCCACCAGGAACGTGATCGGCTGCTCCTTTCCCTTCACGTTGCGAACCTGGGCAAAGCCGAGCAGGGCGCTGTCGCGGGAGACTCTGAGAACGGAGACGGTGTCCACTCTCAGGGTGTCGACGCGAGCGCCAGCCCCAAAGATTCGCTCGACCGATTTCGCCACTTTCCCGGGGGGCGCCGATTGCGCGGCAAGCGGTGAGGAGTAAGAGGTAAGAAGTGAGACGGACAGTCCCAGCACGATGACTAGTGCTGACCCGCCGGTGCAGCCCCCGACTCCAACGGTAGCCCTCTCACCCTGAAGGCTCAAAACTGATACCCCAACCCTAGACTGAACACTTCGTTCTCTCCCACTCCGGCGCGGTTCCGCAGGAGCTGGTAATCGCCCTTGAAGGCGACATTGTACAGCGGCTTGTAGGTGAGGCCGAAAGTGGTGACCCTCCGGGCGAGCGCGTCGTCGCGGGTGACGCCGTCCGGTACGCCCGCCTGGGTATTGTAGCGTTCGTGGCGAATGAATGCATTGAGCCGCTGGGCGGACTGGGGGGCGAGGGCAGTGAGGACGTCGTAGGCTCCCTCGAGGTAGCCGCCGGCGATCCGGCTGCCGATCTGTGAGCCGAACGCAGCGTTGATCGCTTCGGCGTCGGAGATGCTGATGTTGGCTACCACGCCCCGGAACATAAATGGACCCACATCGTAGCGGGCATCGGCGGAGACCAGGGCGACGGTATTGTCGAACGTGCCGGTTCCCAACGCCGGGTCCTGAGCGGCGCTGCCCCCGTACCAGAACGAGGCGCCGATACGGAGTCCCGGGCGGGCCCACTCCAGCCGGCCGGTGAGAGACGGGTTGGCGAAGCTGGCGAGCTGGCCTTCTTGCCGGCCGGCGCGAATCCCCTCCTCGGCCGTGAACCCGCTGGCCACCAGGCCATTCAGCAGGTAGGCCCGGTAGCTCAGCCCTGACGACCCGAAGTTCCCCACCATCCCGACTCCCAGATCGCGCCACGTCGTGGGGATGACGTCGGTGTCGAACGCAGGCCGGTCCACTCCGTTAAACGTGGTCGGCTCGTGAGTCTCGTTAATGATGCCGATGGGGGCCAGCACGAGCCCGGCCCGTAGTGTCGCCGCCGGAGAGAGCTGATAGTCGAGATACACCTGCTCAACTGAGACCTCGCCCGCGTTGTCATGGCCGGCCTCTACCTTGGCGTCTTCGACCTCGAGCTCGGAGCGGAATGCGATCTTCTCATTGAACTGGTGGGAGAGGAAGACGACGAAACGTGCCACATTGATGATGCCGGGCGAGTCCGGACCACTCCGGTTGTTGTAGTGCACCTCTCCGTAACCACCCACGGTGGTGCTTTCCGAGTCCTGAGCCAGCAGAGGACCTGAGAGCACCGCGGTCACAGCCGCCAACGCGAGGGGGCACCGTGGTCCGAGCATGAGGGCATCCTTGGCGAGCGGGGTTAAACTAGTTGAGAATGATTTTCATGTAGAACTCCTACCACTTTATTCCCCATTGGCCCTGGTGTCAACAGTCGGGTCTACGCATCATTCGTCTGGGTCCGCACTTCCCTCATGCCTCGCTGGCGCCCAACGAGTCTCCAATGGCCCTTTTGCCTCTCCGCAGCGTCAGGCCTCCCAAAGCAGCAGAGCAGTTCTACGATGGCTGGCTGGCTGATCTGGGGGCCGAGCTGGCCGCGCCGGGAGCCGACTGGCCCCGCATCACTCGGAACCTGCTGTTCCAGATCTACTACCCGGGGGTAAGCGATTACGACGAGCTGCTGCAGGACCCCCAGACGCCCGAAGCCACCAAGGTCGCGCTCCTCTCCCTGGATCCCTGGAACATCACGCTCGAGCCGGAGTACTACGCCGATGTGAACGCCGAGCGCTTTGCCCGGGTGAAGCCGCTCCTGTGGCTCTGGTACAGCTTCGACCGCTCGCCGCTCGGCGCCCAGAACGTACATCTCGGCGTGCGCTTCCGCCGCTTGCTCGCCCCCCACATCTTCGCCCGTGTCGGCAAGAACTTCAAAGCTTTTCAGCTCATCGAATTTTCGTTTGGGTACAACCTCGAGGTGGGTGACGACGTGGTAGTGCACCGGAACGTGCTGCTCGACGACCGCGGCGGCATCGCCCTGGGCGATCGGGTCAGCATCTCGGACTACGCCAACATCTACAGCCATACCCACAGTATCGTGGACCAGAAAGACGTCACCAACGCCCGAACCGTGCTGGAAGACGACGTGCGGATCACCTATCACGCGACGGTGCTCGCCGGCGTGCGGGTGGGCCGACACGCCATGGTGGGCGCCAATGCGGTCGCCACCAAGGACGTGCGCCCCTATCACGTCAACGTCGGCATCCCAGCCAAGTCGATCCGCGTCAAGCCGAATGCCCCGCCGGAGGCCTACGTGACGGAGCGGGTCGCCCGACGCGACAGCCGGGGGCCCTGAGCTGGCCCGCCGCCCGTCTATCTCAGTCGCGGCTGTCGCCGCGGCGGCGCTGCTGGCGTGCGTCATCGCCGCGGTCGTGGTTGCCGACCCCCCCGTGGCGCCCACGGTGGGGCTGGGTTGCGCGGCGGTCATCCTCCTGATGTCGAACTGGCGCACCGGCTGGGATCTCCCGCTTCACCTCGCGGCCGCGGTGCTGCTCGCGCTTGTCGTGTGGTGGGCGGAGGACCGGGTCTGGTGGCTGGCGGTCTTCGCGGCAGCCAGCATCGCCGTCACCTTCTGGATTGCCGTGGTTCGCTCCCGCATCGGAATGCGCGAAGCAGAATCCCGGGCCGACCAGCTCGCCGTGCAGGTCGACCGGCGAATCAGCGAGCTCTTCTCCCTCCAGGAGCTCAGCTTCGTCCTCTCCAAATCGATTCAGCAGGACCTCATCGTAGACCAGGTGGCCAAGTACGCCGCCCGATTCCTCCAGGCCGACGGGGCCATTGTGGCGCTGGTGGAAGGAGAAAGCCGCGGCGTGCGCATCGTGGCCGCCTCGGGCACGCTGGAATCGGTGCTGGGACGGGAAAGCCGCGACCCCCAGACCGCGCTGGTTCGAGTGGCGATTGGAGGGGACCGTATCGAGGTGGCTCAGGAGGGAGAGACCCCCAAGGTGAATCTCATCGGGGGCCTGCTGGTCCGTTCCGCGGCCGTGGTACCGCTTCAGGCTCAGGGCCTCACGATCGGCGTGCTCGCCGTGACCGATCGGCGCGGAGGGCCGTTCACGACCGAAGATCTTTGGCTGCTCTCGACTGTGGCCACCAACGCCTCGGTAGTGCTGGCCAACAGCCGTCTGTACGAGAGGGTTCGCCGGAGCGAGGAAGAATGGGAGATCACCTTCAATGCGCTCGCCGAGGGCATCGCGGTGGTGGGTCCCACCGGCGCCATCCTGCGGGCCAATCTCGCGCTGGCCGGTGTGGCGGAGCTGCCCGCGGCCGAGTTGGTGGGCCGGAGCTTCGCCGAGATATTGCCGGGAACTGCCGACGCCGTCGACGGCCTGATCCAGGCGGCCTACCGCCGGGAGCGAACCGCTCCGCTCGTCGTCCGGCTGGAGCACAACCATCGGGTGCTTCGGCTGACCGCCGCGCCCTTGACCGGCGCCGAGCTGGGCTCGGTGGTTATTCTGATCGAGGACGTCACCGAGCAGCGCATCCTCGAGGCCCAGATCATTCAGAACGACAAGATGGCCTCGATCGGGCAGCTGGTCTCGGGTGTCGCACATGAGCTGAACAACCCGCTGACCTCCATCGCCGGGCTCGCCGAGCTCCTGCTCGAGCGGCCACCCCATCCCGAGCTTCCCCGAGAGCACCTGCGCGTCATCCACGAACAGGCGGAGCGGGCCGGCCGCATCGTACGCAACCTGCTGACCTTCGCCCGGAAGGGCGTTCCCGAGCAGACTGCGGTGGATCTCAATGACGTAGTGTCCCGAACCTCGCTGCTCATCGTCTACGAGCTCCATCTCCACGGCATCGAGCTGGGGTTGGAGCTGAATCCGGGTCCGGTGGTGGTACTGGGAGACCGCTACGAGCTCCAGCAGGTGTTGCTCAACCTGGTGACCAACGCGGTGCAGGCGGTGGCGGGACTCGAAGAGGGCCGGCCCAGGGTGATCACCCTCTCGACCAGCCTCTCGGAGAGGGAAGCGGTGCTGGGAGTGCGGGACACTGGACCCGGAGTTCCCCAGCACCTCGCCCCCTATCTGTTCACTCCGTTCTTTACCACCAAGGCGCCTGGTGAGGGCACCGGCCTGGGGCTGTCGCTGAGTTATGGACTGGTGAAGGCCCATCAGGGCACGCTGACCTACCATCCGGCCGCCAACGCCGGAGCCGAGTTCCAGGTGACGCTACCCCGGTTCGAGGGCAGAGTCCCGCCGCAGGCCGAACCATCCAGCGAGGGGGCCACGTCCCCGCCGGAAGGCCGCCGGATCCTGGTGGTGGATGAAGACCCGGCGGTGCACCGGCTGGTGACTGCGCTGTTCGCTCCCGACGGGCACGCGGTCGAAGCGGCACGCTCCGGAGAGCAGGCGTTGCGGCTGGCCCGGGAAGGAGCCTACGACCTCATCATCGCCGACATCCGGATGGCGGCTGGGTCCGCCGAGCGGTTCACCGACGCGCTCCTCCAAGCGTGTCCCGAGGTTCGGAGCCGGCTGGTGGTAGTGTGCTCAGGTGAAGAGGAGCTTTCCGGGCTTCCGGCGGGGCATCCACTCCGGCGGGTGACCAAGCCGTTCAACCTGCGGGATCTCAGGACGGTGGCCCAGGAAATCTTTCAGTAGCCCGCCGCACTCGCTGGTTTCCAAGGCAACACGCTGATTCTTCCCTTCACCTTTGCCGTTGCTCCCGAGGCATTGGCCGT
>Ga0307310_10000519_pt1 | contig 12928 bp, 12 predicted proteins | sample ER_DNA_197_FD_194502 | JGI IMG/M metagenome (GOLD analysis project Ga0307310, IMG submission 194502) | Bulk soil microbial communities from the East River watershed near Crested Butte, Colorado, United States - ER_DNA_197 | ecosystem: Environmental > Terrestrial > Soil > Floodplain | place...
ACAAGTGCATCTTCACCACAACGGACAAGCAGTCCATGGAAAAGGTCGACGCGCTGAAGGCCTTCGGCGCCGAGGTCATTGTCTGTCCGACGAACGTCGATCCAGAGGATCCGCGCTCGTACTATTCGGTGTCTTCGCGGCTCGAGAAGGAAGTGCCGGACAGCTGGAAGGCCAATCAGTATGACAATCTCTCCAACACGCGGGCGCACTACGAGCAGACCGGCCCGGAAATCTGGGAGCAGACCGACGGCCGCGTGACGCACCTCGTGGTCGGTGTCGGGACCGGCGGCACGGCGTCCGGCGCCGGCCGGTATCTGAAGGAGCGCAATCCGAAGATCAAGGTCTGGGGCATCGACACGTATGGATCGGTGTTCAAGAAATACAAGGAGACCGGCATCTTCGACAAGAACGAGATCTATCCGTACATCACCGAGGGCATCGGCGAGGACTTCCTGCCCGGGAACGTCGACTTCGACATCATCGATCGCTTCGAGAAGGTGACGGACAAGGACGCGGCGATCATGACGCGCCGCATCGCGCGCGAAGAGGGGATCTTCGCGGGCAACTCGGCCGGCTCGGCGATTGCCGGGCTGCTGCAGTTGAAGGACCATTTCACCAGAGACGATGTGGTCGTCGTGATCTTTCACGATCACGGCTCGCGCTACCTCGGCAAGATGTTCAACGACGACTGGATGCGCGAGAAGGGCTTCCTCGAGAAGACCGGCATGACCGCGCGCGATCTGGTGGCGGCGAAGCTGTCGGGCGAGCTGTGCGCGATTGAATGCAACGAACCGGTGGAGCACGCGCTGCGCGTCATGAGCGAGCACGACTTCTCGCAGATCTCGATCACGCGCAACAAGCGGCTCGTCGGATCGCTGAACGAGATGCATCTCTACGAAGCGCTCGTGCGCGAGCCGGACGCGAAGAGCCAGCCGGTCGAATCGATCATGCAGCCCGCGTTTCCATTCGTCGACATCTCCATCCCGGTGGAGCTCCTCGCGACGATGATCACGCCGCAGAATCCGGCGGTGCTGGTGCGCGACTTCAAGACCGACAAGACGTTCATCATCACGCGGTCGGATGTGATACGAGTGCTTTGAACGACCGTGCCCAATCGTACGTAGTGTCCGGCCTTAGCCGGACGGTAAGTGGACTTCAGCCGGACCGAGGGTGGGTGATGACAGACAAAGCATTGCGGGATCAGCTGGCCGACTTCCTCGATTGGAAGAACGCCCACGTCGGGCTCGACGATGCGGTGAAGGGCATTCCGCCGAAGCTGCGCGGCGCGGTCCCGAAAGGTTTCGCGCATTCGGTATGGCAGGTCGTCGAGCACGTGCGCATCGCGCAGCACGACATCCTCGATTTCTGCAGGAACCCCCGCTACAAGCATGTGAAGTGGCCGGACGACTACTGGCCGAAGACGCCGGGCCCGAAGACCGCGAGCGCGTGGTCGAAATCGCTGGCCGATCTCAAACGCGATCGGAAAGCGATGCAGCGGCTGGCCGCCGATCGGCGGGTCGATCTCTTCGGGACGGTTCCATGGGGGACCGGCCAGACCTACCTGCGCGAGCTGCTGCTGGTCGCGGATCACACGGCCTATCACGTCGCGCAGATCGTCGACATCCGGCGCGCGCTGGGCATCTGGAAGAACGGCTGAAAGCAATGCAGCCTGTCGGCGAAGTCGCGATCCTGCAGGTCAGTCCCGGTTCGAGCGACGCGCTCGATCTGATCGAAGCGCTCGACGAAGAGCTGCTGCGCCGATACCCCGGCGCGTCCATCGAGGGGCTTCTTCCTGAAGACGTGACCGATCGGCTCGTCTTCCTCGTCGCGCGGATTGGCAATCGGCCTGTAGCCTGCGGGGCGGTGCGAGAGCTCGACCCGGCCACCGGCGAGATCAAGCGGATGTTCGTGCGTCCCGAGCATCGCGGGCAGGGCGTCGCCCGCGCGATTCTTGCGGCGCTGGAGGTCCGGGCGGCCGAGCTCGGTTATTCGACGCTGCGGATCGAAACCGGGAGTCGTCAGCCAGAGGCCGTCGGCCTCTACACGTCTGCGGCGTACGTCGCCATTCCGCCGTTCGGCAAGTACGTGGGCAATCCGTACAGCCACTGCTTCGAGAAGCGGATCCGCCAATCGTACGAGGACTGACATTCTTGCCGCCCGGAATGTGCGGCAGTCGTCCTTTCACCCAGAAATCCTAGATAGATCGCTCGAATCACGCGCCCGGCCATGGCACTTCATGTGCGTTAACCGGGGACGGACTTGCGCGTCCTGGTGTGTTCCAGGATGGGACAGCCTCCTGGTTTCAACGAGGTGAAGTAATCGACATGCTTCATACGCGACATTCGTTCGCTGTACCGCTCGTCGGCGATCTGGCGGGCTCGTGTCGCGACCGAGTGATACAGCGCCGGATTGTCCCAGAGCGTACAGACAGCTTCGTACCAGGGCTCGACCTCCTGTTCGCTCGGGAGCTTCGTCGTCTTGAATGTCATCCAATCGGGGATGGGCAGGACACGTCCGCACCCGCCCTCGCTGAAATCCCCGCCGACGACCTGCGGCAGGGATCCACGGTTGCTGACGAGCGGTGGAATCGCGTTGATCATGGCTTCCGCGGCGACCCTGCCGAACGGTTCTTCCCACACCGATGGCACCACGAGTATGCGCGTCAAGGCGAAGTAGCCCGCAGGAGTCGGCACGGGTGGCGCGGCCATGATTTGCGGGTACCTGCTGAAATCGAGTCCTGGAATCGCGTTCAGCGAGCCGCCGCTGTGGCCCGATTGCACGACCAGGATCGGGATGTCGGGCCGCCTGGATCCGAGCATGTCGGCGAGGCGCGCAAACAGCAGCAGGCCTTTGTGAAGCGACGGGTTGACGAAGGTTACGAACGCGCGCGATTCAGTGGGCGCCACCACCGCCGACCATTCGATCGGCGGTTCGATCGGCGTGCTGATGAGTCCCATCCTGTCGCGGTAGTGGTCGGTCAGAAACTGACTGCATGTGAAAACGTGATCCACGTCCTCGAAGTACCGCGTGTCGTAGTAACCAAAACCCCGGACGGCAAACGCGGTGGTGATGCCTCGCGTCCGCGCACGCGTCATGGCGTCCAGGATCATCGGATGCCCGTTGCACGCGATCAGCTGATCGGGAGCGAAGTCCTCGAGCAGCCGATCGACGAGCGCCAGGTATTGCGCCGCTTCCGCGCGATCGGGCCGGGACTCGTCGTTGTGGCGCGTGAGCAGCAACGTGACAGGGACGCCCCTCACTGTGTAAGCCACGACCGGCCGGTCTGCCACGCGCCGTCTTTTCATCGATCGTTTGGACGGCCCGTGCGGCGCGGCGCGGGACATATCGACGCCCTGCGCCTTCAAGTGATCCTCGATGGTGAAGGTCACCAAACTCTCGAAACGGGCTGTCGTGAGGATGTGGCACGAATGGCCGGCGTCGGCGAGCCACTCCATGATCGTGCGCAGGCTTTGCGTCACGCCGGCGGTCGGGTCGCTGATGCAATGGTTATTGATGAAGAGGAACCGCACCACGTGAGCGTACAAACCGAGAACCGATGCGTCAACAACGTCAGTCCTGTTTCCCCCTGAAGGAGGGTTCTAGACATGTCTCAGGAAGTTCGTCAGACGGAATTGCAGGAACAAACGCAGAAGCTGCTGCGCGGATCGCTGAAATACGTGAGGGTGGCGGCGCTCGCCGCTGCGCTCGTGCCGCTGGCCTCAGTGGCTGCCGCTCCCGTGGTGGCGTGGGAACAGTGCGCGTCGGGTTGCGCCCCCCCGCCGCCACCACCGGAGAGTCAGCCGGGCACCGGCACGACGGGATACTGGAAGAACCACGCGGAGGCGTGGCCCGTCGATAGCATCACGGTCGGCGGGATCAGCTACACGAAAGCCGCAGCCATCGCCTTGCTCGGAAGTGTCAGCAAGGACAAGACCACCTTGATGTTCAGTTCGCTCGTCTCCGCCAAACTGAGCGTGATGATCGGCAACTACAGCGTCTGCGTGGATGGTTCTATCGGCGCGGGCGACGACTGGATGGCCACGTATGGCCCCGTTGGTAAAAACGTGCTGGCGTCGAGCCCCGCGTGGGTGATCGGCGAACCGATTCAAATTCAGTTGGACAGCTACAACAACGGCCTGCTCTGCGCTCCGCATCGGCAATAGGAAGACGACGCCCGATGGCTCTTTCCAAGGGCCATCGGGCCTCCTGCCTCTCACGCTGATTCCACTAACCGACTTGCGATACCCTGAAGCCAATAAGTACGTAATCCCACATTCATGCGTCTCGCTCTGACCAGAGAAATCAGTCCGGCGATCGCGCACTGCGAGTTGACGCACCTCGAGCGTGAGGCGATCGACGTGGACCGGGCGCGTACGCAGCACGCGGCGTACGAAGCATGTCTGCGGGATGCGGGCTGCCGCGTCGAGCGGCTCGCCGCGCTGCCCGACATGGTAGACGCCGTGTTCATCGAGGACACGGCGGTCGTCTTTGACGAAATCGCGATCATCACGCGCCCCGGCGCGGCGTCCAGGCGCGCGGAGACCGCCGGGGTCGCCGACGCGTTGCGGAAATATCGACCGCTTTATCAAATGGAGTCGCCGGCGACCGCCGACGGCGGCGACGTGCTCGTGGTGGGGCATCAGGTGCTTGTCGGGAGATCGAGCCGGACAAACGACGCCGGCATCGATGAAATGCGCCGTGTGCTGACGCCGTTCGGCTACCAGGTCGTCGCGATCGAGGTCCGCGGGTGCCTGCACCTGAAGTCCGCGGCCACGGCCGTCGGCGACGATCTCGTGTTGATGAATCGGGCGTGGCTGCCGTCATTGCCGCCCGGGCCGTTCCACTCCTTCGACCGCATCGACGTCCATCCGAAGGAACCGTGGGCGGCCAACGCCCTGCGCGTCGGCGATCGAATCGTTTATCCAACGTCTTTTCCACATACGCTCGAACGGCTCCGGCGCCGCGGGCTGCACGTGGCGACGGTCGATGCGACCGAAGTGGCCAAGGCCGAAGGCGGGGTGACGTGCTGCAGTCTCATACTTGGCATAAGATCTTTCGCACCGGAACCCTAAGGTTCTCTTCTCAACAGAGATCTGTTTATGAAAACGACTCGCGAGATGTTGAGGCATGCCGTGGCGACCGTTGCTTATCGAGGCGGGAAGACGGTCCGTGACGCGCCTCAGTCCTTCGCGGAATTCCGCGCCGGACCGACGTCACGAACCGCCGCCGAAATCCTCTCGCATATGGGCGACTTGTTCGATTGGGCGCTCACCCAGGCGAAGGGTGACGAAGCCTGGCACGAGTCCGGCGCCGGCGCCTGGGACGCGACAGCCGATCGATTCTTCCGCTCGCTTGCCGGCTTCGACGCGTATCTGGCATCCGACCAGCCGATCAAATGTTCCGAGGAGCGACTGCTTCAAGGACCCATTGCCGACGCGTTGACCCACATCGGCCAGCTGGCGATGCTCCGGCGTCTGGCCGGCGCGCCGGTGCGCGGCGAGAGCTATGCGAACGCCGACATCGCCGTCGGGCGCGTCGGGCGCGAACAGGCGGTTCCCCGCCGCGAGTTCGACTGAATAACGATCCGTGCAAAACCCGCCGAAAGTTCGACGAGAATGTATTTCTGCCTGCTCAGCGCTCTCCGGCGACCTGCGTCGTGATCTGACGAAATCGTAATTCGCTGCTCAGAAAGACACACGCTAATCAGCCGTTTGCGGGCATTTCCGGCCGCTGGACCAATGATCGGCTGTGGAAGCGTTCTTGCGATCGGGAGCACATCCATGAGCGAGCGGGAAGCGTTCGGTCCTAATTTGAGGCGGCTTCGCGTGAAGCGCGGGATCTCGCTCGAAACCATCGCGGCGGCCACCAAAGTCCACACCGATCTGTGGGCGGGGCTCGAACGCAACGACTTCTCACGCTGGCCGGCCGGCATCTACGCCCGGGCCTACGTGCGCGCGTACGCGCTGGAGGTCGGCATCGACCCGGATACGACGGTCGACGAATTCTGCCGCATGTTTCCCAACGGCGATCGGCGCGTGGTGCGCGTCGTCCGCGAGCAGGCGGCTCTGGTGGGACACGATCTTCGCTGGAAAGACGATCTCGTGGGTTCGGTCACCGACGAGAAGCGGTCCGCGCCGCCCGCTGCCGCGCGCGACCTTCCGGCCATCGCGTGTACGCCGACGGGACGAATCGTCGCCGCCGTGCTGGACGTGAGTGCGGCGGTTGGCGTTTCTGCATCGATCGCGACGCTTGTCCCGGTCAGATGGAGCGCCTCGCTGGCCGTCGGCGTGCTCGCCTATCACGCCGTTTCGCTGGTCGCGCTCGGGAGCACGCCCGCCGTGTGGGTGATCGAAACTTTTCTCGCGAACCGGCATCCCACGACCCGCCGCGCCGGCAGGCTGCGATTCCCGCGCTTGTTGCACCGATCCGAAACCAGCCGCTCCTAACAGCAGCCTCCTAGGACAGTCAACTATGGGATCCGGCTTTAGCCGGATTCGGTCCGCCTAAAGGCGGACCCCACGTTCTGCATAAGGTTTACGATCCGCTGGATGCGGTTCGTGGAGCTCGTTCAGACGTCCGACGCCGTGGCCCGCACGAGCGGCCGCCTCGAGAAGATCAACCTGCTGTCCGCTTTGCTCAAGCGCGCGGCGCCACACGAAATCGAGATTGCGGCTGCGTTCTTGAGCGGCGCTCCACGACAGGGGCGGATCGGGCTGGGCGGCGCGGCTCTCGACGCCGCCCGTCACATCGCGCCGGCCGGCGACGCGACGGTCGATCTCGCGGAAGTCGATGACGCGTTTGCCGGCATTGGCTCGGCCGCCGGTCCGGGATCCGCACAAGCCAAATCGGAAATCCTCGGGCGGCTGCTGGCCCGCTCGACCCATCCCGAGCAGGACTTCATCGTCCGGCTCATCGCGGGCGCCCTCCGCCAGGGCGCGCTCGAAGGCGTGCTCGTCGACGCGGTCGCGCGCGCGGCGGATCTTCCCGCGGCCCGAGTCCGGCGCGCCACCATGTTGGCCGGCGCGCTGGCGCCGGTCGCGCGCGCGGCGCTCGTCGAAGGCGACGCGGGGCTTTCGCGCTTCCTCCTTCGGCCGTTTCAGGCAATCCAGCCGATGCTTGCCGATTCGGCCGCCGACGTCGGCGATGCGATGACGACACTCGGCGAGGCCGCGCTCGAATATAAACTCGACGGCGCGCGCATCCAGGTACACAAGGTCGACGACGAGGTGCGCGTGTTCTCTCGAAACCTGCGGGACGTGACGATTGCCGTTCCCGAAGTCGCGGCCCTGGCCCGCGCGCTTCCCGCGCGAGATTTGATTCTGGACGGCGAGGTCATCGCACTCGGTCCGGGCGGCGCCCCTCATCCATTTCAGGTCACCATGCGGCGATTCGGACGGAAACTCGATGTCGAGCGTCTCCGACGGGAACTGCCGCTGACCCCGGTGTTTTTCGATCTGCTCTATCTCGAGGGCGATCCGCTGCTCGACGAGCCGCTGGCACGCCGGATGGATCTTCTCGCCGATCTTCTTCCCGCCACGAATCTCGTGCCGCGCATCGTGACCTCGGATGGAGACGTCGCGGCCGCGTTCGTCCGTGAGGCGCTGGCCGCCGGCCACGAAGGCGTGATGGCGAAATCGGTCGACGGTCTCTATGCGGCGGGCCGGCGGGGCAGCGCCTGGCTCAAGGTCAAACAGGCGCACACGCTCGATCTCGCGATCCTCGCCGCGGAATGGGGAAGCGGGCGGCGCCGAGGCATGCTGAGCAACCTGCACCTGGGTGCGCGTGACGAGCAGCGCGGCGGATTCGTCATGCTGGGCAAGACCTTCAAGGGGCTGACGGACGAAATGCTGGCCTGGCAAACGGCCAGGCTGCTGGAGCTGGAGATCGGTCGGGACGACTACACCGTGTATGTACGGCCCGAGCTCGTCGCGGAAATTGCGTTCAACGACGTGCAGGTCAGCCCCCGGTATCCGGGCGGGCTCGCCCTTCGGTTCGCGCGCGTGAAGCGCTATCGGACGGACAAGACAACGGCTGAGGCGGACACCTTTACAACAGTGCAGAAGATTTACCAACAGGCGACAAGTCGCACGTAGGGCGGGTCCTTTTGGACCCGCCGCTCGGGCCGGGTCCTAAAGGACCCGGCCTACATTCAGACGGGTTCTTCGCCGATAAATCTGACGCGTGTTGCAAGCGTGGGGAGTCAGCGAAAAGGGCGCACGGCCCAGCAACCAGGATCGCTTCGCGATCGACGAGGCGCTTCGGCTCTACGTGATCGCCGACGGCATGGGCGGCCACAATGCCGGCGAGATCGCCGCGCGGTTGGCCATCGATGTCGTTCTGGACGTGGTTCACGGGCGCGTGAAGATCGGCTGGCCGTTCGGCTTCGATCCATCCTTCTCCGAAACCGGAAATCTGATTCGAACCGCGATTTATCTGGCGAGCATGCGGGTGCTCGAAGAGGCGGGCCACTCGGTCGCCTACGCAGGGATGGGCACGACCATTGTTGCCGCGCTGGTCGTCGACGGCCGGCTGTCGGTCGGCCATGCCGGCGACAGCCGCCTGTACCGGCTGGGCGGCGGCCGATTGCGCCAGCTAACCGGCGACGACTCGTGGATGGCCACGATGATGCCAAAGGATCCGCGGGTTGACGCGTCCCTCCTGCAACACCATCCCATGCGCCACGTACTCACCAACGTCGTCGGCAGCCGGAGGGCGACCGACGTGCACGTCATCGAAGAGCCGCTCGCCAAAGGCGATCGACTGCTGTTGACGACCGACGGCGTTCACGGTGTGCTTGACGATCGCCGGCTCGAGGAGCTCGTGGCCGATTCCGACGATCCGGCCGACGCGGCCCCGGCAATCGTCGCCGCGGCTATCGCGGGCGGCAGCCGCGACAACTGCACGGCAATCGTTGCTCAGTTCTGACTACTGCCCGCGGCCCTGACCTCCGCCTGCGCCGGCGGCCGGCGCGGCGCCGCGTGCCGGCGGCGGGTTCTTCAGGTTGTTGAGCTGCGGCTGAAGCGCCGGGTCGAGCGCGACGGCTTTTTCCATTTCGGCAATCGCGTTGGCCCTGTCGTTCTTGCGTTGATATGCCTGCGACATGACCTGATGGCTGCGCGCCGACTTCGGGTTGAACTCGAGGTTCGTCTGCGCATACAGGATGGCATCGTCGAACTTGTTCGACGTGATCGCGCGCGTCGCCGCGTCGAACAGCGTCAGGTCGCTGAAGTCGTACGCCTGCGCCCCGTAAAACTCCTTTCGCAGATCGCGGTATTTCGCGACGCCTGCGGCGGCGTTCGACTGGTTCGCCGTGTCGAGGACGATGTCGACGAGCTGTTTGGGAATGATGTTGCCGCGATGGCACGTGACGCACTGAACCTGAACGATCTCGCTCGCAGGTTTGCCCAGCTTCGTGAACTCCGTGCTGATGGTCTTGTTGATGTCCGCCACCATCCGCAGCATGACGCGCGCTTTGGCCTTTTCCGGCTTCACGTCGGCCGGGAAGTCGTTTCCCGGCGCGCCAGCCGCCGTCCATACGTGACAATGGCCGCATTCGGTGCCGAGAGCTGCCGCGATACTTCGCATGACGGGGAGGACCTGCGCGGTCGTCCACTCCTTGGGGAGGACCTGGAGGTTCTTGGCCGGTGGCGGCGGGGGCGCGGCGCCCTGGCCTGGAGCGCCCGCGGGGGCCTGGGCGGCCAGCGACGCACTTAAGGGCCCACCGAGCAGCCCAGTTAGAGCCAATGTCGCAAGAGATCCATATACGAAAGACAGGCACCTCATACTCCCAACCTCCCTCCTAACCTCTGTTCAATTCGAGTAATTCACCAAGAAATAGTTATCGGACGCCGTAATATAGCTGATTTCCGGGCGGTTGCCGTGCCTGGAACGTTGCGGCTGAGCTGTAGCGGAGGTTGCGCCAAAAGGCGAGCTGGTGCTATATTCGTCAGGTTCTATTGAAGCTAGGACACCCTATCTAGCTTGTTCTGTTTGGTTTCGTTCGATGGACCCCTTCCGTCGCGACAACTCGAACCTAGGGTAATCGGGTTTTCAGGCGCCAAGCCCGCGTAGCTTTTAGGCCTGAAGCGATTTCGAATTTGCAGAGCGGATCTTGTTGGGTCCGCCGTGCTGGGCTGAAAAGTCCGGCGAGATTACTTATTTATGCCCACTATCAGCCAACTCGTACGCGCCGGGAGAAAGCAAATCGTCAGCAAGACGAAGAGTCCCGCTCTGCAGGACAGCCCGCAGAAGCGCGGCGTATGCGTGCGCGTCTTCACGCAGACTCCGAAGAAGCCGAACTCCGCGCTTCGTAAAGTGGCTCGTGTCCGTCTGACGAACGGCATCGAGGTGACGACGTACATTCCGGGCGTCGGCCACAATCTGCAGGAGCATTCGCTCGTGCTGATTCGGGGCGGGCGCGTCAAGGACCTTCCGGGCGTGCGATATCACGTGGTGCGCGGCACGCTCGACGCGGTTGGCGTCGCTGGACGGATGCAGGGGCGGTCGAAATACGGCGCGAAGAGACCCAAGAAGGCCTGAGGCTACACCGGCGGGTCTAAAACGACCCGCCCTACAGGGTGCAGAGTAGGCCGGGTCCTTGTGGACCCGGCGATCAAGAGAACAGAGATGCCGAGACGAAGAGAAGTACCCAAGCGCGATGTGCCGGCGGATCCGATCTACCAGAGTCCGCTGGTAACCAAGTTCATCAGCTGTGTCATGCACGACGGCAAGCGGAGCACGGCGGAGCGCATCCTCTATAAGAGCTTCGACATCATCAAGGAGAAGACCAGCGACGATCCGCTGAAAATCTTCAAGAAGGCAATTGATAATGTCAAGCCGAGCCTCGAGGTGAAGTCGCGCCGCGTCGGCGGCAGCAACTACCAGGTGCCGGTCGAGGTGAACCCCAACCGCCGCCTCTCCCTCAGCATCCGGTGGATCGTCGGCTACGCCCGCTCGCGCGGCGACGGCAAGACGATGCAGGAGAAGCTGGCGAACGAGTTCCTTGACGCGGCGAACCTGCGCGGCGGCGCGGTGAAAAAGCGCGAGGACACGCACCGGATGGCGGAAGCGAATAAGGCGTTTGCGCATTACAGATGGTGAGCGCCTGCGGCCATGCCGAGCCGAGGACATGCGAATCCGAGGTGAGGCATCAGCGTTAGTTCGCGCTGGGGGTGGGGCCCCAGCGCCAGTGAGAAAAAGTAAAAGAGAGCAATGCCCAGGCAGTCACCGTTAAGCAAGACGCGGAACATCGGCATCATGGCCCACATCGATGCCGGCAAGACGACGACGACAGAGCGGATCCTGTTCTACACCGGAATTACGTACAAAATCGGCGAGGTGCACGAAGGCACCGCCGTCATGGACTGGATGGAGCAGGAGCAGGAGCGCGGCATCACGATCACGTCGGCCGCCACGACCTGCTTCTGGCGCGATCACCGCATCAACATCATCGATACGCCGGGCCACGTCGACTTCACGGCCGAAGTCGAGCGCTCGTTGCGCGTCCTCGACGGCGCCGTCGCCGTGTTCGACTCGGTCGCGGGCGTCGAGCCGCAGTCGGAAACCGTCTGGCGGCAGGCCGACAAGTACCGCGTGCCGCGCATCTGTTTCGTCAACAAGATGGACCGCATCGGCGCGGATTTCAAGCGCACCTTCAGCGAGATCATCACGAAGCTCCAGGCCAACCCGGTCGCGATTCAGCTGCCCATCGGCGCCGAGGACCGATTCGTCGGCGTGATCGACCTCATCAAGATGAAGTCGATCACCTACAAGGACGAAACGATGGGCGCCGACTACGTCATGGGCGAGATTCCGGCCGACATGCTGGACGAGGCGAAGCACTACCGCGAGCAGCTGATCGAGAAAGTCAGCGAAGCCGACGACAAGCTGCTCGAAAAGTACCTGCACGGCCAGGAGCTCACCGAAGAAGAAATCAAGGCGGCGCTCCGCAAGCGGGTGAACAGCTCGGTGCGCGGCTCGGAGGCGGCGTTCGTGCCGGTGATCTGCGGCTCCGCGTTCAAGAACAAAGGCGTTCAGCCCCTGCTCGACGCCGTCGTGGACTTTCTCCCGTCGCCGCTCGACGTGCCGTCCATTACCGGCATCGACCCGACGAAGAAGGAAGAAACGTTGATCGATCGCCCGGCGTCCGACGATGCGCCGTTCAGCGCGCTGGCGTTCAAGATCATGACCGACCCGTTCGTGGGGCAGCTGTGCTTCTTCCGCGTCTACTCGGGGGTGATGACCGCCGGGTCCTCTATTTACAATGCGACGAAGCAGAAAACCGAGCGGGCGGGCCGCCTCCTGAAGATGCACGCCAACAAGCGTGAGGAAATCAAGGAGGTCTACGCGGGCGACATCGCCGCGGCGGTCGGACTGCGCAGCGTGACGACCGGCGACACGATCTGCGACGAGAAGCACGCGATCGTGCTCGAGTCGATGGACTTCCCCGAGCCGGTCATCTCGCTCGCCATCGAGCCCAAGACGAAGGTCGATCAGGAAAAGCTCGGCATGGGCCTCGGCAAGCTGATGGCCGAAGACCCGACGTTTCGTGTGAAGACCGACGAGCAGACCGGCCAGGTCGTCATCGCCGGCATGGGCGAGCTGCACCTCGAAATCATCGTCGACCGCCTCAAGCGCGAGTTCAACGTCGAAGCGACCGTGGGCCGTCCGCAAGTGGCCTACAAGGAAACGCTCACGCGTGCCGCCGAGGGCGAGGGCAGGTACATCAAGCAGACGGGCGGGCGCGGGCAATACGGCCACGCCAAGATCCGGCTCATCCCGCGCCAGCCGGGTGAGGGCTACGAGTTCAGCAACGAGACCACCGGCGGCTCGATTCCGAAAGAATTCATCAAGCCGATCGACATGGGCATCCGCGAGGCGATGACGAACGGCATCCTCGCCGGCTATCCCGTGGATGATGTGGCGATAG
>Ga0307310_10000524_pt1 | contig 12901 bp, 10 predicted proteins | sample ER_DNA_197_FD_194502 | JGI IMG/M metagenome (GOLD analysis project Ga0307310, IMG submission 194502) | Bulk soil microbial communities from the East River watershed near Crested Butte, Colorado, United States - ER_DNA_197 | ecosystem: Environmental > Terrestrial > Soil > Floodplain | place...
GTAGAGCTCCAGGCAGCACTCGATGAGGACCTTCTCGGCGAACGGGTCGCCGACCTGCACCGACGGACGCTTCGTCGGACCGCCCTCGTCGAACGTCTCCGAGGCCAGCACGGAGACCCCACCGATGCCGTCGCCGCCGGTCTTGGCGCCGAAGAGGACCACCTTGTTCCCGGCACCCCGGGCCGACGCAAGATGGATGTCCTCGATACGCATCGCGCCGACGCAGAGGGCGTTGACCAACGGATTTCCCTGGTAGCACTCGTCGAAGACGACCTCGCCCCCGATGTTCGGCAGCCCCAGGCAGTTGCCGTAGCCGCCGATGCCCGCGACGATCCCCGGCAGCACGCGCAGCGTGTCGGGGTGGTGGAGGTTGCCGAACCGGAGCGGGTCCATCACCGCGATCGGCCGGGCGCCCATCGACATGATGTCGCGGACGATCCCGCCGACGCCGGTGGCGGCGCCCTGGTACGGCTCGACGTACGACGGGTGGTTGTGCGACTCGACCTTGAACGTGACCGCCCATCCGTCGCCGATGTCCACCACGCCCGCGTTCTCGCCGATGCCGACGAGGAGCTTCTCGCGCATCGCGTCAGTGGTGTTCTCGCCCCAGAGTGCGAAGTGGATTTTGGACGACTTGTAGGAGCAGTGCTCGGACCACATGACGGAGTACATGGCCAGCTCGGCCGAGGTCGGTCGGCGGCCGAGGATCTCGCGGATGTTGTCGTACTCGTCCTCCTTGAGGCCGAGCTCGCGCCACGGCTGGACGGCGTCGCCACCGGCCGCGGCCGACTCGACCGTGTCGACGCGACTGACGACGGTCACGCGGCGACCCGGCTCAGCACGGACGTGAAGAACGCCAGTCCGTCGGTCGACGGGCCGAAGCCCTCCTCGATCGCGTGCTCGGGGTGCGGCATGAGCCCGACGACGTTTCCGCGCTCGTTGGTGATGCCCGCGATGGCGCGGTAGGAGCCGTTGGGGTTCTTGCCCGCATACCGGAAGACGATTCGACCATCACCCTCGAGCCGCTCCAGCGTCGGGACGTCCGCGACGAACCCGCCCTCGCCGTTCTTGAGCGGGATCCGGATGTGGCTGCCGAGCTCGAGGTCCGAGGTCCAGGTGGTCGAGGTGTTCTCCACGCGGAGCTTCTGGTCGACGCAGACGAACTTGCGGTGGTCATTGCGGATCAGCGCCCCGGGGAGCAAGTGCGACTCGCAGAGGATCTGAAACCCGTTGCAGATCCCGAGCACTGGCAGCCCGCCCTGCGCGGCCGGAACGAGCTCCTCCATCACCGGCGCGAACCGGGCGATGGCCCCGCAGCGCAGGTAGTCGCCGTACGAGAAGCCACCCGGCAGGATCACCGCGTCGACGTCCCGGAGGGTCCGGTCGGCGTGCCAGAGCGCGACCGCCTCGGCGCCGACGGCTCGGACCGCTCTCGCGGCGTCACGGTCGTCGAGCGAACCGGGGAAGGTGACGACGCCGATCCTCACGCGTCGGCCTCCGCCGTGACGGCGACCACGTCCTCGATGACCGGGTTGGACAGGAGCGTCTCGGCCGCCTCCCTGGCCCGGGTGAGGTGCTGCTCCGTCACGTCACCATCCACGGTGAGGACGAACCGCTTGCCCTGCCTGACGTCGGTGATCCGGTCGAAGCCCAGGCGCGGCAGCGCACCGGCGACGGCCTGCCCCTGAGGGTCGAGGATCTCGGGTTTGAGCATGACGTCGACGACGATGCGTCCCATGGGCGGCAAGGCTATCGAGGCCGGTCAGCCGAACGGCCGACCGGTCAGCCGCTCGTACGCGTCGACGTACTTGGCACGAGTCCGGTCGATCACGTCGTCGGGCAGGGGTGGCGGTGGCCGGCCGGAACGGCGGTCCCAGCCGCTGGCCGGCGAGGTGAGCCAGTCGCGGACGAACTGCTTGTCGAACGACGGCTGCGGGTGTCCGGGCTCCCACTCGTCGGCCGGCCAGAACCGGGACGAGTCCGGCGTGAGCACCTCGTCGGCGAGGACGAGATCCGGTATGCCCGTCGACCGGTCCACGCCGAACTCGACCTTCGTGTCGGCGATGAGAATCCCTCGGTCGGCGGCGATCTCGTTGCCACGGGCCAGGATTCGGCGGGTGAGGAGGTCGGCCCGGGCCGCAGGGTCGGGTCCGACTACGTCCGCGACCTGCGCCGCGGTCATCGGGAGGTCGTGCTCGCCCATGGGCGCCTTGGTGGTCGGGGTGAAGACCGGTTCGGGGAGTCGGTCGCCGTCGACCAGCCCCAGAGGGAGTGGCACTCCGGAGACCGACCCCATTCGCGCATACTCCTCGAGGCCGCCGCCGGTGAGGTACGCACGGGCGATGCACTCGACCGGGACCATCTCCAGGCGGCGACAGAGGACGGCCCGCCCGGCGACCTCCACCGGGACGTCGGTGGAGACGAGGTGGTTCGGCACGATGTCGGAGAGCCGGTCGAACCACCACAGGCTGAGCTGGGTCAGGACGGCGCCCTTGTCGGGGATCGGCGTGTCGAGCACGTAGTCGAAGGCCGAGATCCGGTCGGACGCGACCAGGAGGAGCCGGTCGTCGGGGGCGTCGTCCGGCGCATACAGGTCGCGGACCTTGCCGGAGTAGACGTGGGTGTAACCGGGCACTTCGGGGGCGCTCATCCGATGGCGACCTCTCCGACGGCGGCGGCCAGAGCGATGTCGGTGCGAAAGTGGCTGCCCTCGAGCTGGATCTCCTCGACGGCTCGGTATGCGGCGTCGCGCGCCTCCACGAGGGTCGGGGCCGTGGCGACGACGTTCAGGACGCGACCGCCCGAGGAGACCAGCAGGCCGTCGGCGTCGCGGGACGTGCCGGCGTGGAGGACGTAGACGTCGGGCGAGGTGGCTTCGGCGGCGTCGACGCCGGCGATGGGCCGGCCGGTTCGCGGGGCGGCCGGGTAACCCTGGGACGCGATCACCACCGTGACCGCATACGCCGGGTCGACGCGGAGGGAGCCGACCTCGTCGAGGCGGCCCTCGGCGGCGGCGTGGAGCAGCGTGCCGAGCGGGGTTCGCAACCGGGCGAGGGACGCCTGGCCGTCGGGATCGCCGAAGCGGGCGTTGAACTCGACGACGCGCGGACCCCGGGAGGTGAGGGCGAGCCCGACGTAGAAGGCGCCGACGAAGGGAGTGCCGCGGTGGCGCATCTCGTCGATCGTCGGTTGGGCGATCCGGGCGACGACGAGCGAGGCGAGGTCGGCGGGGGCCCAGTCGAGGGGCGAGTACGCGCCCATGCCGCCGGTGTTCGGGCCCTCGTCGCCGTCGCCGACGCGCTTGAAGTCCTGGGCCGGTGGCAGGGCGAGGACGGTCGTGCCGTCGGTGACGCAGAAGACCGAGGCCTCGGGGCCGTCGAGGTACTCCTCGACGACGACCCGGCCGCCCGGTTTGGCGAGGCAGGTCGCCGCGTGGGCCCGGGCCTCGTCGAGGTCGTCGGTGACCACGACGCCCTTGCCGGCGGCGAGGCCGTCGTCCTTGACGACGTGCGGCGAGCCGAGGTCGTCGAGCGCGCTGTCGACCTCGTCGGGAGTGGTGCAGACGTGCGCGCGGGCGGTGGGGACGTTCGCGGCGGCCATGACCTCCTTGGCGAAGGACTTGCTGCCCTCGAGCTGGGCGGCCGCGGCGGAGGGGCCGAACACGAGGAATCCACCGTCCCGCAGGACATCGGCTACGCCGGCGACGAGGGGCGCCTCGGGGCCGATGACGACCAGATCGACGTCGAGGCGGGTGGCGATGTCGAGGGCGGCGGCGGCGTCGGTGACGTCGGCGAGCGGCTCGCAGCGGGCGATGGTGTCGATGCCGGGATTGCCGGGCGCGGCCACGACGGCGTCGACCCCCTCGTCGGCGGCGAGCGCCCGGACGAGGGCGTGCTCGCGGGCTCCGGAGCCGAGGACGAGGACTACCCAGCCGGCCACGGCGCCCACCCTAGGGGAACCGTCACGGCCGAGACGCCGGGTCCATCGGACGGGAGCAGCCCGTCACCACCAGAAATGCGCTGCGCGGTGCTCCCGGGAGGCAGGGGGGACAATCACCCGGGAACACCGCGCTTCTCGCACCGCGCCGCTGGGAGGGGGACCCGCGGCAGCGGAGCAATGTCGATCGCAACCGACACGGCCCACAATGGCAAACATGCGCGCCGGAGTAAAGGGGTCTGGTGTCGGAGTAGAGTCAGTGGCGGAATTCCGCCAGCACTTCGGGGGTGTCAGAGGGACGGGAGGGACTTTCCGTGCCGGACATACCCGACATGGCCGTCGCAGTCGGGCGCGAGCCGGACGCTGATACGCCCGCTTTCGCATGGCTCGAGTCGGCGAACGACGACTCCACGCGGGTCTACCTGTCGGTGATCCGCATGCCTCGCGCCACCCGCGAGCTGTTGCTCGCGCAGGGCCTTCCAGCGTCCCGGCTGGACCCGGCGCTGCAGATGTTGGCCGAGCACGGGCTCGTCGTGCTGCGTGCCGGCGGCGCCATCGAGGTTCCGCCTCCCCTGACCGCGCTCAACCAGCACGCGCTCAGCCTCGAGCGTCGGGCCGGCGCGGCCCGAGCGGCGGCCGACGGCCTCTCCCGCATCTACAACGCGTCCCGAGTCGTCGACGACGACGAGCGCGGGCCCCTCGAGATCCTCACCGACCTCGAGCACGTCGGCCGGGCCACCAACGAGGCGGTCGCGCTCGCCGAGTCTGGGGTCAGGTGCCTGCGGGGCATGACCGCACGAACCCTCGAGCTGATGGCCTCGCCCCTCCCCTCCCACCGCGAACCCACCATCGGGGCGGGTGGGCGGCGGGTCGACATGTTCACCGTCTGGGACACCCAGGTCCTCGAGATGCCCGGCGCTCTCACCGCACTCTCCGCCCGGCGGGACGGCGGCGAGGTCCAGCGGTCGATCTCTAACCTCCCGCTCAGCGTCGTCATCGTCGACGACGCCACGTGCGTCGTCGAGTGGAGCGGGGAAGGCAGGGGCCCCCAGGGCATGAAGGGGCACGCCCGAGGCGCGGTGGCCGCGGGACTGAAGGTGTTCGAGCGGTTCTGGCAGCTCGGAACGCCGATCGGCGACGACGCCGAGGGCGAGCTGGACGGCCGGGACGCCCAGGTCCTGCGCCTCATGGCGGCCGGTGTGACCGACGCCGCGATCGCGCGGCAGACCGATTTCTCACAGCGCACCGTCGAGCGGCGGGTCCGGCACCTCATGGAGCGCCTCGACGCGCAGACCCGCTTCCAGGCCGGGGTCCAGGCCGCGCACCGCGGCTGGCTCTAGCCGCGACGAGCCCCCGGTCCCTGCTCGGTATGCGGGTTCCCGCCGAACCGACGACGCGCCAGTAGGCGGACGGCTGGCGGCCGCACCTCCGTACCCGGACTAGACTTGCTCGTTCCCAACGAGGCGGCTCAACGCAGCGACTCCGTCGCGGCATCGACGAGACGCCCACATCGCGACTCGGCAGGCGGAGTGTGTGACCGGTTCGGACAGCAGGGCGGACTCCACGTCGGTCCTCGTTGCTGACGAGATCGCGGTCGAACAGGCGCACGTCGACCTCGTCTACACGGAGCTGGCGAAGGCCGGCGAGCGCGCCGGCCTCGTCGAGGCCGACGGCCTGGCCCGGGGCCGGACCGACCGCGTGGGGGCCGCCCGGGAGGAGGAGATGACGGGCCTGTTCGAGCGCGACGCCCTCGTCTTCCACGCGGCCCGCCGGCGCAACGCGCTGGAGAGCCAGTACGAAGGGCTCGTCTTCGGCCGGCTCGATATCGACCATCCCCCATCGGCCGACCGCGACGGGGGCCCGGAGCGCGAGGTCCGCTACATCGGCCGGCTCGGCGTGCGTGACGACGACTACGAACCGCTGGTCATCGACTGGCGGGCTCCGGCCGCCTCCCCGTTCTACCGGGCCACGCCGGTCGAGCCGATGGGCGTGCTCCGGCGGAGAGTGCTGCGGTGCAAGGGATCCGACGTCGTCGGCATCGAGGACGACCTCATGGTGGCCGAGGCGCCAGCGGATCTGGTTGTCGTCGGTGACGGGGCGCTCATGGCCGCGCTCACTCGCGCCCGCGGCCCCCAGATGCGTGACATCGTCGCGACGATCCAGCGCCACCAGGACGAGGCCATCCGGGCCAGCGCGCGGGGCGTCACCGAGATCACGGGCGGGCCCGGCACCGGCAAGACCGTGGTCGCCCTGCACCGGGCCGCATACCTCCTCTACAGCGACCGGCGCCGCTACGAGTCCGGCGGGATCCTCGTGGTGGGGCCGTCCGCCGCCTACACGTCCTATATCGAGCGGGTGCTCCCCTCCCTGGGCGAGGACACCGTGACGCTGCGCTCCCTCGGCGACGTCGTCGACGTGGTGAGCACCGAGCGCCTCGATACCCCGGACGCCGCCAGGATCAAGGGCAGCCTCCGGATCCGGCAGGTGTTGTCGCGCGCTGTGCACGACGCCGTGCCCGACGGCCCGGAGGAGTTCCGGGCGTTCGTCGCGGGCTACGCCGTCCGCCTTCCCCGCCAGACGCTTGACCAGGTGCGCTCCCGAGCGCTGCGGCAGCATCAGCGCAACCTGGCGCGCGACACGGTGGTCCAGCTGCTCGCCGACGCCGCCTTCCGGCAGAGCGGTGCGGTCGAGCACGAGGAGTTCATCGGCCGGTTCGCGGACCACCTGGACGTCGAGGCGTTCCTCGACGCGTGGTGGCCTCAGCTCGACCCTCGCGAGGTGCTCCTCTGGCTCGCCGACGAGGAGCGCTTGGCGCGCTACGCAAAGGGAATCCTCGAAACCGAGGAGACCGTCGAAGTGCTCGCGTCGATGCGGCTCGCACTGGAGACGGGAACCTGGTCCGTGGCCGACGTCGCTCTCGTCGACGATCTCGCGGCGCGGCTTGGACCGGTTCAGGACCAGCCGCGCGAGGAACGGGGCTTCTACGAGATCGAGGAGCTGGACGACCTCGCCGCCCACGGCGTCACCGAGATTGGCGGCCGGGCGCGCCCGGAACGGGCCGAACCCGCATACATCCTCGCTCCGACTGACGCGCGAGAACGCTTGCTACAGGGGCGAATCGGGCGCTCCGAGGAGTACGCCCACGTCCTCGTCGACGAGGCGCAGGACCTCTCCCCGATGCAGTGGCGGATGCTCGGGCGACGTGGTCGGTATGCGTCATGGACGGTCGTAGGGGACGCCGCGCAGAGCTCCTGGCCGGACGCCACCGAGTCCGCCGTGGCGCGCGAGGAGGCCTTCGGGACGCAGCCGCGCCGGCTCTTCCACATGGACACCAACTACCGCAACGCGCGCGAGATCTTCGACTACGCCGCCGCCGTCATCCGGCGCAGCGTGCCCGATGCCGACATCCCGAAGGCGGTGCGGGAGACCGGCGTCGAGCCGGTCGTCGGCGAACTCGGCGCTGCTGTGTATCCGTCGGTCGCCGACACGGTCGAGCGGCTCCTCGAGGAGGTCGAGGGCTCGGTCGCGGTGATCACCCCGTCGACCCACGCCCCGGTCCTTGCGCCGTTCGGGGTGAGCCCGGATAGCCGCGTCGTGGTCACCGACCCGATGTCGGCCAAGGGTCTGGAGTACGACGCAACCGTCGTCGTGGACCCGGAGGCGATCGTCGCGGAGTCGCCGGGTGGGGTCCGCGGGCTCTACGTCGCCCTCACCCGGGCGGCGCACCGGATGACGATCCTGCGCTGACGCCTCGCTTGCCGTTCCGGTTTTCAGCGACCGAGCGAACCGTGGCTGCACCCCGGTCGCCCGCGAGGCGCCAGGCAGCGGTGCCGGGATCGCGGTAGGTGCGCGGCGGCATGTCCGGCCCGTAGGCCTCGAGCACCTCGCCGTCGAGCCACGCCTCGCCACCGGGCGGCAGCGTCACCGAGAGCTCGGTGCCGCGCACGGTGACCGCGTCCTGGCCGGCGGCGACGTGCGCGTAGGCGGGGAGGGTCCCGTCGTCGTCGACCGCGATCGACTCACCAACCAATGCCGTCAGGTGGGGATCGACCCGGCAGAGCAGGACATCCTCGGCGACGCTCAGGCGTCGCGGCAGCGTCAGGCAGCCGGCCACGGCGTCCTCCGGCGCGTCGAGAGGTGCACCGACCTGCATGACCCAGCCGAGTAGCCACGGGCCGTCGGGATCGACGCCCACCTGCGGCGCGTACAAGGACCGCCCGTCGTCGACCGGACGGCAGGCCCGCACCGACATGTCGGGCGTGCCGTCAGGGGCGCTGCCCAGCGACCCGACCGCCGCCACGGTGCCCTCGAGCCGGTTGTCGCGCCAGGTGGAGAGGAGCAGCGCCCAGGCCCCGTCGACCTCGACGAGCTGCGGGCACTCCCAGATCTCGGCGGACGCGGCGGACGCCAGGAGCGGGTCCTCGAGAGTGAGCCAGACCCGCTCGAACCGCCACGTCTCGAGGTCGTCGCACGACCAGAGGAGCAGGGCCGGCGTGCCGTCGGCCAGGCCGGCGCCCAGGAGGGCCCAGCGCCGACCGCCCACGTGGAAGAGGAACGGGTCGCGCATCTCGCGAACCTGCGTCTCACCGGGCGGGAGCGGCGGAAGCGTCGCCACGGCAACGGGATCCGACCAAAGGTCGAGATCCGGGTCCGACGCATACCGGATGCACACCGTGCTGTCGACGGAGTCGGTGACGATACCGGTGTAGACGGCGGCGACGCGGCCGCCCAGGTCGACGCATACGCCGCTCCAACAGCCGCCCCGGTCGGGACCGTCGGGCGTGGGCGCGAAGGCCACGGGGTGTTCGCGCCACGAGACGAGGTCGTCGCTCGAGACATGGCCCCAGTGGATGTCGGTGTGGAACGCGCCGGTCGGGTTGTGCTGGAAGAACACGTGCCAGCGGCCGTCGCGGTAGAGCATGCCGTTGGGATCGTTGATCCAGCCGCGGTTTGGCTGGATGTGGTATCCGGCTCGCGCGGGGCCGGGGGCCGCGTCGCTCACGCGACGGCTCGGCCACGGACGGGACGCATGTCGTGGCGCTCGATGATGGCATCGCGGCCGGGACCGACGCCGACGCCGGAGACGCGAGCGCCGACCAGCTGCTCGACCCGCTCGACGTAGCGCTGGGCGTTGGGCGGCAGCTCGGCGAAGGTGCGGCACTCGGAGATGTCCTCCCACCAACCCGGCATCTCCTCGTAGACGGGCCTGGCGTGGTGGAAGTCGGTCTGGCTCATCGGCATCTCGTCGTGGCGGGCGCCGTCGACGTCGTAGGCGACGCAGACCGGGACGGTGTCGAGGCCGGTGAGGACGTCGAGCTTGGTGACGACGAAGTCGGTGACGCCGTTGATGCGGGTGGCAAAGCGCCCGATCACGGTGTCGAGCCAGCCACATCGGCGCGGGCGTCCGGTCGTGGTGCCGTACTCGGCACCCGTCTTGCGCAGGAACTCGCCGTGGTCGTCGAACAGCTCGGTGGGGAAAGGGCCCTCGCCGACGCGGGTCGTGTAGGCCTTGAGGATCGCGATCACCTCGGTGATGCGGGTGGGCGGGATGCCGGAGCCGGTGCAGGCGCCCCCGGCGGTCGCGTTCGACGAGGTGACGAACGGGTACGTCCCGTGGTCGACGTCGAGCAAGGTCGCCTGGCCGGCCTCGAGAAGGACCGTCTCACCGCGGTCGAGGGCCTGCTCGAGGAGCAGGGAGGTGTCACGCACCATGGGCTGAAGTCGATCCGCGTACGAGAGGAGCTCCCCGAGCACCTCATCGACGAGGATGGCCCGGCGGTTGTAGATCTTGGCGAGGACCTGGTTCTTGACCTCGAGCGCCGCCTCGACCTTCTGGCCCAGGATCTTCTCGTCGAAGAGGTCCTGGACGCGGATGCCGGTGCGCGACATCTTGTCGGCGTAGGTGGGGCCGATGCCGCGCCCGGTCGTACCGATCCGCCGGGATCCGAGGAATCGCTCGACGACCTTGTCGAGGGTTCGGTTGTAGGGCGTGATCACGTGCGCGTTGGCGCTGACGACCAGCTTCGACGTGTCGACGCCGCGCGCTTCCAGGTCGTCGATCTCGTGGAACAGCACACCGAGGTCCACGACGACGCCGTTGCCGATGACCGGAGTGCACGTCGGGGTGAGGATGCCGCTGGGGAGCAGGTGCAACGCATACTTCTCGACGGTCTCCCCCGAGCCGATGACGATGGTGTGGCCGGCGTTGTTGCCGCCGTTGAACTTGACGACGTAGTCGCAGCTGTCGCCGAGCAGGTCGGTCGCCTTGCCCTTGCCCTCGTCGCCCCACTGGGCACCCACCAGCACCACGGCCGGCATCCGCGCACCTCCTCGAGCCTCGAGCCCGTCCGGCGACTTCCCGCGTCGGCCGAGCGCGCAGCGAGGCTATCCGGTGCGTTCCCGGCGGCCCAACTGCGCGGGTACGGGTCCCGAACCCTGGTATGCGGCGGTGACCGTGCCATTGCTGCTCCCCGCCCCCGCAGTGGCCAGCCGCCCGGCCCGGACCGCCTCTGCCCCCAGCTGGAACCGGGTCTTGGCGCCGAGCTCTTCCATGAGCCGGGCCACCCGGCGGCGCACGGTGCGGAGGCTCCAGCCGAGGTACCGCGCGATCGCCTCGTCCTTGAACCCGCGGCCGAGCAGGGTGAGGAGGTGCTCGTCCTCGCCCTCGTTGTTACCGCGGGGGGAAGGGACCGGCGTCCCGGCATCCCAGAGCCGGTCGAAGAACTCGATGAAGAGATGGATCAGCATCGGCTCGCGGACGACCACGTACTCCGACTCGGGGTCGCCCCATATGGCCGGGCTCACGACGGCGGCGTCCCCGTAGATGACGAACTCGCTCGGCATGCTGTTGAGCACGCGCTGGAGCTCGCCGGCGGCCGCCCACTCCGAGATCTCGGCCGACAGCACCGGACTGTCGAGAACGGAGTCGTCGTACAGCGTTCGCTGCTCCTTGCCGGCGCGGACGACCTCGAGGTTGTAGCTCATCCAGTCCTCATCGGTCCCGGACCCCACGTCCTTGCGCATCACCGCGTTACGGACGGGCCCATGTGTCTGGTCGAGCAAAGTGCGCAGCAGCGTCGGGGCGACCTCGACGGTGATCGGCGCGATGGCCGGGACGGCTTGCACCGCGCCGAGATCGTGCAGGCGGACAAGCGCGTTCCGGGCGGTGGCGAGGTCCGACTGCCGGCTCCGGAGGCGCTCCTCCTCGTTGGCGATGAGCCGTGAGATCGTCTCCCGTGGGTCCTCATCGATGAGCTCGGAGCTCGGCAGGTCCGGCACGGTCACAATGGCATCTTAGGGACATTGGCAGGTGTTAACCACTCTCAACGCCAATGAGGGTGATTTGATGTCATCGGTGGCTCGGCGTCTTCTGGGGATGGCGCCGAGCGACCCGCGGCGCGGCTCCGGCCGCTGAACCGCTGCCCACAAGGGGGGCAGGTGCCGGGGAATGGACACATCGGGGGTCCATTCCCCGGCATACGGGTCAGTTGTCGATCCCGTGTCTCAGAAGGGTGCACGAGCGCTCGGGAACCGAGCGGCGGAGCACCAATGGTCCGCACTGAGCCGCGAGCCGCGGAGTCGCGGTCAGACGCGGAGCGTCTCCGCGGCCTCGCGCGACGAGTCGCGGAGGAATGTGGCGGTCCGCTGCTCCTCCTCGATCTCGCCGATCGCCCGCGCCGCGCGGTGCAGCGCCGCCAGCGAGCGCAGGAACCCCTCGTTCGGCTCGTGGGACCACGGGATCGGGCCCTGGCCGCGCCACCCGGCCCGCCGGAGCGCGTCGAGGCCACGGTGGTAGCCGGTGCGGGCATACGCATACGCCTCGACGTTGCGGTCGCCCGCCAGCGCCTGCTCGGACAGCAGCGCCCAGGCCAGCGAGGACGCGGGGTATGCAGCGGCCACCGTCTCCGCGCTCTCACCGGCTCCCAGTCGCGCGGCCGCCGGGTCGTCCGGCAGCCGCGTCTCGGGAACGCCGAGCAGTCCGCCGTCGCCGGACAGCGTCACGCGTGCGTTCCCGCCGACCGGAGGTTCTCACAGGCCTCGACGACCCGCGCGGCCATCGCGACCTCGGCCTCCTTGCCCCACGCCCGCGGGTCATACTGCTTCTTGTTGCCGACCTCGCCGTCGACCTTGAGGACGCCCTCGTAGTTGGTCAGCATGAACCCCGCGACCGGACGCGTGAACGCATACTGCGTGTCGGTGTCGATGTTCATCTTGACCACGCCGTAGTCGACCGCCGCCGCGATCTCCTCGGGCTGCGAGCCGGAGCCGCCGTGGAAGACCAGGTGGAACGGCTTGTCGTCCGGGGTGTTGAACTCCTTGTGGACCGCGTCCTGCGCCGCCTTGAGCACCTCGGGGCGCAGCTTGACGTTGCCGGGCTTGTAGACGCCGTGCACGTTGCCGAAGGTCAGCGCGGTCATGTAGTAGCCCTGGTCGCCGATGCCGAGCGCCTTGGCCGTGGCGATGGCGTCTTCCGGCGTCGAGTACAGCTTCTCGTTGATTTCGTTGGCGACGCCGTCCTCCTCACCGCCGACGACGCCGACCTCGATCTCGAGCACGGCCTTGGCCGCTTGGCACTGCGCGAGGAGCTCTTCGGCGATTTGCAGGTTCTCGTCCAGCGGCACCGCCGACCCGTCCCACATGTGCGACTGGAAGTACGGCAGCCCGCCCCCCTTGACCCGCTCCGTCGACGCGCGCAGCAGCGGGCGGACGAACCCGTCGAGCTTGTCCTTGGGGCAATGGTCGGTGTGCAGGGCGATGTTGACGGGGTAGTTCTCCGCGACCTGGTGCGCGAAGGACGCCAATGCGAGTGCCCCGGTCACCATGTCCTTGATCGACGACCCGGACAGGTATTCCGCACCGCCGGTCGAAACCTGGATGATCCCGTCGCTGCCCGCGTCGGCGAACCCCTTGATGGCCGCGTTGAGGGTCTGCGAGGAGGAGACGTTGATCGCCGGGTACGCGAACG
>Ga0307310_10000526_pt1 | contig 12890 bp, 15 predicted proteins | sample ER_DNA_197_FD_194502 | JGI IMG/M metagenome (GOLD analysis project Ga0307310, IMG submission 194502) | Bulk soil microbial communities from the East River watershed near Crested Butte, Colorado, United States - ER_DNA_197 | ecosystem: Environmental > Terrestrial > Soil > Floodplain | place...
CGCAGCTCGCCGGCGCGCTCGCGCATTGCTGCCATGCGCTCGTGGCGCTCGGCATACTCCGTGCGCGAGAGCGTGAAGGCGGCGGCCATCTCGACGAGCCCCGCCGCCAGCGCGCACGTCAGCGCGCACGACGAGCCACCGCCGGGCGAGGGCGACTCGGCGGCGACCTGTTCGAGGAGCTGTCCCAGCGAGCGGTCGGCGAGCGCGGACATCGGCGGATTATCGCGCGGCGGCGCGCCCGGTCGCGTCGCGGTCCACGCTATCCGTCAGGCGTCCCGGGGATCCAGTTCGTGCCGGCGAGCGGCACGCGGGCCATCGCCGCCGCCTCGACCGTGAGCGCCACGAGGTCCTCGGGCTCGAGGTTCTGGACGTGCGACTTGCCGCAGGCGCGGGCCAGCGTCTGGGTCTCGAGGACCATGGTGCGCAGGTAGTTGGCCAGCCGCCGGCCGCCGAGCTCGGGATCGAAGCGCGCCGCGAGCTCGTCGTCCTGCGTCGAGATCCCCACCGGATCACGACCCTCCTGCCAGTCGTCGTAGAAGCCGGGCTCGGTGCCGATGCGCTCGTAGTCCGAGGCGAAGGCGGGCGAGTTGTCGCCCAGGGCGATCAGCGCCGCCACACCGATGGAGACCGCGTCGGCCCCGAGCGCGAGCGCCTTGGCGACGTCGGCGCCCGAGCGGATCCCCCCGGAGACGACGAGCTGGATGCGGCGGTGCATCCCGAGCTCCTGGAGTGCGTCCACGGCGAGGCGCACGGCCGGCAGCGTCGGGATCCCGACGTGCTCGATGAAGACGTCCTGGGTTGCCGCGGTTCCACCCTGCATGCCGTCGAGGACGATGACGTCGGCGCCCGCCTTGACCGCGAGCGCCACGTCGTAGTAGGTGCGCGACGCGCCGATCTTGATGAAGATCGGCTTCTCCCAATCGGTGATCTCGCGCAGCTCCTCGATCTTGATCTCGAGGTCGTCGGGCCCGGTCCAGTCGGGGTGCCGGCACGCGCTGCGCTGGTCGATGCCGGGGGGCAGGTCGCGCATCTCGGCGACGCGGTCGGAGATCTTCTGGCCGAGCAGGATGCCGCCGCCGCCGGGCTTCGCGCCCTGCCCGATGACGATCTCGATCGCGTCCGCGCGCCGCAGATCGTCGGGGTTCATCCCGTAGCGCGAGGGCAGCAGCTGGTAGACGAGCGTCTTGGACGCGGCGCGCTCCTCGGGCGTCATGCCGCCGTCGCCGGTCGTCGTCGACGTGCCCATCGCGCTCGCGCCGCGCCCCAGCGCCTCCTTGGCGGGCGCCGAGAGCGCGCCGAAGCTCATGCCGGCGATCGTGATCGGGATGTCGAGCTCGAGCGGTCGCTTGGCGTGGCGGGTGCCGAGCACGACGTTGGTGTCGCAGCGCTCGCGGTAGCCCTCGAGCGGATAGCGCGAGACGCTCGCGCCCAGGAGCAGGAGATCGTCGAAGTGGGGGAGGCGGCGCTTGGCGCCGAAGCCGCGTATGTCGTAGACGCCCTCGCGCGCGGCGCGCTGGATCTCCGCGATGACCTCGCGATTGAAGAGCGCCGACTCCCGCAGGGCCATGTCAGAACTCGCCGGCGTGGTCGACCTTGAAGTTGTACAGCTCGCGCGCCGATCCGTAGCGGCGGAACTCGGTCGGGTCGACGTCGTCGATCCCCGCCTGATCGAGGAGCGTGCGGATCTCGGCGGCGTGCTCGTCGTGCACCTCCTTCTCGATGCAGTCCGCACCGAGGCCGGCGACCGCGCCCCGCACGTAGAGGCGCGCCTCGTAGATCGAGTCGCCCAGCGCGTCGCCGGCGTCGCCGCACACCAGCAGGCGGCCCTTCTGCGCCATGAAGGCGCTCATGTGCCCGACGTCCCCGCGCACGACGATGTCGATGCCCTTCATCGAGATGCCGCAGCGCGAGGAGGCGTCGCCGCGGATCAGGAGCAGGCCGCCGCGACCGGTCGCGCCGGCCGACTGGCTCGCGTTGCCCTCCACGACGACGGAGCCCGACATCATGTTCTCGGCGACGCCGACGCCGCAGTTGCCGTGCACGCGGACGACGGCCTGCTGGTTCATGCCGGCGCAGTAGTAGCCCACGTGCCCGTCGACGTCGACCTCGAAGGGCGCGTCCAGGCCGACGGCGATCGCGTGCCGTCCGCCCGGGTTGCTCACGCGCCAGCGCCGCGGCGCGTCGGGCCCGTCGGCCGCGGCGTGCAGGCGGGCGTTGAGGTCGCGCAGCGGCGTCTGCGCGAGGTCGACGACCTCGACGACAGGCTCGGTCCCGGTCGCCATCAGACCAGCGCCCGCTCCCACACGTAGAGGGTCGCCGGCGCCGGCTCCCACACGTTCGCGTGCTCGGCGCCGGGCAGCACCGCGATCGCCCGGTACTCGGAGGCCATCGCCACCCAGTCGTCGGTCTCCGCCAGGACGGCGGGCTTGCAGGCGATCGGATCGCGCAGGACGGCGAAGCCGTCGGCCGTCCCGACCGCGAAGGTGAAGAAGCCGTCGAGGTCGCGCAGGCAGCCCTCGAGCGCCTCGCGCAGGTCCGCGCCCTCGCGCAGGCGCCAGGTCAGGTACCCGGCCGCCACCTCGGTGTCGTTGTCGGTCTGGAAGGTGACGCCCTCGCGCTGCAGCTCGCGGCGCAGGCGATTGTGGTTCGACAGTGACCCGTTGTGGACCAGGCAGAGGTCCAGGCCGGTGGAGAACGGGTGCGAGTGCTGCGTGGTGACGCGGCTCTCGGTGGCCATTCGCGTGTGGCCCAGCGCGTGGCTGCCCTGCACGTCTTCGAGCGCGAAGCGGCGCACGAAGTCCGACGGCAGGCCCGCCTCCTTGAAGATCTCGATCGTCTCGCCGACGCTCATGATGCGCAGCTCGGGGTGGCGGTCGCGCAGCCAGGCCTCCGCGCGCTCGGCGTCGGCGTCCACGACGAAGACCGCGTGGCTCGCACGCACCTCGGGCTCGGGGTCGCCGCCGAAGGCGCCCGCGAGGCCGTCGCGGACGCGGCCCCATTCGTAATGGGGATCGGGCGAGAAGAGCGACACCTTGCTCGCGCCCGAGGGGACGGGGTCGCGATAGACGGCAACTCCCGCGCTGTCGGGGCCGCGGTCGTTGAGCTGCGAGAGCATCGCGCCCAGGTGCTCGCCGAGGTGCTCGGTGATCACGGGCGATTTGGCGAAGAGACCGGCAATTCCGCACATGGCGGCGATTCTAGTGTCGCCTCCAACCACTGCCAGTGGGTCGCAGCCCCACAATTTCGCTTGATCGTATGTGGCCTCAGTCCACTTCGAGCAAGCCCAGGCGTCGCGCCAGCCACGGTGCCGGAATGGCCTGCACGGTCAGCGTGACGAGGATCGCGAGGGCCACGACGCTCGCCAGCAGGTCCCCGTTCGGCACCGCCAGCGCCGCCAGCACACCGACCAGCGCAGCGGGCACGACGCCGGTCTCGCGGGTCCAGCACACGAAGGCGAGCTCGGCGCGGCTCCAGCGGCTGCGCCGGTCGGGCAGGCAGCAGATCGCGACCGTGATCGGGCGAGCCACGAGCAGCAGGACGGCCACCACCGCGAGGGCGGGGAGTATCTCCTCGCCGAGCGCGTGGAAGGGCAGGTTCGCGCCGACCAGGACGAAGACGAAGATCGTCACGATGTCCGCGAGGCTGCGCGTGGTGATGACGAGGTCGCGCTTGTGCTCGTCGTGCATCGAGAGACCGAGCATCTTCATGTTGCCGACGATCAACCCGGCCAGGAACGCGCCCAGATAGCCGCTGCCGCCGGCGAAGTCCAGCGAGACGTACGACATGGCGACGACGGCCAGGACGGCGATGGCCGACGACTCGCGCCAGATCCCCGTGCGCCGGCTCGAGATGGCGGCGGAGAGCACGATGCCCGCGAGCACGCCGCCTGCAGTGCTCAGGGCGAGCTGGCCGACGAAGTCCCCGGCCGGTCCGGTCACGGAGTTCTTCCCCGAGAGCAGCGCGCCGGCGATGGCCAGTGCCAGCACCGCCCCGGTGGGGTCGTTGAAGGCCGATTCGGCGACCACGGTCTGCGCGACCTTGGCCCGCAGCCGCGAGCCGATGAACAGCGGGATGAGGATCGCCGGATCGGTGGGCGACAGCACGGCCCCGATGAGCAGCCCCTGCTCGAAGGGCAGGCTGAAGACGAGCGCCGCCGCGGCTCCGGTGATGACCGCCGTGACGATGACGCCCACCACGGCCAGCAGGCCGAGGCTCAGCCACACCTTGCGCAGGATCTCGAGCGAGAGGTTCAGCCCGCCATAGAAGAGGATCGTCGAGACGCCAAGGGTGAACACGAGCTGCGCGGGCAGGGAGTCCAGCGGGACGTCGATGACCTCGAGCGCGGAGGGCCCGAGCAGCGCGCCGATCCCGAGCAGGAAGACGATCTCGGGGATGTGCAGCAGCGTCGCCAGCAGCCGGGCGAAGAGGCCGGCCACCAGCAGGAGGCTGAGCGTCAGGATGACGTCGCGCGTCATGGCTCATCACGACTGGCCTGCTGCTCCAGCGCGAGGCGGGCGATGTCCGACGCGGTCAGCAGCAGCAGCACGATGAGCACGCCCGCGCCGAGGCCGACGACCACCAGGCTCTTCTTCGCATCGGTCAGGCGCTGGTCGAAGCCGCGCTCGACCTCGTCGTTGCGGCGCTGTTCCTCGGCGGCCAGCTGCCCCGCCGCGGCGGCCATCGCCTCGAAGTTGCGGATCTCGGGCCCCAGGAAGATCTGCTTGACGCGCTGGTCCTGGCCCGCGCGCAGCGCGCGGTAGGCGACCACGTCGAGGTCCATGAACGCGTCGAACGAGGTGCGCAGGCGCGCGAGGATCGCGCGCTCGCGCGGCTCGGTGAGCGTGCGCTGCGCCTCGGCGAGCAGCCGCCTGACGTTCTGCGCCGAGCGCTCGAACTGCGGCCGGCTGGCCCCGTCGTCGTAGCCGTAGGCGGTCTGCCAACCGTTGACGTCGGTGACCGCGTACTTGAGCTCGAGCGCCAGCGCCTGGCGGTCGGAGCGCGCGGTGACCTCGTCGAAGTCATCGCTCAGGGACTGGAACGCGGCGAAGGCCACCCCGATGGTGACCAGGGGCCCGAGGACCGTCATGACGATGGCCGCGTAGAGCTTGGCGCGGATGGTCACGCGGCGAGTATCCTCGCGCCGGAGGTCGGCGTGCTGGTCTTCTTGCTCTTCGACACGGTCCCGGACATCCTCTGGCTATGCCTTGTCGGCCTGGTCTACCTGGCGTGGATCGAGGTTCGCCGCGAGCCCGACCTGCTGGCGCAGGCCAAGCTCTGGTGGTGCCTGCTCGTCTTCCTGACGAACGTGCCCGGCTACATCGCGCTCAGGATCTGGGTGGCGGTTCGCCGCCGCCGGCGCGCCGAAGGCGCACGAGCTTGACCGCGAGCTCGAGCGACAGCAGGTCCTCGGTCGCGAGGTCGAGCTCGGTCAGCTTCTGGATGCGGTCCAGGCGCTGACGCAGCGTGTTGGCGTGGATGAAGAGCCTGCGGGCCGTGGTGGTCCCGACGCGGCGGTCGGCGAGGTACTGCTCGAGCGTGCCCAGCAGCTGCGTCTCGCGGCGCTCGTCGTAGTCGAGCAGCCGCTCCACCGCCTCGCAGAGCCGGTCGTGCGGCGCGTCGTCAAGCGCGAGGTGCACGAGGTAGCGGTAGGCGCCGAGCCCCTCGTAGGCCAGTGCGCCGCCGCCGGGGGTGAGCGCCCGGGCGATCGCGCCGGCGTTCTGGGCCTGGCGCAGGCTCTCGGGGGCGCCCTCTCCGCCGCAGCGCACCGCGCTCATGCCGATCGCGACGCCCTCGCTCGCGGCGAGCTCGCGCAGCGCTCCGACGTCGCCGGCCTGCGCGCGCGCCGGCAGCGGGAGCAGGCCGCGCAAGGCGTCGCGGCCGGGATCGACCAGGGCCCCGGCCTCGAGCGTGCGCAGCCGCGTCTCGACGCGCTCGGCGACCTCGGGCCACGACCGCGGATCATCGCCGGCCGCCACGGGCCGCGCATGGATGAAGACGTGCGGGCGGTCGAGGTCGCAGCCCGCGGCCCGGGCGCGGGCCTCGGCGATGTCCAGCGCGCCGTCGTCGAGCGCCTCGAAGAGGGCCCGGACCAGGTTCTCGGCGGTGAGGCGCTCGATGTGCTCGGCGTTGCGCAGCGCCAGGGCGGCCTGGTTGGCCACAGCCTGCAGCAGCTCCTGGTGCTGCGCGGGGAAGGTGCGCACGCCCGAGCGCACCGCCACCAGCGCGCCGACCTGCTGACGATCGTCGCGCAGCGGCGCCCGCGACTCCACGTGTGGATCGGGGAGCGCGCCGGGCGGGTCGAAGGCGACGAGCTCGAGCGGGCCGTCCTCGCCGTCGCGCAGCCACAGCTGGGAGGCGTCGCATCCCAGCAGCCGGCGCACGCCCGCGGTGACCACGCGATAGAGCTCCTCACGGCCGTCGACCGCGACGATGCTCTCGCTCAGCGCGGCGAGGTTGGTGAGGGCGTCGACGCGTAGCCGCGTCTCCTCGTAGAGGCCCGCGTTCTCGATCGCCCCCGCCACGAGCGACGCCGTGTGCACGAGGAAGTTGAGCACGCCCTCGTCGAACTCGCGGGGCGCGACCGTGTGCAGGACCACGACGCCGAGCACCTCGCCGGAGCGGGCCGGCATCGGGACGGCGACCATCGACTGGAAGCGCTCCTCCTCGAGCTCGGGCACGTATTTCATGCGCGGATCCGAGAGCGCGTCCTCGCGGATGAACGCCGGCTCCCCGGTGCGCGCGACCCAGCCCGTCAGCCCCTCGTCGAGGGCGAACTCGACCTTGCCCACGACGTGAGCGTAGATCCGGGAGGCCGCGCGCATGCGCAGGCGCTCGCCGTCGCGCAGGTAGACGAAGCAGGCGTGGCAGCCGGTGGCCTCGGTGACCAGCTCGACGATGCCGTCGAGCACCTTCGTGAGATCGACCGACGAGCCGACCGCGCTGATGATCGCGTACAGCGTGTCGCTCTCGAGCCGTACGCGCTCGAGCTGTGCCGCCAGGTCGCTGCGGCCGGCCACGGATCGATCCTACCGCGCGTATGTACCCGGAGTACATGTCTTCGCCCGAAATGGTGGCCTCAAGCCACATTGCCCGGTGCGCGCGCCACTGGATAGAACTATCCGGACCCCGGGGTGGCGGGGCATCGGTGGCTGTCGAGAGGGGACTGGATGCTGTCGTTCATCTTCGCCCAGGTGAAGTCGCTCGACGAGGCGGCGCCCGCGCAGTCGCTCACACAGGACTCGGCCGTCCTCGGCGAGCAGTTCTACTTCTTCACCGTCGTCCTCATGTGGCTGATCCACGCGGGCTTCATGTCCTACGAAGCCGGCGTGGCCCGGCGCAAGAACGTGATGGCCACGGCGATGAAGAACATCCTCACGATCGCCGTCGTCACGCCGACCTTCTACTACTTCGGCTGGTGGGTCTACAACTGCAACCAGGCCGGCCTGCCGATCGGCCCCAACTCCTCGGACTTCACCGCGGTCGCCTGCCAGGGCGGCATCCCGTGGAGCGATGCGTTCGGGCCGAACCTGACGAACAACATCAACCTGATCTTCTTCCTGGCCTTCCTGCTCTTCTCTTGGACGACGGCCTCGATCCTCTCCGGCTCGATCATCGAGCGGGCCCGCATCTCGGCCTACCTGGTGCTCGCGGTCTGCTTGGGCTCGGTCGTCTGGATCCTCGACGCCGCCTGGGGCTGGAGCGCCGGCGGCTGGCTCACCTTGCGCTTCGGCTTCCACGACTCGATCGCCTCGGCGGTGGTGCACGGCGTCGCCGGGTCGTTCACGTTGGGGGTCCTGTTCAACGTCGGCCCCCGAATAGGCAAGTACACGAAGGACGGGCTCACGCGCGTCTTCAGACCGCACAACCTGCACATCACCGCGCTGGGCCTGATGCTGATCTTCACCGGCTTCTACGCCTTCTACGGGGCGTGCCTGGTCATCGCCTCGACCTCGTTCCCGGGCTGGGCGAACATCTACCTGAGCCCGACGACCCTCGGCTCGATCACGATGGTCATCACGATGGGCTTCGCCGGCGGCTTCGCCGGCGGCTACTTCGCCAGCCGCGGCGATCCGTTCTGGACGATCTCCGGCGGCCTGGCCGGCGTGATCGGGGTTTCGGCGGGCGCGGACGTCTACGCCCCGACCCTCGCGTGGCTGATCTCGATGCTGACGGCCGCGATGGTCGTCTACATCGGCGGCTGGATCGAGACGAAGATGCGCGTCGACGACGCCGTCGGGGCGGTGGCGGTGCACGGGTGCTCGGGCTTCCTCGGGATCCTGTGGGTCGGCGTCTTCGCGGCCGGCTACCCGACGGGTATCAACAACGTCGAGAGCAGCATCGGCGGGCAGCTCATGGGCCTCGCGACCTTCCTGCCCCTCGGGTTCCTGTCGGGCTGGGTCGCGTCCTTCATCCTCAAGAAGCTCAACCTGCTGCGCGTGCCCGTGGAGGTCGAGCTCGAGGGCCTGGACAAGGCCGAGTACGAGACCGACTTCTACCCCGAGCACGCCCGCGCGCCCGAGGAGATCGTCGAGCCCGACGGGACCCTGATCCCCGCCGAGGTGCTGCTGCCGCGCGAGCTGGCGGCGTTGAGCAACGGCCACCTACCCGGCGCCAGAGAGGGCGCGGGGGTGGGGGGATAGATGCTCACCTTCCTGGTCAGCCTGTTGATCATGTTCACGCTCGTCTATGCGGGCGTGACCTGGGCCAAGCGCGAGGAGCGCCGGCGCCTGGCCGCCCACGAATTCGACGCCACCGAGGAGGTGGTCGGCAGTGCCCGCGATCATCGATAGCGCGCCCAGCTGCATCACGCACATCTCGGGGGCCAAGCCCGCCGACGACTCGGCCGACTTCATCATCCAGGCCGCCTACCTCAAGTGCCAGGGCATCATGACCTTCGGCCCCGGCTCCACCTACGGCGAGGAGGGCGCGGGCGCCCACGGCGCCTACATGGTCCTCACATGGATCGGGATCGTCGTGATGGTGGTCGTGATCGTCGCGTGGGTGCTCTACGAGGACAGGCGGCTCTGGCGCCACGTCGCGCGAATCCGGGCGCGGGACGCCGGCGCCGCGCTGGCCGGCCCGACCGACCCCCCTGTGATGCGATAGCGAGAGGAAAAGAGAGCACATGGCAACCCAGCGCAGACGGCAGATCGAGTTCCCACCGCTGCAAACCCACGTGAAGGGCTTCGAGGTCGCGATGATCGCCATCTCGATCATCTGCATCGTCATCGTCCTCTTCATCCTCCTCGCGACCAATATTGGCAACGAGTTCCGTCCGACCGTCTAGCGCCAACAGCCCCGCCGCAGGACACCGGGCCTGGATCCGGCCGGTGCTCCTGGTGGCGGGCCTGTTCGCGCTCTGCCTGGTGGTCGCCGCGGGCTGTCAGCGCCGCCAGGTCCGGATCACCAAGGAGGCGGCGGTCGTCACCGCGACGCGCCACGCGGACTTCCGCCCGCAGCGCACGCAGGTGCGCCTCGTGCGCCAGGGCCTCAACGGGCGGCCGTTCTGGGCCATCTCGCTCTCGATTCCAGCCAAGAACGGCAAGGGCTACGAGCGCGTGTCCGTCGCGCGAATCGACGCCAACACCGGCAAGCTCGTGGCGTTCACCGACAACGCAGACACGGAAGGGGCTCCATGAGCGAACCGCTGGTCGCACCGCAGAGCGAGGACGAGGTCCGCAAGCTCGCCCGCGACGGCGAGATCGAGTTCCTCTTCGCGCAGTTCGTCGACATGCACGGCAAGCCCAACGCCAAGCTCGTGCCGGCCCACCATCTCGACGACCTGCTCTCCGACGGCGCGGGCTTCGCGGGCTTCGCGGCCGGCGACATCGGCCAGGGCCCCCATGACCCCGACCTCATCGCGATGCCCGACGTGCGCAGCTACACGCCGCTGCCCTGGAAGCCGGGCGTGGCGCGGTTCGCGTGCGACGTGACGGTCGAGGGCGAGGAGTGGCCCTACTGCCCGCGCACCATCCTGCGCCACCAGCTCGACCGCGCCGCGGCCCTGGGCTACGAGTTCCGCATCGGCGCCGAGCTCGAGTACTTCCTCGTGCGCCGATGCGAGGACGGCTCGATCGAGGTCGCCGACGCCCTCGACACCCTCGAGCAGCCCTGTTACGACATGCGCGGCCTCACGCGCAACCTGGACTTCGTCTCGACCATCTCGCGCAACGTCACGGCGCTCGGATGGGACAACTACGCGACCGACCACGAGGATGCCAACGGCCAGTTCGAGCAGAACTTCGAGTTCGACGACGCGCTCGTCACCTGCGACCGCGCGGTCTTCTTCCGTTTCATGGTCGAGGCGCTGGCCCAGGAGCAGGGGCTGATCGCGACGTTCATGCCCAAGCCGTTCGCCCACCTGACCGGCAACGGCTGCCACTTCCACATGAGCCTGTGGAAGGACGGCGAGAACCTCTTCGAGGCCGACCCGTCCGACGACCCGCGCGGGCTGGGGCTGTCCGAGCTCGCCTACCAGTTCGTCGGCGGGCTGAAGGCCCACGCGAAGGCCTACATCGCGGTGACCGCCCCGACGGTGACCTCGTACAAGCGGCTCGTCGTCGGGGCGCCGGCAAGCGGCGCGACGTGGGCGCCGGCCTACGTGAGCTACGGCTACAACAACCGCACGCAGATGCTGCGCATCCCCGGCCCCGGCCGCATCGAGGATCGGACGGTCGACGGGTCGTGCAACCCCTATCTGGCGGCCACGGTCGTGCTCGCCGCCGGACTGGACGGCATCGAGCGCGGCCTGGACCCCGGGGAGCCCAACGCGCTGAACCTGTACGAGACCGACGAAGCGCAGCGCAAGGAGCTCGGCATCGACGTGCTGCCGGCCAACCTGCTCGATGCCACGCGCGAGCTCGAGCGCTGCGACGTCCTGCGCGCCGCGCTGGGACGCGCGCGCGACGAGGACTACCTCGACTACTACGTCAGCTGCAAGCGCCGCGAGTGGCAGCAGGCCCACGAGCAGATCACGCAGTGGGAGCTCGACCGCTACCTGCAATTGTTCTGACGTGGCCATCGCCGTCGCATCGCGCCTCTCCGACGAGCAGGTGCAGGCCTTCCACCGCGATGGCTTCCTGATCATCGAGGAGGGGTTCATCCCCGACCGTGCCGTCGAGGTGCTGCGCGAGCGCTTCGACCGTCTGTTCGCGGGCGAGTACGCCACCGGCATCCAGCCCGACGAGGTCAACTGGAAGGCGGGCCGCGACCCCGAGGACCTCACCCGCCAGATCTGCAACGGCTGGCGCGCGGACGACCTGATCGCCGCCCAGGTTCTCAGCGAGCGCACCGGTCGCATCGCCGCCCAGCTCATGGGCTACGGCGGCGCGCGCATGCTCCAGGACAACTGCCTCTGGAAGCCGCCCGGCGCGCGCTCGCTCGGCATGCACCAGGACGGCTCGTTCGCCGACTACCTGGTTCCCGCGGAGATGATCACCTGCTGGGCGGCGCTCGACGACACCCGCGCCGAGGGCGGCACCATCGAGTACGCGCGCGGCTCGCACCGCTGGCCGAAGGTCCCGCCCGACCGCGGCAGCTTCCACGCGCCCGAGGACTGGCTGGCGCCCGTGCGCGCTGCTGTGCCGGAGGGCGAGGAGCTCGACCTCGCCCCGGTGGTGGTCAAGGCGGGCGGCTGCTCGCTGCATCACTCGCTGACGTTCCACGGCTCGGGGCCCAACGAGGCGGCCACGCACCGGCGGGCGCTCGTCTCGCACCTGGTCGCGGCCCACACCCGCTTTCACCCGACGAACGTGGACCAGACCTACTCGCGCTACCGCCGCCGCGGCGACCTCTCGATGGACGAGTCGTTCTTCCCGGTGCTGTGGGACGAGACCGGCGGGCGCACGTCCTGGCTTTACGACCTGCCCGAGCTGACGTAGTGCCCGCCGTGGAAGAGCAGCGGCGCGCCGGAGTGCTGGCGCGCGTACTCGACGCGGCCGAGGAACAGGGAGTGGTCGCCGCCCCAATACGAGCGCTCGACGCGGGCGACGAAATGGGCGAGCGCGCCGTCGACCAGCGGCGTGTCGCGAACCACGTCGAAGCGCGGCTCGGCGCTGTTCACCGCGCGCCCCGCGAAGCGGTCCGACAGCTCACTCTGGGTCTCGCACAGCACGCTGACCCCGTAGCGACTGCCCTCGTAGAGCAGGCCGCACATCTTCGTGCGCCGGTCGATCGACACGAGCACGAGGGCGGGGTCCAGCGACACCGACATGAAGGCGTTCGCCGTCATGCCGTGGACCTGCCCGGCCTTGAGCGTCGTGATCACCGTCACGCCGGTGGCGAACATGCCCAGCGTGCTGCGCAGGGCGACCGCGGGGTCGTCGCCCTCGACGTCGGGCCTCTCGGCCTCGGCGACCTCGTCGAACCTGGTCTCGCCGATCCCGTCCGGCCCGGCCCAGCTGAGCGGGAAGTCGAACTCGCTGGGCGGCTGCGCGCTCACGAGCGCGGCCGCGTCTTGTCCGGGTCGTAGAACGGGACGCGCACGACCTTCGCGGCGATGCGTTTTTGCAGCCCGTCGAGCTTGCCGACCTCGACGTCGGTGCCGAGCTCGGCGTACTGGATCGCCATGCGGCACAGCGCGATGTTCTTGCGCAGCGTCGGGCTGCGGGTGGCGCTCGTGATCACGCCCACGCGCTGGCGGCCGACATAGACCTCGTCGCCGTGGCCGGCGGTCTCGTTGCCCTCGAGCTCGAGCCCGACGAGCCTGCGCTGCGGGTGCGCGGCGCGCTCGACGAGCGCCTCCTTGCCGATGAAGTCGTCGTCGCAGTCGAGCTTGACCGTGAAGCCGATCCCGGCCTCGAACGGATCGACCTGGTCGTCGAACTCGTAGCCGGCGAAGATGAGCCCCGCCTCGATACGGATCATGTCGAGCGCCTCGAGGCCCAGCGGCT
>Ga0307310_10000527_pt1 | contig 12877 bp, 12 predicted proteins | sample ER_DNA_197_FD_194502 | JGI IMG/M metagenome (GOLD analysis project Ga0307310, IMG submission 194502) | Bulk soil microbial communities from the East River watershed near Crested Butte, Colorado, United States - ER_DNA_197 | ecosystem: Environmental > Terrestrial > Soil > Floodplain | place...
GGTCACGATCCCGGCCTGCGAGCCGGTCAGCGAGATCGCCTCGGCACCGAGATCGTGGATCGCCATGGCCGCGAGCGAGCACGAGATCCGCTCGCCGACCGAGATCAGCATGTCGAGCTCGCGCGGCTTCGGGTTTGGGGAGACCTCGTGGGCGAGGCGTACCAGGTCGTCGGTCGAGTCGCCCATTGCCGACAGCACGGCGACGACGCGGTTCCCGGCCGTCTGCGCCTCGACGAGCCGGCGCGCGACGTCCTTGATCTTCTGCGGGTCGGCGACGGACGTGCCGCCGAACTTCATCACGAGCGTGCCGGTGCTTGGCTCAGCGGCCGCGAGATCGGGAAGCGGCTCGAATTCGGTCGTCGTCACGGCGCGAAGTCTAGGGTCACATTTCGCGGCGACCCGACAGCGCCCTGCCGAGCGTGACCTCGTCCGCGTACTCGAGGTCGGCGCCGACCGGCAGCCCGCTCGCCAGCCGCGTCACCCGCACTCGGCCGCGAAGGCGGTCGGCGAGGAAGGCAGCCGTCGCCTCGCCGGTCATGTTCGGGTTGGTCGCGAGCACCACTTCCTGAACGCCGTTCCGCTCGACGCGCCGGAGCAGCTCGTCGATCCGCAGGTGCTCCGGCTCAACCCCGTCGAGCGGCGAGAGCGAACCGCCGAGCACGTGGTAGAGGCCGCGGTACTCGTGCGTGCGTTCGACCGAGATCAGGTCGGCCGGCTGCTCGACGACGCACACGATCGAATGGTCGCGCCGCTCGTCACGGCAGATGTCGCAGGTCTCATCCTCGGTCAGGTTCCCGCACTCGTTGCAGAAGCGGACCCGCTCCTTCACTTCCTCCAGCGCGCGGGCGAGGGCGAGCGCCTCCTCCTTGGGCACGCTCAGGAGGTGGAACGCGAGCCGTTGCGCTGTGCGCTGGCCCACGCTCGGCAAGCGAGTCAGCTGGGCGACGAGGTTCTCGACTGACGGGCTGAACATCGGCCCATTGTGCCTTGGCCGCTAGCTGTCGCCGTCACCCGCGTTCTCGGCCAACCGGCCGAGAGCGACCTCGAGCAGCGAGGCCGCGAGCTCGGGATGCTCGGCGACGAGCGTCCGGAAGCTGGCCCGGTCGAGCGTCAGACAGCGCAGCTCGGTCTTCGCCTGGACACGCGCGGTGCGGGTCGCGTCCTCGCTCATCAGGGCGAGCTCGCCGAAGAACTGGCCGGGGCCGAGCTCGATCTCGTCCCGCTTGGTCTCGACGACCGCCGTGCCCTCGGTGATGAAGAACATCCCCGTCCCGGCGATGCCAGGCTGGACGAGCAGCTGGCCGGCGGGCACCTCGACCTGGTTGACGGCCTCCGCGACGTGAGCGAGCTCGTCGTCGCCGAGGTCGGCGAAGAGCGGGACGCGCCGCAGTGCATCGACTCGGCCGTCCACTAGAGACCCGGCAGCCCGAGGCCGCTGAGGCCGCCCATCGCTGGGCCGATCTTCGACTCGATCAGGCCGTGCGCGGAGCGCAGCGCCTCGTTGACGGCGGCGAGCACCATGTCCTCGAGCATCTCCGGATCGTCCGGGTCGATCGCCTTCGGGTCGATCTTGATCTCCTTGATCTCTCCGCTGCCGGTGGCGGTGACCGTGACGATCCCGCCGCCCGCGGTTGCCTGAACGGTCTCGTTCTTCAGCTCCTCCTGGGCCTGCTGCATCTGGGTCTGCATCTGCTGGACCTGCTCCATCATCTTGTTGAAGTCCATGTTCATTCGTCGCTCACCTCGCGTGCGTCGAAGGTTCCCTTCATCAGCTCGATGATCTCTTCCTCGCTAGCAGGCTCCTCACGCGTGGGCTCGTCTCCTTCGCCGCCGTTCTCGCCGACCTCGAAGGCGAGCGCGAGGTGTCGGCCCGTGACCTCGTAGAGCGCCTCTGCAAGCAGGGTCGCGTTCTTCGGCTCCTCGGCGAGCTGGCGGTGGAACGAGGCCTCGCGCGGGAACTCGACCGTGAGCGTGTCGTCGGCGAGGCCCTTCGGGTGCGCCTCGCGCAGCACGGACGCGGTCGGGATCGACTTCTCCTCGACGGCCGGGAGGATCGTGCGCTGCCAGGCTTCCTGGAGCTGCTCGAGGTCGAGCGACGGGCCCGCCGCCGGCGCTTCGGCCGGGGCGTCGGTGACAGTCACTGTGACTGGCTCAGTGACTGTCCCTGTGACTGTCACCGGGGCTTGTCCCGAATGGCCGGCGGCGCGCTCCAGCAGCTCGAGCCGGTGCGCGGTCGACTCCCGCGAGAGGTCGGCCGCAGGCCGTGTGACCTTGACGAGCGCGAGCTCGAGCGGCAGGCGTGGGTCGCCGCCCTGGCGCATGTCCTCGACCGCCACCGCCAGCAGGTCGCAGAGCCGCAGCACCGTCGCCTCGCCGACCTGGTTCGCCTGCTCGCGCAGCCGTTCGCGCGTCTCCTGGGTCACCGGCAGCGACTCGGGCACCTCGCCCAGGTGCTGGACGAGCAGCAGGTGGCGCAGGTGCTCGAGCAGGTCGGTCACGAGCCGGCCCAGATCCTGGCCTTGCTCAGAGAGCTCCTCGATGAACGTCAGCGCGCCGGCGGTGTCTCGGTCGACGATCAGGTCGCAGAGCCGGAAGAGCGCCTCTTCCTCGACCGCGCCGAGGAGCTGCAGCACCGACTGCACGGTGACCTGATTCTCGGTCGCGGCCGCGAGCTGGTCGAGGGTCGAGACCGCGTCGCGGTAGGCACCGCGCGCCGAGCGGGCGATCAGCGAGAGCGCTGCGTCGGCCGCCTCGATCCCCTCGCCGTCGGCCACGCGCCGCAGCACCTGCACGAGCTCGGGCAGTCGCGGCCGCGAGAAGACGAAGGTCTGGCACCGCGAGCGGACCGTCGGCAGCATCTTCCCGAGGTCGGTCGTGCAGAAGACGAAGACGAGGTGGGGCGGAGGCTCCTCGATCAGCTTCAGCAGCGCGTTGAAGGCGGCGTCGGTGAGCTGGTGCGCCTCGTCGAGGATGTAGACCTTGTAGCGGCCCTCGACCGGCTGCAGCACGACGCGCTCGCGGATCTCGCGGATGTCGTCGATCCCGCGTTGCGAAGCGGCGTCCATCTCGATGACGTCGAGCGACGTGCCGTCGGCGATCGCGCGACAGGCGTGGCAGGTCTTGTCCGGCGTCGGGGTGGACCCCTGTTCGCAGTTCAGTGCCTTCGCGAGGATGCGCGCCAGCGAGGTCTTGCCGGTGCCGCGCGGGCCGGCGAACAGGTAGGCCTGGCGGATCTGCCCGTGCGCGATCGCGTTCTTCAGCGTCCGCGTGACCGCTTCCTGGCCGACGACCTCATCGAAGTCCTGCGGGCGGTACTTGCGGTACAGGGCGGCCATGCGGCGAGCTTACTGAATCCCGGGCCGGACACACCGCGCGCCTGAGAAGCAGTACTTAGCGCTGCTTCCTTCCGGATCTGACGCGGTTCGCAAGCTCTCACCGCACGGGGCCCGGCCCGAGGCCGGCGATGCTACCAGCGGCTATTCTCAACGCCGCTGAGGGCGCGTAGCTCAGCGGGAGAGCGCCCGCTTCACACGCGGGAGGTCGCTGGTTCGATCCCAGCCGCGCCCACTCAGTCGACGGCTTGCCGAAGGAACCCGCGCTCGAGCAGGCGCCGCACGGTCGGGACGACCTCCGCCGGAGCGAGGCCCGCTTCCTCGGCGCACGAGCCGACGGTTTGCTCGGGCGTGAGCGTGAAGAGCAGCGGCACGAGCGCGGGCTCGATCTCGGCGACGAGCCCGATGCCGTCCGCGAGCGACATCGTCACGCCGGCGACGCCGTACTCGTCGCCGTAGACGAGCGTCTGCTCGAGTCGATGCCCGGGCACGAGAGCGAAGCGCTCGTCCAGCAGCGACGCGTCGTCGGGCAATCGCGCCAGCAGGTCGCCCGCTTCGAAGATCCGCAGGATGTGCTCGCCGGCGGCGCCTGTCGCCGAGGCTCCCGCCGCGAAGGCGTGCAGCCGACCGGGACGGCCGTCCTCGCGGCCGCGGAGCACCACGGCCCCGATGCCGATCCCGACGACTCCCTGGCGCTCGTAGTAGTCGAGCCAGCGGCCGACGGCGCTTGCGTACGCCTGCGGATCCTTGCGCAGGGGCTCGTTCCAGCGGGAGGCGTAGCGGAAGGGGTCGACCACCCCGTGCGCCACCAGCAGCACGTCGCAGGGAAGGCCGTCGACCCAGGGCAGGAGCGGCTCCCAGCGCTCGGAAGGCCCACGGCAGATCCAGTTGCAGAGAACGGTTGCGAAGCCGCCCGCCCGCAGGTGCGCGGCGGCTCCGCGCACCACGTCGCGGCAGATCTCGTCGCCGGGCAGTCCGCTGTCGCGGAAGACGAGCGCCGTGTCGGGCGAGATCACAAACGGCGGGTTCGCGACGATCAGGTCGAAGCGCTCCTCCTCGACGGGCTCGAAGAGGCTGCCTTCGCGCAGGTCCAGGGAGACGCCGCTCAGCTGTGCGCTCAGCTCGGCCAGACGAAGCGCGCGTGCGTTCACGTCGGTCGCGACGACGTGCGCGGCGTGCCGCGTGGCCAGCAGCGCCTCGACACCGGAGCCGGTGCCGATGTCCAGCGCTCGTTCGACCGGCTGGCGCACGGTCAGCGTGGCGAGGGTGCGCGAGGCCGCGTTGACGCCGGTGACGACGTCGGGGTCTGCGCTCGCCGGGTCGTGCGCGACGAGCAACCCGGCAAATGGCGCCAGCCGGACACGCGCGGCGGCCTCGACCTCGACGAGCTCGGCCAGGCCGGCTGTGACGAGCGGCTCCACCGGGACCGGCAGCGACGATGCCGGTACCCGCTCGCCGAGCACGAACAGCCGGACGAGCGCAGCCCGAGGGTCGTCCGCGCGGTAGCGGTCGAGCACGAGCGGCACCTCGTCGCTCGTCCAGGCCGCCCCGAAGAGCTCCGCCAGGACGAGCTCGTCCAGGCCGGCCTGTCGCAACTGCGCGCCGAGGGTTTCCATGCGTGGATCCTGACGGCTAGACAGTGGTTGCAGAAGGTGCGAAGGTTGTCCGCAGGTCAGCGGCGGTCCGGAAAGGGGCTTCACGATGGGAAGAAAGATCCAGGCGGCAAAGGCGAGCCTCGTCGCGGCGTTCCTCGCGGCGAGCGGGGGAGTGGCGGCAAAGGCCGTCGCAGCGCCGGCCAGCGATCCGGCGGCCGCGAGTGCCACGACGAGCGTCTCGTGGGGCGATCCGCTCATGCGCTTCGTCAAGCTGGACGGCTTCCCGGCGTTCTGGAAGGCCCAGGACTTCGCGCAGCTCGACAACTTCTACAAGCCTCAGCTGCCGGCGAGCCTGGCCGACCTGTACTTCAAGTACGACGACCAGGTCAACGACGTGCTCGCGCTGTACCAGAAGGCCGACCAGGGGTCGCTCGGCGGGATCATCACCGGGCTCGAGCAGTTCTACAAGGAAGACAACATCAAGCCCTTGCTCGACACGTTGAAGGAGCAGGGCGCGCTGGACGCGTACGTCAAGTTCGAGAGCTTCTACTCGGCCATGCGGCAGGTCTCGCCCGAGGGCGGTGGCGCGCTCGAGTACTTCCAGAAGCTGACCGGGATTCTGGGCGACCCGCTCGCGAACACCGACTGAGCCTCAGCCGCCCAACCCTGAGCCGCTAGGCCGTCACCGCGCCGGCCGTAACCGCCACTTCGTGCACCTTGTCGGCCGCGCCCGCGGTGATCGGGTCGCCGTGGCCGACGCCGACGATCTCAGCCTCAAGCGCCGCCAGCCGCGCGAGCGACTGCCGATGCTGCGTCCAGTTGAGGTTGAACGAGGTCCAGCCGGGGCAGAGCTTGGGCCAGGTCGCGACCGCATCGCCAGCGATCAGAAACCGGCGCTCGGGCCAGTAGAAGGCCAGATGCCCCGGGGAGTGTCCGATCGCGTGGAGCACCTGCAGTGGCCCGAAGGCGTCGCCTTCGTCCAGCAGTTCGTCGACCGGCACCGGAACGTGCTTCGGTCGGCCGAGAAAGAGGCCGAGCTGGAACGGGATCAGGCGCAGCGATTGTTTCGGCAGCAGGCTAACCGGCTGCGCGCGTCGGTCCCCGGACACGATGTCGGCCTCCCACTCGTGGGCGTAGACGGTCGCTCCGCTTGCGCGCTGCAACGCGGCGAGCCCGCCCAGATGCGAGCGGTGTCCGTGCGTGATCGCGATTCGCTTCAGGTCGCGCACGCTGCGGCCGAGCCGGGCAATCGCGTCGAGTACGAGCCGCGCGTCGTTCTCGAACAGCGTGTCGACGAGCGACAGCTCGTCTCCCTGTTCGATCAGGAACGCGTGAACGTGCCCGCCCTTGCCGTGACCGAGGCTGTGAACCCCGGGCGCGAGCTCCGTCACGGGGTCGCTTCTCCGGCGCGGCGCCACGGGGCGAAGGGGTTCGCGACGCCGTCCAGCGCGGGCTCGAGCTCAGGGAAGTGCCGCAGCAGGAGCGTGCGCATCGAGTTGCTCTCGACCCAGTCGATGCCCTCGGCCGTGTAAATCTCGGGCCGGTAGTCGCGCGTGAAGAAGCGGTCGGCCTCGAGTCGGCGCGACGCCATCAGGATGAAGATGCGGAAGGCCGTGTCGCTGAAGCCGAAGCCCTTCGGCTTGCGCTCGGCGTACATGCCGACCATCGTGTCGACCTCCTCGGGGTCGCTGTAGACCCGGCGCAGGTCCGCCGCGTGCTCGGGCGTGTCGGCCAACGCTTCGAAGGTGTCGAAGGGCTTCAGGTGCAGCAGGCGGCGGAACTCGTTGTAGCGCGGCACGCCTCGCTCGCGGACCCGGACGACGTCGATCGAGGCAAGGTCGACGTGGGTGCCGTCGGCGCGGTGGAAGTCCTGCAGGAAGCGCGGGAAGTTGTGCAGCGTGATCGCGCCCGGATGCGAGGTCCCGAACGAGTAGAGGAGGTCCGGCATCGACATCTCTCCGAATCGCTCGCGCACGTGCTGGACGCCGACCTCGGGCAGCGTCCTCTCCTGCAAGAGCCTGTCGCCGGCAAGCGACCGGAAGCTGTATTCGTCCGGGATCAGCGGGTGCATCCGGTAGACGCAGACGAACTCTTCGGTGAGCGAGTAGGGGACGCCGTGGAGCGCCGTCGGCGACCCGGGGATGCCGCGGACGACCTCGTTCGTCGTGAGCCGGCCGAGCAGCTTGTCGAGCCTTTCGCCCTCGAGGCCCCACCAATTCGTGCGAAGTGCCTTGACGGTAGTCGGGTGGGCGATGATCGCCGGCGTCCAGTCGGTCGTGTGGATCTTCGCCATCAGCGCCGCCACGACGAGTCGCGCCTTGTCGTAGAGCTCGTCGTCGGAGAGCTCGGGATGCGCGTCGTGCAGCCGGTCGCAGATCGCGTTGTGCTCCCGCATGAAGAGCGAGTGCAGCAGCGCGAGACCGACCCAGAAGTTGCCGGCGACGCCGGTGAGGTCGACGTGAGACTCGATCTCCTGCGGGATCAGGCCGAGCTCGTCGAGCCGGAGCTTCCCGTGCTCGCCCGTGCGCAGGGCCTCCGCGAAGCGCGGGTCGCGCCCGTAGATCTGCGAGCCGTCCCACCAGTGCGTGTCGTCGGTGACGAAGGTCGGCGGCCCGTCGGCGCTCGCGCTCGGGTCGGAGCGGGTGCGCTCGATCCGCATCGGGTGCTCGGGCCACGGGTCGTCGTCGGCCACCGGCACCACCCACGGGTTCTGCTCGTCGTTCTTGCCGTGGCTGAACCAGTCGTGCACCTCGAACTGGATCCAGGCGCCCGCAAGCAGGTTGAGCGTCGTCGCCGGGATGAACTCCTTGCGCGTGAGCAGCTCGCGGCTGACCGTCCGCGGGTTCGGCTCGAGCGGGTCCTTCTCGCGCACGGTGTGCTCGAGCGGCACGTTGCGGCCGAAGCGGCTGCCGAGGCTGCCCATCAGCGGGTCGTCGAGGTTGTTGAACGTCCCGTCGAGCGTGCGCGCCGTCAGATACCTGGGGTGATCGTCGACGTCCGGCCGGTCGAGCGGGCCGCGGCCGGTGTCGTAGAGGTTCTTCTTGCGTAGCACGTTGCGCAGGCCGATCAGGACGAGCATCGCCAGCGGCAGCGGCAGCTTGTCCCAGCCGATGCGTCGGTCGATCGCCTCTGCGGTGGCGTCGTACAGGCGTGGCATTGCGGCTCCCCTTGGCGGACTGGCAGCGATCCGATGTAACCATCGGCCTCGCGGCGAGTCAATGTGGTCAGGCCAGGTCCGCGAACGGGCTGACGCTTCCGTACTTGAAGCCGGTGTCGGCGGCGAGCGTCACGATCACCGTCTCCGGGCCGAGGCGCTCGGCCAGCCGGTGCGCTCCCACCACGTTCCCGCCGGTCGAGATGCCGGCGAAGATGCCCTCCTCGCGGGCAAGCCGGAGGGTCATCTCGATCGCCTCCTCGTCGCCGACGGGCTCGACGTGGTCGACCTTGGTCGCGTCCCAGTGGGGCATCACGAGACCGGTCCAGCCCTGCGTTGCGAAGGCGCCACGCGTGCCACCGGTGATCGCGGCGGACGAGGCGGGCTCGTGCGCCTGGATGAACACCCCGCGTGGCCGCAGCGCCTCCGAGACGCCGAGCGTCGTGCCGGCGGTGCCGAGCCCATGGCAGAAGGCGGTGACTCGGCCGTCGGTCTGCTCCCAGATCTCGCGCGCGAGACGGTCCCGGTGGCCCGGGATCACGTAGGGATTCGTGAACTGGTCGGTCGCGTAGTGCCCCGGCTGAGCGGCGAGCTCGGCCGCGCGGGCGACCATGTTCTCGATGTCCTGCGCGGTGACCTTCGGCGGCCCTTCGACCGATGGGATCACGTCGAGCTCCGCGCCGAGCGCGCGCATCAGCTGCATCCGCTCCTCGGTGAAGCAGTCGGCGATGACGATCAGCGCCCGGTAGCCCTTGGCCCGGCAGACGAGCGCGAGGGCGGGCCCGGTCGAGCCGCCGGTGTACTCGACGACCGTGTCGCCGGGCGCTAGGAGGCCGTCGCGCTCCGCGCCCTCGATCATCGAGAGCGCCATCCGGTCTTTCAGCGAGCCGGTCGGGTTGGTGTTCTCGAGCTTGACCCAGAGCTCGGCCCCGTTCGGCGGTGCGCAGGCTTCGAGCCGGACGAGCGGCGTGTTCCCGATCGTTGCGAGGATCGAACTCATTGGAGCCTCCACCGATCCTAGTCCGCCAAAGGGCGCCACCGGCTTCTAGCTCTTCCTCCGAGCCCAAGGGCCCCGGGCCGCCACCCGGGCCCTTGCAACCGGTTGGCAGCGGCCGCCCACGGTGGGACGATGAGGCGGTGCCACATCGCCGGGATCTTCAGGGGCTGCGAGCTGTTGCGGTCCTGCTCGTGGTGCTCGACCACGCCGGGCTCACGTTCGTCGGCGGCGGCTACGTCGGGGTCGACGTCTTCTTCGTCCTCTCGGGGTTCCTCATTACCGGGCTGCTGCTGCGCCAGGCTGGACGCGACGGGCGCGTCCGGCTGACCGACTTCTACGTCCGCCGGGCGCGGCGCATCCTCCCGGCGGCCGTGCTGACGCTCGTAGTCACAGACGTCGCCGCGCTCCTGCTGCTGAACCTCGTGCGCGCGCGTGAAGCGGTCAGCGACAGCGTCTGGGCCGCATTCTTCATGGCAAACGTCCACTTTGCCCAGGCCGGCAGCGACTACTTCGCGCAGGGCCAGCCGCCCTCGCCGGTGCAGCACTACTGGACGCTGGCGGTCGAGGAGCAGTTCTACCTCGTGTGGCCGGTCGTGCTCGCCGTCGTCCTCGGCGTCGCGTTCCTGCGCCGCCGGCTGCTCTGGATCGTGCTGGCCGCGGCCGTCGCCTCACTCGCGTGGTCGATCCACAGCACCGCCACCGACGCTGCCTATGCCTACTTCTCGACCGCCACGCGCGCCTGGGAGCTCGCGCTCGGCGCGGCCCTGGCGATCGCGGCGCCGCGGCTGCGCGGGGCCGCGGCCTGGCTCGGTCTCGCTCTCATCTGCACCGCGGCGGTCGCGTTCTCGGACTCGACCCCGTTCCCCGGTTACGCGGCGCTGCTGCCGGCGATCGGCTCGGCGCTCGTGATCGTCGCCGCGCCCGGCGGTGCCTCACGGCTGCTCTCGCTCGCGCCGTTTCGCTACGTCGGCGACCGCTCGTACGCCTTCTACCTCTGGCACTGGCCCGTGCTCGTGATCGCGGCCGAGTACGTGGGCCACGACCTGTCAACCGCCGTCCGGCTCGGCCTGTTGGCTGGTGCCTTCGGACTGTCGATACTGAGCTATGGCCTCTACGAGAACCCGATCCGGAAGATGAGCTGGCGCCCGCAGACCGGCGCGCTCCTCTGGCCCGCGTCGGCGGCTGTGATCCTCGCGGTCGCGGTGCCGATCCTCGTCTCGCTGAACGCCCGGGCGACGCGCATCTCGGACGCGGCCGCCGCGGTCCGCCCGGCCGAGCTCGCCGGGGAGACGATCGCCGCTCGCAGCTCCTGGACGCCGCTGCCGGCGGTCGCTCAGGCGGTCAGTGCGGCCAAGCGGAATGCCGACCTGCCGTGGCCACTGACTCCCGCGGTGACCGACCTGCGCAGCGACTTCTATGCCTTTCCCGCCGGATGTGCCGCCGGTCGCGGCCAGACCTCGAGCACGGTCTGTCACCTCGGCGCCTCGGGTGCGGCCAAGACGATCGCCGTGATCGGCGACTCGCACGCGCAGATGTGGATGCCGACGATCCTGCGAATGGCCAGGCGTGACGGGTGGGAGGTTGTGCCGTTCGTGAAGGTCGGTTGCGTCCCGACCAAGTGGCTGCACACGACGGACTGGGGCTGCACGGTCTGGTACCGCTGGGCTCTCGGCCGCGCGGCCAAGCTCCACCCGGGGGTCACACTCATCGCGGCGAGCTGGGCCGACGATCCCCATCCGACGACCGCCGTGCGGGCGGTCGCGGCGCTGATCGGCCGGGTGAAGCGCTTCTCCGCGACGACGATCGTGATCGGCGACTCGCCGCACCAGCACCGCAACCCGGTCGACTGCCTGCTTGCCTCTGCCGCGACGATGCGCACCTGCACCGCGAGGGCTTCCCTGGCCGAGCTGCAGACGGACGCTTCGGTCGCCTCGGCTGCGACAAGGGACGGCGTCGGCTTCATCAAGGTCACGGGCTGGTTCTGCGCGCGGGCCTCGACCGTCGCGATCCTCTGCCCGCTGGTGGTGAACCGGACGATCAGTTGGATCGACCTAGGCCACATCTCCGAGACCTACGGGCTCGAGCTCTCGACGCCGTTCCGGAACGCCTTCCGGCGCGAGCTGTTCAGGTAACGAGCGGCGCCACCTCCGCGCCGAAGCGGCGCGCGCGGTCTTCGAGATCCGGCGCCTCGTGGTCGAGGTTGACGACGAAGCCGTCGCAGCCCGCCTCGACGTACTCGTCCAGCCGCTCGGCGATCCACTCCGGCGGCCCTTCGATCGCATGACGGCCGCGCTCGTCTTCGCCGGCCTTCGGCTCGTCGGAGAAATAGGTGTTGATGCGCAGAATGGTGCGGCCCTCGAAATCGCGGCCGAGCTCACGCAGCTCGTCCACCGAGAGGGCGACGGGGTGCCAGACGCCGGTTTTGGCAGCGCGTCGCAGCGTCGCCTTCGACACGCCCGCGACCCAGATCTCCGGCCGACGGACCAGGCCCGGCGCGAGCCAGCCGTCCAGCGGCAGACGCGTGCCCTCGAAGCGGACCCGGCCTGGCATCTGCTCGAACGCGGCCGCGGCCAGGTCGAGCCACTCGTCGAGGAGCTTCCCCCGCTCGGCGAACGGGGCGCCGAGCGTTTCGAACTCGCCCTCCATCCAGCCTGCCGCGACCGCCGTCACGACGCGGCCACCCGAGAGGAAGTCGAGCGTCGTCAGCTGCTTCAGCGCGACGAGCGGGTTCCGCGCCGGGACGATCAGCGCCGAGACCCCGAGCTGGAGGCGCTGCGTCCTCCCGGCAAGAAAGGCGAGCGAGACCAGCGCCTCGGCGATCGAGCCGTAGATCGCCGCGTGCTCGTCCGGAACCACGAGGTGGTCGGTCACCCAGCCGGAGTCGAAGCCCGACTCCTCTGCTACGACCGCGCACGCCGCGAACCGCTCCGCCTCGAGGCCTTCGCCGTAGTTCGGGAGGATCAGGCCGAGGTGGAGCGGCATCGCGGCGAGACGCTAGCGGCTAGAACGACCCCTTGACGATCAGGACGCCGCCGGCGGTCTTGACGCTGACGACGGTGCCCGCACGGACCCCCGGGACGGCGCCGTTGCGACGCTCGATGTGCGCGGCGCCGAGCGCGCCGACCTTGGCGCTACCGAGCTTCTTGCCGGCGACGTAGAACGTCACCGTGCTGCCGACGAGGCGCCGGACGTGCTCGACCTCGGCCTCGAGCTCGCGCTCTCCGGGCTTCGCCTTGAACTTCGCCGAGCCCTTCGCGGCGGGGAATGCCTTCGCTGAGCGGAGCGCGATCCGCGTGCCGCCGCCGCCCGACGCGAGCACGGTCGGCACCGACACGGCCAGCACGAGCCCGGCAGCTGCCAGGAACATGGTGATGCGTTTCATCTCGAACCTCCCTGGATCGTTTGAACTTCTCGATCAGGAAGCTACGAGGGCGCCCGTCAAGCCCGGGCAAACGCGGGCAAGGGCTTGTCTCGCGTTCGGTTAAGCCTTGGTAGCCCGGCTGCCGTTTGCCAAGCCAGATCGGGGGTACGATCCGCACCTCGTGGCCTGGCACAACCTGTCCGAGATGGATCTCCAGTTCGCGCGCTCACGCAGGCGCGCGACGACCAGGCGCAAGCTGCCGCCGAAGCGCAAGCCGATGGCCTGGCGCAGCGTTCGCGCCGGCGCGCTGGCGCTCCTGCTGCTCGCGGTCGTGGCGGAGTCGACGCGGCTCGAGACCTCGAATGCGAAACCGCCCGCGCAGCGTGCCGTGGCCGCGCCGGCGATCGGCGCGTCATGCCCTGTGCCCAGGCCGTTCCG
>Ga0307310_10000531_pt1 | contig 12786 bp, 9 predicted proteins | sample ER_DNA_197_FD_194502 | JGI IMG/M metagenome (GOLD analysis project Ga0307310, IMG submission 194502) | Bulk soil microbial communities from the East River watershed near Crested Butte, Colorado, United States - ER_DNA_197 | ecosystem: Environmental > Terrestrial > Soil > Floodplain | place: USA...
CGAGTACGCCGCCGCCGCGCGCTATGTGCTCGGGCTGCAGCAGCTGCCGCTCGCGCGCGTGGTCAACGACTCGAAGGTCAGCGACCACCACGCGATCATCCCGACCGACGTCGAGCACGACGTCAGCCGCTTCTCGCCGGACGAGCGCCGCATCTTCGACCTCGTCGCCCGGCGCTTCCTGGCCGTCTTCCACCCACCGGCTCGCTACGCCCGCACGACGATCGTCACGCTCATCGAGGAAGAGCGGTTCCGCAGCCGCGGCAAGGTCACGCTCGAAGCCGGCTGGCGCGGCGTCTACGGGCTGCTCTCCGAGGCGGACCAGCAGGCGGCGCGGCAGGACGAGGAGGGCGAGAACGAGAGCGCCGAGCTGCCGCCGCTCGAACAGGGCCAGACGGTCAAGTGCGCCGAGGCCGAGGTCGAGGCGAAGGAGACCAAGCCGCCGCCGCGCTACACCGAGGCGACGCTGCTCTCCGCGATGGAGACCGCCGGGAAGCTGATCGACGACGAGGAGTTGCGCGAGGCGATGAAGGAAAGCGGCCTCGGCACCCCGGCCACCCGTGCGGAGACGATCGAGACGCTGATCCGCAGGGAATACATAGAGCGTGGCGGCAAGGATCTGATGCCGACCCCAAAGGGCCTGCAGGTGATCACGATGCTCGAAGAGCACCCGCTCACCTCGCCCGAGCTGACCGGCAGCTGGGAGAAGCGCCTGACCGACATCGAGCACGGCGAGGACGACCGCGCGAAGTTCATCGGCGACATCGCAGAGTTCACGCGCGCGACGGTCGAGAAGATCGCCGAGCTCGACAAGGAGAAGCTGCGTCCCGAGCGCGTCGAGCTCGGGCCGTGCCCGCGCTGCGGCGCCGAGACAGGCGAGATCATCAGAGAGAACTCGAAGGCCTACGGCTGTACGAGCTGGAAGAGCCGCGAGGAGACCGGGTGCGGCTTCGTCATCTGGAAGCGCGTCGCGGGACGCACGCTCACTCCCGAGCTCGCGCGCCAGCTGCTCGAGGAGGGCAAGACGAAGGATGTAATTTCCGGCTTTCGCTCACGTGCCGGCAAACCTTTTCGCGCGCGCCTCGTCTTGAACGGGGAGGGCAAGGTGGAGTTCGACTTTCCGGCTCGCGCGCAAACCAAAGAGGCCGCTGTCGCGGAATAGCAAGAGCACGAACTGCGTTTTCAGCGCCGAGCGGGTCGGAGGGACGGTTCCCCCTGGCCAGTCCAGGACAATCGCCCTACAGTGCGAAAGGATCGGGGCAGTACGCCGTCTAACACCGACGAGGACAATTTGACCCAGACTCAACTTCAGGAACTGCTGGAAACCGAGCCCGCGCGGGTCCTGCTCGAAGGAGCAGAGGAGCGCGGCTTCGTGCTCCCTGCCGAGCTCGAGGCATTCGCGCTCGAGCACGATCTCGCCGATGACGAGGTCGAGCTGCTGACGCGCGAGCTCGAGACCAACGGCCTCGAGGTGCGCGAGCCCGCCGAGGAACCGGCCGAGCCCGTCGCCGCGAAGGCGGAGGCTCGCGAGCCTGCCCAGCCTCAGCCCCAGGCGCTCGTGGGCGCCGCCGACAGCCTGCAGCTGTTCCTGGCCGACATCGGCCGGCACAAGCTGCTGACCGCTGCCGAGGAGGTCATGCTCGCGAAGGCGATCGAGCGCGGCGACCTGACCGCGAAGCGCCGGATGATCGAGTCGAACCTCCGACTCGTCGTCTCGATCGCGAAGGGCTACCGAGGCCTCGGCGTTCCCTTCCTCGACCTGATCCAGGAGGGCACACTCGGGCTCAACCGCGCGGTCGAGAAGTTCGACTGGCGGCGCGGCTACAAGTTCTCGACGTACGCGACCTGGTGGATCCGCCAGTCGGTGCAGCGCGCGGTTGCCAACCACGCGCGGACGATCCGCGTCCCCGTCCACGTCGTCGAGCGGCAGCAGAAGCTCGGGAGGGCTGCGCGCCGGCTCGAGGTCGAGCTCGGCCGCGAGGCGACCAAGGAGGAGCTCGCCGAGGCAACCGGGCTCCCGCTCCAGCACGTCGACGAGGCGCTCGGCGCTGCACAGGCTTCGGTCTCGCTGAACCAGACCGTGGGCGCGGACGACGAGGGCGAGCTCGGCGACCTGTTCGCCGACCGCGAGGCTCCGGATCCGTTCGAGGAGGCCGAGGAGTCGCTGCGCCGCCAGGGCGTGCGCCGAGCGCTAGACGCGCTTCCCGAGCGCGAGCGGCGGATTCTCGAACTGCGCTTCGGCTTCGACGGCGAGCCCTGGACCCTCGAGGCGATCGGCCACGAGCTCGATCTGACGCGTGAGCGCGTCCGCCAGCTCGAGGGCCAGGCTCTGGCCCGGCTCGCGGCATTGCGCGAGCTGCAGACCGTCGCGGCCTAATAACGCGGCGACAACACACACAGCGCTAACATCCGGCGCCCGCTGAGCGTCCGTATTGTCGGGCAGGCAATCCGTCAACCGGGAGGTTGTGGTGAAGCGCTGGTTCGTCGGTTCCGCATCGTTGCTGACCGCGGTTGCGCTCGTCGCAGCCGGGTGCGGCAGCTCCAGCAAGTCCAGCTCAAGTCAGACCACCTCTACTAGTAGCGGTGCGCAGGGCGGCACGTTGATGACGGTCGCCAACGCCGCGCCGTCAGGCTCGCCGGACCCGCAGGTCAACTACACCCTGCAGGAGTGGCAGCTGCTGATCTTCACGCACGATGGGCTGGTCGCGTTCAAGCGCACCGGCGGCAAGGAGGGCACGAAGCTCGTGCCCGACCTCGCAGAGTCGATCCCGAAGCCGACCAATGGCGGCAAGACGTGGACGTTCACCATCCGCAAGGGGATCAAGTTCTCGAACGGGAAGACACTCACAGGCGCCGACGTCAAGGCGACCTTCGAGCGCCTGTTCAAGATCGGCGACAGCCCGAACGCCGGCACCTGGTACAACGTCATCCAAGGCGCCGACGCGTGCCTCAAGACGCCCAAGACGTGTGACCTGTCGCAGGGCATCACTGTCAACGGCAACAAGGTCACGTTCAAGCTGACGACGGCCGACCCCGAGTGGCTCGACAAGCTCGCGGTCCCGTTTGCGTTCATCCTCCCGGCGTCGACACCGGCGAAGAACGTCAACATCCCGCCGCCGGGCACCGGCCCGTACATGTGGGCCGAGTACGCGCCGAACAAGCAGATCAAGCTCGTCCGTAACCCGTACTTCAAGGAATGGTCGGTCGATGCCCAGCCGAAGGGCAATCCGGACGTCATCATCCAGAAGTTCGGCCTCACGGTCGAAGCCGAGGTGACGCAGGTCGAGAACGGCCAGGCCGACTGGATGTTCGACCAGCCGCCGGCCGACCGGCTCGGCGAGCTGAGCAGCTCGAAGTACGCCAGCCAGGTGCACGTCAACCCGCTCACCTCGACCTGGTACTTCGCGTTCAACGTCAACGAGCCGCCCTTCAACAACCTCAAGGCGCGTCAGGGCGTCAACTTCGCCACCGACCGGGCGGCGCTGGTCAAGATCGCCGGCGGCCCGAAGCTGGCAGTGCCGACCTGCCAGGTGCTGCCGCCGAACTTCCCCGGCTACGTGCCCTACTGCCCGTACACCAAGAACCCGGGCAGCGGCAAGTGGACGGCGCCGGACCTGGCGAAGGCGCAGCAGCTGATCAACGCCTCGGGCACCAAGGGCGCGGCGGTGAAGGTCAACACCGACACCACCGACACGGACAAGGCCCTCGGGCTCTACTTCGTCGGGCTGCTGAACAAGCTCGGCTACAAGGCGACGCTGCAGGCCCTCTCCGCCGACATCCAGTACCCCTACATCCAGAACTCGAAGAACCACGTGCAGTTCGCGTTCTCCGACTGGTTCCAGGACTACCCGGCGGCGTCGGACTTCCTCAACATCCTGCTCGGGTGCAACTCGATCCACCCGAACTCGAACTCGAGCCCGAACATCGCCCAGTTCTGCGACAAGGGGATCCAGGCGAAGATGGATCATGCCGGCCAGGTCGGCATCACCGACCCGACGTCGGCGAACAAGATCTGGGCCCAGGTGGACAAGGAGGTCACCGACCAGGCGCCGTGGGTCGCGATGTACAACCCGAAGTACATCGACTTCCTCTCCTCGCGCGTGAAGGGTTACCTGTTCAGCCCGCAGTGGTACTTCCTCCTCGACCAGGCCTCGGTGAAGTAACGAGAGAGGAACACGTGCGTGGCTGAGTTCGCCTTCGAGCCCGGGCCCGAAGTCCACCTCGCCGCCGGCGAGAGCGCCAAGGAGATCTCCGGAAGGAGCCCCTGGCGCCTCGCCGGCCGGCGACTCGTGCGCAACCGGCTGGCGATGGCCTCGCTGGCCCTGTTCGTCCTGATCGTCGTCGTCAGCCTGCTGGCGCCGTTCTACGCGACCCACCTCGCGAAGACCGACCCGTTCACCTCGAACGTGACCGGCACGACAGTCGTCGACGGCAAGGAGGTCGACGTTGTCCAGGAGGGCGGTAGCGGGCTCGGTCTCGGCGAGGTGCCGATCGGCCCGACCTGGCAGTGGAACTACATGATCGGCGCCGACAACCAGGGCCGCGACGTGATGGCACGCGTGCTCTACGGCGGGCGCGCCTCGCTGCAGATCGGCGTCGCCTCCGCGGTTATCTGCACGGTCATCGCCCTTGCGCTCGCGCTTCTGTCGGGCTTCTTCCGGGGCTGGACCGACTCCGTCCTCTCCCGCATCATGGATCTGATCTGGGCGTTCCCGGTCTACCTGCTCGCGATCTCGCTGGCGACCGTGCTGCTGACCAAGGCCGGCGGTCTCCAGTGGGGGCCGGTGACGATCAACCCGTCCAGCCTCTGGGTGCCGACCTGGATCATCGCGGTCGTCTACATCCCCTACGTCTACCGCCCGCTGCGCGGCCAGGTGCTCTCGGTGCGCGAGAAGGAGTACGTCGAGGCATCGGTCTCGCAGGGCGCCTCGAACCTGCGCCTGATGTTCGCCGAGATCCTCCCCAACGTGATCTCGACCGCGATCGTGCTCCTCCCGCTGATGATTGCGACCACGATCCTGACCGAGGCCGCGCTCTCGTTCCTGGGGATCGGCGTGCAGGCGCCGCAGGCGAGCTGGGGCACGATCATCGACGACGGACAGAACCTCCTCTACACGAGGCCGCTGGTGGCGATCGTGCCCGGGATCTTCATCGTCCTCACCGTGCTGTCTCTGAACGTGCTCGGCGACGGCGTGCGGGACGCACTCGACCCGCGCGCGAAGGTTCGGGTGCGCGAGTAGCCGGTGTTCGCCTTCGTCGTCAGGCGGCTGATCGGAATGGTGATCGTGCTGTTCGCGATCACGGTCATGACCTTTCTGATCTTCTTCGCGACGCCCGGGGTCGACCCAAGCCGGCAGCTTGCGGGGAGGAACCCCGACCCGGCGACGGTCGAGGCGATCAAGCACCAGTTCGGCCTCGACCGGCCGCTGCCGATCCGCTACGCGCTGATGATGAAGCGGCTCTTCATCTCGCGCGACCTCGTCTCGTACGGCAACCAGGCGCTGCTGGTCGTCCCGGCGATTCAGTCCGCGGCGCCGGTGACCTTCTCGCTCGTGTTCGGCGCTGCTGTGCTCTGGGTGATCGGGGCGATCGCGATCGGGTTGCTGATGGTGACGTTCAAGGGGACCTTCATCGACCCATTACTCATGGTCCTGGCGCTGATCGGCATCTCGATGCCGGTCTTCTGGCTGGGCGAGGTGGCGAACCTGATCACGCAGGACCGGCTGCACGACACCATCTTCTTCAGCTGGGTGCCGCCGCTCGGCTACACGCCGTTCACCCAGAACCCGTGGCAGTGGTTCCTGCACCTGATCATCCCGTGGATCACGCTCTCGATCCTCTACATCGGCTTCTACGCGCGCGTGCTGCGAGCGAACCTGCTCGAAGTGCAGAACGAGGACTACGTGCGCACCGCCAAGGCCAAGGGCCTGTCCCCGCGGAACGTCCTGGTCCGGCACATGCTGCGCACCTCCATGATCACGTTCGTATCGCTCTTCGGGCTCGACTTCGGCGTGCTCGTCGGCGGCGGCGCGCTGCTGACCGAGGTGGTTTTCGGACTCCCCGGGGTCGGCCAGCTCACCTACAACTCGCTGCGCTCGCTCGACCTGCCCGTGATCATGGCGACGGTGATCTACGGCGCCTTCTTCATCACGATCATGAGCGCGCTGGTCGACATCGTCTACGCGCGCCTCGACCCGCGCATCCGACCTGCCTAGAGCCGTTGGATGCGCATCCCTTCGTCTCGACCGGTCATCTCAGACGGACACACCGGCTGAGCCGGCATGTCCTGAGGTCGGCATCGCAAGCGACGCCTTAGTGGAGCTACGGGTCTGCGTCGCCGAAGTCGGGCCCGTGCGCGCCGATCCTGACGAAGGCGCCGAGCAGGTGACGCAGGCGCTCGCCGGCGAGCCGCTGGCGGTCGAATCGGCCCAGGATGGGTGGGCGCACATCCGCACGGCCTACGGCTATCCGGGCTGGATCCGCGAGGACGCCTTGGGCGGCGAGCCCGACGGCGAGTGGCCGGGGCTACCGCGTGCAGGCGACCCGGTCGAGGAGGCTCGTGCCTACCTCGAGATGCCCTACGAGTGGGGCGGACTGACCGAGCGCGGAATCGACTGCTCCGGGCTCGTGCATATGGCCTACCGGCGGCTCGGGCGACTCGTCCCGCGGGACGCACACGAGCAGGAGGCGGCGGCGGAAGAGCTCGAGCAGGACGACCTGCGGGTGGGCGACCTCGTCTTCTTCGGGCCGCCCGAGCGCGCCGACCACATCGCCTTCTGGCTCGGCGAAGGGCGCATCCTCCATGCAACCGGGCGCGAGGGAGTGCAGGCGGTGGTCGAGGAACCGCTGGCGAACGTCTCCGGTGAGCACGAGCCCCGCTACGGCCGGCTCTAACCAAGCTCTATCCAGGACGTCTCCACTTTGCGAAGATTGCGCTCGGAAACAACCGGGGCTTTCAACGGGGAGGTGCAATGACTGCAAGGCGAAGGGGAACCTGGTTGCTGGGCCTAGTGGCTCTCGCAGCCGGTGTTTCCATGATGGTCGCGGCTTACGGTGTCGCGGCGACCCGCTCACATGCGGCGCCGCAACACGCGCAGAAGTTCGGGACCTTGAGGGCGGTGATCGACACGATCGACTTCCTCGACCCGCAGCAGGCCTACACGGGCCAGAGCTGGTGGGCGATGTGGAACGTGTACGAGACCCTGCTCACCTACAAGCACGTCGACGGGCCGGCCGGCTATCAGCTGGTGCCGGGGCTCGCTCAATCGCTGCCGAAGATCTCGAGCAACGGCCGCGTCTACAAGTTCACGCTACGGAACGGCCTGAAGTACTCCAACGGCAAGCCCGTGCTGGCGTCCGACTTCAAGTGGGCGGTCAAGCGCGGGTTCCTGGCCACCGGCCAGGGCGTCGGCTTCTACACCGACATCGCCGGCGCGAAAGCGTACGCCGCCCATCCCACCAAGGGCGGGAACATCTCGGGGATCATCACGAACAACAAGAAGCGGACGATCACGATCAAGCTCGCGACCGCGCGTGGTGACTTCCTGACGATCCTAGCGCTGATCTTCGCGGCGCCGGTTCCCGCCAACACGTCGACAGCGATCCTGAACGGCACGATCCCGGGAACCGGGCCGTACCGCTTCTCGAGCTTCGACGCGAACCGTGGGTTCACGATGGTGCGGAACAAGTACTTCAAGCCCACGAAGTACATCCCGCGCGGGAACCCGGACAAGATCGACGTCGCGCTGGTGGGCGACGCGAACGCGGCGACCCAGCGGGTGATCAACGGACAGGCCGACTACTCGAACGCGGCCATCCCGCCCGACCGGATCGCAAGCGTCAAGAGCAAGGGCCAGCTGGTGCTGCGCCAGACGGCGAACACGTACTACTTCTGGATGAACATCCGGGAGGCGCCGTTCAACAAGCTGAAGGTGCGTCAGGCCGTCAACTACGGGCTCGACCGCGCCGCGATGCAGAAGATCGTCTGGGGCGGCCTTGGGCAGGCGACGCAGAACGTTCTGCCGCCGACCTATCCGAGCTACCAGAGGCTGAAGACGTACTCGCACAACGTCACCAAGGCGAAGCAGCTGATCACGCAGGCCGGCGCCAAGGGCGCGAAGGTCACGGTCTGGACGCGTGACGTCTCGGACGCCCGCGACGCTGCGCAGTACTACACCAGCGTCCTGAACACGATCGGGCTCGACGCGAGCCTGAACATCCTGCCGAGGGCCACGTACTACTCGACCGTCGGCAACGTCGCGACCCACGCGCAGACCGGCTGGGCGCGGTGGCTGGAGGACTACCCGCACCCGCTCGACTGGTTCGACGTCCTCCTGAACGGCAACCGCATCACCAACACGGACAACAACAACTACGCGTGGTACTCGAACAAGAAGACGAACGCCGAGATCGAAGGCCTCAAGAAGTCCCAGGTCCTCACGCCGGCCGTCAACGCCCGTTGGGCGAAGGTCGAGAAGGAGATCATGGCCCAGGCTCCCTGGGCGCCGTGGTCGAACCGCGTGTTCCCGGAGTACTTCAGCAAGAAGATGGGGTGCATCCACGTTCAGCGCCTCTACGGAATCGACGCGCTGCGCCTCTGCAGGAAGTAGGCGAACAGCACGACGAGTAAACGGTGAGGGCGCCTCCGGGCGCCCTCACTGACTACACTCGCCGCCGGAGGGGAATGGCCGAGCCCGCAACCGATCTCACGCTCGACAGCGCCTCGCTCCTGGCCGCGGAAGAGCACGAGATTGCGATCGTCGGTCGCAGCCCGTGGTATCTCGCCTGGCGCCGGCTACGCCGCAACTGGGTGGCTCTCGTGTCGCTCGGCGTCTTCGTGGCGATCGTCGTCGCCTGTGCGCTCGCGCCGGTCTACGCGAAACATCTCGCCCACACCGGCCCGAACACGGTGCACGCGGGCGAGACGGTGATCGTGAGCGGCAAGCCGAAGCAGGTCGTCGGCGGCGGCTCGCACTACGACCCGAAGACGAACACGTTCATCGTCGCCGCGCCGGTTTACCTCGGCCCGACCTGGTGGCACGCGCACGGCCGCTTCGTGCTCGGCACCGACAACCTCGGCCGTGACGTCGCCGTGCGGTTGCTCTACGGCGGTCGGAACTCGCTCAAGGTTGGGATCGGCTCCGCGCTGATCTGCACGCTCGTCGCCGTCCTCCTCGCGCTGCTCGCGGGCTACAACGGCGGTTGGGTCGACTGGCTGGTGTCGCGCTTCTTCGACCTGATCTGGGCGTTCCCGGTCTTCCTGCTAGCGATCGCCCTCTCGACCGCGCTGGCGATCAACGGCTTCCACCACTTCGGCATCTCGATCGAGCCCGGCAGCCTCTGGATCCCGACCCTCGTGATCTCGTACGTCCTTATCCCCTACATCGGCCGCCCGCTACGCGGGCAGATCCTGTCGCTGCGAGAGAAGGAGTTCGTCGAATCGGCCATCGGCGCGGGCGCCGGCCCGCTGCGCGTGATGTTCTCCGACCTGCTCCCGAACATCGCCTCCACCGTACTGGTCTTCTTCACCCTGATCATCGCGACCAACATCCTCACCGAGGCCGGCCTCTCGTTCCTCGGCGCGGGGGTGCGGCTCCCCGATCCGTCGTGGGGCAACATGATCGCGAGCGGCCAGGATCAGATCCAGACAGCTCCGTGGCTCGCGCTCATCCCCGGAATCGCCATCGTGCTGACGGTGCTCTCGCTGAACCTCTTCGGCGACGGCCTGCGCGACGCCCTCGACCCGCGCGCGAAGGTGAGGATCGAGCGCTGATGCTGGCGTTCGTGATCCGCCGTCTGATCGGCATGGTGGCGGTGCTATTCGCGGTCAGCCTGCTCGTCTTCATCGTCTTCATCGAGATCCCGGGCGGCGACCCGGCCGAGCGGATGGCCGGCAAGAACCCGACGCCCGACAACATTCAGAACATCCGCGAGAAGTGGGGCTTCGACAAGCCGTTCTATGTCCAGTACGTGCGGATGATGGAGAAGGCCGGCAACGGGCTCCTGCCGGGCCCGCACAGCGAGTACGACATCCTGCGCTCGTTCGACACGCGTCAGAACGTCGTCGCTGAAATCAAGAAAGGCATACCCGCGACCTTCTCGCTCTGCATCGGCGCCGGGATCATCTGGCTCGTTTTCGGGATACTGGTCGGCGTGATCTCGGCGGTCAAAGCCGGCAGGTGGTCTGACCGTGCGATCACGGTCCTCGCGCTGATCGGGATCTCGATGCCCGTCTTCTGGCTCGGGATCGTGCTGCGCTACTTCTTCGCCGAGACGCGAACGTGGTTCCCCGACGGCGGCTATGTGCCGCTGAGCCAGGATCCGGCCCAGTGGATGTACCACCTGATCCTGCCCTGGTTCTGCCTGGCGATCTTGTTCATCGGTTTCTACGGACGGGTACTACGCTCGAACATGCTCGACACGATGAACGAGGACTACGTGCGCACGGCGAGGGCCAAAGGCCTCCAGCCGGGGCGAGTGCTGGGCCGCCACGTCCTGCGCAACTCGCTGATCCCGATAGTCAGCCTCTTCGGCCTCGACTTCGCGGCGGTGCTCGGCGGCGGCGCGATCCTGACCGAGACCGTCTTCGACCTGAAGGGCGTCGGCTGGTACGCGGCGCAGTCGGTCGGCGGGCTCGACCTTCCGCCGATCATGGGCGTCACGCTTTACGGCGCCTTCTTCATCGTCGTCTTCAGCGCGGCCGTCGACTTCGCCTACGCCTACCTCGACCCCAGGATCCGGCCGACGTAATGGCGGACCGGCTGCTCGAGGTGAAGGACCTCAAGGTCCGGTTTGCGACCGAGGACGGCGTCGTGCACGCGGTCGACGGCGTCGACTTCGAGCTCGACCGCGGCAAGGTGCTCGGGATCGTCGGCGAGTCGGGGTCCGGCAAGAGCGTCACCGCCATGACCCTGCTCGGGCTGACACGCGACAAGAACACCCGCTTCGAGGGCGAGGTCGAGTACAAGGGCGAGAACCTGATCAACCTGCCCGAGTCGCGCTTGCGTGACGTGCGCGGGGCGCAGATCGCGATGATCTTCCAGGACCCGATGACGTCGCTGAACCCGGTCTACACGGTCGGCGATCAGATCATCGAGGCGATCAACACGCACGAGAGCATCGGCAAATCCGCCGCGAAGAGCCGAGCGGTCGAGCTGCTGCGCGAGGTCGGGATCCCGAACGCGCGGGCGCGCGTCGACGACTACCCGCACCAGTTCTCGGGCGGCATGCGCCAGCGCGCGATGATCGCGATGGCGCTCTCGTGCAACCCGGACATCCTGATCGCCGACGAGCCCACGACGGCGCTCGACGTCACGATCCAGGCGCAGATCCTCGAGCTGCTCGACCGCCTGCGCGCCGACTTCGACTCGGCCGTGATCCTGATCACGCACGACCTGGGCGTCGTCGCCGAGGTCGCGGACGAGATCCTCGTCATGTACGCGGGCCGGATCGTCGAGCGCGGCTCGAAGCGGGACATCTTCTACGACCCGCAGCACCCGTACACCTGGGGCTTGCTCGGCTCGATTCCGCGGCTCGACCGGCCGAAGCCGAAGAAGCTGCACTCGATCGAAGGGACGCCACCGTCGCTGATCAACCTGCCGCAGGGCTGCAAGTTCCGGCCCCGCTGCCCGCATGCGTTCGAGAAGTGCTTCGAGGAGCCCGAGCTGCGTAACCGCGTAGAGGACTCCGGCCATCTCGACCGCTGCTGGCTCTCGGTCGAAGACAAGCGTCGCGTGCGCACCTCGACGATCGCCGGCGAGGAACGCGTCGTCGCGTGACCGAGCCGCAGACGCAGAACGGCGATGCGCTCGTCCGTGTCGAGAGCCTGAAGAAGTACTTCCCCATCCGGAAGGGCGTGCTCTCGCGCGAGGTCGCCCGTGTGCACGCGGTCGACGACGTGACGCTCAGCGTCGCCGAGGGCGAGACCCTCGGCCTGGTCGGTGAGTCCGGCTGCGGCAAGTCCACGCTTGGCCGCTGCATCGTGCGGCTGCTCGAGCCCACCGCCGGCGACGTCATCTTCGACGGTACTTCGATCGGCACGCTGGGCGCCCGCAAGCTGCGGCCGCTGCGCCGCGAGATGCAGATGATCTTCCAGGACCCGTACGCGAGCCTCAACCCACGGAAGCGGGTCGGCACGATCATCAGCGACCCAATGCGCATCCACGGGATCGGCGACCGCAAGGAGCGCAAGGAGAAGGTCGAGGACCTGCTGCGCACGGTCGGCCTCTCGCCCGAGCACTACAACCGCTTCCCGCACGAGTTCTCGGGCGGGCAGCGGCAGCGCATCGGTGTCGCCCGCGCGCTCGCGCTGCGCCCGAAGCTGATCGTCGCCGACGAGCCGGTCTCGGCCCTCGACGTCTCGATCCAGGCGCAGATGGTGAACCTGCTCGAGGAGCTGCAGGACGAGTTCCGCCTGACCTACCTCTTCATCGCGCACGACCTCGGCGTGGTCCGCCACGTCTCCGACCGGATCGCCGTGATGTACCTCGGCAAGCTCGTCGAGCTCTCGCCGGCCGAGGAGCTGTACTCGCGGCCGATCATGCCCTACACCGAGGCGCTGCTCTCGGCCGTGCCCGTGCCCGACCCCGATCTCGCCGAGAAGCGCGAGCGGATCGTGCTCGAGGGCGACGTGCCGAGCCCGATCAACCCGCCGAGCGGCTGCCGCTTCCACCCGCGCTGCCGCTACGCGACCGAGATCTGCTCCCAGGTCGAGCCGCCCCTCGTGGACTACGGGAACGGGCACCTCGCTGCTTGTCACCATCCGCTCAATGTGGACAAGGCAACGCTGTC
>Ga0307310_10000533_pt1 | contig 12770 bp, 14 predicted proteins | sample ER_DNA_197_FD_194502 | JGI IMG/M metagenome (GOLD analysis project Ga0307310, IMG submission 194502) | Bulk soil microbial communities from the East River watershed near Crested Butte, Colorado, United States - ER_DNA_197 | ecosystem: Environmental > Terrestrial > Soil > Floodplain | place...
GTCGTCCCGTGTCCATCAGGCCCGAACATGACCGGGTGAAGGTCCACCCATCCGCGGCCGGGAGCAACCAGCTCGACCCGTACTGGGCGCCAGTCGGTCTCTATCTGGTAGCCGGCGCGCCTCAACACCCCAACGGCGGATGACTCATCATTTGCATCGACTGCGAGATCGAGATCTCGGTGCGGCCGCGTCTGCTGTCCGACAAGCGCATCGACGCCCCATCCACCAGCGACCCAGACCGAGCAGCCGGCTTCCTCAAGGCTGACGAGTATCGCGAGCACCTCCCCGATATCCATGCGCACCAGTGTCTCCGTCATCGACCTACTCATTACGAGGGAGTCCAGTGTGTGATGGTGGGTAACGGCTGCCGTTGGCTGCGCTCGCTGGCTCGTTAGCTGGCGATGGCTTCCAGTGGTTGCCGTGTGACGTTCGGGGACATCTCGGGGACACGGCACCCGGCAGTCGCGGGTGCGGCCAGGCCTTCTGGCGCTGATGGCTGCTGCGCTGATCTGGACCGAACAACCTGTCCCGGCTTGCGGGGCCGTCCTGTGTCCCGACGCGCTCACTCACCCTCAGGTCGTTCGTTGTGGACGCAGGCAAGTCTCGGCATCCTGAACTGGTGGACTACTTCGCTCTCGATGGTTCGTGGTGGTTACCCGACAGCCCCGATCATCGAGTTTCTGGGACCTTGACGTTCAACGCCGAGGGCTTGGCCCTGGTCGCCTACGGCTCGCTGGTGCCGACCGTTCGAGTCCCAAACGCCGTGCTCGAGCAGACCGTACCTGATTGGGAAGAAACGACGGTCATACTCGGCCGCTCCCACGGCGGCGAGAAAGTCACGCTTCTCGGCGCAAGTGGGGCGAACTTCAATCGGACCACATGTCGCCGAGAGCCACTATCGCGTTCGTCTTGCACTGACGGATGTGCAGGTCACCGTCGATGCATTCACGGAGGTACAGTGCGATTTCGATTGCCTGACTGCCTGGACCGAGCCGCCGTCGATCTCTGAGCCATTAGATGACTCAAGGAGTCAATTTCGCCTTCGATTCAAGAACGAAGAACTTGGTATTGCGCAGGTTTCGGGTGCCGAGGTGGGGCTCACGGCTACAGTCGTCGGTAGGGTAGGAGGCAATGCTGCCAATGTGAAACAAGAGGCGACATTCCGGCTGAGACTGCCGCCAACGAGTAGCCGCGACATCATCAATAATTGGGTGCGGCCCTTGCAGGATTTGCTCGTATTGGCACTCGGACGCGCCGTTTGACTTACCGGCTTGTACATGAAACCGGAGGGCGCCGACCCAGATGAATCGTTCGGGCGCGCATCCTTCGAGGCAGTCCAACCAGCTGTCGGTCCCCCTCCGGACTGGTCGAGCATCATGAGCTACACCGCTCCGACACTCTTGACCTTCCGCGATAGCCCGGTGCCGTTCGCCGAGCTTGTTCCCAATTGGTTTCACCTTCGCCAAGAGCTTCTGGAGGTCCTGGTTCTGCTTCATAGCGAGCATTATGCGAAATTCATGTTTAATGAACACAAGTACTCTGCGGTCTTTCAGAGCGCGGAGGCTTTAGTGAGTGCGCGTGGACTGGCAGGTCCAGACAAGAGTCGAGAAGACCATCGAGCTCGCGTTGCCGGAATAGTTGCCGCAGCACGAGCAGCTGGCATCGATGAAGAGGCCGTGAATTGGGCAGAGCGCATTCTCAGGACAAGCAACGGCAAGCCGCTCTCGCGCCAGATTCACGACTTGGTCTCCTCCACCGGAGAGATTGGGAAACGCGTTCTTGACGCTTCACCGGACTTCGGGAAAATCACTGCTGCGGCACGTGTGGGTGTCTCTCACGGGCGTGCACAAAACGGATGGACCCAGTGGGACGGTTTTGGCACGGCGATGCGCTTCGTTGGATCGTCCGCTCAAGGATCCTGATGGATCTTGGTCTTAGTCGGGTCGAGGTGGAGCATCGTGTCCTCAGCCGTGGTGGGTTCACTCACACGATCGATGAGGTTCGAAAGTACGCGGAGCGCCTTCGGTCGAGCCGTATATAGTCCTCGCCGTGGCACGGGACTATCCATACGAAGCGCGCCGTCGAGTTGACGGACTGCGGAAGTCGATGAAGGCCCTCATCGAGCGGGACCCCGAGCAGGAGGTGCGCGGGATCGCGCTGGGTGTGGTTGATGCAGCCATCGCAGCCGGTAAGGAGGCGAAACCAGACGATCCCGTGGTCCTTGCGACGGCCGAGCTTCTGTCGGCGGACATGATCGCTAGCGGCGACGGCGTTCGGGCGGCCGACATCCTGGTTGTTGCTGACCAGCTCAGCGCGGCTATTGGGCCAAAGCCAATCGTCATCGCCTAGGCGGCGCGGCCCGGACCGTAGGGAGGACACGCGCCGCCGGCCGGCGCTTGCGCCGGCCCTTGATCTAGGAGAGCCAGTATCGGCAATTGAGCAGCCGCCTCGCGCTGATGGCCGCTCTGCTTGGCATGATCGCCCGGCCGGTCGGCCGAAGTCGACGCCGGCCCATGGTCATCCGGCCACCCGGATCCATCGGACAAGGGTAGTTGTCGCTACGGTGAGGAAAGGAGGTCGAGAGAGTGCGTGCTGCAGCGACAGTTCTTGGAGCCCTCGGAGGGGTATCGTGCCTGGTCGGCGGGACGGCGGCGCTGATCGTGGGGGGTGCGGATATCGTCGTCATTGGCGGCTGGATAACGGTCGCGGCAGGCGTCGTCGGGATAGTCGGCGGAGTTCTGGGAAGAGCCAGACCAGTTCCAGCCGCCTTGCTCATGGCACTGGCTGCGGTCACGGCAGCGCTCGTGGCTCCAGGTGTGATTCCCGCGATTGCAGATCAGGCCCTGCTGTTCATCGCCTATCTGACGGGCGGAGCCCTTCTGTTGGTGGGAGCGATTATGGCGTTCGTCAGTCGGAAGAGATTGACTCGCCCGCAATCCACTGAGTCCATCGAGTAAACAAAGATGACGCAGAGTCCCCCCTCCTAATGGATTCGTCCTCCGGTCGAGTTACCAGAGGCAGGCTCGTGTGCCGCTTCGGTTTCTGGTCGGCGCTTGCTGTGCCTTAGAAACCGCAGACACTGAGCGGCTCGCCGACCTAATCGAAGCCTTCCTAGCCAGCGAGGACCAGGCGATGCGCGACGCGTTCGTCATGGGTCTCGTGAGATCGTTTGGCGTGGCACCCGACGACTACGCGACAGCCCTCCAGCGCGTCCGGGATCAGGTCGACAACCGCGAGCAGCCCAGATGATCGCTTAGACAGTTATCTGGTCGGTGGAGCATGCGCATCGGAAGCCGGTGTCATCGTCCTGCATGAAGTCGTTTGCATCGTTCCAGGCAGCTGGTTCACCTCGAAACAGTGGACTTGTGAAGGCGCTGCCCTTGAGCTCGTATCGGCCTTTGGTGGTGTTCGTTGAGCACCACTCCCAGACGTTGCCAACCATGTCGTAGATGCCGTACGGCGAGACCCCGCTGTGGTAGCGAGAGACGGAGGTCGTCGTGCCGACGCCGGTCTCTCGAACGTTGCACTTCGCAGCCGTCTTCTGGTCACCCCACGGGAACACTGTGCCGGTGGTTCCCCGCGCGGCTTTCTCCCACTGCAGAGCGCTGGGCAGCGATTTCCCGGCCCAGTCCGCGAATGCGCATGCATCCCGCCAGGACACCTCGACCACCGGGTGGTCATACAGTGGTCGAGGGCATCGTCCGCCTTCCCAGTGGCGCGGCGGAGCGTGGCCCGTCGCCGTGCAGAACCGTGCGTAGTCCGCATTAGTGACGGGAAATGTGTCGATGTAGAACTCGTCGACCCAGGTCGGTTCACAGTCGGTGCCGGATAGGAAGATGCCCTCGGGAACGTGAGCCATCGGCCGGCCGTCACGCGGATGCTTCGTATACCGGCCGCTGAGTATTTCGTTCTCCTCAGGTTCGACCAGCTGGTGCAGCGCGGGCCCATTGGAGGCTGCGAGCAGCCCGACGAAGCGACCGTGCACGTCTGGATCAGCCTGGGCGAGCAGTGTGTCGAGCGCGGCCTGGTTCACCATTCTGGGGATGTTCTCGGCACCGCCGGTTTCCCATCTAGCATCCCGCCGAGCGGCCGGTCCTGACTCTCTCGGAGGTGATGGCGCTGGCCGACGCAATTGATCGGCGGCATCGGATGCTCGTGCTGCTGGCGGTGTTCGCGTCCCTTCGCTGGGGCGAGCTGATGGGTCTCCGGAAGACAGACTTCGATCTGACGCTTGGCCTGGTCCAGGTCGAGCGCGCTGTCTCTCTTGTCGGCGCTCGCCAGTTGATCAAGAATCCCAAGACACCGGCTGGCGTTCGCACAATTGCGTTGCCGATGTGGCTTTTACCTGACCTCGAACAGCACTTCTCCGACTACTCCGAACAGACCTCGGATGGCCGGGTGTTCGTCGGCCCTACTGGTGTCACTCCGTTGCGGGCGAACTTCTCTCGGATCTGGACGCGGGCGCTGGCAAAGGCTGGCATAACGGGAATCCACGTCCACGACCTGCGGCACACCGGTAACCACCTTGCCGCGGTCTCTGGCGCATCCACGCGTGAGCTGATGGGCCGCATGGGGCACGTCAGCGTGAACGCGGCACTCGTGTATCAGCACCGCACGGCCAGCCGCGACCGGGCGATTGCGGACTCTCTTGATGCCATGGTGGCCGCGTTGAAAGCGGAGGGCTCTGACGGTTCGGGGCACGTTGGGGGCACGGCGACCGGATAGAGACAATCTTTGATTTCGGCCCTAGTCGCTAAACGTGCGAGTGGCTAGGGCTTTCGGGTTGGAGCGGATGACGGGAATCGAACCCGCACTGTCAGCTTGGGAAGCCGGTGAATCGACTAGTCAGGAGGTGTTTCAGGCTCAGACGTGGTCGTTTGAGGGCTCATTTGGTGGCTTTTCCTGGAGGGGTCGGGGCCCGTGGGGGGCCCGAGAAGTTGATCAAGATTGCCACCGGCCAACGTCGCCGACGCTTACGGCATGAGGCCGCAGCCGCTGCCGCTAGGTGCTCGATCGCGTTGCTGTCCCGGCGGCCGTCAGTGAGCCTGCTTTCCGAGTCGCCTTCGCCGATGTTCACTAGGGTTCTCGCCGTCCGCTATAAGCGCAGTCGCGGGGCCGGACCCTGCCGACACGAGCTGGGGCCGTTGCCGCCGATACCCGCTTGCGAAGGCGACTCTGAACGCGCCGGGGGCCCGAAGCTGGTGGCGCATGCAGGCGAGGCATGAGGCGTAGGCTACGTCCGCAAGCGAGGAGAGGATCGCACGATGCCGCTGGGGAACGTCGTCGACCACGAGTACAAGGTCGAGCGGGGCGGACACCGGGTGGCGGAGGTGTCGAAGCGGTGGTTCCGGGTGCGGGACAGCTACGGAATCGAGATCGCGCTAGCACAAGACGACCCGCTCCTGGCCGTGATCGTTGCATCGACCAGATGTCGCACGACGTCGCTTGACCCCTTTGTTCGCTTCTCGTTTAGCCTCTGAAGGATCACGAGATGACCGCTTCGATCCATGGCTCCGGTGCTGAGCAGCAACCTCTAAACGAAGAAGAGGCATTTCAGCTTGGCGTTAGCGCTTATATCTATGGTTATCCGCTCCTTGTGATGGATTCTCTTCGACGTGTAACGACGAACGTGGCCGTGCCTCAGGGCGCGCTGTCGCCCATGGGCCAATTCGCCCATCACCGTTCGTTTCCCGGCTCATCGGACCGGACTATTGCCGGTGCCAGCGTAGATACTCTCTATTCACTTGCGTGGCTCGATCTTTCGCGGGGGCCCTACGTTCTGCATGTTCCGGATGCAGACAACCGTTTTTACATGATGCCAATTCTCGATGGTTGGACGGAAGTAATTGGGAACCCTGGTACGCGAACGACCGGCGGTAAAGCCGGGGATTACGCTATAACCGGGCCTCAATGGACGGGAGCGGTTCCGGCCGAAGTCGAGCAGCTCACGTCCGGCACTAATATGGTGTTGCTCGTTGGCCGTACCTATTCCTCCGGAACGGCGCAGGATTACGAGGCTGTGCATGCGCTGCAGGATCAGTACACGCTCGTCCCGCTATCGATGTTCGGGAACCCGAGCCCGAGGCTCGATGAGGGAGTGGTCGACTCTAGTATCGACATGACGACACCGCCCAGGGATCAGATCGATAACCTGGGCGCCGCTGAGTTTTTTGCACGCTTTAGCCGCCTGTTGAAGGACAATCCGCCCACGCTCCAAGACGCCCCAATGGTTGAGATTCTCAACCGTTTGGGGCTCGTCGGCGATTTTGATATGTCGAAGGTGTCCAGCAGTGTGGCGCAGGGACTTTCGCGTGTACCGGAGACGGCGCGTAAGGAGATCCTGGGGCAGTACGCCCGCCAGAGACAAGCGAATGGGTGGATGGTTTCCACCGGTTCGGGGCACTACGGCACGGACTATCTCCAACGGGCGCTCGTTGCTTACATCGGCGTTGGTGGGAACTTGCCCGCCGATGCGTTCTATCCGATTGCTCGGTTCGACGGGGACGGAAAGGTGCTGAATGGGGCGAGCAGGTACGTAATGCGCCTCACACAAGCAGATGTCCCACCAATTCACCCGCAGGGATTCTGGTCCGTCACCACGTACGACAGCGAATACTTCCTGGTGGCCAACTCTATTAACCGCTCGTCGTTAAGCTCTCGGGACAAGTTCCAGGAAAACCCAGATGGCTCAGCGGACTTGTACATACAAAACGAGTTCCCTGGGGCTGACAAGCAAGCCAACTGGCTCCCGGCTCCCGAGGGCGAATTCATACTGATGCTGCGCCTGTACTGGCCGAAGGATGAAGCCGTTAACGGGGCCTGGGTTCCCCCTCCGGTACGTCGTGTCGATTAGGGTTCGACTGAGGCCCGATCCTGGAGAACCCTCGCCGGAGAGTGGCCGTTCCGGTTCAGAAACTCGCTGCAGCGCCTAACCGACCCGCCGCACCGGCGGGGGGCGCCAACGGCCGTCCAGTACCTCCAATTTCGGTGCGTAGAGGCGCAGGAACAAGGCCAGCGGGCCGCGTGGTGCCGGCAGCCAGTTCGCCTCTCCCTGCGGACCGGGGCTCTCGTGCTGGACGAACAGGTCGAGTGAGCCGTCGGCGTTGTACCGAAGCGCGTCTCGGTCTCCGAGGGCGGAGCGGTTGAGCGGATTGGGGACTTGGAAGCCGTCGGTGTCGTACAAGGTGACCGACCAGAAGGCCTCGACCGGCGGCAGCTCCTGCTTGTCGAAGTGGAGTGTGTAGTCGTTTTTCCCGTTGAGCGGATTCCCGTCGGCGTCGGTGAAAGTCAGTGGGTAGATCGCGTCCTCCGCCGGGTTGGAGCCCAAACCAATCATGGCGAGGGCGGCGCGTTTGAGGTAGAAGTTGCCGTAAACACCCATCGTGTCGGCGCTCACCTGCCATCCATTGACGAGCGGGCCCAGCGTTGGCACCTTCGCCCGGATCGCCTCCTGGCCGGCAAGGACGGCCTCGTGCAGGGCAGACTTAGTCGCCGAGTTGAGGGACTCGATGTCAAAGCTGTTGCCGGGGTCGATGCCGATGCGGTGCATGCGGGCCAGAATCGACCAGTCCGTCCGGTGCGGTGGGTGGAGCTTCATCAACGCCGCCGCGTAGGTGAAGTAGGCGGCCGCCGACATCTGGTTGACCTGGTCGACCGGGTTGCTGGTCATGTCAACGGTTGGGTCGATCGTGGCCGTGACCGGCCGCGGCTCTTGCCCCCACCGCGACAGCGGAGTGATGGTGAGGTCGTCCTGCACTTGGTGGACGGCCGCGTAGTCGTCGGGGCCGTTGGTCTGGGTACGGCCGATGATCCAGACATACGGCGTGGTGGCGTCGATGCGTCTCACTCCTGAGGGCAGCTCTCCTTGCCACCCTGGCGGCACGATGGCGAAATGGCCGGCCTGCGTGCCGGTGGTCCGTTTACCGGGCACGGCGATGACGTCGGTCCACATGTCCTGTATCGGCAGCAGGTAGAAGCGTCCGCCGGTGTCCGGTGCGGAGAGAATCAACGGTTCATCGATAAGGTCTAGCCACGCGATCGAGTACAGCGTGTCGAAGTTGGGCCACGGGACGGCCTTGAACTCCGGCGGGGGAAAGGTCCGTATATGGCTGAAGGCGTTCATTGGGCCAAAGCCGACCCGCTCACCCGGTTCAACGTTCGTCATCTGGCGACGGGTGGCATCCATCATCACCAGCGGGTACAAGTAGATGTACGCCTCGATAGCGATCGGCTGAGCCTCTTGCGGATCTTGCAGATCGCTCGTTTCCGGCTGAGTCGCTGGCGTCACCGAGTTCTCCTGGTGTCAGCGTCCCGCCGTCGGAGGCGAGACGATTCGTGGTCGGATCGGGAGCGGGGAGGAGCGTCGATCCACGCTGGTCTGCGGCGACGTTCAGCCCCAGTGCGCTTAACTACGCCGTCGACCCTCGTCACGCTAGCGCCCACACGGCACCCTCACAACACCCGCCGGTTGCGCCACCAGCCGGGCTGCTCGACGGAGTCGGGCCGCACTGGACTCGGCAACGCCAGGCGGCCGAACACAGTCACACGCCGACGTCGCTGCCACTGCCGGAATGCCGCAGGATCACAGGCTCGTCGGAGTTTGCTGCTGCACAAACAGACGCATGCGCCGAGTTCTGAAGTGCGTGGTCGTCACCTCGCATCGGGGCGGCGCGGCCCGCAGCGCAGCGAGGACACCCACCGCCCGGCCGGAGGCCGAGTCTTGATAACTGATGGAGGGGGTTTCAGCAACAAACCGGAACGCATATCTATCGTTGTGATGCGTCGAGGCTTTCAGCGACTCGGGCCGAGCCCGGGAGGCGGCGCCGAGCGCGGCCGTGATCGCTGCTGCTCGGGTGACGTGGTGCTTCTCTGCCTCGCTGGAACTGCCCCGGAGGTTGCAGAGTATGGGTTCGGCGTTTGCGGTAGCAGGTCGAGGATGCGCCACCACAGGGCCGCCGCGGGGTGGTCATCGGGTAGGGGTCCTGCGGCCGCCGCCGACCGCACGAGCAGGGTGGCATCGAAGCCGGCCCAAGTGAGGTTGCTCAACCTTTTTGTCAGCTCTGGCAGGAATGAGTCCGCGGTGGCGCTGGGAACTTCTGCAGCGAGCAGTTGCCGCCATCGCCATTCTGTACGGGTGTCCGCGGCGGCGAGCCGCATGTCGAGTTGCTGTTGCCAGACTCGGGCGGCGCGGCCGAGCTGGGGTGGCCCGGTTGGTCGCAGGTCGCTGGGGTCGACCTGGGTGGCGGCGCGCCATACCTGTATGTCGGCGATCAACTCGGCCGGCATGTCAGCGTGTCGCTGGGCCGCCCAGGCTGGGGCTTCAGCTCCGGCGTTAGCGCGGATCTGGTCGGCGAGCTGAGCGACCAGGTGTGATCGGGCTTCCAGGTACGGTCCCCAGTTGGGGTCGGCGGCGATGCGTTCGGGAATGCCCGGCAGCCACGACAACGGCCCCCTCGCGGCGACGAGGCCAAGGTCTTCGATCCGCGAGTCGATGACAGCCGCCTGATCATGGGCGCTCGTCAGGTCCCGGGTTGCGGCGGCGGTGAGCAGTTCAGAGACCGGATCGGCGCCGGCGGCAGCCAGGAGGAGCAGATGGCCGCGCAGGGTCGGCCACGCCGGCTCCGCGGTGAGCCCTCTAAGCAGCCGGCCGGCGCTCTGGTCGAGGCCGGCAACCGCCTGAGGCCCGGCGAGGTGTTCGGCGGCGACGTGGAGGGCGTCGAGGTAGCGGGCGGTCGCGGCGCCGAGCCGGGCGGCGGAATCCTGCTGTTCGCGCTGCAGGGTGGTGGCGGATTGTGGGGTCGCGTCGCGGGCCAGGACCTGCTCGAGCAGCTCTGTCGCTGTCCGCGGGTGAACACGGTCAAATCGGATAACAGCGTGCGGGTCCCCGTCCCCGACCACCGAAAGGTAGACGTGATTGGCGCTGCGCCCCCGGGTCAGCATGGTGTACAGCTGTTGCCGGGATTCCTCACCGGTGACGACGCCATGCATGGTGTCGGCGGTGACACCTTGCGCGGTGTGCACGGTGCTGGCGTAACCGAGCTCCACAGAGGTTTGAACGTAGGCGGCGGGCATGGTGACGGTGTGCCCGTTCCGTACGTGCCGCACCTTTAAACCACCATCTCTGGTGAGATTGAGGATGGTCCAGCGGTCGCCATTCTTCACCCAATCGGTTGCGGTAATACGGAGTCTGCGGTCGTTGGCCCGGGTGATGATGAGGTCGCCGACGCTGGCTTGGTTGCCGTCGCCCAACTCGATTTCCTGGCTCGGGGTTTTGCCGACGAGGCGGTGGTTCCGGGCGCGGTGGTTAAGGCTGCGGACGAGTTCCCGGGTCGGGGCAAGCATTATCGCGTCTAAGCCGCGGTTGCGGTCGACCTGCCAGGCGTTGAGGACAGCCACGATGGTGGTGGTGGGGTCGCCGACGTGGACCCGTCGCCGGTCCAGGTAGAAGCCGAGCGCTTCAGTTCCGCCGTCGCGAAGGGCGAGGGTCGCGGCGGCCTCAGCAGGATCAGCGAAACGGTGCAGCTCGGTCAGGTGAACCGCGCCGTGGCTGGCTTGAATGTCGCGGAGCACACCGCCGGCACCGATCGTGGCGAGTTGTTGATCATCACCGATCAGCCGGACGCTGCCGCCGCGGCCGATGATGAACTGGACGGCGGTGTCCAGGGAGAGCGTGTCCGCCATCCCGGCCTCGTCGATGATCACCAACGTGGACCGGCCGATGCGTTCCGCCCAATCTGGCAGGTCAGCGTGGTGGATGGACCAGGTGAGCTTCGCCAACGTTTCCGCCGGTGCGCCGGTGGCGTCGCGGAGTTGCGCAGCTGCGGCGGCTGACGGGGCCAGCCCGATTACCTGGCCGCCGCTGTCGCTCCACGCCCGAGCCAGGGTGCGCATGGCGGTGGTTTTGCCGGCACCGGCCGGGGCGATGGCCAGTTGCAGCCTCGCCCCGGAGGTGCACATGGCACGAACCAGAGCGGCCTGTCCCGCATCTAAGGCATTCCCGTTGGCGGCCGATTCGAGTAGCGCCAGCTTCACAGTGGCGGCATCCGCAACACGCCCGTCGGTGCGGCCCGCCGTCGCGACGAGTCGCTGTTCGGCGGCCAGAATGCGGATGGAGGTGTACAGGTCGGATCCGGCAACCGTGTAGACACTCGAACCATCGGACCGACGCAAGACCGCCGGCTCGCTGATGCCGTCGTCTGGGCGCGTCAAGGAGATCGACCTGGTCTGCAGCACCTCACCGACGAGCAGCTCCACCAATTGATCAACCTGGTCAGTGGGCACAGCCGCTGACCGGATGTGGCGCTGTGCTTCGGCGTGGACATGCCAGCTTTGCCAGGTCGAACGGTGTTCCTCCACCGCGGCCAGCACCTTCTCCGCGGTCGCCGTCAACCACTTCGCATTTACGGCAGCGCTCGGCGCGGAGCTGGGGTGGAGGGCGTGGGTGATCATGGCTTGGACCGCTTCAGGTCCGCCGAGGGTTTCGGCGGACTGCGTGTGCCAAGCGGCGCGTTGCTCGGCTAGGCTGCGGGGTTCGTGTTTGGCGTCCCGGGTCTCCAACGTGGCCTGCTGCGCCAACTGCAATGCCTCCACCGGCGTCGGCGGCCGACCATGATCACGCTGAAACCGGGCCGCCAGCTCACCCTGCCGAATCGTGATCAACACCCGCCGGGTAGACCACCGCTGGTTCAAGGCAGGGTCAACACCGACAATCTCCCGCACCGGCCGCTTACCCGGCTCAGTGTCGGGCCGATCGGCGAACCGCACCCCCAGCCGGTCGTGGAGATGGTGTTCCAGAGCGGTGTTGTAGGTTTCCGACGCCGCCACCGTGGCTTTGAACAGCACCCGGCCGTCGATGGACAGCCAGCGTCCGTCGAGGGTTTGCACCTTATTCGCAACAGCGACATGGGTGTGCAGATCCGGGTCACCCGCACGCGAGTCGCGATGCGTGAACGCCGCTGCCACCAGGCCGATCACGTCGACCTGCCGGACCCCGTTCCTGCCCTGCCGGGTGAACAGTGCGTGACGTTCGATGAAGCTCAACGCATCCTGCACGGCATCCTGGTGCGCAATCTCGATCTGTGCAGCGGCGCGCGGGTCGGCGACCGCCCACAAGCTCGACACCGACTTGACCGGGGAGAAGGTCAAGTCATAGCCCGCCACGGTCTGTGTGCGGGGACGCGACTGCTTGGCGATGGTGGCGGCGATCTCGCGGGCATCGATCGGATCGCGGCCCTGCAGCTTTCGGAAGAACTCTTGCGCCACCTCTGTACGGACATGCGCCCGATCGGTCGCGGAGATTGGCTCCCCCGCTAGCTGTCCGGCCGCTGCCTGCCGGGTGCCAATCCTCTTCGCGACCTCGACCCGGAAGGGACTGACATCGGCGGCGTAAACCTTGAACGGCGCACCCAACCGGGTCGCTACCTTCACATTTGCGTCGGTCAAGTCAGCGGTCTCAAGTTGCTCCAACCGCTGGGTGGCGAGGGGATGCAGGCCGGCGCCGAACAGAGCCCGCATCTGCTCCGCCGTCACCGCATCACCGGCGCTCAGCCCGTCGATGCCAGCCAGGCCGGAGCCGATCCATGCTCCCGGAATCTCTCCGCGTTCGGTGTAGTAGGAGGCCAGCCCGACATGGCCTCTCTCGGTGGCATCGAATGCGGCTACCTGCCGGGTCAGATAGTCGTACCCCGACCCGGCGCTGAGCTTGTGGATGCTCATGGTCACAACTACTGAAGGCGAACCGAGTCAGGCTCGCGGTCAGCTGAGCCGCGGGA
>Ga0307310_10000534_pt1 | contig 12765 bp, 9 predicted proteins | sample ER_DNA_197_FD_194502 | JGI IMG/M metagenome (GOLD analysis project Ga0307310, IMG submission 194502) | Bulk soil microbial communities from the East River watershed near Crested Butte, Colorado, United States - ER_DNA_197 | ecosystem: Environmental > Terrestrial > Soil > Floodplain | place: USA...
GACGCCGCACCCCTCCTGATGACGTCTTCACGGCCCAGAGGGGAGAGGCCGTGTCGACGCTCGACGCTATTTAGGCGGCGAGAGCGTAACTATTGTTGCCAGTTACTGGCTTTACCCGCGGTTTAACGAGGCCTGCGGGCGACCTCGACCTGCGATTCCCGGTCCCTGAGCCCTGTCGAAACCTGACATCCCCACGGACCGATCCGGCCACGAGTCTAGCACACGGCCTCCCCCGATGAGAACACCCGTTCTCTTTCCCTCCGCGTCCGGATTTCACATCTTGATCTTCGCCTTGGTCTCTCGCTGCAGCTCGCGCCGCACGTCACGCTCGGCAATCGTCCGTCGCTTGTCATGGGTCTTCTTGCCGCGCGCAACTCCGAGCTCCAGCTTCGCGAGCCCATTGCGCAGGTAGAGGCGCAGGGGCACGATCGTCAGTCCCTTGGCCTGGCTCAGGCCCGCGAGCTCGGCGATCTGATCGCGGTGGAGGAGGAGCTTGCGGGTTCGCAGCGGCTCGTGGTTGTAGCGGTTCCCCTGCTCGTAGGCAGCGATGTGGGCGCCGACAAGGATCGCCTCGCCGTGCTCGATGCGGGCGTAGGCATCGCCCAGGTTTACCCGCCCGGCACGAATGCTCTTGATCTCGGTCCCGGTCAGCACGATGCCCGCCTCGAGCGTCTGCTCGACGGCATAGTCGTATCGGGCTCGTCGGTTGAGAGCGACGGTCTTTTCGGGCATCGGTCAATCCATTCGGTCAGGTGCGGGACATGGAAAGAGCCGGCCAGATTCGGCCGGCTCTCACCTCGCTACCACTCGAAGCGTTTAGCGATCCGCCTCGGTGGTGGCGTGACAGGAACTACTCACTGCACACCACCTCCTTTCGTTACCGGCGATGCTAGCACGCCCGGTCCAGAGCGCACAACGACCCCTCAGACGACTCGGCCGGCGGCCGGTTCCCAGGCCACGGGAGCGCCCTCGAGGAAGGCCGATGGGCTGCCGCTCGGGCTCGGAGAGGGAGCGCCCTCGCCAACCGCCCGGCTCTGCAGGAAGCTGATCGCCTTCTCGAGGACGAGATCCTCATCCGGCGGCGTCTCGGGAGGAATGGTGACGGCGACGTCCGGCTGCACGCCGTTCGGCGCGACGGAGTTGTGCTTGGGGGTGAACCAGCGCGAGATCGTGATCCGCACCCCGCCTTGGTTCTCGAGCTTCGACCAGACCTGCACCGTGTTCTTTCCGAAGGTGTGCTCGCCGATGACCGTGGCTCGCCCGTGCTCCTTGAGCGCAGCAGCGACGATCTCCGAGGCCGATGCGCTCCCGGAGTTGACGAGGACGACCACCGAAATCGCTTTGCTGGTGGCGACACCGTCGCCGGTTGCATCCCACGACTTCGTCGTCTCGCCGGTCGATTCCTGCGTGAAGATCACGCCTGAGTCGATGAACTGGCTGGCGATCTGGCGTGCCGACTCGATATATCCACCCGGGTTGTTGCGGAGATCGAAGACGATCTGCTGAGACCCCTTGTCGAGGAGTCCCTTCAACGCGGTCTTGAACTGCGCCGCGGAGGAGTCCGAGAAGCCGTTCAGCTTGATGTAGCCGATCTTGTCACTGAGCGTCCGCGTCTCGACCTCTTGGATCGTGATCTCGGAGCGCGTGATCGCGAGGTCGAGCTGCTTGTCGCCGCGCTTCACGGTCAGCGTCACCTTGGTGCCGGCGGGACCCCGAACCTTGGCGATCTGCTCCTCGATCGTGGAGCCCTTCACCGAGGTGCCGTCCACCGCCAGCACAAGGTCACCCGCCTTGAGCCCCGCCTTCTCGGCCGGGGTGCCGGCGATGGGTGCGACCACGACGAAGACGCAGTTGTCGCTGAGCGCGGTGCAGGCCTCGAGATTGCCCGGATCGGCCAGGTTCTTGACGGCCATCTCGGCGCCGATGCCCGAGAACTTGCCGGAGAGGTCGCCCAGTGCGCGCTGGTAGTCGGCGGGAGGCATGTAGCTGCTGTACGGATCGGCCACCCCGAACTGGAACATGCCCTTGATGGCACCCTCGGACAGCTTCTGGTCGTCGAGCTTGTCGACGTACTGGCCCTTCAGACGGGTATACGCCTCGCAGAACGCGGCGAAGGCGGTCGTGGGTGCGGAGCAGCTTCCACCGCCGGCGCTCGCTCCTCCCGCCGCCAGGTAGCCACCCCCGAACAGGAGCGCACCCAGCACCGCGGCCAGGGCAATCGAGATGAGCCACGCGACCGGCGAGAAGCGGCGCGGCGCGGGCTGTTCGGGCGGCGGTTCAGGCGCCGCGACGGGCGGTGTCGGCACGGATTCAGTCATCGGAGGTCCCGATCCTAGCATCGGGGCCGCGATGCCCCGATTTCGGTGGCATTACGTTTCGGATACGCGTCGGCGCTCAGCGAGCAGCTGAGAGATACGACCGCACGCTGATCCAGGAGCCGAGCGCTCCCACGCCGAAGCCGACCGTCAGGACGAGCAGCGAGACGGTCGTCAGGAACTGTGCGCTGACCGCGGTGGGCATCTGGAAGACGCGGACCATCGCCGGCTGGATCGGATCCCAGACGATGGCCACGAGGATCACGGTGACGATCGCTCCGATCAGGCCGCACAGGATCCCCTCGAGAATGAAGGGCCAGCGGATGAACGAGTCGCTCGCCCCCACCAGCCGCATGATCTCGATCTCGTTGGCCCGCGAATAGACCGCGATCCGGATCGTATTGATGATCATGAAGAGCACCGTCAGGGCCACCAGCGCGACGGCGACCAGGCCGACGGTGCGCACGACCCCGATGACGCCCAGCAGCTTGTCGTACTCGGCCTGCTTGGTGATGATCCGCGCCACCTCGCTGCGCCCACCGAGCGCATCGCCGACGGCGCCCGCCTGGTCCGCGTCGCTCAGGCTGATCTCGAGGCTGGCGAACAGCTTGATCGGCGCACCGCCCAGGTCGAGCCGCTGGCCGCGCTCGAGGTAGGTCTTCTGCAGCCGGATCATCGCGGCCCCCGGCGAGACATACTCCACCGAACGCACACCCGGCATCTTCTCGACGTCGGCGATCAGCGCATTGCGCTGCTCTGGGGTCACCGCATCCGCGAGCTGCGCGGTGACGGCCACCTTGGACTCGATGAACGCCAGTCCCGAGTTCAGGCCGCTGATGACGATGAAGAGGCCGGCCAGCAGGACGAGCATCAAGATCACGGTGGCCGTGGCGGCCAGGCTCATCATTGCGTTGCGCCAGAAGCCCTGCCAGGCCCGGACGACGGCGAAGCCGACGAAGCGGATGAAGCGCATCGGTCAGTACTCCCGCTCGTAGGCCGCGCCAATCTCGTCGCGAACGAGCGTGCCGTGCTCCAGCGCGAGCACGCGGCGACGCATGGCGTTGACGATCTCCTGGTTGTGGGTAGCCATCAGGACCGTCGTGCCGAGCTCGTTGATCTGGATCAGGAGCTGGATGATCTCCCAGCTGGTGACGGGGTCCAGGTTTCCGGTGGGCTCGTCGGCGATCAGGATCGCCGGGTCGTGAACGAGGGCGCGGGCGATGGCGGTGCGCTGCTGCTCCCCGCCGGAGAGCTGCGTCGGTAGGTGCTGGGCATGCTCGTGCAGGCCGACCAGGTTGAGGAGCTGCGGCACCCGACGCTTGATCTCGGCGCGTGACGAGCCGGTCACCTCGAGCGCAAACGCGACGTTCTCGTAGACGCTCTTGTTCGGAAGCAGCCGGAAGTCCTGGAAGACGATCCCGATCCGGCGCCGCAGGCCAGGGATGTGCCGCCTGCGCATGCGCGCAAGGTCACGTCCCGCCACGATCACGGTGCCGCTGGTCGGGACGTGCTCACGGATGAGAAGCCGAATGAACGTGCTTTTCCCCGCGCCCGACGGCCCGACCAGGAACACAAAGTCGCCCGGAGCGATGCTCACGTTCACGTCGGAGAGGGCGACCTTTCCGTTCGGATAGGTCATCCCGAGGTCGGTCATGCTGATGACCGAGGAGGAGACCAGCTCGCGCTCCCGGGCAACGGACCGACGGAGGAAAGTGGCTGTCATTGAATCGAGGGCCATCCTAGCATCGGCCGCCGAGGGAGGGCTCAGCCGTTCGCCGGAGGCGGGGTCGGCAGGGTGCGGTTGTCACCGGTGCAGTGTGGATTGGGTGGGAGGACCGGGGAACTAGCCCATCCGTACCAGGACTACGCCGAGGCGGCCTCGCCGACGCGCGATCGCAGGTAGCCCTCGATGAACGCATCCAGGTCGCCACCCAGCACCGCGATCGGGTTCGAGGTTTCGACGCCGGTGCGCAGGTCCTTGACCATGGTGTACGGCTGCAGGACGTAGCTGCGGATCTGGTTCCCCCAGCCGGCCTCGACGTGCTGGCCGCGGAGGCGCGCCATCTCCGCCTCGCGCTCCTCCATCTGGCGCTCAACCAGCTTGCCGCGCAGCACCGTCATGGCGCGCTCGCGGTTCTGGTGCTGGCTCCTCTCGTTCTGGCACGAGACCACGATCCCGGTGGGCAGGTGGGTGATGCGGACGGCGCTGTCCGTCTTGTTCACGTGCTGCCCGCCCGCTCCGCTCGCCCGATAGGTATCAATCCGCAGGTCCTTGTCGTCGATCTCGACCGCAGCGTCCTCCGCCACCTCGGGCATCACCTCGACCAGCGCAAAGCTGGTGTGGCGCCGCTTCTGCGAGTCGAACGGGCTGATCCGCACCAGCCGATGGACCCCGCGCTCGCTGCGCAGGCGCCCATACGCGAACCGCCCGCTGATGCTGAAGGTGACGCTCTTGAGCCCGGCCTCCTCGCCCTCGGTCTGGTCGAGGATCTCGGTGCGGTACCCGTGATCATCGGCCCAGCGCAGGTACATGCGCTCGAGCATCTCCGCCCAGTCCTGGCTCTCCGTCCCGCCCGCGCCGGCATGGACCGATACGATCGCCGGCCGTTCGTCGTATGGCTCAGACAGGAGCAGCTGACCCTCCATCCGGCTCCAGTCGGCCTGCAGCGCGGCGAGGTCACGCTCCAGGTCAGGCGTGAGGGCTTCGGCGTCGGCGTCGCCGGCCGCCAGCTCGGCCATCTCAGCCAGCGCACGAGCCCGTTTCTCGAGCGCTCCCCAGAGAGCGAGCTCGTCGCGCAGCTCCTCCGCGCGTCGCAGCATTGCCTGGGCGGCGGCAGGGTCGTCCCAGAGGCCAGGATCCCCCGAGCGCTCGGTCAGCTCGCCGAGTTCGGCTTCCTTCGCCCGCAGGTCAAAGACGCACCGCGGTGTCGGCCACGAGCTCTGCCAGGCGCAGGGCCTCGTCCTTAATTGCGTCCAACGCTCGCGACCATCGGGAGCTCGATGTCGGCCAGGCGTGACTTGGTGCGCAGCTTCGCCGGGTTCACGCACGGGCAGTAGGTCTGGCGCGGGCACGACCCGCAGTTGCCGTCGCAGTCGAGCGTCATGGCGTAGCTGCAGCGCATGCAGTCGCGCTCGCACTGGATGAGGTCTTCGTAAGGGAGCTCGGGATCTCGGAAGCGGGTGACCGGTGGAAGATGGGCCGCCGATGAGACGGGGAGGGGGACGGAGACCCTGGGTGCGGTCAACTGCTTCACGAGCACCTCCTCATCCGATTCCGCGCGCGAGCTCATCGTGTCTCGTGCTCCCCGCATGGTAGCGGGTCGGGTCCGAGTCGCCAACCCCCAAAGATCGGGTCAGGCGCCGTGACAGCGCTTGAACTTCTTGCCGGATCCGCAGAAGCAGGGGTCGTTGCGGCCGATCTTCGGACCGCTCGCTGCCTGCCGAGGGGTGGCCCCGTTGCCGTCGTCCGCCATCGGAGCCCCGGGCACCACGTCTGGTCGGCTCTCGATGGTGGGCTGCGGCAGCCCGGTTGGCTCGTGCACCACGGTCACGCGGAAGATGGTGTGGGTCACGTCATGCCGGATGGTCGCCTTGAGCTCGTCGAACATCCGATACGCCTCGATCTTGAACTCGTTCAGCGGGTCGCGCTGGCTGTACGCCCGCAGCCCGATCCCCCGCCGCATGTCGTCGATGGCGGTCAGGTGCTCGACCCACAGGGAGTCGATGACGCGCAGGAGCACCAGCCGCTCGAGGACCCGCATCCCATCCTCGCCCGACTCCTGGCGCTTCGCGGCGTAGTGGGTGTTGGCAAGCTCGACGAGGCTGTCGGCGAGGACCATCGGGTCGTTGGATTCGTCGACCAGCGCGAGGTCCGCCGCCCCCAGGTTGGGGATCATGGTCGTCAGCTGGGCCCTCAAGCCGTCGCGGTTCCAGTCGTCCGGATGGTCGCCGACGGCATGCTCGGCCGTGAGGGCGCGTACCTCGTCCTCGAGCATGGCCTCCATCGTCGAAGAGAGATCCTCACTGCGCAGGATCCGGTCGCGCTCGCGATAGATCGTCTCGCGCTGCCGGTTGATGACGTCGTCGTACTCGACCACGTGCTTGCGCGTGTCGAAGTTGTACCCCTCCACCCGGCTCTGTGCGCTCTCGATCGTCCTGCTCACGGTCTTCGACTCGAGGGCCACCTCGTCGTTGAAGCCCAGCGTGCGCATCAGGCCCTGCATCCGGTCACCGGCGAAGCGACGCATCAGGTCGTCCTCGAGGGAGAGATAGAAGCGGCTGCTGCCGGGGTCGCCCTGCCGCCCGGCACGCCCTCGCAGCTGGTTGTCGATGCGGCGCGCCTCGTGGCGCTCGGTGCCGATGATGTGCAGACCGCTGGCGGCGAGAACGCGATCCTTCTCCTCGGCGCAGACCGCCTCAGCCTCCTTGAGTGCCGCGGCACGCTGGGCGGGCGTCGCGTCGAGGACGTTGGTGCCCTGCTTGTGCAGCAGCTGCTCGGCGAGCATCTCCGGATTGCCGCCGAGCAGGATGTCGGTCCCGCGGCCGGCCATGTTCGTCGCGATGGTCACTGCCCCGGCGCGGCCCGCCTGCGCAACGAACTCAGCCTCGCGCTCGTGGAACTTCGCGTTCAGCACGCTGTGCTTGATCCCCCGCCGCGTCAGCATCTCGCCAAGCATCTCGCTGACTTCCACGCTGATCGTGCCCACGAGCACCGGGCGGCCCTTCTCGTGCTCCTCGACGATCTCCTCGATGACCGCGTTCCACTTGCCCTTCTGGCTGGCAAAGACCAGGTCGGCGTAGTCGCCGCGCACCATCGGCCGATTGGTGGGCACCACCACGACCTCGAGGTCGTAGATCTTCGAGAACTCCTCGGCCTCGGTCTCGGCGGTGCCGGTCATTCCGGACAGCTTGTCGTACATGCGGAAGTAGTTCTGGAAGGTGATCGTTGCGAGCGTGCGCTGCTCGTTCTGGATCTTGACCCCCTCCTTGGCCTCGACCGCCTGGTGCAGGCCCTCGGACCAGCGGCGGCCCGGCATCAGCCGACCGGTGAACTCGTCGACGATGACCACCTCGTCGTCCTTGACGACGTAGTCGCGATCTCGCTGATAGAGGACCTCGGCCTTGAGCGCCTGCTCCAGGTGGCGTGCCATCGAGAAGTCGTCGCCGAAGAGATTCTCGACGCCCAGCCACTTCTCCATCTTGTCGGTCCCAACCTCGGTGATCGCCACCTGGCGGAACTTCTCGTCGAGGACGTAGTCCTCCTCTGCCTTCAGTCTCGGGACCAGGGCGGCGAAGCGGGCGTACTTGTCGGTCGACTCCTCCGCGCTGCCGCTGATGATGAGCGGCGTCCGGGCCTCGTCGATCAGGATGTTGTCGACTTCGTCTACGACCGCGAAGAAGTGGCCGTGCTGCGCTCGGCCCTCGAGATCGACCACCAGGTTGTCGCGCAGGAAGTCGAACCCGAACTCGTTATTGGTGCCGTAGGTGACCTCCGCCTCGTACGCCTCGTGGCGGGCGACGGGGCGCAGGTTGCGGAGCCGCTCATCGGTCGCGGGGTAGTCCGGGTCAAACAGGAAGGCGGCGTCGTGCTGAATGCTGCCGACGCTCATGCCAAGGCGCCAGAACATCTGGCCGATCCACTGCGCGTCGCGCTTGGCCAGGTAGTCGTTTGTGGTGACGACGTGGACGCCTCGCCCGGTCAGGCCATTGAGGTAGGCGGCCAGGGGCGCCACGAACGTCTTCCCCTCGCCGGTCTTCATCTCGGCGATCTGGCCGCGATGGAGGACCATGCCGCCCATCAGCTGGACGTCGTAGTGGCGCTTTCCGAGCGCCCGCCGCATCGCCTCGCGGACCGCGGCGAACGCTTCCGGCAGGATCGCATCTAGTGCCACGTTGATCTCGGCCAGCTCGCGCTTGCGGCGCTCCTTGGCCTCCTCGGAGAGGCGGGCGGGATCGGCTCCGGTGAGGGCGGAATCGACCTCCTCCCCTTCCACCACCGGGCGCTGCTCGAAGGGCAGCAGCAGGTCGCCGAGCTCGTCGCGCAGGCGAGCGCGGAACTCGTCGGTCTTCGCTCGCAGGGCTTCGTCCGAGAGCGCGGTGAACTCCGGCTCGATCTCGTTGACTCGCGCCACGAGCGGCTCGAGACGGCGGATCTCCTTCTCGTTGGAGTCGCCCAGCCGGGAGAGAAACTTCATCATGGGGCTGTCGAGTATACCGATGCGCCAAGCAGGCCGAACGGGAGGCTACGGCTCGACTGGAACGGGCTCCGCCGGGTCGGCGTCGCGCCGCCCCCAGAAGGTCATCTCCTCCACCATCCCGACCTCCGACGAGAAGAGGGCTCCCACGCTCTCGCCGCGATGAATGCGCTTGATCGCCTCGCCGAAGAGGGGTGCGATCGAGAGGACCGTGATCCGGTCCCGATTCGCCTGTGGCGGCAGCGGGATGGTGTCCGTCACGATGACCTGCGCGATCGAGCTCGTCTCGATCCGATCGAGCGCCGCGCCGGAGAAGACACCGTGGGTCGCGCAGGCGTAGATCGATCCCGCGCCCTCGTCCTCGAGCGCCTGGACCGCCTCCATCAGCGAGCCCGCGGTGTCGATCTCGTCATCGATGATCACCGCGGTCTTGCCCGCCACCTCGCCGATGACGTTCATCACCTCGGTCTGGTCCTGGTTGCCGACGACCCGCCGCTTCTCGACGATGGCCAGCGGCGCGCCCAGGATCTCCGCAAAGTTGCGGGCTCGCTTGGCGAAGCCGAGCTCGCTGACGACGACGAGGTCATCGAGCTGCTTGGCCCTGATCTCGGCGCTGATGATGTTGATCGCCGTCAGCTCGTCGACGGGGATCGAGAAGAACCCCTGGATCTGGCCCTGGTGGAGGTCCATGGTCAGGACCCGATCCGCGCCGGCCACGGTGAGCATGTCCGCCACCAGCCGGGCGGTGATCGGCACGCGAGGCTGGTCCTTCTTGTCCGAGCGGCCGTAGCTGTAGTACGGGATGACGGCCGTGATGCGCCCGGCACTCGCGCGTTTGAAGGCGTCGATCATGATCAGCAGCTCCATGATCGACTGGTTGACCGGGCGGCTCGTCGGCTGCACCAGGAAGACGTCCTGCTCTCGGACGTTCTCCAGCACGCGCACAAAGATGTTCTCGTTGGCGAACTGGAAGACCTCGACGTCGCCCATGCGGGTCTCGAGGTACGTGCAGATCTTCTCGGCCAGTGGCCGATTGGCGTTGCCGGCGTAGATGCTGAACTCGTCGGCGTACACGTCGATCTCCGCGGCTGCGCGATCTGGCACGGCCGATTCTAGCCGTTCGTCGCGCTCGGGCATCGGTCTATTCGCCGTCCACCGGCTCCAGCGGGCGATCGTCCACGAACACCGTGATCGATACGACGCGATTCTCCGCGCCCGGCTTCATGACCGTCACGCCGCGTGACGCACGCCGATAGCGGTTCACGCTGCTCACCTCTGTCCGCAGGATCGTGCCGTCCTCGGTGATGAGCATCATCTCCTCGTCCTCGCGTCCCACCAGGCGGATGGCGGCGACATCACCGGTCTCGCGGTTCAGCGAGTTGGCAATCACTCCGCCGGTGGCCCGATGCTTCACGGGGAAGTCGGACACCTCCGTGCGCTTGCCGTAGCCCTGCTCGGTCACGACCAGGAGCTCCTGCGTCGGCAGCTGCGCCACCTCCATGCCGATCACCTCGTCGCCCGGTCGCAGGCGGATTCCTGAGACGCCCATCGTGTCCCGTCCGAGAGGGCGAACCTCCTGCTCGTGGAAGCGCGCCGCCTGCCCCTTGCGGGTTGCGAGGATCACGTCGCTCTGGCCATCCGAGAGGTCGACCCACTGCAGCTCGTCCCCATCCTGCAGGTTGATGGCGATCAAGCCGTTGGCGCGGATCTTGGCGTACTCCGCCAGCGACGTCTTCTTGACCATTCCGCGCCGCGTCGCCATGAACAGATAGTGGTCGGGCTCGAAGCCGGGCAGCGCGATGATGGCGCTGACGTACTCCCGCTGCTCGACCTGGACGCCGGGCAGGTTGATGATCGGAAGTCCCTTCGCCTGGCGGCTCGCCTCCGGCAGGGTGTGCACCTTCGTGATGAAGACGCGGCCGCGGTTCGTGAAGAAGAGGATATTGTCGTGGGTGTTCGCCACGAGCAGGTGACGCACCGCATCCTCCTCGCGGGTGATCATCGCCAGCTTGCCGCGTCCGCCCCGGCGCTGCGACCGGAAGGTGGAGATCGCCTGGCGCTTGATGTAGCCCCGCTGGCTGAGGGTGACGACGACGTCCTCGCTGGCGACCAGGTCCTCCGCGGTCAGCTCACGGTTCACATCGGCCTGGATCCGCGTCTTGCGCTCGTCGCCGTATTTTCGCTGCAGCTCGGTCAGCTCATCCTTGATGGCGACCAGGATCTTGCGGGGATTGGCGAGGAGGTCCTCGAGCTCGGCGATGAGCCTGATCACCGAGAGGTACTCGTCCTCGATCTTCTTTCGCTCGAGCGCCGCGAGCCGTCGCAGCTGCATCTCGAGGATGGCGTTCGCCTGCGGCTCGGAGAGGCCGAACCGCTTCATCAGCTCGGCGCGCGCCGCATCTACGTCCGCCGCCGCGCGGATGGTCTTGATCACCTCATCGAGGTTGTCGAGCGCGACCTTGAGCCCCTCGAGGATGTGGGCACGCTCCTGCGCCCGCGCCAGGTCGAACTCGGTTCGACGCCGCACCACCTCGCGGCGGTAGGTGATGTAGTGCTGCAGGAGAGGCTTCAGGCCGAGGGTCTGCGGCTGCCCGTCGACGAGCGCCAGGATGTTTGCGCTGAAGCTCGTCTGGAGCTGGGTGTGCTTGAAGAGCTGCTGCATGACGGTATGCGGCGAGCCGTCGCGCTTCACCTCGACCACGATCCGCATCCCGTCCCGGTCGCTTTCGTCGCGAATGTCGCTCACGTCGGTGATCCGCTTGGAGGCAACGAGGTCCGCCATCTTCTCGATCAGGCTCGTCTTGTTGACCTGGTACGGGAGCTCGGTGACGACCACGGCCATCTTTCCCGCGCGCACCTCCTCGAAGGCGACCTGCGCCCTGATGATCACCCGTCCGCGGCCGGTCGCGTACATCTGCCGGATGGCGTCGACGCGCTCGCGCTCACCGGTGACGCTGTTGCGCTGATCCTCGAAGCGGAAGATCGTGCCGCCCGTGGGGAAATCCGGTCCCTGGACGTGCTCCGCGAGCTCCGTGCCGGTCATGTCGGGGTTGTCGATCAGCTGCTTAATCGCCTCGCACACCTCGTTCAGGTTGTGCGGCGGGATATTGGTCGCCATCCCGACCGCGATCCCCGAGGAGCCGTTGACGAGGAGGTTCGGAAGCCGGGCCGGCAGCACGGTGGGCTGCCGGAGCCGCCCGTCGTAGTTGTCGACGAAGTCGACGGTCTCCTTCTCTATGTCGACCAACAGCTCGTCGGCAATCGCTGCCAGCCGCGCCTCGGTGTAGCGCGGGGCCGCCGCCGGGTCCCCGTCGACGGACCCGAAGTTGCCCTGGCCGTCCACCAGCGGATATCGGAGGCTGAAGTCCTGGGCCATCCGAACCAGGGTGTCGTAGAGCGCGAGATCGCCGTGGGGATGGTATTTCGCCATCGTCTCGCCCACGATCCCCGCCGACTTCCGGTAGGCGGCGGTCGATCGCAGCCCCATCTCGTGCATCGTGTACAGGATTCGCCGATGCACCGGCTTGAGGCCGTCACGCACGTCGGGGAGGGCGCGGCTGACGATGACGCTCATCGCGTAGTCGATGTACGAGGAGCGCATCTCGTCTTCGAGCGAGACGGGGCGGATCTTGCCGATCCGATCGCTATCCACTGCTTGACCTCTCGGAGTGTCGCGATTGTCGCGGTTGTCGCATACGGCTACTCACCACGGGTGCCTGGGGGCGCGCCGTACTGGTCCTTGAGGGCCGCCTTCTCGGAGGGCGTGGCGCCCAGGTAGGTCCCGCGTCCCTCGGCAATCAGCCGGCCATCGGCGGTGCGAACCTCGCCAATCACCTCGTAGATGCGGCGCCGCCGTCCCGCGACCGTGCCGGTCGCGGTCAGCCGCTCGCCGGGGCTGGCCGGAGCCCGGAAGCGGATGTTCATCTCGGCGGTCACGGCCCACGAGTCGTAGCTGGACGGCGCCCAGGCCATCACCTCGTCCAGGAGGGTAGCGACGATCCCTCCATGCAGCTTGTCGCTCCAGCCGACATAGTCGTCGCCGACCACCCACTCCGTGCGCGCGGCTCCCTCGGCGAGCTCGATATGGAGACGCATCCCGATCGGATTGCTGGCGCCGCATGCGAAGCAGTGATGATCGGCGAACGCATAGCGACGCCCCTCGGCGTCGACGATCGCCTGGCTGTTGCCGATCGATGGCCGAGTCGAGCTCAAACCGGATCGTCTCCCGGCCCGTAGCTGCCGAGGCTCTCCTCGTC
>Ga0307310_10000535_pt1 | contig 12762 bp, 15 predicted proteins | sample ER_DNA_197_FD_194502 | JGI IMG/M metagenome (GOLD analysis project Ga0307310, IMG submission 194502) | Bulk soil microbial communities from the East River watershed near Crested Butte, Colorado, United States - ER_DNA_197 | ecosystem: Environmental > Terrestrial > Soil > Floodplain | place...
CGGTCAGCCACAGGATCAGCAGGATGAGCAGGATCAGCCCGACGATTCCGCCACCGATGTACACGGCGTTCTCCTCTCCTGGTGGACATAGCTGGAACACAGCGCAGATAAGCAATGGCGGTGCCAGTCCGCGCAAGCTCCGACCGGCCGCGCTCGACCAGACAGGTTGGATGTCACCTGGCCGATATTGCATTCGGCGTATGGATGACGATGATGAGCGCCTGAAGGTAGGACAGCCATGAGCGCGCCGGGCGTGCGCTCGGTGGTTCTGCCAGCGGCCGCCCGAGCGACGCCACGCAACCGAAGCCAGGCTCGACCATCTTGACCGGCGGCAGGAATGGTGTGGAGCTGAATACGGAGGAGGCTCATCATGGGGCGGATTCTCGGCGGTTGCCTGGTGCTGGCCGCGATGCTCAGCGCCTGCGGCGGAAGCGGCGGCACGGCCTCCGCGACGGCGGAGCTCCAGAAGCAGGCGGACCTCTACAACATCGACCAGATCGAGGTCACGTTTCACAAGGCGGCGTCGAACCACGATGTCGACCTGATGATGACGCTCTGGGCAGACGACGCGGTGGCCACCATCGGCGGCCAGACCTACTCGGGGAAGGACCAGATCCGAAACCTGTTCGCGGACAAGGCCGCGCCGTTCAGGCCGGAGAATCACTGGCTCTCGGATACTCCGGCCTACAAGCTCAAGTCCACAGTCAGTGGCGATACCGGCACGCTCTACTTCGAGTGCCATTACATCGATGTCGAGAACAAGGTGGTCGTGGTCACGGTGGGCGCCCAGCAGCAGGTCGCCCGCATCGGCGGCAAGTGGCTGATCAAGGAGATGACGTCGACATCACCCACCTTGAGCTCGTGAGGTCGGCCGTCGCGGGCAAGGCCGGCAATCCGGCGGGTCTTTGAGAAGCCTCGGATGCTGAGCCGGGCGACCGATCCGCTGGTACGCGCCGTCGGGCGCCTGCCCGCGACGGTGCACACCAAGCTGCTGGTCGCCTTCGTCGGGACCGTTGTGCTGCTGGTCGTGGTCATGGTCCTCGGCCTGCGCGTCCTGGGCGAGTCGAACGATCGGGTCGACAGGCTCGGCACGCTCCAGCTGCGGACGACCGTATTCCGGGAGCTGCAGACCGATTCGGCGCAGCTTCGCGGCCTCCTCGCCCTGCGCGCAGGCGGTTCCGACCTGAGCGCCTGGTTCTCCGGCCCATCCTCTGCGGCTCCCAAAGAGGTCCTGACCGCCATCGACCAGACGATCGCCACGACCCTTGCTCGAATCGGGCCGGCGACCAACGAGGCGAGCTTCGGCTTTGTCCCTTCCTCCGACGAGAGCACCGCCCTCGAGCAGATCCGGCAGGACTACGCCCAACTCTCCGAGGTGATGGCGAAGATCACGGCGTTCGATCAGGCTGGGACGGCCAGCGAAGGGTTCCGGTTGGCGGGCGATAGCGCGGAGCCCCTGGTCTTCCACCTCGACGGTCTCGCCACCGGGCTGCTCAGCTCCACCCTGGCTCAGACGAATGACCTCATCGCCGAGAACCGGGGCGCGTTCGACGATTCGCAGAGGCTGTTCATCGCCGTTGCCGCCGCGAGCGTCGTCCTGGCATTGCTGCTCGGCTACATCCTCTCCTGGTCGCTCGTCGGACCCATCCGGCGGATGGAGACGCGGCTGGCGGGGATCGCCTCGGGCGACTTCTCCGGGCGCGTCGAGGTCCCCAATCGCGACGAGCTCGGGTCACTCGCTTCGAATATCAACGCCATGAACGACGAGCTTGGACGGCTCTACAAGGAGCTCGAGGCGGCCAGCCGACACAAGTCGGAGTTCCTCGCCAACATGTCGCACGAGCTGCGGACGCCGCTGAACGCGATCATCGGTTTCTCGCAGGTCCTGCGCGAGCAGATGTTCGGCGAGCTGAATGAGAAGCAGGCCGAATACCTCGACGACATCCTGAGCTCTGGTCAGCACCTGCTGAACCTCATCAACGATATCCTCGATCTGTCCAAGGTGGAGGCGGGCCGCATGGAGCTGCAGCCAAGCGTCTTCCCGCTGGCCGATGTGCTGGCGGGCTCCATGGTCATGGTGCGGGAGCGCGCGACGCGCCAGGGAGTCGATCTGATCACCGACATCGACCCGGCGGTCGGGGTCGTGGAGGCCGACGAACGCAAGATCAAGCAGGTGTTGTTCAACCTGCTCTCGAACGCCGTGAAGTTCACGCCGCAGGGAGGGCGGGTCACCCTGGCGGCCCACTGCACCGCCGACTCGGTGGAGATCTCGGTGTCCGACACCGGCATCGGGATCGGCGCCGAAGACCAGGCGCGGATCTTCGATGAGTTCTACCAGGTCGGTCGGGCGAAGACGCAGGAGGGCACCGGTCTCGGCCTCGCGCTGACAAGACGGCTGGTCGAGCTGCATCACGGCGAGCTGCGCGTCGAAAGCGCGCCTGGTGCCGGCAGCACCTTCACGGTGGTTCTCCCGCTCCGCCTGCCGCCACCTCAGTCTGATGTGGCGGCGCGGACGTCCGACGAGCCGGTGCTGTCGTGAGCGACGTGGGCGGCGGCCGGCTCATCCTCATCGTCGAAGACAACGATAAGAACATGAAGCTGACCCGCGATGTCCTGCAGTTTCGCGGGTTCCGGACGGTGGAAGCCACCACCGGCGAGGATGGCGTCACCCTGGCCGGCAGACACCTGCCCGACCTGATCCTGATGGACATCGCGCTGCCGGGGATCGACGGCGTGGAGGCGGCCCAGCGGCTGAAGGCCAAGCCGTCGACCGCGCCCATCCCAATCGTCGCCCTGACCGCCTCGGTGATGGAGGCCGACCGCGCCCGGTTCGGAGAGGCGGGCTTCGCAGGGCTCATCGCCAAGCCGATCGACGTGCTGACCTTCCCGGACCAGGTCCTGGCGTACTGCTCGACGGCGGACGGGGCGTAGGTGACCGCCCCGCCCCGCATCCTGGTCGTCGACGACACTGAGCAGAACCGCAGGCTGATGGACGCGGTCCTGTCACCGCGCGGCTATGCCGTTTCCGGCGCCTCGTCGGGGCGCGAGGCACTGGAGCTCATCGCCGCTGAGCAGCCCGACCTCGTCCTCCTGGATATCGTGATGCCGGAGATGACCGGCTACGACGTCTGCAGGGCGCTGCGCCAGGATCCGGCCACGCAGCTGCTGCCGATCATCATGCTCACCTCGAGTGGCGAGCAGGACAAGGTCAGCGCCATCGAGGCCGGAGCGGACGATTTCATCGCGCGCCCGGTCAACCAGGCGGAGCTCCTGGCGCGTGTCAGATCGCTGCTGCGCATCAAGGAGTATCACGACACCATCCGGGCACAGGCAGCCGAGCTCGCCGAGTGGAATCGGTCGCTGGAGGGGCGCGTCAATGCCCAGGTGGAGGAGCTGGATCGACTGAGCCGGTTGCGCCGCTTCCTCTCACCGCAGCTGGCGGAGATGGTTGTCAACAAGGACGATGAGTCGATGCTGGTCAGCCATCGACGCGAGATCACGGTCGTCTTCTGTGATCTCCGGGGCTTTACGGCGTTCTCCGAAACTGCCGAGCCCGAAGAGGTGATGGCGGTCCTCGGCGAGTTCCATCGCGAGCTCGGCCAGCTGGTGTTCCAGTTCGAAGGAACGCTGGAACGCTTCGCCGGCGATGCGCTGATGATCTTCTTCAACGATCCGTTCCCCTGCCCTGACCCGACGCTCCGGGCAGTGAGAATGGGGCTCGAGATGCAGAAGCGAATCGGGGAGCTCAGCGCCGGCTGGCGGAAACGCGGGCACGATCTGGAGCTGGGCATCGGTATTGCGGTCGGCTACGCAACCCTCGGTCGCATCGGATTCGAGGGACGATTCGACTACGGCGCCGTGGGTAGCGTCGTCAACCTGGCGGCCCGACTGTGTAGTGAGGCATCCGGCGGACAGATCCTGCTGGCCCCCGCGGCCTACGCGGCGGTCGAGGAGCTGGTAGACGCCGAAGCGGTCGGTCCTCTGACCCTGAAGGGATTCAACAGGCCGATCCCCGCGTACTCGGTCTCCGGTCTGCAGAAAGTGGATGCCGATCCCGACCTGGTGGCAAACCGAGGCGGCTGACCAGCTCAGGCAAACAGCCAATGACAGACTCCCACCGCTTCCGAGCAGCGATCCATTACTGGCGACCCGAGCGGCCCGCCGGCTTTGCGGTCATGGACATTCCCGCGGAGATCAATGTCGCCACCTGAGCCGCACTGAGCGGTCTCCTCGGGGAACGTACACTCTCCAACCGCGCGAAGCCCCGCTATCATTCGGGGCCTCGCGCCTGTAGCTCAGTGGATAGAGCGTCGGCCTCCGGAGCCGAAGGTCGCAGGTTCGAATCCTGTCGGGCGCGCCATTTCAGCCTCTTGGGGCAGCGCCAGCGCCAAACCGTGCGCGCAGGCCGCCGCGGTCAGCCGGACACCCACAATCTCGGGGCCCGCACGTGATCCGCTCGTAGATGGCGTGCATTTAGATCTGCCTTCTCCTTCGGAATGTCTGCGGTCTGGAAGGACGCGCCTAGGGCGCGCAGCCACTCGACGGCGCGATGGCCGCGTAGGCCCGGTGCCATTTAGGCTCGTGTCGCCCGCCCGGCGCGCAGGAACATGAGGCTCAGGAGCACCCCCGAGGCCAAGCTCCGCCATGCCCTCCGGCTCTGGCAGGCGAGCGGCGAGGATTCACAGAGCCGCGCCGTGGTCGTCGCCCCCACCCTAGACCGGGCGTTCGCCAGGTGGTGCTTGGCCGTCGAGTGAGACAGGCCGAGGCGGTGGGCGGCCGCCTTCTCCGACCCGGCGACGAGCACGGCGGCGGCGGCGACGACCTCTCGGTCAATCGCGCTTCCGGCCGAGCGGCGCGACTCGACTGGGCCTTACTGGAGGCCGGAAATTGTCCCGAGCGCCGGGTAGGGCGGACCCGCCCGCAAGGCGGCGAGGAGCTCCCAGGCTGCCTGTCTTCGCCTCGGGAACCGGTCTTCAGGATCCGACAGCCAGGCCGCGATCATCGCGAGTACGAGGACGCGGCAGTCGTCGAGCAGCGCGTGATCGATGCTGGAATAGCGCTCGCTGACCTCATTCGGGACATGGGCGAGGTCGAACTCGACGGGACCGCGACAAGCAGTCTCGAGGTCGATGAACAGCGGGCCCTTCGTGGTGTTGAGGACGTTCCCGGGGTGTGGCTCACCGTGGAGCAGCTGCTCGGCGGCACCTCGCCCGGCGATCACGGGCATCACGCGACTGAACGTGTTCAGCAGAAGGTCACGGTCAGCGTCGCTGAGCTCCGGAGTCCGGACGCGGCTCCCAACGAGTAGCTGAGCTTCCCTGACCCGATCCGTGAAATGCGGCGTCGTGACATCGACGTGCTGCATGCCGACGTGAAGCCGTGAGAGCGCGTCCGCGTAATCGGCTGGTGAAAGCTCGCGAGCCGTCCTGGGCTCGTAGTAGGTCCAGAGGGTGATGGTGAAGCCGTCGCGCTTGTAGACGCGCGGCGCCACTCGTGGATCGAGAAGCGCGACGGGACTGTCCGTTGCAGCCAGCCGTGCAGCAAGGCCGACCTCGAACTCTGCGGCCTCGTGCGTTGGGAGGGCCACACGCGCAAGAACGTCAGAGGGCAGCAGGCGCAACGCGAGCCTGTTCGAGACGTGAAGGACGTTCGCCTCGTCAGCCCTCAGACCCAGTGCTGAGGCGGTCGACGTGGCCGCAGCGACCGCGCGCGGCACCTCTGACGCCTCCATTGCCATGGGGATCCCTCGATGCTGCTACCCAATATCACGTGGTCGCACGCAGCTGTTCCTCGAGCGCGAGGTCCGCGTGGAGGTCGTCCATCGAGTCCCCGGTGGGGCTCGATGTCTACCTGGACCGGTAGGGAGTGAAGAGAACGGGCACGTCGCTGCCAGCCAGCTTCGCTCTGAGCTCTGCGCTCGGCTCACCGAGTAGTTCGCCGTGAACCACGGAGACCGTTTCAAGGACTGCTGCGAACAAGTGGCCGAGATTCTCCGCGTGCTCGATCGCCGCCTCGGAGTCCCGGTACCGTTCGATGAACATGCATTCCGACTGATCGCCGTTGAGGTACAGGTCGTATGCCAGCGTGCCGGAGTCCTTCGCCCGCACGATGTCCCTGGCCTGATCGGACAAGCGCAGGTACTCCTCGCGCTTGCCCTCGTGAAACTTGAATCGTGCGATCCCAAGGAGCTCGCTCATGACTCAGTCCTCCAAGACGTTGACGACGAATAATGACCTCGAGCGCGAATAGTTATGGAATCCGCGCGCTTGACTCCTGTTGGGCGCGCCAATGCCCAACTTTTCCAGCGACGCCTTGTTGACCTGGGCGCCTCCTGCAATGATGCAGGCATGCCCGTCCGCACCGTCGTCGAACACGGCCCGAAGGACAAGCGGTCGGTGGCCTTCAGCATCGACTGGCAAGGATGGAGTCGGGGCGCGAAGACCGCCGAGCTCGCCCTCGAGACTCTCGAGTCCTACCGGCAGCGCTACCGGCCGGTCGCAACCCTCGCCGGGATGGCGCGCGAATTCGATGCCGCGGGCGCCCTCGAGATCGTTGAGGACAAGGTCGGCACGGGGTCGACCGACTTCTGGGGCATCTCGTTCTCGCCATCCGCGGCCGAGCAGGGGTCGATGGGCGAGGCGGAACTCGAGCGCGGGATCACACTGTTGCGGGCCTGCTGGGCGTTCTTCGACGACGTCGCGGGGCGGGTCTCGCCCGAGATGCGCAAGGGCCCGCGCGGAGGAGGACGCGACCGTGACCGGATCATCCGTCACACCATTCGCACCGAAAGCGAGGATTTCGCGAAGCAGGTCGGGTTGCGGATACCGGAGGAGGCGGCGCTGACCCCGGATGGACTGCGACAGCATCGGGAGACATACGTTGCCGCGATGAGGGCATACAACGCCGGGGAGGTCCAGCGGCGCATGCGGTCGTGGACGCTGCCGTTCCTGGTCCGACACTCTGCCTTCCACACCCTCGACCATGCGTGGGAGATGGAGGACAAGGACCTTTCCGGCGAGGACGGAGTCTGATCAGTCGCCAGCTGAGCTACTTGCCGTGATGGGCCGTCAGGGCCAGCATCCGATCTCCGATGTCCCGGCTGCCGGTGACCGCGGCGCCCCGGCGCTTTCGGTCGATCACCTGTCGAAGCGATTCGGCGACCGCATGGCATTCGAGGATGTCTCGTTCGAGGTGGGACGCGGTGAAGTGTTCGGGTTCCTCGGACCCAATGGAGCCGGGAAGACGACGATCGTCCGGACACTCGGCACGCTGCTGACTCCGACTCGGGGCACCGCCACGGTCGTTGGAATCCCGCTTACGCCCGAGAACGGCGCAGAGATCCGTCGTCGAATCGCGATCATGCCGGAGTCACCGGGCCTCTACCTCCGCTTGAGCGTGGTGGAGAACCTCGAATGCTTCGCCGATCTCTATGAGGTGTCCGGCTCGAGCGAACGCATTGAGCGCGCCCTCGGCGCCGTCGACCTGCTCGACCGGGCCGACGACGCCTGCGGCAGCCTGTCGAAGGGTCTGCGCCAGCGGGTCGCCCTGGCCCGGGCTCTTCTCAGCGATCCGGAGGTCCTGTTCCTCGACGAGCCGACCGCCGGGCTCGATCCGGTCGCGGCGCGTGACGTCCACGACCTGATCGAGAGCCTGCGCCAGCGTGGCGTCACGATCTTCCTCACCACCCATCGCCTTGAGGAGGCGGAACGCCTCTGCGACCGCGTCGCGATTCTGAACACGACGCTTCGCACCATCGGCCCGCCCGACGAGCTGCGCGGGCGGCTGTTCAGCAGCGCGCTCACGATCAGGACACTCGGTGCGCTCTCGGAGCCCGGCCGCATCTTCGCCGGTCTGGCCGCCGTCACCGGCTGGAGCCAGGATGGCCCGGCCTCTTACGTCATCGCCGTGTCCGACCCCGCCGTCGCCGCACCGGCGCTGACCCGGGCTCTGGTGGCGGCCGGCGCCGACGTGCTCTCGATCGGCGAGGTGCATCACTCGCTCGAGGACGTCTACCTCGAGCTAATCGACGAGCAGGGCGACGGCCGGCCATGAGGCTGAGCACCCGGCGCATCGGCGCAATCTTCCGAAAGGAGCTGCGGGAGTACCGGCGCAACCGTTCCGTCGTCGCAGGGATGGCAATCCTCCCACTGGTCTACATCATCCAACCGCTCGTCGCGGTCTTTGCCCTTGCCTCATCGGCGTCGAGCTCGCTGGCGCACGAGCACGTCCTGCTGTACATGCTGGGCATTCCGGCGCTCGTCCCGGTGTTCGTTGCCGCCTACGCGGTGGTTGGTGAACGCCAGCAAGGCACCCTCGAACCGGCGCTGACCACGCCCATCACTCGCGAGGAGTTCCTGCTGGGCAAGGCGCTGGCGGCCCTGGTCCCGTCGCTCGGGGTCGCGTACGCCGTCTACGCGATCTTTCTGGGTCTCGTCCTGCGCTTCGCACAACCGAGCGTCGCGTCTGCGCTGATCCAGGGTCCTGACCTCATCGCGCAGGTGCTCTTCACGCCGCTCATTGCCACCTGGTCGATCTGGGTCGGCATCGCAATCTCGGCCAGGTCAAGCGATGCCAGGGTCGCACAGCAGCTGGGCGTCCTGGCGAGCGTGCCGCCTGTCTTGGTGACCGTCCTGATCGCGCTCAACGTGATCGAGGCGACGCTCGCGCTGGCGATCGGCCTCGCGGTGGTTCTGCTCGCGCTCGACGGACTCGGCTGGTGGGTCACTTCAGGCATGTTCGACCGCGAGCGGCTCATCACCGGGCACAGGTCGGCGTGACTCCCGTCGCCCTGCGGACGCCACCGACGTGCATCGGTCATCATCGGTCCATGTCGGAGCTCATCAGGCGCGATCGGCTCGCGCGAGAGGCGGCCGAGGAGCTGCTCGCGCCGGTGGCGGCCAGGTCAGCGAGAAGTAGGGGACGTGGCCGGCCAGAGATGCCGGATGCGTTTCGGACCGCATTCGAGCGCGACCGCGATCGGATCATCCACTCGAAGGCGTTTCGGCGGCTCAAGCACAAGACGCAGGTCTTCCTGAACCCGGAGGGCGATCACTTCGTCACGCGGCTGACGCATACCCTGCAGGTGACGCAGATCTCGCGAGCGCTCGCCGCTGCGCTCAGCCTCAACGAGCCGCTGGCAGAGGCGATCGCGCTGGGCCACGATGTCGGTCATTCGCCTTTCGGGCACACCGGCGAGGATGCGCTGTCACCGTACTTTCCGCCTTCCGGCTGGCATCACGCCGCGCAGAGCGTCCGCATCCTGGAGGTGCTCGAGGACCTCAACCTGACCTGGGAGGTGCTCGACGGGATTCGGGCCCACTCGTGGAAGATCACGCCGCCGCCGGCCACCCAGGAAGCGCTCTGTGTGCGCTATGGAGACCGGATCGCCTACCTTTCGCATGACGCCCTCGACGCGCTGCGCGCCGGCGTACTCGAGGCCGATTCCTTCCCGCCCGAAGTGCGCGACCGCTTCGGAGAGCCGGGCCGCGGCTGGATCGGCAAGATGATCGAGGCCGTCATCGAGAACTCGCTGCTGGTGGGCAGCGTGACGATGGACACCTCCACGCTCGCGGTCATGAACCAGCTGCGCGACTTCATGTTCGAGCGGGTCTACGAATCGGCCGATCTGCAGCGCGAGCAGCAGCGGGCGGTGGCCATCATCCGGCGACTTGCCGATCATCATCTCGAGCACCCCGATGAGATCCCCGTGAGCTACCGCGAGGACGATGCCGCCGTAGTAGTCCAGGTCAGCGACTACGTCGCCGGCATGACCGATCGCTTCGCGCTCGCCCTGCACGACCGCCTCTTCCCGGGCGGCGGATAGGATCCGCGAAGGATTCAGCGAAAGAGTCGCAGCACGCCGGGTCGCACTTCGAAGGTGACGGGCGTGACGCCGATCGCCTCGCCGTCCGCATGTGCCGGCAGGGCATGCCGGACCCCGCTGACGGTCACGCGCTTCGCCGTGCGGAGCTCGACGCGCGGCTCGGGCCGCCGCCGATGACGGGCGACCGACAGGAAGTACCGCAGCACCTCTAGCTGGCCCATGCCACTGAAGACCGCGACGTTGAGGATGCCGTCCGTGGGGTCCGATTCGGGAGCGAGGGCAAAGCCCAGTCCGAGGTACGGGCAGTTGCAGATCGTTACTGCGGGCGACCGAGTCCGCCGCATCTCTCCATCGAGGGTCAGCTCGATCGCGGTCCTGCGCCGACGCAGGCCGCGCCAGAGAAGACGGGCCGCCCGCCACCACCCTCTGCGCTCGGCCATCTCGACGGCGATGAACCCGAACGCGTCGAGCCCGACGCCTCCCGCCTCGAAGAAGAGACGTCCCTGGGTCGGATCCTCGCGATAGGCCCAGCCGGCGTCGACGCGGCTCGCTTCTCCACGGGCGATGACCTCCAGTGCGGGGTCGAGCGTGAGCGGGACGCGGTACCCGGTGGCCATGTTGTTGAAGCTGCCGAGCGGAAGGATGCCGAGCGTCGCCTCTCCCTGCACGAGCGCCGCGGCGACCGCGGCGACCGTTCCATCCCCCCCGGCAACGACGACGTCGGACCCCCGCTCGGCAGCGGCGAGCGCCAGGTCGGCGGCATCATCAGTCTCGCGTAGCACATGGAGCTCGACCTGTAGGCCGCGATCGACCAGGGCCCGGGCCAGGGCATCGGGTTCGAGCCGCGCCGGATCCTCCGCGAGCTGTGGGCCTGACCCCGGCTTGCCTCCGGCGACGGGGTTGACGAGCAGCAGGATCGGGCGCCGCGTCACGGGACCTGCCGATAGGTCTGGTAGGTGCCGTCACCGCACTCGAATGCGACCCGCTCCGGCCGCGCGGAGGCAGACGGAATGGCATACACGCGCCGCGTCGTCAGGCCGAAGAAGGTCGAGCCGATCGACTCGGATCCTGCAAACGGAGACGGCGCCGGAGTGCCTTCCGCCTGGTAGCCCTGCGCATCCCATTGCAGGCGCTCGGAGCAGCCCGCGCGCGTGGTGGCCAACGAGAGCCCGAGGAGACCGATGCCAACGAAGAGGACGACACCGAGGGCGGCACAGCCGATCGCGCGCCGATTCACGAACGCATGATCCCGAAGCGCGTGAACTCGCCACTCGCCGGCGAGCGTTGCACCTCGACGGCATCAACATGGGAGCCAGGCGGGCCGTCTCGCAGGCGACGTTCCAGCTCGTCCAGGGCTTCTGTTCTGCCCTCGGCCACGACCTCCACGGTTCGCTCGTCGTGGTCGTTCATCACCCAGCCGGTCAGTCCCAGCTCCCGGGCGTGGTGCAGGGTCCACCAGCGAAAACCAACCCCCTGGACGCGGCCCACCACCCGCGCCGTGAGGCGTTCCTTCGTCGCCGGGCTCACTGCGTGTCGAGCGACGGCCACTCCAGCATGGCGACCTCGATCGCCAGCCGGGGTGCACCGTTCTCTCGCAGGCCCTCGTGGACACGCTCCAGGTGTCGGATGAAGCTGACCCACGAAGCGGGCGCGATCCGGCGAGCCAGCTCGGGGAGCCCCGGAACGAGCTCCGCTGCGGAGGCGAGCTCAGGGCGGCCAAGGGAGACCATCAGCAGGTCACGACTCAGCTCGAGCCAGGCCGCGGTCAGGCGCTGGGCGCCGTGCCGTTGGACGGCCGGGAGCGCCCTGGTCGATTCCGATTCCTCGTCGCCTCCGCCGGTCCCCTCGGGCACCGGCGATCCCTGGCGGCTCGCATCGTCGAGCAGGTCGCGGACCGATCCGAACCGGTCAGCGACCCCTCGCCCCAGCAGCCCCAGCAGCTCAGCCTGTGCGCGGCGGCGCCACGCGATCCGATCCGGCTCCAGCGCGTAGGCGGCGGCGACCCCGCTCAGGCCGCCGGAGAGCCGCGCGAGCGTGTCGGCCTGGTCGGCGGCAACACGGTGGCGGTCCATCAGCCACCCGGCCAGCTCACGGCGCGGCACCGGGCCAATGCGCAACGGCTGGCAGCGAGAGCGAACGGTCGGCAGCAGCCGGCTCGGCTCGTCAGCCAGGAGGATGAACATGTGCCGTGGGCTCGGTTCCTCGAGCGCCTTCAGAAGGGCATTTTGAATCTGCTCGTTCGCGGCATCGGCATGCTCGATCAGGAGGACGCGGCGCTCGGCAATCACCGGCGCCCCTGCGGCCTCCAGCAGCCAGCGACGGGCGACCGACACGATGCTCTCGGCCGAGGAGCGCTCATCGCGCCAGCGCTCCGGTGAGCCAATCACCAGGTCTGGGTGGGCCCGTCCGCGGGCGTCCCGACAGCCTCGGCAGGCGTTGCATGGTCGCCGTTCCGGATCGGGGTCAACGCAGAACAGCAGGGCAAGGAGGTCGTCCACGAAGGCGTCCTTGCCAGAGCCCGCCGGCCCATGGACCAGGAGGCTGCGCTGGAGCCTACCGTCGCGGGCGGCGCGGGTGGCGATGGCGCGCGCTGTCGCCTGGCCCAGGCTCTGAAAGCCCGGTTCGAGATCCGTGGTCATCGCCGGCCGAGTATAGGTCGGTAAGCGGCGGGTAAGCCCTCGATGAGGCCTGGGATCGCATCCTCCAGTTCGCCTCAGCATGCTCCGCCGGGTCGCCCCGGGCACGTCGCGCAGGCGGCCGGCCGGCTACCGGATCCGCTGGATGTGAGGCGGCCCGCGGAGCGCCACGACACACGGGTGGCATACTTCGTGCACCCCACGCAGGGCCGCACGATGAGGAGTAACACGATGGCCAGCGGACCGGCAAAGGTGGCCGAAGAGCTTCCCGACAACATCCGCACGATGATCGACCGAGTGCTC
>Ga0307310_10000537_pt1 | contig 12752 bp, 7 predicted proteins | sample ER_DNA_197_FD_194502 | JGI IMG/M metagenome (GOLD analysis project Ga0307310, IMG submission 194502) | Bulk soil microbial communities from the East River watershed near Crested Butte, Colorado, United States - ER_DNA_197 | ecosystem: Environmental > Terrestrial > Soil > Floodplain | place: USA...
CGATGAGCGCGAGGCCGCTCACAGCCACAGCGGATAATCGGCTTCCGCGACAGGCTACGGGCGACTGGTCACGTGCAGGGACCGCCAAGAGCCGCTGGATCGAACGGTACATTCGAGCGCCTCGAACCCGTACGTCGGGTCAGGCGAGAAGCGTCGATCTGGGTGCGAGGATCACGTGAGACATGAGTGCGCGCCGCCAGAGCCCCAGCTCGATCCGTCATGACGTGTCCGAACGGTCCGGTGCGCCTCTCGCGCCGACCGCGAGGGTGCGCGGCGTCGCGCCGTCCCGATCCCACGGCCAGACCGGTCGGCGGAGGGCCGGCGCCATCCTGGCCGATCGGTTCGCGAGGATCCTCGACATCGCCGAGCGACTCGCCGAGAAGCACGATCGCGAGGAGTTGCTCAAGGCCATCGTGACAGAGGCCGTCGCCGCTCTCGACGCCGACGCGACGGTCCTGCGACTCCTGACCGACGACCGACTCGAGGTCGTTGCCTGGTCCGGCATCGACGATGCGACGGCCGCCGCATTGCCCGTCTTCGGGTCCGACGAGGGCTGGTTCGGCGAGCTCGTCCGGACCGGTCGACCGTGGGTCATCGACGACGTGGCCAGCGCCGACATCGGCACGGCGTACGACCGCTACGAAGGCGTTTACGCGTTCCGCGCGGACATCATCGTTCCTCTCGTTCGGGCTGGGCGAGTGATCGGCTCACTGTCCGCGGTGACGATCGAGCCGCGGCACTGGACGAGCGGTGACGTCGAATTCGTCGCGGCCCTCGCGACCCATGCCGCCATCGCGCTCCAGAACAGTGCCCTCATCGCGAGGACGGAGATGCGGGCGGCCCAGCTCGGGGTCCTCCAGGCCGCATCGGCGAGGCTCAGCCGCGCGGGCGGGGTCGCCGAGATCGGCCGCGCGATCGTCGAGGAGACACGCCACATCATCGACTACCACAACGCCCGGGTCTACCTGCTCGAGGCGGACGGGATCGTCGAGCCGATCGCCTTCGAAGGTGTCGTCGGCGCCTACGAGAAGGTCGACTTCAACCTCCTCCGAACGAAGCTCGGCCAGGGCTTCACGGGCTGGGTCGCGGAGCACGGCGAGCCGCTCCTCGTCGACGACGCCAACGACGATCCCCGGGGCGCATCGATCCCGGGGACCGACGACGTGGACGAATCCATGCTCGTCGTACCGATGAGCTACGACGGCGCGGTCGTCGGTGTCATCACCCTGTCGAAGCTCGGCCTGCGTCAGTTCGACGACGACGACCTGCGGCTCCTGCTGATCCTCGCGGACCAGGCTGCGACTGCGCTGGAGTCTGCCCGGCTCCTCGCCCGCAGCCACGCCCTCGCCGGCGAGCTCCGGCGCCTCCTCGACATGAGCAGCGAGCTGTCCGGGAGTCTCGATTCGCGGCAGGTCGCCAACCTGATCGCCCGCCACCTCGCTTCGGTCATGGGCGTCGACGAATGCGCGATCTCGTACTGGGATCGACCCGGCCGCCGCACCGTAACGCTCGGCTACTGGCCGGAGCTGCCAATCGAGGAGCTCCAGCCGTTCTTCGATATCGCCGGATTTCCCGACACGACGCGGGTCCTCGAGGAGCAGGCAACCATCCTGATCGACACCGAGGACCCGCTCGCCGACCCGGCCGAGGTCGCGCTGCTCCGGCCCGAGGGCAATCGGGCGCTCGCGATGCTGCCGCTCGTCGTCAAGGGCCAGTCCATCGGCCTCGTCGAGCTCATCTCGAAGTCGCCGCTGCAGCTCGATCCGGAGCGCTTCGAATTGGCGCGAACGATGGCCAACGAGGCGGCGATGGCGCTCGAGAACGCTCGCCTCTACGAGGAGGCACGAGCGCTTGCGGATCGCGATCCCCTGACCGGCTTTTATAACCACCGCTACCTCCACCAGCGGTTCGCCGAGGAGGTCGGGCGCACGAGGCGCGCTCGCCAGCCGCTGAGCGTCCTCATGCTCGACCTCGACGACTTCAAGCTCGTCAACGACTCGTTCGGCCACCTGTACGGCGACCGCGTGCTGGCGTGGACGGCCGAGGTCATTCGCTCGACGCTGCGGGTCAGCGACGTCGCCGCTCGGTACGGCGGCGACGAGTTCGCGATCCTCCTCCCGGACACATCGGCCGAGGCGGCCGCAAGCGCCGCAACCCGCATCCGCGAGGCATTCATGACGAGCGCCCATATCGGCCAGGCGGGCGAGCAGATCGACGTCTCGCCGTCGATCGGGGTTGCGACGTACCCGGCTGACGGCCGGACGGCCACGGACCTGATTGCCTCCGCCGACGCCGCGCTGTACCGCGACAAGCGCGGCGAGACGGGCGGCTCGCAGGCGCGAGGGAGAAGCGGCCGGCCCAATGTCCCGAAGGCCCTGACCGCCTGATCGGCCCGCTCCACCTGGTCCGGGATGGACCGTCCGTGGCCACGCGAAGACTGACCCGGACGAAAGTACCAGCCGTCGCCACCGGAGGTACCACGCTCGCCGCTGGACGCGAAGCACCGCAGACCGTCATGCTGGACCCCGAACGTGACTCAACCGACCGTGCGCAATCGAATTGGGAACGCGGAGGATCGCGGGATCCGCCGGTCCTGGATCGTCTTCGCCGGCTCGTTCGTCCTACTCGGAGTCATCGCCGCGCTGCGGATCTGGGCGGGTGGCGCGCGTCCGCTCGACTGGGCGATCGCAACCCTCATCGTCGTCGTTGGGTTCGCGGCGTTCCGTCATCGCCAGGCCGTCGAGGTGCTCGAGGTCGGCCGGCGGGCCGAGGCCGAGAGCTTCGCCCGGATCCTCCAGGGCCTCTCCCGTTCCGTGTCGGCCGATGCGATCGTCGAGGCGATCGTCGAGGAGATCGGGATCGGAACCGGCGCCGACCACATCGTGATCGTCCGCCGGCGACCGGACGCACGCGTCCTCGAGGCGACGCTCGTCAACAGTCGCACCGGCGGCCCGAGCTCCACGACGCTCTTCCCGATCTCCGACCTGGAGGATCCGCCGGGCCTCGGCGAGCGCCATCGCCGCGAACCGATCGCCATCCACATCGGGGCGTTGGCGCCGACCGTCCGGTCCGTCTACGCGACCGACTCCGGCACACAAGGCATGGCGCACGAACGCCTCAGCCCGTCGCATGGATGGCTCGGTGAGAACGATCCCGCCGTCCTTGTCGCCGAGCGGATCGCGGCCCGTGCCCGGAGTGTCTACGGCCTGAAGCACACGATCAGCGCGCCACTCACGACCGACGAGGGCCCGATCGGGGCGATCGTCGCATCCCGCCGGACCGGCGATGGCTGGCCGGCGGCGGCCGAGCGCATCCTCGCCGGCTCCGCGGTCGAGGCTTCTGCCGCGCTTGCCCGGGCCTACTCGCATCGGCGCGCCGAGGAGCGCGCCTCGACCGACGCCCTGACCGGCCTGCCGAACCGCCGCTACTTCGACGAGTTCTGCGCGCTGCTTGCCCATCGCCGGCGGGCCGAGGACGCGGTCGGCATCCTCATGGTCGATATCGATCGCTTCAAGCTCCTCAACGACCGCTTCGGGCACGCGGTCGGCGACGAGGTTCTTCGCGCCGTCGCCGGAGCGCTTGCCGCCGCCGTTCGCGAGGAGGACGTCCCGGCGCGCTATGGCGGCGAGGAGTTCGCCGTCCTCCTCCGAAATCCGAGCCTCGAGGTCGCGATGGAAGTCGGCGAGCGCGTTCGCGAGGCCGTGGCGGCGCTCGACCTGTCGGAGCACGGCGTACCCGGAGCGAGCGTGTCGGTCGGCGTGGCCGTGGCGGAGCTGCCGGACCAGCCGATCAGCGACATCATCGAGACGGCCGACCGAGCCCTCTACGAGGCGAAGCGACGGGGCCGCGACCGAGTCGTCGCCGCCTGAGTCGGGTCGCGCCGCACCCTCACCGGCCGTGTGCCCGACGAGACCGGCAGGCCCGCTACCATCGGGGCGATGGACGACGAGACGGCCCAGGCCGACCCCGAGCTCGATCACGGCGAGCCTGACGACGAGCGCCCCGCCGACGACCTGACGAACGGCGACCTGGCCCGGATCTTCCACGAGATCGGCGACATGCTCGAGGTCAAGGGCGAGCTCGTCTTCAAGACCGTTGCCTACCACCGGGCCGCCGACACGATCGGGCGCAGCCCGGTCGATCTCGTGGCCGCGTACCGCTCGGGCGGTCGACCGAAGGTGCCGGGCGTCGGCCAGGCGATCAGCGACATGATCGCCGAGCTCGTCACGACGGGGTCGATGCGCTTCTACGACAAGCTGCGCGCCGAGGTCCCGCCGACCCTCGTGGAGTTCCTCCAGATTCCCGGGCTCGGGCCGAAGACCGTGCGGCTCATCTACGAGGAGCTGGGGATCGAGACGCTGGAGGACCTCCGCCAGGCGGCCGAGGCAGGCACGCTCAGTGGCCTCAAGGGCCTTTCCGCCAAGACGGAGAAGCTCATCATCGACGGCATCGCGGCGCTGGAGAGCCGGCCGCGACGCCTCCTCATCAACCGCGCGGCCGAGCTGATCGAGGGCCTCATCGCGGCGTTCGAGAGCACCCCGGGCGTGCGGCGGATCGTGCCCGCGGGTTCCTTCCGGCGCCGCCGCGAGACGATCGGCGACCTGGACCTCCTGGCCGAGACGGACCAGCCGGGGATCCTGCTGGATCGTTTCGTCGGCCTCGGTGCCGTCGACGACGTCGTCAACCGGGGTGGCTACAAGGCGGCTGTCCGGCTGCTGCGCGGGCCGCAGGTCGACCTGATGACGATGCCGCCGGGTGAGGCCGGGACGTACCTGGTCCACTTCACCGGGTCGAAGGAACACAACGTCCGTCTTCGGGCAATCGCGCGCGACCGTGGCTGGAGCCTGTCGGAGAAGGGCTTCCTGCGGATCGGGGAGGACGGGGAGCCGCTGACCGGATCCGCGGCGGAGCTTCGAACCTTCGCGACCGAGGAGGAGGCCTACGGCTTCCTCGACCTGCCGTTCATCGAGCCGGAGCTGCGTGAGGACCACGGCGAGATCGAGGCCGCCCGCGCTGGCCGCTTGCCGCGGCTCGTGACCGACGCCGACCTGCGGGGCGACCTCCACAGCCACTCCGACTGGAGCGACGGGGTCCGCCCGATCGAGGAGATGGCGCAGGCCGCACGCCGCCGCGGCTATGCGTACCAGGTCCTGACGGACCACTCGGTGTCGCTGACGATCGCCCACGGGCTGGACCGCACCCGCGTCGAGCAGCAGCGCTCGATCATCGCCGCCCTGAACGCGCGCTTCGCCCTCGAGGAGGCGGAGGGCAGCGCTCCTTCCGAGACGCCGGAGGAGGGCTTTCGCCTGCTCCACGGCTGCGAGCTGGAGGTCCGGCCGGACGGGACCCTCGACTACGACGACGACCTGCTGGCGAGGTTCGACCTCGTCGTGGCGTCGGTCCACGTCTCGCGTCGCCAGCCGAAGGCAGAGCTGACGCGCCGGACTCTCAACGCGATCCGCAACCCGAACGTCGACGTCATCGCGCATCCCGCCGGCCGGATGATCCAGACGCGGGACGACCTCGACCTCGACTGGGACGCGGTCTATGAGGCGGCCGCTGCCACGGGGACGGCCCTCGAGATGAACGGATCGCCACACCGGCTCGACCTGTCCGTCGAGCGCGCGCGTCGAGCGGTGGAAGCGGGCTGCGTCCTGTCGATCGATTCCGACGCCCACAGCATCGGTGAGCTCGACTACACCCGCTGGGGCGTCATGCAGGCCAGGCGGGCATGGGTCGAGCCGGGCAACGTCCTGAACACGAGATCGCGGGCGGAGCTGCTCGCGTGGGTCGGCGCCAAGCCCGCCCGGCTCAAAGGCTGACCGACTACCATCGCCGCCGTGCAGCGATCCCCGGCCCTGACTCGTCGCGGCGGCTCGACGGCGATCTTCGACGCCCGTCGGCGCGACCTCGTCCTCGTTGCGGTCGTCATCGTCGGGCTCTCGCGCCTGCTCGATGGGCCGCTTGCCTGGGCCGTCGCCGCGCTCCTGCTCGGAGCGATGGTCCTCGGCAGCCTCGAGATCCTCGACGGCCTCGAGGCGCCCGATGCCGAGCGCGGCGTTCCCATCGAGTCGCTCATGCTGCCGGCGATTGCCGCGACAGGCTGCCTCGGCGCGATCCAGCTCGTGCCACTCGGGGTGTGGCTCCTGCCGGCGCTCGGCGCGACCGGGCTCTTCGTCGACCGGGCGATCGTCCTCGAGGCGCGGCTCCTCGCAAGCGATCGCGGCCTCAGCGACGAGGAGCGATCGTCGGTTCGGATCGCGATCCTCATCGCCGGCTTCGTCGCCTTCACCGGGGCGGCCGCGCTCGTGCCGGGAGGATTGGCGAGCGCGATCGCGTCAGGCAGCGGAGCCGGCGGGGTGCTGCCGCCGCTGACGGCCGGCGACCTGCTCGTCCTGGCCACGGCCGATGCCCTCATCGCAGGTCTCCTCGGCTATCGCGCGGCGGCGCTCCGGATCATCAACCTCCGCGAGGCGCTCTGGTCGGCGGCCACATACGCGGTCGCGATCGCCGTCACCGCCGCCGCGCTCCGGGCGATGGCCATTCCGCGACTCGTCGGCCCGGCGTTGTTGGCGCTCGCGCTCTATCTCTGGGACGCGATCCATGGTGCCTCGCCGACCGTGCGCCGCGACCCGCGCTGGATCTGGGAGACCGCGCTGCTGGCCGTCCTCGGGGTCCTGGTCATCGGCTGGAATCTGCTCATCCGCGGTTAGAGCCGGGCGGCTCGAATGGCCGCGTTCGTTTGACGCAACGGCCCTTCGGTGCTAGAAAGCGTTGCCCCTGCGGGACCGCGTACCGGCGCCGGAACACCCGTCGGGCATGTTCGATCACCTCGAAAGGACGACCTCCTCGTGACCTTCCCCGAAGTCGATTCCCAGCCGGCGAGCGCCGTCAACCAGACCCGCCTCAAGCGCCAGCTCGCCGACCAGGCGATCGCCCAGGCGACCGCTGCCCAGTGGTCCGAGGCGGCCGATACGAACCGCCGCCTGCTCGAGCTCGGGCCGGACGCCGAGGCCGAGAACCGGCTCGCGAAGTCGCTGTGGGAGCTCGGCGAGCTCGGGAATGCCCGTGAGCACTACCAGACCGCGCTCGCGCTCGACCCGACGAATCGCATCGCCGAGCGCAATATCGACCGCCTGCGGGTCCTCCTCGTCGAGGCCGGCGACAAGACCGTCCCGGCCCAGGAGGGCAGCAAGGCGCCCGTTTCGATCTTCGTCGAGGAGACCGGCAAGACCGGCTTCGCCTTCCTGACGGACCTGCCGAACCCGCGCAAGCTCGCCCAGGTCAACCCCGGCGACGCGGTCGAGCTCAATCCTGAGGGCAACCGCCTCATCGCGACGAGCAACGGGATGCGGATCGGGATCGTCGAGCCGCGTGTCGCGGCCCGCCTCCTCAAGCTCCTCGCCGAGGGCAACAAATATGCCGCCGGCGTGACGTCGCTCGGCGACAAGGACGTCCGGATCATCATCCGCGAGATCTACCAGGACCCACGCAACTACGGCAAGGTCTCGTTCCCGACCGCCGCCAAGTCGACCGACCTCCGGCCGTACACGAAGGGCACCCTCGTCCGCGAGGAGATGGATCTCGAGGAGGATCTCGAGGACGACGAGGAGGACGACGAGATCGAGGACCTCGATCGCGTCCTGCCGCCTGAGTCGACGACCGACGAGGCCTTCGAGGAAGAGGCCGACGAGCTCTGAGGCCCGCCGACCGCTCCCAGCGGGGGACCGGTCGCTCTCCCGCGGGGTTAGGCTTTCCGATATGACGGGTCGCGCGTCCCTCGTCAGAGCAGAGCCCGGATTCTCGCTGCCGTTCTTCGATCGGCTGGCGCCGCCGCCGCCGCCCGGCCTCGTCGCGCAGCGAATCGAGGCGCATTCCGGACCGGGCGACATCGTCCTCGACCTGAACGGTCGCGGCGGCTGGATCGCCCATGCCGCCCTCGACCGCCAGCGCCGGGCCGTTAGCCTCGAGTCGGGACCGCTCACGAGGCTGCTCGCGGAGCTGGTCCTGCGACCACCTGACCTGCGCCATCTCGACGCCGCGTTCCAGGCGATGGGCGCGTCCCCACACGGTCAGACGAGCCTGCGCATGGCGGTTGGCGAGCCGTTTGCGACGCGTTGTCCGAGCTGCGAGCGGATGGTCGTCGCGGACGAGTTCATCTGGTCGTCCACGAGCGCGTCGACCACGGCAACGTCGCCGTCCCCGCGAGAGGAAGCAACACCCGACGCGGTCCCGATCCGCAAGCAGTATCGCTGCCACGTCTGCCGCGGCCAGCGCGGCAGCGGCGACCAGCGAACCGCGAACGTCGACGACGACGATCTCGAGCGGGCGCGCACCGCTCCGGACCGCGCCGCCGTCATCCGCGACCGCCTTCGCGACCGGTTCCCGGTCCTCGACGGCGGCGACGCGCTCATCGAGGGGCTCCTCGATCTTCACACGCCGCGCCAGCTCATGGGCCTCGAGGCGATCCTCGAGCGGGTCGAAGGCGACCTCCGGGCAGCCCCCGTCGAGGCGGCGCTTCGACTGGGCTTCCTCCATGCGCTGCTCCCGGCGAGTCGCCTCAACGGCTTCCCGGGCCGCGTCGGCAGCCTGCGGATCCAGGGCGGCCGCGTCCGCGCCCCGGGCTCGGCCCAGTGGCGGGAGCGAAACCCGTGGCTTGCGTTCGAGGATGGAATCAGGCTCGTGCGCGGTTTCATCCAGCGGCTCGAGGGTGGCTCGTACGGCTCGGTCCAGGCGCGGATCGGCGCGGACCTGCGGAGCCTCGTCGACGGGACCGCAACGGCCGTCGTTCGGGTCGCCGGACCGTCGACGGGCCGGGCGATCGGTGCCGAGGCGGCCGAGCACGACGTCGCCGGCAGCGGCCGGATCGGCGCGACGGTTCCCGCCGGTCGCCGGCGGGTTCGCCTCGTCCTCGGCCAGCCACCCGTCCGCCCGAGCCAGGAGCGGCTGTCACTCGCCTACTGGGCGACGGCCTGGGTCATCGGCCGTGAAGCCGCGGCCACGCTGCCAATCGAGGCCTTGTCGTCGGCCGCCGTCCGCGCTCCTTGGGGCTGGCAGGCGGCGGCCCTCGGTCGGGCGCTCGCCGACGTTGAGCCGTCGATCGCCCGCGACGGGCGGGTCGTCTTCCTCGTCGATGGTGGTGGCCCAGAGGCGCTCGTTGCCGCCGCCCTCGGCGGGGTCGAGGCAGGTTTCCGTCTCGTCGGTGCCCGGCTCGAGGATGGCGACGACGACATCGCCGGCGTCATCGACCTCGTGCCGCCTGGGTCCCGGCGCCAGCCCGGCCCCAGGACGCGGGCCAACATCGGCCTCGATCCGATCGACGGCCAGGCGGGCGACGCCGATCTTGTCCCCGGTCCTGGACTCCTGTCGCCGCCGGAACGATTCGATCGCCGGCCGTTCTCTTCAGCGGATGTCGCGCGAACCGTGACGGAAGTCGCGGTCGAGACGATCAAGGCCCGTGGCGAGCCGGCGCGACACGAGCGGCTCCTGGGCGAGATCCTCGTCGGGCTCGACCGGGCAGGCCAGTTGCGGCGCCTCGTGGCGACCGAGGCCGACCAGGACGCCGGGCTTGACGGCGAGGACGCCACCGACCAGGAAGACTCGCCGCAGGACGATCGACGGCCGGACCGGCCCGGGCAGGGCCATCCGCCACTCGACGACGAGCCGGGCGGGAGCGGGCCGGGAGCGATCCGACCCGGTCGGCTGGATGCAACCAGCCACTCGCTCCGGACGCGCCGCTCGATCCGACCGGTCGATACGTCGCCGGACCAGGTCGAGCGACTCCTGGCGCTGATCGGCGACGAGCTGACCAGGCCGACGCAGCGGCGCCTGACGGAGATCGAGCCTGGCCGCTGGTGGCTGGCCGATCGGGCGGATCGCGAGGCCGCCGCGGCACCGCTCGCGGACCGCGTCGAGTGGGCCGTGTACAGCCTGTTGTCGACGGCGGGGCCATTGTCGGAGAGCGCGTTCTTCGAGCGGATGGCGACCCTCTTCGCCGGACACGACCTGCCCGACGAGGCCCTCGTCCGGGCCTGCCTTCGGAGCTACCGGAGCCTCGCCAGCACGGGCGATCGCCTCGTCACGGGCGACGACCTGCTCCGCCGGGCGCAGCAGCACGCCGAGTTGATCGCCGCACTCGCCGACGGCGGCCATCGGCTCGGGCTGAGCGTCTGGATCGGCCGGCGCGAGCAGCAGCGGCGGATCGGTTCGCGTCGGCTCGAGGAGTGGCTCGACGACCGCGAGGCGCGAGCACCGTTGAGCATGATCAGCCGAGCCGTCGAGGATGTCGCCGACGTCGACTGCATCTGGTATGCCCGCGGCAAGATGGCGTTCCTGTTCGAAGTCGAGTGGACCGCGATGCTCGGTGAGCCGTTGCTCCGGCGCGGCTCCCGGATCCCGCCCGACGAATCGCTCGTGCGGTTCCTCGTCGTCGCCCCCGAACGTACGGAGCTCGTCCGCCACAAGCTGGAGCGATCGCCGCTCCTCCGCGAGGCGGTCGCCCGTGACAACTGGCACATCATCAAGTGGAACCACATCGGGGCGTTCCTGGCCCGCGATCCACTCGACCTGGCCGACCTCGAGCCATTCATCGGCATCGATCCGCGGGTGGAGCGCTCCGGCGAGCAAATTTCGTTGTTCGACAGCTAGGTCACCCCAGAAACGTCGAGGCGTTCGTTGCCGGGCTCTGGCGGCGACCTCGGCGGTGGGAAGGTAACCTGTCCGCAACTTTCCGCCCTCGACCCTTCCGGAGGCCTTCCGTGACCCTGTCCGACCATCCCATCTCGCCCGTCAGCGAGCTGTCCGATCGCTTCTGGGAGGGCATCCTCGAGCTCAATCCAACGACCGCGACGGTCTATGGCGACGAGCGCTACAACGATCGCCTCGAGGACCCGAGCCCGGCCGGTCGGGCACGCGCTCGCCGGCTGATGGAGTCGACGAAGGCCGAGGCGGAGGCGATCCCCGCGGACGGCCTTTCGATCGAGGACCGGATTACCCGCGACATGCTCATCGTCATCGCCGACCTGAGCATCGAGGAGGACGACCAGGGCACGCATCGCCTCCGGGTCGTCGACCAGATCGGCGGGCCGCAGACGCTGCTGCCGCAGATCTGCCAGTTCCAGGCGGCCGATACACCGGAGCGCCTCGAACAATTCCTCGCCCGTCTCCGCGCCTATCCGGCCTACATGGCCGCCAACACGGACATCCTGCGCGAGAGTCTCGCAACGGGCCTGGCCGCTCCAAGGATCGTCGCCGAGCGCACGGTCCAGCAGCTCGAGCGTCTGCTGGCGATCCCGATCGAGGAGGCGATCGTTCCGTCCCTTGCTCAAGTCGCCTCGGAGGCCGATCGCGAGCGAGTCCGCGACGTCGTGCGCGACGCGGTCTATCCGGCGGACGCTGCGTTCCTCGAGGTGCTTCGCGGCGACTACCTCGCCGCGACCCGCGAAGAGCCGGGGCTCTGGTCGGCGACCGATGGTGATTCCCTCTATCGGACGCAGATCCGGGCCTGGACGACGATCGACCTGGAGCCCGAGGACGTCCATCGGATCGGGCTCGAGGAGCTCGAGATCATCGAGGCCGGCCGCCGCGAGATCGCCGAGGCCGCCGGATTCGGGTCGGATACCAAGGCGTACCGCGCGTCACTGGCCGCCGACCCTGCCAACGTGCCGAACTCGAAGGACGAGCTCCTTGCCCGGGCCCGTGAGGACATCGATCGGGCGATGGCGATCGCGCCGCGCTATTTCGGGACCCTGCCGAAAGCCGGCATCGAGGTCCGCGCGGTGGAGGAGTTCAAGGAGAAGGACGCACCGTTCGCCTACTACTTCCCGCCGTCCACCGACGGCAGCCGACCCGGTATCTACTACGCCAACGGCTACGACCTGCCGAGCAGGAAATTCAGCAAGCTCGCCTCGACGACCTACCACGAGGCCGTTCCGGGTCATCACTTCCAGATCGCCCTCGAGATGGAGAACCCCCGGCTGAACACGTTCCGGCGCCTCGGCGCGCGGATCGTCGGCGGCGCCTATGTCGAGGGCTGGGGCCTCTACAGCGAGAAGCTTGCCGACGAGATGGGCCTCTTCCGGAACGAGGGCGAGCGATTCGGGATGCTCGACGCGGTCGCCTGGCGGGCGGCGAGGCTCGTCGTCGATACCGGCCTCCACGCGCTCCGCTGGAATCGCCAGCAGTCGGTCGACTTCCTGCTCGAGACCGGCCTCTCGGAGACCGATGCAGTCATCGAGACCGATCGCTACATCGCCTGGCCCGGGCAGGCACTGACTTACATGATCGGCTGCCGCGAGATCGAGAAGCTCCGCCGAGAGCTCACGTTGCGGGATGGCTCGGGGTTCGACCTGAGCGCCTTCCACGACGCGCTTCTCGGTCACGGCTCGTTGCCGCTCGCGACGCTCCGGCGCGAGCTGCCGACCTGGCTCGCGACGCCGGTCTGACCCCGGCCAATACTCGAACGGTGGTGCGGCCTGGCACCGGTTCGCTTGTCTTGGCCGTGCTGCCGGGGCACGATAGGGAACCCCACCGAACCGGACCAGTGCGTACCGGACCACACGACCGAGGAGGAGACATGCCCGACTCCACCCGCGCCCGCCTGACCCGACGCCTCGCAAGCTTCACGATCGCAGCCGTCCTCGGGACGGGCCTGCTGGCGCCCGCCCTCGTCACGGCGGCGAGCCCGAATGCGGGCTTCATCACGAAAGGCGCAGCTCAGCTCAGCCCGCTCGTCGCGGGCGTCGACATCAAGC
>Ga0307310_10000538_pt1 | contig 12750 bp, 10 predicted proteins | sample ER_DNA_197_FD_194502 | JGI IMG/M metagenome (GOLD analysis project Ga0307310, IMG submission 194502) | Bulk soil microbial communities from the East River watershed near Crested Butte, Colorado, United States - ER_DNA_197 | ecosystem: Environmental > Terrestrial > Soil > Floodplain | place...
TGACGGTTCCTCCAGGCTTCCTCGCCGACTTGAAGAGCGGGTTGCACGCGCCGAGCCTTGTCTACCAGGTCACGCGCGGCGGAATCTCCTCTCGCGTGACGCAGCAGGTGCAGGCGCTCGTCTACGGGCTCAACCGGCAGTTGCAGGCCGCGTACGTGCAAACCGACTTGCACTACGTGCAGTTGATCGTCAACGGTGGCAGTGCGGTATTCGCCGGCAAGAGGTACGACGTGCTCGGTCTCGCGCGGATGCAAGGTCTGCTGAAGGAGCTGCCCCCGGGCCCGCAGCGCGACCGCATCGCGGAGTTCGCGCGGATCGCAAGCATCGCGCTTGCCCAGACCGGCAACCTCCTCGGAGCAACGGCCAATCCGATCGGGCTCGAGCGGGCGCACGAAGATTCCCGCAGCTCGTTGCTCTCCGCGCAGGTGCAGTCCTACGCGCTGGCGCTGACCATCACCTTCCTAGCGCTGCTGCTCGCGGCGGGCGCGATCGCGAGCGAACGCGACGAGAACGCGATCGGGCGGCTGAGACGAGGGTTGATCTCCATGGGCGAGCTGGTCTCCGCGAAGGTCGCGCTCGCAGCCGTCGTGGCGCTCGCCCTCGGGCTGGCGATCGCCGTCGTCTTCGGCGTGATCGTCGAGGCGGGCGGCGTCGCGGGCGGCGAGCCGTGGCAGCGCCTGCCGCTCCTTGCGGCCGGCCTACTGGTTGCCGGAGCTGCCCTTGGGGCCCTCGGCACGCTGCTCGGGGCGCTCGCGCGCGAGACTCGCACCGCGTCGCTCGTCGCCGTGCTGGTGGTGATGCCGGTGGTGTTCCTCGGCCTCGTTCCGCGAGAGGTCGTCCCGGTCGCGGGCTGGCTCAGCGATGGGCTGCCGTTTGCCCATGCGGTGCGCTACTTCTCGGCTTCCCTCTACGACGCAAGCCCTTGGAAGACAGTCGCCCGGGAGCTGGTCTGGCTGGCAGGGCTCGGTCTCGTGTTCGGGGGACTCGCCCGGCTCGCGACGCGCCGGCTCCTGGCCTGATGTTCAGGTCTAGGGTGTAGGAGTGAGCACTTTTCCAGTCACCCGCCTGCGCCGGCTGCGGCGAACCAGTGGGCTGCGCGGCCTCGTGCGCGAGACGCGCCTGGATCTCGACGACTTCGTGATGCCGCTCTTCGTCGGACCGGTGCCGCTCGCGAATTCGGACCTGCCCGGCATGGCCCGCCACTCGGTCGAGTCGCTCGACGCCGAAGCCGACGAGCTCGTCCGGCTCGGCGTCAAGGCAGTGATCCTGTTCGGGATCCCCGACGAGAAGGACGAAGAAGGTTCGGGCGCCTGGGACGACGACGGCATTGTCCAGCGCGCGCTGCGCGCGCTGCAGGGACGCGATCTCGTTTTGATCACTGACGTGTGCCTTTGCGAGTACACCTCCCACGGCCACTGCGGAATCATCGGTGACGGCGACGAGATCGACAACGACGCGACGCTCGAGTTGCTTGCGCGTACTGCGCGAAGTCACGTGGAAGCAGGAGCAGATGTCGTTGCGCCGAGCGACATGATGGACGGCCGCGTTGGCGCAATCCGCGAGGAGCTACCGGACACACCGATCATCGCGTACTCGGCGAAGTACGCCTCTGCCTTCTACGGCCCGTTCCGCGAGGCCGCCGAGTCGGCGCCTGCGTTCGGAGACAGGCGTGGCTACCAGATGGATCCCGCGAACGTGCGCGAAGCGCTGCGGGAGTGCGAGCAGGACGTGGCCGAGGGCGCAGACGTCCTGATGATCAAGCCCGCGCTTCCGTACCTCGACGTGATTCGCGCCGCTCGAGAGCGCTTCGACCTTCCTCTGTCGGCGTACAACGTCTCCGGCGAGTACGCGATGGTGAAGGCTGCGGCGGCGAAAGGGTTTCTCGACGAACGGCAGGCCGCGCTCGAGTCGCTCACCGCGATCAAGCGCGCCGGCGCGGACTTCGTCATCTCCTATTGGACAAAGGAGCTGGCGAGCTGGCTCTGAGAACGCGCAGCGAGCTGTATCGCCGCGCGCTCGACCTCATTCCCGGCGGTGTGAACTCTCCCGTGCGCGCGATGCGCGCTGTCGGGCTCGACGAGCCGCTGTTCGTTGGCCGCGGCGAGGGGGCGTATCTCGAGGACGTCGACGGCAATCGCTACGTCGACTGGGTCATGTCGTGGGGGCCCTTGCTCTTCGGTCATGCCGATCCGGACACGGTGACGGCGGTGCGCGATGCGGCCGAGCGTGGCACGAGCTTCGGCGCCCCGACGGAGGCAGAGGTCGAGCTTGCAGCGGAGATCGTCGAGGCGGTGCCTTCGGTCGAGAAGGTCCGTCTCGTCTCGTCCGGCACTGAGGCGGCCATGAGCACAGCGCGCCTTGCCCGTGCATTCACTGCTCGCGACCGCATCCTCAAGTTCGCAGGCTGCTATCACGGTCACGTCGACGCGCTGCTCGCGAGTGCCGGCTCGGGTGTGGCCACGCTCGGCCTGCCGTCGAGCCCCGGCGTCCCCCTGGCGACCACCAAGGACACGATCGTCTGCAAGTACAACGACGTCGACGCAGTTGCATCCACCGTCGCCGAGTACGGCGAGGGCCTCGCCGCGATCATCGTCGAGCCTGTCGCCGGAAACATGGGCGTCGTTCCGCCCGAGCCTGGCTTCCTCGAGGCGCTTCGCCTCCTCGCCGATGCTTCGGGAGCGCTGCTCGTCTTCGACGAGGTCATCACCGGCTTCCGCGTTGCCCGCGGCGGCGCGCAGGAACTGTTCGGGGTCACGCCGGACCTGACCATCCTTGGGAAGATCGTCGGCGGGGGTCTCCCGCTGGCGGCGTTCGGCGGCCGCGCCGAGATCATGGATCGCCTCGCGCCAGGCGGTGACGTCTACCAGGCCGGGACCTTGTCGGGCAATCCGCTTGCCACGGCAGCAGGGCTTGCGATGCTCCGGCGCCTCGGCGATCCGGCCGTGTACGAAGAGCTCGAGCGGCGCGGTGCCCGGCTCGAGCGCGGGCTTGCGCCGCACGGACGCGTCCAGCGCGTCGGCGCGATGGCGACGCTGTTCATGAGCAACGAGCCCGTGCGCAACTTCGACGACGCGCAGCGTGCCGACACCGATCGCTACGGGGCACTCTTCCGACACCTGCTCGAACGCGGCATCTACGTCGCGCCGAGTCAGTTCGAGGCCATGTTCGTCTCGCTCGCCCACGGCGACGAGGAGATCGACCGAACCATTCAGGCCGTTGCCGACTTCGACGGCTGATCTCTGGGACACGATCGCCGCTGACGCGGGGCAGGAGAGCGCCCTGTGGAACGCGGCCTTGCGCCCGCGCGAGGAGCAGGAACGAGAGCCGGCGTTCTCCCCGCTCGGCGAGCCGAGGTATGCGCTCGGGATCGAGACGATCTATGAGGGCTACCTCCTGCACTACGGGCGGCCGAGATTGTTCTCACCCGAGGACCAGGACGCTGCCTTGCTCCTCGGGGATTACCTCTACGCTCACGGGCTCGTGCGCATCGAGGAGGTAGGCACGGTCGACGCGGTCAGCGACCTCGCGGAACTGATCGCGCTGTGCGCATACCTCCGCGCGGAGGACATCGCCGGGGACGGGCCCGTGTGGGCGGCGACTGCCGCGACCCTTGGTCGGGGCGAGCTGGATGACGGCCGGTCTTCCCTTCGGCTGGACAACGATCCGAGCCCGCTCGAGCGGCTCGCCCGGGCTCGAGCCGGTGACGCGGCTGTCGACAACTCCCTGGCGACCCATCGCGGACGCCTGCGTTAGAGTCACGCCGATGCTTGCGCTGCTCCAGTTGCTTGCTGTCGAGGACGCCGCGACCGAGGGTAAGAAGGTCATCACCGGCATGCTCATCGTCGGCCTGATCTTCCTCGGCGTGATCGTGCTGGGCGAGACCACGCACTGGCTGCGCCACCGGCGCCGCTAGACCTTCGGCTCGAGTCGGCGCATCATCTCGGTGTGGCCGAGCTGCCCACCGGCACTGTCACCTTTCTCTTCACTGACGTCGAAGGGTCGACAAAGCTTCTGCTGGAGCTAGGCGACCGTTACCCGGACGTACTCGCCGAGCACCGCCGCGTGTTGCGCGACGCGTTTGCGGGCCACGGCGGAGTGGAGGTCGATACCCAGGGCGACGCCTTCTTCGTTGCGTTCGCGAAGGCCTCGGACGCCCTGGCGGCGGCTGAGGAGGGAACGCTGAGGCTCTCGGAGAGTCTGCTGAAAGTGCGCATGGGTCTCCACACCGGTGAGCCAATCGTCACCGACGAGGGCTACGTCGGAATCGATGTCCACCGGGCGGCTCGAATCGCCGCAGCTGGTCACGGCGGTCAGATCCTTCTCTCGCAGTCGACATTTGAGCTCACGCGGTTGGACCGCGTTCGCGATCTCGGTGAGCATCGCCTGAAAGATCTCATCCGCACGGAGCGGATCTATCAACTCGGTGACAAGGACTTCCCGCCGCTGAAGAGCATCAACGCGACCAACCTTCCTTTGCCCGCCGATCCGCTCGTCGGTCGCAAGAAGGAGCTCGCTGACGTTCTCACGCTTTTTCGGCGTGAATCTGTACGTCTCGTCTCGCTCACCGGGCCCGGAGGGATCGGCAAGACGCGCTTCGCCATTGCGGTCGCCGAGGAGCTGGTCGAAGACTTTGCTCAGGGCTTGTGGTTCGTGGATCTGTCCTCGGTCGGCAGCGCCGAACTCGTGGTCCCGACGATCGGCGCGACACTGGGCGTCAACGACGACCTTGTCACGCACATCGCCGACCGCGAGCTCCTTCTCGTGCTTGACAACTTCGAACACGTGGCAGCCGCGGCAGGCGACGTCGCGGCACTGCTCTCGTCATGCCCGGCACTGACCGTGCTCGTGACGACCCGCGAGCGGCTGCAGGTCGGAGGCGAGCGGGAGTACATCCTGCGACCGCTTCCCGAGGCGCCGGCGATCGAACTCTTTCGTCAGCGCGCCTCGGCGACGGTCCCAGAATTCGAGGGGGCGTACGATGAGATCGCGGAGATCTGTCGCCGACTCGATGGGCTTCCCCTCGCGATCGAGTTGGCCGCGGCGCGAGTCAAAGTACTGCCGCCGTCAGAGCTCCTGGCCCAACTCGACCGCCGGCTGCCGACGCTAACCGGCGGCAGGCGCGACGTGCCCGAGCGTCAGCGGACACTCCGAGCGACGATCGCCTGGAGCTACGAACTTCTTGACGCAGACGAGCGAATGGAGTTCAGCCGTGTCGCGGTCTTCGCGGGATTCACCTTCGACGCCGCGCGGCGGGTCTGCGGTTCCGATCTGGAGACGATCGCATCGCTCGTCGAGAAGAGTCTCGTCAGGCGAGGTGAAGGCGGACGATTCCTGATGCTGGACACGATCCGTGAATACGGGTTCGAGCAGCTCGAGTCACGGCCGGATGCTCTGGAAATCCGGCGAAATCACGCGCGGTACTTCACCGAGCTCGCGGAGAGGTTGGAGGACGACTCGGGTGCAGCGCGTGAGGCAGAACGGCTTGGGGAGCTCGCGCGCGAGTACGACAACATCCGAGCAGCGCTCAGCTGGTCATTCGCCGGCGACGCTTCGGACACACTCCTCGGTGTCCGTCTGGCGAGCAGCCTCTCACGGTTCTGGTGGGGCGGAGTACATCTCTCGGAAGGGCGTCGATGGTTGGAGCAAGCTCTTGACGAGCAGCCCCCACCCGAGCTTCGCGTGAGAGTGATCGCAGGACTCTCCGGGCTTGCGGCCAGGCAGGGCGATACAGAGGCGGCGGAGCGCTTCGCCGAGGAGCGACTTCGCCTCAGCCGCGAGCTCGGAGATCAACAAGACGTGGCGCGTGCACTCAGCAGTCTCGCAGTCAATGTCATGGAACGGTCGGCATTCGTCGAGGCGGAGGGTCTTGCGCACGAGGCACTGGAGGTCGCACGTCGGCTTGGTGACGAGGACACGATCGCCGTGGCACTTCTCAACCTCGGGTACGTCGTTCGTTCGAGCGGCGATCTTGAGCGGGCCGAGGCGATCTTTGCCGACGCCATACTCCGGTCGCGGGCGACGGGGGACACAGTCACCACCGCGTTGATACTCGAGAACATCGGAACGACGGCCCTTGCCCGAGGCGAGTATGCCGATGCCGTGGCTGTCTTCAGAGAAAGCCTTGCGCTCTTTCTCGAGTTAGGGCTCCTCAGTGAGGTTCCCTACTGTCTCGAGGGTTTGGCCCAAGCGGACGCGGCCCTAGGGAACGGGAAGCGCGCGGCCACGCTGCTTGCCGGCGCCGAGTGGCTACGCGTTGAGCATGGCCTCGGACTCGACTTTGCCGACCGTGCAGCGCACGAACGTTCCCTTGCCGCCGTCACCGCCGCGGTGGGGGCTGTCGAGATGCAAGGAGCGATGGCGCGTGGACGTTCGCTTTCGTTCGATGACCTCCTCGACCTGGCGCTAGCCTGAAAGACTCGAGGACGTGGCGCCCTTGATCCGCGACCCTAGACTGAACTGAAATGGCCCCGCCCTCGGATCTACGCGCCTGGATCGCGCTCCTCGAGCGCGAAGGTGAGCTCGTTCGCATCGATACCCAAGTCGATCCAGACCTCGAGATCACGGAGATCACCGACCGCACGGTGAAGGCGGGCGGGCCAGCGCTGCTGTTCGAGAACGTCAAGGGCTCCGAGCATTCGCTGCTGATCAATCAGTTCGGCACCGAGCGCCGGATGTGCATGGCCTTCGACGCGCCTTCGCTGGACGATGTGGCCTCCAAGCTCAGCGACGTGCTGGAGATGCAGCCGCCGGCCGGCCTCGTCGACAAGGTGCGCGGCCTGCAGAAGCTGAAGTCGATCGCCGACTCGCGTCCCAAAACAGTCCGGCGCGCGCCGAGCCAGCAGATCGTCCTCGAGGGCGATGACGCGTCACTCGACCTGCTTCCGATCCAAAAATGCTGGCCCGACGATGCGGCGCCGTTCATCACGCTCCCGGCTGTCATTACCAAAGACCCACGCACCGGGACGCGCAACGTGGGGATGTATCGGATGCAGAAGCTCGGCCCGCGCGCGACGGCGATGCACTGGCAGATCCACAAGGACGGCCGTGCCGACTATCTCGCCACCGACGGGAAGATCGAGGTCGCAGTCGCGCTCGGGCTCGACCCGGTCACCGCCTACTCCGCAAGCGCGCCGCTGCCGAAGCACATCGACGAGTTCATGCTCGCCGGGTTCCTGCGCGGCGAAGCGGTCGAGCTGGTGCAGGCGAAAACGGTGGACCTAGAAGTGCCGGCGAACGCCGAGATCGTCCTCGAGGGTTACATCGACAAGGACGAGCTCACCGAGGAAGGGCCGTTCGGAGACCACACCGGCTACTACACGCCACCGGAGCCGTTCCCCGTTTTCAGACTGACCGCGATCACGATGCGACGTGACGCGATCTATCCGTCGATCGTCGTCGGCAAGCCGCCGCAGGAGGACGCGTGGCTCGGCAAGGCGACGGAGCGGATCTTCCTGCCTGCGATCAGGATGACGGTTCCGGAGATCGTCGACTACGACCTCCCGGTTGCGGGCGCCTTCCACAACTGCTGCATCGTCTCGATCCGCAAGGCCTTCCCGGGCCACGCCCAGAAGGTCATGCACGCCATCTGGGGCCTCGGGATGCTGAGCCTGACCAAGGCGGTGGTGGTCGTCGACGAATGGGTCGACGTTCACGACTACGAGGAGGTCATGTTCCGCGTCGGTGCGAACGTCGATCCGGCCCGGGACGTGCTGCTCACAGAAGGGCCTCTCGACCATCTCGACCACGCTCCGACCCGGCAGTTCTACGGCGGCAAGATCGGGATCGACGCGACTCACAAGGGCCCCGCGGAGGGCACCCGGGAGTGGCCGCCCGAGATCCAGATGACGCCGGAAGTCCAGGCCCTCGTCGACCGCCGCTGGGAGGAGTACGGGATTTCGCTCGACACCGCTGCAGGGAACGGGAGAATCCGTCAGAGTTCCGGCCCGTTGCGCCGATTGATACGTCGTTGACACGCGGAACAGGGCGGGGATTGAATCCACTAGTGGTGACCCAAGAAGGGGAGGCTCGGTGACGGAACCCCAGCACGGGGACCGGCCGCATTCCCCGGGCCCCTCGCTCCTTCCGATCGGATTTGCAGCGGGCATCGCGTGCATCCTCGTCGGGCTGATCATCAACCCGAAGGTGATCGTGCCCATCGGCGCCGTGATCGCGATCGTGTGCGGCTTCCTCTGGGCTCGCGATGCGACGAAGGAGTTTCGGGGTGAGCCGGTCGCGCCGATCGAGCCTGAGCGCGGTGAGGCGAGGGAGTCGACCGATGCTCCCGCAATCCCTGCCGATCAGGGCGAAGCGGCCATGCCCCAGCCGGAGACGGGCGAACGTTTCCCGCGCAGCCGTTTCCTCGAGGGTGCGACGCTCGGGCTGGGCGGTGTGATCGGCGGTCTCGTGACCGTTCCGGCGGTCGGCTTCATGATCGTTCCCGCGTTCCGTGGCCAGGGCTATCCCAAGGTCGACCTGGGCCCGCTGGAGAACTTCACGGAGGGCAAGTGGTTCGTGACGAAGTTCTTCATGAACCCGGAGTCAGGCGAGGTGTCGCACCGCACGGCGTACATCCGCAACAACGGCCTGCTGAACGGCAAGCCCAGCTTCACGATCATCTCGAACCGTTGCGCGCACCTCGGCTGCCCGGCGCAGCCGAACGGCCCCGTTCAGGACAACCAGACGAAAGAGGTCGACGGCAAGAAGGGCCAGCACATCACGATGATCCCGATGATTCCCGCCGGCGGTTACGGCTGCCCGTGCCACGGCGGCCAGTACGACACCGAGGGCAATCGGGTCTCCGGCCCGCCGGTTCGCGCGCTCGACCGCTACGAGTTCGAGGTCGTCGACGGCCACCTCATCCTCGGCGAGCCGTACAGCGTGTCGCACGTGAAGGGCGAGGGAAAGAACGCCCTGATCCACAAGTACAAGCTCGCCGGGCCCGGCCAGCACGTCCACGGCGTGGAGCAGCTCCTCTACCCGTTGCAGCCACCCCACTGATGGCCACCGCCGCGCGCAACAAGAAGTCCGCCCGGCGCCGGCAGCTCGAAGCCGCGATCAACTACCCGATCGACTGGCTCGAAGAGCGCTCGGGCCTGGTCGGCGCGCTCAAGTACTTCCTCTTCCGGAAAGTTCCGGGCGACGCGGGCTGGTGGCACACACTCGGCTCGGCGACGTTGACGGCCTTCCTCGTGCAGGCGCTCACGGGCGTGATCCTGGCGATGTACTACAAGCCCGATCCGCAGAGCGCCTACCAGTCGATCCAGCACATCACGAACGATCTGACACTCGGCTGGCTGGTGCGCGGCATGCACAAGTGGGGCGCGAGCGTCTTCATCATCCTGATGTTCTTCCACATGGCCCGTGTTTTCCTGTTCGGCGCGTACAAGTACCCGCGCGAACTGAACTGGATCATCGGCGTGACGCTTCTTGCTGTCGGGATGCTCGAGGGCTTCACCGGCTACCTGCTCCCGTGGGACCAGACCGCGTACTGGGCGACCGTCGTGGGCATCAACCTGAACGGAACGGCGCCGTTCCTCGGACCGTTTCTCGCGGACTTCTTACGCGGCGGTTCCGAGATCGGTGGCGACACGCTCGCCCGCTTCTACTCCATGCACATGCTCCTGATCCCCGGTCTGATCTTTGCGCTGATCGGGCTGCATCTCTATCTCGTCATCCGGCTGGGTGTGAGCTCGCCTCCCTGGTCGGACGAAGCCGCCGGCTCGGACTACGACGATGAGCCTGCGGCCAACGGACGGAGTGGGCTGACGCAGCCGGCCGCGCGCAGCGGCTTCCGGCGCAATGGAGGTGACGAGGTCTAGTGGCCAGCACCGCCCAGTGGCGCAAGCAGTTCACGAAGTACAAGGCGGACGTCAAGAAGCGCGGGAAGCCCTTCTACCCGTACGCGATGTTCCATGACACGGTCATGAGCCTCGTCGTGGTCTCGGTCATCATCGGGCTCGCGGCCGTCTGGTATTTCACGTCTGGCCCGGACCCCAACACGTGCGGGAGCGGCGACTCTTGCCTGCTCGGGCCGCGTTACTCCGAGCCCGCGGATCCGGCGACGACGAACTTCGTCCCGCGGCCGGACTGGTACTTCTATTTCCTCTTCTATCTCCTTCGCATCTTCAAGTGGCCCAACTCGGTCATCCTCGGCACGGTCGGGATCCCGACGGTCATGTTGATCATCGCTTTCCTGCTCCCGTTCATCGACCGGCGGATGGAGCGGCGGCTCACTCGTCGGCCGGTCGCCGTGATCGGAGCGATCCTGGTCATCCTCTCGATGGGCGTCCTGACGTACAAGGGCGCCACGGCGAAGGAGGCGCTCGCGAGCGAGGTCGTGCAGGCGGTGCCGACCTGGGCGCAGCGGCAGGGGTTCACAGCGAACGCGGATGCGGTCGCGGGCGCGAAGATCTTTGCCAGCTCGGGCTGCACGGCCTGTCACACGTACCTCGGCACCGGCAGCTCGAACCAGGGCGCGCCCGACCTCAGTGCCGAAGGGACGAAGGGCCGGACGAAAGACTTCTTCATGAACTACATCAAGGACCCGTCGAAGTTCGGCAACAACGTGATGCCGAAGTTCGCCTTCGACGACCAGCAGCTCTCGCAACTGGCGGCGTTTCTCCTCGCCTCCAAGGGCCCGAAATAGGCCCGCAGTGCGAGTTTTCCTCGGCATAACGGGCGCCTCCGGCGCTCCCTATGCGGCTCGCCTCGTCGAGGCGCTCGCCGGGGCCGACGTGGAGCTCGGCATCTGCGCATCGAGCGCCGGCATCGAGGTGCTCGCCACCGAGCTCTACGGCAACCCGCGGTTGTCCCGTGACGAGACGCTCACGCGGCTACTCGAGCATGCGCATGGCGGGAACGTGACCGTGTACGAGCCGAACGACTGGAAGGCGCCGTATGCCAGCGGCTCGGCGAAGGTCGACGCGTACGTCATCTGTCCCTGCTCGATGGGCACGCTTGGCACCATCGCCTCCGGCGCGATGTCGAACCTCATCCACCGGGCTGCGTCGGTTGCGCTGAAGGAGGAGCGCAAGCTCGTCGTGATGCCGCGGGAGACGCCGCTGTCCCTCATCCACCTGCGCAACATGCTCGCGGTCAAGGAAGCCGGCGCGACCGTGTTGTTCCTCGCACCCGGCTTCTACCACGGAGCGGAAACAGTCGACGACCTCGTGAACTTCATCGTCAGCCGCGCGCTCGATCAGCTCGGGTTGGACAGCGAGCGCGTGAAGCGGTGGGGAGAGTGAGCGTCAACTACGAGTCAGGCCGGTTGGCGCCGGACGCAGTCCGGCGCATGTTCGACCGCATCGCGCCGTTCTACGACGCGATGAACCACACGATGACGGCGGGGCTCGATCGGCGTTGGCGCCGGTTGACGGCCGAGGCGGTCGTCCGACCCGGCGATGTCGTGCTCGATGCCTGTTGCGGCACCGGTGACCTCGCGGTCGCCGCTGCGCGCGCCGGCGGACGTGTGAAGGGTCTCGACTTCTCCGAGCCGATGCTCGAGCGCGCGCGGCGCAAGGCGCCCGACCTCGAGTGGGTCCGCGGAGATCTGCTCGAGCTGCCGTTCGGCGACGCAAGCTTCGACGCGGCGACGGTCGGTTTCGGCGTTCGGAACGTCGACGATCTGCAGGGTGCGCTGTCCGAGCTCCGGCGCGTCCTCGGACCCGACGGCCGGCTCGGGATCCTCGAGATCACCCGTCCCCGCGGGCCGCTCGCGCCTTTCTACCGACTGTGGTTCGACGGAGTTGTGCCGCTGCTAGGCAAGCTGCTTCCAGGTGGTTCTGCGTACACGTACCTGCCGGCGAGCGTCCGCCGTTTTCCCGGTCCCGCTGAGCTCGCGGAGATGATCGAGGCGGCGGGGTTCCGGGACGTGCGCGTGCGGCTCTTCGCAGGCGGAATCGTCGCGTTGCACATCGCGGACGCGAAATGAGCGCCCTCGCGGAGATTCGCGAAGCGCCGGGCCTCGACGACTACCTCGCCGATCTGGAGGAACGGCTCGGCCAGGCGGTCGGCGCGTATCGAGGCGTCGTCGCCGAGGTGGGCGCTGAAGCGCTCGCGGCCGGCGGCAAGCGGCTGCGGCCCCTGCTCGTGTATCTGTCCGCGCCGCCCGGCTCCGAGCCGCCTGTGGCCGCCGGAGTCGCCGTCGAGCTCGTGCACCTGGCCACCTTGATGCACGACGATCTCATCGACGGCGCCCGCCTACGCCGTGGGCATGCATCGGCCTGGTCGGCGCACGGCCCGGAAGCTGCACGGGCCGCGGGCGACTATCTCTTTGCGCGCGCTTTCGCCGAGATCGCTGCGACCGGGGATGCGCGGGCGGTGGCGGTGCTCGCCAACGCGACGCTCTGCCTGGCGCGGGGCGAAGCACTGCAGCGCTCGCAGCGCTTCGATCCGGACACGAGCATCGCGGCGTACCTCGAACGATGCACGTTGAAGACGGGAAAGCTGTTCGAGGCGGCGTGCCGGCTGGCCGGCGGCTCGGGCGCTTTCGGTCTCGCGCTCGGCGTCGCATTCCAGATCAGCGACGACATCCTCGACTGCTCGGGCGTCACGATCGAGACCGGAAAGATCGCCGGAACCGATCTGCGCGAGGGAACACCGACACTGCCGTTGCTGCTCGCCGCCCAGCGGGATGAGGGAGTGCGCGCGGCGCTTGCAGGTGAAGCTCAGCTCGAGGGTGCGCTGCTGCGGGTCGCTTCGACGGGCGCGATCGAGGAGAGCCGCGAGGTCGCGCTTGCGTACGCACGCAAC
>Ga0307310_10000539_pt1 | contig 12743 bp, 12 predicted proteins | sample ER_DNA_197_FD_194502 | JGI IMG/M metagenome (GOLD analysis project Ga0307310, IMG submission 194502) | Bulk soil microbial communities from the East River watershed near Crested Butte, Colorado, United States - ER_DNA_197 | ecosystem: Environmental > Terrestrial > Soil > Floodplain | place...
GGAGGGTCGACTCCACGGCCTCCGGGCCCTGCCCCAGCTCGCGAGCCATCTCATCTGGCGCGGCGTCGGGGATCATCCTTTGACGCCCCCAGAGGCGAGCCCGGCAACGATGTAGCGCTGGAAGACAAAGGCGATGATGACCGGCGGCAGCGCGGCGATGACGCCCCCGCTGGCGAGCAGGCCGAAGTCGAGGCCGAAGCGGCCGATGAAGTCATTCAGGGCAACCGGCAGAGTCTTCGAGGCGTTCGTCTGGGTCATGATCAACGCGTAGAGGAACTCATCCCAGGCCATCAGGAAGGCGAGCAGGCCGGTCGAGACGAGGCCGGGCAGGGCCACCGGAACGATCACCCGCCAGAGGACGGCGAGGCGGGAGCAGCCGTCGATCCGAGCGGCGTCGTCGAGCTCCGACGAGATCGAGGCAATGTAGCCACGCATGATCCAGATCACGAAGGGCGTCACGAACGACGCGTAGATGATGATCAGGGCGAGCGGCGTGTCGCGCAGGTGCAGCGCGCTCATGATCTGGTAGAGCGGCAGGATCAGCGCAATCGGCGGCAGCATGTAGGTCGCCATGAAGGCGAGGATCAGCCAGCTGCGTCCCGGGAAGCGCAGCCGGGCGAAGGCGTACGCCGCCAGCGTGCCCACCACCAGCGATACCACCGTCACGGTTGTCGCGATGATCGTGCTGTTCAGCAGCGCTGCTCGGAAGCCGAGCGCAGTCGAGTCGGCCGAGCTTCCGAACGTGAGCGCGGCGAATCGGTCGAACGCGATGTGCTCGGGAATCCAGCGCAGCGGACGGCGGAGCAGGTCGACCGGCTCCGCCACGCTCGAGATGAGGAGCCAGGCAAACGGCGCCAGGACCACCAGCAGGGCGAGCCCCATGCCGAGATACAGGAACGCCCTTCGAAGAAGCCGCCGCGCGGTCGGACGACCTCGTGGTTGCGCATTGATCCGCTGTGAAGCGCTCATCGGTCAGGTCCGACCGGTCCGGCCCAGGAGTCGCAGGTAGACGGCCGCCAGGACCATGATGACCAGCGCGATCAGGTAGCCGAGCGCTGCGCCCCGACCGAAATCGAAGCCCTGGTATGCGGTCTGGTACGCATAGATCGCGATCGTCTGCGTCGAGTTGGCCGGGCCGCCGTGGGTCATGATCCAGATGATGTCGAAGACCTTGAAGGCCTCCATCGTGCGCAGCACCAGCACGATCAGGATCACCGGCGTCAGGAGCGGCAGGATGATGTGGCGGAAGAGCGCCAGCGGGCCGGCCCCATCCACGCGCGCAACCTCGACCACCTCCCGATCGATGGTCTGCAGCCCGGCCAGCAGGAGAATCGCGACCAGGGGCGTGATCTTCCAGACATCGGCCCCGATCACCATCCACATCGCGAGGTCGCTGTCGGAGAGCCACGGCTGGTAGCGGTGCAGGACCCCGGTCTGGGTCAACACGGCGTTGAGCGCGCCGTATTCGGCGTTGTCGATCCAGCGCCACATCAACGCATTGACGATGGTCGGCAGGGCCCAGGGCAGGATGACGATCGAGCGCAGCAGCCAGCGCATGCGCAGCGGCTGGTCCATGAGGAGCGCCAGGCCCAGGCCGAGCGCAAGCTCGAGCGCGGTCGAGACGCCCGTGAACCAGAGCGCCCGGCCGGTCGATCCCCAGAACTCGCCACTGGTCAGCTGGTCGATGTAGTTTCCAAGCCCCACGAAGGGCTCCACGCCGGGGCGCGTAAGCTGGATGTCGAAGAGGCTCATCCAGAGGGCGCGCCCCAGTGGCACGACCACGATCAGCAGGATGACGAGGGCGGCGGGGGCCACGAAGGCCGCCGCCACCCATGTCTCGGGCCATGGCCGTTGCGAGCGCGCGCTACGCGCGCGGGCGAGAACGGCCATCGCTCACGGTCAGAACGGCATCCGCTCGGCCGTTACTTCTGCAGGTCGGGCAGCTTGGCTGCCACTTCATCGAGCGCCTCCTTCGGCGTCTTGGTCCCCTTCAGGGCCTCCTGGATGGCGACCTGCAGCGCGCTCGACAGCTTGGTGTAGTACGGGACCACCGGCCGCGTGACCAGGGCCGCGAACTGCTCCTTTGCCGCCGCGAAGAGCTCCGGCGCGGCCTTCGTCACCGCGGGATCTTCGAAGGAGGCCTTCCACTCCGGAAGGGTATTGGCGTCGTACTTCTCCTGCATCTTCTGGCTCGCCATCCAGAGGGCGAACTTCAGGGCCTCGTCGGGGTGCTTCGTGCTGGTGGTCAGCGCGATGCTCATGCCGCCGTTGACACCCGCGGTCGCCGTGTCGGCCGTGCCCGGAGCAGCAGCGACCGCGATCTGGCCGGCTACCGTCGACTTGGCGGGATCGTTCAGGACCGAGAGGCCGTAGGTCCAGTTCAGGGCCATGGCGGCCTGACCGGCACCCACGGTCTTGTTGACGTCATCCTCGATGAAGCCGAGCGATGCCGGGTTCGTGAGCCCGTCGTCGATCGACTTCTTCATGAACTCGAGCGCGGCGAGGCCGCCGCCCGTGTTGAACGTCGCGTTGCCAGAGTCGTCGACGAAGTCGGCGCCGCCCATCGACCCGGCAAGCTCGGCCCAGTCACAGATCACCGCCTCGGCCTGCGTCCAGCTCCACACCAGGGGGAACTCGACGGTGCCCTTCTGCTTGATCGCCTTGGCCGCGGTGATCACCTCGTCCCAGGTCTTGGGCACGCTCGTGATACCGGCATCGGCCAGCATCTTCTTGTTGTAGAAGAAGAACTTCGTGTCATTGATCCACGGCACGCCCCAGTACTTGCCCTTGTATCCGGCCGATGTCCAGGCAGTGTCGAAGACTCCGCTCTTGAAGTCGGCGGGGATCTTGTCGGTGATGTCCTGGATGATCTTCGCGTCCGCGAACTCCGCCGGCCACGGCGTGTCGACCAGGACGGTGTCGTACTGGCCCGCGCCGCCGGCCTGATCGGTCACGATCTTGTCGTGCAGCGCCTCATAAGCCACGAACTCCAGATTGACCTTGATATTCGGGTTCTCGGCCATGAAGGCATCGGTCATTGCCTTCACGTCATCCTCGCTGTAGGCGGCCTGCTTCATGAAGATCGTGTTGAGGGTGACCGTGCCGCCGGACGTGCCGCTGCTGCTGGAGCTGCCAGGCCCGCCGCACGCGGCGAGCACGACCACCAGCCCGGCCATCAGGGCCGCCACCGAGCGCACCGCGCTCGTCCGTCCTTGCGTGTGCCTCATCTGAGGTTCCTCCTGCTTCACTGAGCCGAAAGCCCGGCTCGGGCATGGTTGGCCGCCGGCGGGTCGATGGCGGCATGGGCCAAGAGGTCGGCCCCGAGCAGCTCCGCGTCCGGGCCGAGGCTGCCCAGCCGGATCTCGGGAGCGATGGCGACGAGCTCGGCAACTCGCCGTTGAAGAGCACCGAGTAGGTGGGCCGCGTCCTGCGCCACCCCACCGGTGAGCACGACCGCCTCGAGGTCGAGCACGACGCTGAGGTCCGCCACGATGAGGGCCCAGCCCTCGAGCGCCCGGCTCACCAGCTGCTGGATGAGTGGATCGGCAGCCCCGCCCACGCCGAAGACGCGAAGCCGCGACCCTTCTGCGCCCGATGCGCCAGCCGTGCCGGCAGCGGTCGCGAGCGCACCGCCCCCGACCAGGTCCTCGATCCAGGCGTAGCCTGCCGGTGCGGACGTCGGCCCCCGGCCGAGTGGACCGGCATCGACGATCGGGCGCGTGCCCGAGCGCGCATCGGTCGCGTCAACCGGGATCAGCAGAAGCCCGGCCTCCCCGGCTGCCCCGTGTGCACCGCGATGCAGGCGCCCCTCCAGGATGAGGCCGACGCCGATGTTGGTCCCCAGGGTCATGACCGCCACGTTCGCGCAGTCGCGCGCCGCGCCACGGCGATGTTCGGCCACGGCGGCGAGGTTGGCGTCGTTGTCGACCACGACGGGGACACCCATGGCACTCGCGATCGCGTCACGGAGCAGCGGACCGGCAGGAATGCCGAAGTCGCGCGGCTGCAGCACGCTGCCACTCCCGTCGACCGCCGCCGCCAGACCGACCCCGACCGCGCCGATCGGCGACTGGCCGTCCTCCTCCGCAAGCGCCAGGGCTGCTCGGACCAGCCCGTCGGCGACGCCGCGCCGGGGTGCGGCCAGGTCCGCGGTGGGACCCTCCCAGCGTCTGCCGATGCGACCGTCGCGCACGATTGCGATCCGGGTCCGGGTGCCACCGATGTCGATCGCGAGGGTGTCAGCCGGCATGGCTCGCCACCCCGCTCAGGCTGAATGCGCCAAGGACCGATGCCGGCGCCGTCCGACGGCGCGCGAGCTCGAGCGCGGCGGCGACCGCTCCGATGACCGTGGCGTCGCGGTCCAGGCTGGAAATGGCGATCCGGGGCACCGACGGTACACTCGGCGCAACCCGCGCGACGAGCGATTCGAGGGATGGCCCGAGCGAGCGGCCGACCCCGCCGTCGAGGATGACGAGCTCAGGATCGACGGTCGCAATGAGCGCGATGATCGCCATCGCGAGGTCGTCGAGCAGCTCATCGAGCACCGAGCGCGCCAGCGGATCGCGATCCGCCGCTGCGTTCAGGACCGCTTCAGGCGTGATCTCGTCCGGCGCCAGGCTCGACCTCGCTCCGGCGGCGATGAGCTCCCGGGCGCGCGCCTCGAGGCCAGGGCCTGATGCGCGCGACTCGAAAGTCCCCAGACCTCCGCTGATCGGCCGGCCGAGCAGCTCGCGGCGCACGACCAGGTAGCCAACCTCCCCCGCCCCGTTGTGGTGGCCCTGGAGGAGGTGGCCCCCGGAGACGATCGCCGCCCCGGTGCCGGTCCCCACCGACAGGGTGACGAAGTTGTCGACCCTCCGGCCGTCGCCGCGCCAGGCATGAGCCAGGGCGGCCAGATTGACGTCGTTGTCGACGACGAACGGCACGTCGACCGCGCGCGCCAGCCGCTCGACCACGGGAAAGTCGTCCCAACCCACGTATGGCGCGTCGCGGGCGCGGCCCGATTCCGGGTCGAGGATGCCGGGCACGCCGACCGCCAGCGCGACCACCGGCACGCCGCGCTGCCGCGCCTCCATGCGCATTGCGTCAATGCCTCCGACGAGCGTCCTGAAGGCATCGCCCCCTGAGTGCGTCGGGCGCACCTCCTCCACCAGGATGGTCCCGGCGAGGTCTGCCAGCGCCGCATGGCAGCGCGTGCCTCCCAGGTCGACCGCCACGACCGCTCCCGCGTCCTTCCGGAACGAAACGAGGGCCCGCGGCCGGCCTCCGCCCGATGGCTGCGTGCCGGCGTCGGCGACCAGGCCGTCGGCTCGAAGCCGCGCGACCATGCGGCTCACCGATGCTGCGGAGAGGCCGAGCGCCCTGGCGACATCGGTCTGCGAGGTCGGATCGTGGTCCCTGACGTAGTCGAGCACGAGGAACTCGTTGACCTCGAGCATGGTCGCGTGGCGGACCGGTGAGGGTCTTTCTTTCTGATAGAAAGCCATCCGCGGGGACCATACCGCAACGCCTGACGGGTGTGAAGACCCTTTCCGCATTTCGCCCTAGCGAGCGGTCCAGCCTCCATCGATCAGGAGCGTGACCCCGGTGATGAGCGAGGCGGCCGGCGAGGCGAGGAAGACCACGCCCCCGGCAACGTCCATCGGGTCACCGATGCGATGCAGCCCCGCAATCCGCTCCCGGACTTCGGCCTCGAAGCTCGGGTCGGCGAGATCGGCCTCCGTTCCCGGTGTCCGGATGAAGGTCGGAGCCACGGCGTTGACCGTGATCCCGTGCCTCCCCCACTCGACGGCCAGGCACTTGGTCAGGTGCGCGACGGCTGCCTTGCTCATGCAGTAGACCGATTCGGTCGGCAACGCCACGAAGCCCGCCTGGGAGCTGAGGCTGATGATCCGACCATAGCCCTGGCGGATCATGACGCGACCGGCGGCCTGGCTGACGAAGAAGACGCCCTTGACGTTCACGTCGATGGTGAGGTCGAAGTTCTCCTCGGTGACCTCCTCGGCGGGAGCGCTTGGGCCAAGCCCGGCGTTGTTGACGACGATGTCGAGCCTCCCCCACTGATCGACCACATCGGAAATGGCGGCGTCGATCTCCTCGTGTCGACGGACATCCATCTGGAGCGGGAGCGCTCGGCGTCCCATGGCGGCGATGGCCTCGACCAGGTCGGGCGCGGAGTCGACGTCGCGCAGGCCGAGCGCCACATCGGCTCCGGCGTTCGCCAGGGCCAGCGAGATTGCGCGGCCCAGGCCACGCGAGGCGCCGGTCACCAGCGCGGTCTGGCCGGTCAGGTCATAGCGCGGGTATGCGCCCGCTGGATCGGTGGCCACCGTCTGCCCTCCGTGCATCGGTCAAGAGTCGGGTGGTGCAACGGTACCTGTTCGGTCCAGCACGGCGCGGGGCGACTCGGAGTTGGCATGCTAGCCTGAGCCTCCATGGCCGATTCCCCCACGCCCGCGGACCGAGTCCGACCCCTGGTCCGCGTGCGCCAGTTCCGCGAGTTCACGACGGAAGGCCTGGGGCCCGGCGATCTGGAGGCAATCACCGATGCCGGACGCTGGTCCGGCAGCAGCCGCAACTCGCAGCCGTGGCGGTTCATCGTGATCACCGAGCCCGAGACGATCTCGCGCATCGCCGCCGCCGGGTTGCCACAGACGAGGTCCCTGCCAACCGCTCAGGCTGCCATCGCGATCGCGCTCCCCGACGACCCCGCCGCCGGTACCTCGCTCGCCTATGACGATGGCCGGGCCGCGGAACGGATGCTGATCGCCGCATCGATGCTCGGGCTTGGCGCGGGGATCGCCTGGATCCGCACCGACGTTCGCGAGGCGGTACGCGAGATCCTCCACCTCCCGCCAGACTGGTTCGTCCGGACGGTGATGGCGATCGGCCACCCGACCGATGCGGCCCGTCGTCCGAAATCCCCACCGGGCCAGGGACGCCTCCCCCGCGAGCAGGTCGTCTTTGCGGAGCGCTGGCCCGAGGGTTGAAGGCGCGCTGCTCTCACTGCGAGCCGACGACCGCGCGAGGCCCCGCGATCGGGTTCCCATGCTGGGCCGGAGCGGCATCATCGGCCGGCAGGGGATGAGAGGGTCATGGAATCGGGCGCCTCGGCATTCGGGTGGACAGGCTCGTTGTACCCGGCCTGTCTGAGAATCTCATGAGAACCGCAGGTGCGCTCAGCTGCGCGCGCGCAGCCCCAGGAGGTTGCCGAGCAGCTCATGGCCGCTGCTCGCCACCCGCTCAGGATCGGCCGACCAGTAGCTCGGGTTGAACGTCTCGAGGCTCCAGGGACCGCGGTAGCCGCGCGCGCGGAGCGCCTCGACCAGTGCCGGGAGCGCGATCACGCCCTCGCCTGGCAGGAGCCGATCCGCGTCCTCGATCTCGCGCGGCGGCTTGCCCGGTGCGTCATTGATGTGCACCATCGCCAGGCGATCGACCGGAAAGGCGTCCAGCGCGCCCGATCCGCTGGCATGCCAGTGGCACGAGTCGAGGACGAGATCGACCCCCGAAAGGGTCGCCACGACCTCTCCCGCCAGGGCAGGAGTGTCGATCGCGCAATCCGCGAAGCCGAGGAACTCGAACGCCACGCCGATGTCGAGCACCGCGGCCTCCTCCCGCACAGCCGCGAGGCCCTCGCGCATGGCCCCCACCGCGCCCGCCGGGTCGGCCTGCGGCGCTCGCGGCGGCACGACGAGCAGGTAGGCCGCGCCGAGCTCCCGACAGATCTCGAGCCGCGGCGGGAGCTCCGCCTCGAGCCGTGCCCGGTCGAGCGCGCCATCCGCCATGAGTTGGAGCTGCAGCCCATTCAGGCTCCAAACCTCGCCGGGCCGCACGACGGCGGCGGCGGCGCGCAGCTCGTCGCTCGCGCCCAGCAGCCGCTCCGCGCGCACCTCGACCCCGTCGAAGCCGGTCGCCCTCGCGATCTCGATCTGCCGGACCGTTGGTGTGGTCATGATCGTGGCGCCGTTCAGGTAGAGGGCATCGGGCTTCACTTCTCTCGGATCACCCCGAAGGTCAGCCCAGTCATGACGTAGCGGCGCGCGAAGAGCATGAGCGTGACAGGCAGCACGATGGCGATCACGCCGCCGGCGGCCATGTCGTTCCAGATGATCTCGAACTGGGTCACCAACCCCTGGACCCCGACCGGGAAGGTCATCGCCTTGGGGGTCGCGGTCAGGATGAAGGCATACAGGAACTCCGCCCAGTCGAACGCGAACACGATGATGCCGGCGGCAAGCAGGCCGGTGCCGGACAGCGGCAGGAGCACGGTCCGGAAAGCGTGGAAGCGAGTGGCGCCGTCGACCAGCGCCGCCTCCTCGATCTCGAGCGGAATCTCCTCCAGGAATCCCTTCAGCATCCAGATCGCCAGCGGCAGGTTGAAGAGCGCGTACACGAAGATCAGCGCCGGCAGCTGGTTGTAGAGGCCGATCGCGCGGACGATCGTGAAATACGGGATCACGACCGCAATCGGCGTCAGGAAGCGCAGCGAGAGCGCCCAGTTCAGCACGAAGGTCCGCAAGCCACGTGACACGGGAAGTCGGGTGATCGGATAGCAGATCGCGAAGGCGACCACCAGGGCCAACGCCGTCGCGCTGAGTCCCGCGATGACGCTGTTCATGAGCAGGCCCGACATGGCGCGCGTGACGAGCACGCTGAAGTAGGGAGCGAGCGTCGGAGCGTGCGGGAACAGGGTCGGAACCGCGGCGAAGAGCTCGGCCTTGGTCTTCAGCGAGGTGACGACCAGGTAGTAGAGCGGGAACACGAAGACCGCCACCGCGATGAGCAGGATCAACCCGGTTGCCACGCGCGTCGCCATGCGAAGCATCAGCCCTTCTCCGCCGGCAGGAATCGGCTGATGAGGGTGTAGAAGGCGGTCATGGCGGCCATCACCACCACCGCCAGCGCAGACGCCTGGCCAAGGTCCGAGAACCGGAACGCGACGCGGTAGAGATAGAGGCTCAGGAACTCGGTCGTGGTCCCCGGACCTCCGCCGGTCAGCACGTACACGTGGTCGAAGACGCGCAGTACGTCGGCGATGCGGAAGAAGATGACGAGCAGCAGCAGCGGCCGCAGGTAGTGGAGCTCGATGTGCCTGAACTGCGTCCACGAGGTCGCGCCATCGAGCTGCGCTGCCTCGATCGACTCGACCGGGACCGTCTGCAGGCCGGCGAACATGATCAGGTAGACGAACGGCGTCCACTGCCAGATGTCGACGCTCGCGACCGAGAGCATGGCCAGCGGCGGCGAGGAGAGCCACAGGATCTGGTTATGGCCGGTGTCCCCCAGCAACGCGTTCAGGATCCCGTAGTCGGGCGCGTAGACCAGGCGGAAGACGACACCGATCGCGATCTGCGGGATCACGATCGGGATCATGGCCGCGACATAGATGACCGCCCGCAGCGCGACCGATTTCACCGTGCGGTGCACGAGCAGGGCGAGCGCCAGGCCAAGCAGGATCTCGGTCGGAAGGACGAGCGCGGCGTAGACGCCGGTCTGCTTGACCGATTCGTAGAGCTGGGTGTTGCCCAGCGCCTTGGTGAAGTTGTCGATGCCGATGAAGCGGCCGTCATCCGCGGTCGTGGCGCGGATGACGGCCAGGATGAATGGGATCGTCGCGATGACGAGCACCGTTCCGAAGACCGGCAGGAGCAGCCTCAGGCCGAGGCGCTCCTGCCGGCTCCGGGCGGACCAGTTGGTCCTGGCACGAGCGGCGAGTGACATCCGACGCCGCGCTAGGCCCTCATCCTCGCTTACTGGCTTGGGTAGCCGGCCCCGGTCATCAGGGTCCGGATCTCCGCGGAAGCCTTGTCCACCACTTCCTGGGCAGTCTCCTGGCCGGCCAGCGCCGCGTTCAGGTGGTTGCCCATGATCGTCTCCACGGCATTCCACTGGTCAGTGCGCGGACGCCAGTTCGGCGGCGCCGTGAGGGCATCGGCCAGCACCGGGAAGTACGGGTTGGCGTCGGTCAGCGACGCGTCCTTGAGGATGCTGGTTCGGGACGGGATGCCGCCGTTCTGGGCGTAGGTCTTCTGGGTGTCCTTCTCGAGCATCCACTTGATGAAGTCGGCCGCGGCCTGCTGGTTCTTCGACGCCACCGGGACGCCGAGCATCCAGTTGCCCATCATGCCGACACCCTTGCCGCTCGGCCCCTTGGGGATCGGGATGAAGCCGACCTTGCCCTTCACCGTCGTCCCCTCGCCGAGGACCGCGGTGTTGATCTCTCCCGGCCAGGTCGACGACTGGTAGCCCTGGCCGATCGCCATCAGCCGGTCGCGATCCGCCGCATCGCTGCTGGCGGGGTCGGCCTGTGCCACCGCCTTGAGGTCATCGACGAGGAACTTGACGGCGGCGAGCGACTTGTCGTTGTCGAAGACCACCTTCCAGCTGTCGTCGAAGACGTCACCACCGAACGACCACAGGATTGGCAGGAAGTCCGCCACCACCGGGTTGGTCGCCTTGCCGCGAATCAGGTAGCCGGCGAGATCGGACTTGTTCTGCGCCTTGGCATTGGCGAGCACGTCGTCGTACGAGGCCGGCGGATCGGTAAGGTCCTTGCGGTACATGAACATCTCGACGTTGCCAACGATCGTGACGCCAAGCAGCTGCTTGTCCTTGTCCTTCTCGCTGGGCGGCACCGGCCCGCGCGGCGGCGGCCAGGTTCCGACGTCCCAGACCACGTCGGCGATATCGCTGTCTTTCTGGATGCCCAGCTTGCCCAGGTCGGAGAGGGACCCGTCGGTGCCGAACTTCGGCATCCAGGGGTCGTCCATCATCACCAGGTCGTAAGTCGAGTCATTCGACTTGAACGTGTTAACAAGCTTGGTGTAGAGGTCGGGGTATGGCGCCTCGACGATATCGATCTTGACGCCGGTCTTCTGGGTATACATCGGCGCCAGCGCCTTGAGGCCGGTGTCCTCGACACCCTGCACCGCGGCGATGGTGAGGGTGACGTTCGACCCGCCGCCTCCGGAAGCACCAGGCGTGTTCGAGCACGCGCTCAGCACCGCTCCGAGCAACAGGACGGTCGCCCGTTTCCAGGATCCCATGTGGTCCTCCTCAGAACCTCCGTACGGATGCGATGCGCGGCGCGCATCGGACTTCGCCGTGCTCAGGCTGGCCGGCTCACCTCCTTCCGAGGCCGCTCCTTCGAATCAGGCGACCTCGGGCGCGAGCCAACGTCGCGCAGTCGCACTGGTTTTCGCTCCAATCGGGAGCAGGTGGCTGCAACGCTGATCCGCATCGCCTCCAGCGCATCGCGAGCGGTGCATGGACTCTCGATCTCGCCGCGGGCGACCCCCAGGAAGGCGAGCAGCTCCGCCCGGTACGCCTCCTCGAAACGCGTGAAGAAGCTCGTCCACGCCGGGCCGGGCATCGCGAGCCCGTCGGCGTCGAGCGAGCGCAGCGGCGTCCGTCCGGTGAGGCCGACGCTGATCGCGTCCCTTGAGCCGATGATCTCCATCCGTATGTCATACCCCCGCGGGTCGTGCCGGGTTTGGCCCAGCACGGCCAGCGTCCCGTCCCCGAGCTGGAGAATCACCGCGCCGGTATCCACGTCGTCATGCTCGGCGAAGATCGGGAACCCACGGACCGAGCCCGCTGCGTAGACCTCCTCGACCTCCTGGCCCGTGACCCAGCGGAGCGCATCAAAGTCGTGGATCGAAGAATCGCGAAAGAGCCCGCCGGAGGTCGGTATGTACTCGTCGGGCGGAGGCTCGTGGTCGTGCGCGGCCATGCGAACGAGGTACACGCTCCCCAGCTCGCCCCTCTCGACCAGGCGCCGAGCTTCGATGTAGGCCGGGTCGAAGCGGCGCTGGAAGCCGACCTGGACGCTCACGTGCGTCTGCTCGATCCTCTCGACCAGCGTCTCGGTCTCGTCGAGATCGAAGGCGAGCGGCTTCTCCACGAAGGTCGGCAGCTCGCGATCGATAGCCATCCCGACCAGCGCCGCGTGCGCGTTGGTCGACGCCGCGATCACCACCGCGTCGGCGGCGTCGAGCGCTTCCTCAACGGACCCCGCCAGCTGACCGCCGATCGCAGCGGCGGATGCCTGCGCCCGGGCCGGATCGGCGTCGGCGACGACGACCTGCTCAACGTCGGCCTGGCCTGCCAGGAGCCGACCGTGCAGCTGCCCGATGCGGCCCGCGCCGACCAGCGCGACTCTCACGCGCGGCGCATCCAGCAGGCCACGAGGTAGGCAGGCTCGCTCATCGGCTCCTTTGCTGATGCTGGCAGACTCGGGAAATCGAGTACGCAGCATAGCCAGCGAACCGGCGCCGATCAATACGCGTCAGGGGCCGCCGACCGGGGTCACCGCGGTCACCACGAACTGCTGGCGGCAGCCGTCCACGATGGACTGGCGGCCCGAGTAGTAGAGCTCGTCGTCCGTGCTCAGCGTCAACCGACAGGCCTGCGCGCCAGGGTCGTCGAAGTGCCCCGTCACCTCGAGCCAGGCGCCGGCCCACGATGGATCCCGCGGCACCGCCGGATCGAGAACGACCGAGGACCAATAGCCCTCGGTGGTTTCGATCGGCGAGAGCGCCAGCTGGTTGGCGCCGGGCGTCGCAAGCCATGCCGGCGTGCCGCTGCCGTAGGCGGGGCCGAAGCAGTCAAAGCACCGCACCGACCACGCACGGAAGGTGACGGGCGCAGCCCCCAGACAGCCGACCGCGGCCGCGTGATCGAGCACGACGAAGTCGACTGCCGTCGAGGGAGGAGGGCCGCACTGGTCCGTTCCCGGGTCT
>Ga0307310_10000540_pt1 | contig 12731 bp, 14 predicted proteins | sample ER_DNA_197_FD_194502 | JGI IMG/M metagenome (GOLD analysis project Ga0307310, IMG submission 194502) | Bulk soil microbial communities from the East River watershed near Crested Butte, Colorado, United States - ER_DNA_197 | ecosystem: Environmental > Terrestrial > Soil > Floodplain | place...
GCGAAGATCGCGAACACCGCCACCATGACGATTGCGGCACTGGTCACCGTCCCGGCCGTCGTCCGGATCCCGCGCTCGACGGCTTCCTCGGTCGACATCCCGCGATCGACCAGCTCCTTGACCCGGCTGAGGATGAAGACGTGGTAGTCCATCGAGAGCCCGAACAGCAGCACGAAGAGGAACAGCGGCAGCCACGAGGCGATACCGCCGTTCGACTTGAAGTTGAGAATCCCCTCGGCCCAGTGGTGCTGGAAGACGAGCACGAGGATCCCGTAGCTCGCGCCGACAGAGAGCACGTTCAGCAGGATCGCCTTGACCGGGATCACGATCGAGCGGAACGTCATCAGCAGCAGGACGAACGCGAGGCCGAGGACGAACGCGAAGACGAGCGGCATGTGGGTCCGCATCAGGTCGTTGAAGTCGCGGTTCCCGGCCGTCTCACCTGTGACCGCAACCTCGGCCGTGGACACCTTGCCGATCGTCTCCGGAATGATCCGGTGGCGCATGTCGTCGAGCGCGGCGTAGGCGGTCGAGCTGCGGCTGTTGCTCGTCGCGATCGGCATCGTGAAGCGCAGGACGGTGTGCGACGGATTGACCGCAATGTCGACGGGTGGCGCGAACTCGCCTGTCGCCAGCCCTGCGTCGCGCATTTGATGCACACCGTTCGTGATCGCCGGCGTCGTCACATTCGGCGCCTTGACGGCGACCACGATCGGTACCGGCGATCCCGGGAAGGCCTTCTCGACGCGATCGAACGTCTTGACGATCGGAATCGACGGCGGCAGGTCGGTGATGCTCGGGAACTTCGTGTTCAGGCTCAGAGCGGGGATCGCCAATGCCACCAGCGCGGCGGCGGAAAGCGCGACGGAGATCGCCGGACGGCGCATCACCGGCCGGAGGATCGCGCCCCACAGCCGTGACTCGCCGGTCGACGCGCCTATGCGCGACAGGAACGGGATGCGGCCCTTGTCGATCTTGGCGCCCAGGCGGTGCATCAGCGCCGGAAGGACCGAGAGCGAACCGACGATCGCGACCGCGACGACGATCATCGTCCCGATCCCGATCGACTTGAACGTCGGATCGCCCACGACCATCATCCCCGCGACGGCGATCAGCACGGTGACGCCGGAGATCAGGACCGCCTGGCCGGACGTGCGCGCCGTACGAAGGAGCGCATTGTGCGGCGTCTCGCCGCGCTCCCGTTCCTCGCGGTCGCGTTTGAGGTAGAAGAGTGAGTAGTCGACGCCGACCGCCAGGCCGACCAACAGGATCACGGACTGCGTGGCGTCGGAGGCGGCGACGGCATGGCTCACCAGGGACGAGAGCCCGAATGCCGCGAGCACGCCGGAGAAGGCCAGCAGCACGGGCAACCCGGCCGCGACGACGGCGCCGAACGCGAAAAGCAGGATGATCAGCGTCGCCGGGACGGCGAGCTTCTCGGCTCTGCTGAAGTCGCTGCCGAGCGTGTCGCTCAGCGCCTTGTTGGCGCTCGCGTCGCCGAACTCCTCGACGATGTAGCCCGAGTGGGCCTTCTGCAGCGCCGCCGTTGCGTCGAGCGCGGGCTGAACGTGCTTGTCCGCGTCCTCGGTCTTGCCCGTGATGTCGAACCGCACGACCGCCGAGTGGGCGTCTTCGGAGACCTGGCCGACGTTCTGCTTGTCGAGCGGCGAGCGCACGTTCGTGACGTCGTTCGTCTTGGCCATCGTCCGCGCGACGTCGCGAATCACCGCGATGAAGCCGGGGTCGCTCGCGGTCTGCTTCGAGCTCTGGATCAGGACCGATTCGGTCGCCGGCTGCTTGAAGTCGGCGTTACCGAGAATCTTCTGTGCGCGCCCCGACTCGCCGTCGCCGGCGTTGGAGTCGAGGAGCTTGTTCGTGCCGACTGCGTTGCCGAGCAGTACGGCTACGGCAACGAACAGCAGCCAGCCGAAGAATGCAGTTTTCCAGTGCGCCGCGGACCACCTGCCCGCGCGTCCAGCAAGGTTGATCCTCTCCATTTTTGCCCACCAGCCCTGTGTCGATGACCAAAAACAGGTTGGAGGGTACAACTCTTGATTCGAAAGTCAATATGCGGCTAACGCGCTCTCGTTTCGAAGGCCTCGAGTTCCTCCGGCGGCATCTCGTACGTGTGCTGCTCCTCGGGAAACGCACCGGCGCGGACGTCCTCCGCGTAGTGCTCGAGCGCGTCGCGGATCTCGCGCGAGAGGCTCGCGTAGCGCTTCACGAAGCGGGGCAGATGGCCCTCGCTGAGGCCGAGCAGGTCGTGGTAGACGAGCACCTGGCCGTCGCAGTCTGGGCCGGCGCCGATCCCGATCGTCGGCACGGAGAGGCGTCGCGTCACCTCGGCCGCGACCGGCGCGGGCACGGCTTCCAGCACGACCGCGAAGCAGCCCTCAGTCTCGAGCGCCGCGGCGTCCTCGACCAGCCGCCGCGCCGCCTCCGCGGTCTTGCCCTGGGTCTTGAAGCCGCCGAGCATCGTCGCCGACTGCGGCGTCAGCCCGACGTGGCCCATCACCGGGATCCCGGCCCCGACGATCGCCCGCACGCGTGAGAGCGATGGGCCGGCGCCCTCGAGCTTGACCGCGTCCGCGCCGGCCTCCTTGACGAAGCGGATCGCGTTCTCGACCGCCGCCTCGTCGGACACCTGGTACGAGCCGAAGGGCATGTCGCCGATCACGATCGGCCGGTGGCGGCCCGTGCCACCGTGCGCGTCAGGAAGAGCATCTCGTCCATCGTCACCGGGACCGTCGTTCCCTCGTAGCCGAGCACGACCATCGCGGCGGTGTCGCCGACGAGGACGATGTCGATGCCGGCGTCCTCGGCGAAGCGCGCGCCGGGGGCGTCGTAGGCGGTGACCATCACGATCTTCTCGCCGCGGCGCTTCATCTCCAGGAGCTTCGGCAGGGCGAGCTTGCCCTGGGGCGGGGTGCTCATCGGGGTTCTCCTTCCAGGACGACGTTGTCGATCAAACGTGTGCCGCCGACGCGGACGGCCGCTGCGAGGACGCGCGGCTCGAAGTCGGCCTCCTCGAAGTAGTCGACCTCGACGCCGTTCAGCAAGGTCCGGTCGCGTGCCTGCAGTGCGCGCGGGAGGGAGAGGGCCTGCGCGCGCTCCTGCGGGCTCAGGTAGGCGTTGCGGGACGACAGCGCGAGCCCGTCCTCGTCGCGGACGGTGGGGCAGACGCGGATCTCGACGGGAACGGCGAGGTCGCTGACCATCCGCTTCACGACCGCGGCCTGCTGGGCGTCCTTCTGGCCGAAGTAGGCACGGTCGGGCCGGACGAGGCTGAAGAGCTTCAAGCAGACCGTCGCCACGCCTCGCAGGTGGCCGGGCCGGTGCTCGCCCTCGAGGATGCTGCCGAGCTGTTCGACCTCGACCCACGTCTGGAAGCCGGGCGGGTAGATCTCCTCGACCGGCGGGACGTAAAGGACGTCGACGCCGGCCTTCTCGGCAAGCCGCGCGTCCCGCTCCTCGTCGCGCGGGTACCGGTCAAGATCCTCGCCCGGCCCGAACTGGGCCGGGTTGACGAACAGGCTGACGAATACCGTGTCGTTCTCGGCGCGCGCGGCGCGGAAGAGCGAGAGATGGCCCTCGTGGAAGGCGCCCATCGTCGGGACGAGGCCGACGGAACCTTGGGGCGATAGCCGCAGCTCGGTGCCGGCTCGAACGGTCCTCATCGTGTCGCCTCCGCGAGCACGTCGTAGAGCGGCTCCAGGTCGGGACGGACCTCGCGGATCGCCGCGCGGTGCGACTCGACGGTCTCCCAGTCGCCGCGCTCGATCGGGCCGGTGAGCTCGAAGCCGTTCTCGATCGTCCGGCGCATCAACGGTTCGAGCGCCTCGGGCGGCGCTCCCACAGCGGCGAACAACTCCGAGGCAACGCGATGGAGGGTTACGAGGTAGTTCGAGGCGATCGCGGCACCCGCGTGGTAGAGCGGCCGCGCCTCGTCGGCGAGCTCGAACGGCTGCAGGCCCAGCACGCGGGCCAGATCGAAGCCGGCCTCCCGCGCCTCGTCGGTCTCGGCCGTGATGGCTGCCCAGGCCCCGTCGAGCTGATCGGGTCCTCGCGCGCGCGTGAACGTCTGCAGCGGGTGGAGCGAGAATCGCCGCTGGTGCGGGTCGAGCGCCGAGAGCGGCGTCGCCCCGCTGACGTGTCCGATCCAGCCAGGTCCCAGGGACAGTCCCCGGGCCACGTCCCGAATGGCCGTGTCCGGGACGCAGAGCAGGGTCAGCTCGGCGTCCTCCTCCACGAGACGAACGCCGCGCTCCTCGAGGCGCGCTGCGACAGCCGAGCCGACCCGGCCGCGACCGATCACATTCACGCTTTTGACCATTGCCTGCTCCAGTTCCGTAGCGGATACCGGGCGCGTGAAGCTTAGCGGTCAGGCAGGCGGCGGCCGCTCGATTCCCTCGGCTCGCGACAGGTTCTCGCCGATCCGGCGCACGAGCCTCGGGAACGCGAGCATGATCGCGACGGCCAGCGCCAACCAGCCGAGCACGACGTACGGGAAGCGGTCGTACGGATACGGGATCCCGTGGATGTTCTTGTACTCGACGTAGACGAGCGCGGCGATTGCCACGGTGAAGATCACGATCTGCCACGGAGCCTCGCGCCGGTCGAGCAGCAGGAACTTCGCGGCCCCGAGGTTTGTGACGATGTAGGCGACCAGCAGGCTGAGCACACCGATCGTCCCCATGTAGAAGAAGATGTTGGTCGCGCTCGTCCCGTTGATGCGGAGACCGACGACCGTCCCGACAGCCGCGAACATCACGACGGCGAGCGCATTCGCAGGCGCGCCCGTGCGCACCGAGGCCTCGCCCAGCCGCCGGCTGAGAAAGCCGTCGCGGCCGAGCGCGAAGAGGATCCGCGAGCAGGCCGCCGCGGTTCCGAGCGCGCTCGCGAAGGCACTCACCATCGCGCCGAAGTTGACCGCGTCCGCGAAGCCCTTGTCGATGTACGTCGTCGAAAGATCGCCGAGCGGCGCGCCCGACGAGGAAAACGCCTTGACGCCGTTTGCATCGAGCCCGAAGCCCAGGGATTGCGCAAACATCACGACCACGTAGAAGACGCCTGTGAAGGCGACAGCACCCGCAATCGCAAACGGGATGTTGCGGCGGGGGTTGTTCGTCTCCTCACCGAGTGCGGACGCGCCCTCGAAGCCCGCCCAGGACAGGAAGCCGAACACCGAGGCGTAGGCGATCGCGCCGATGCCGACGCCCGCAGGCGGTGAGAACGCCTTGAGGGAGAAGCCCTGACCGTTCGGAGCCGACCCGCCGATGACCTTCGCGTAGATCCAGACGATCAGGATCGTGATCAGCGTCACCGAGAGCGCCTCGATCACGAGCAGCGAGCGCGTCGCGAACCTCACGTCCGCATAGGCCACGACGGCGATCAGCGCGGCCGCGATCAGGGAGATGACAATCCACGACGGGCCGTGCCAGATTCCCGTGCCGTCGAAGAACGCGGTCCCGAAGAGCCCGACCTCCGCGATCGAGGCGGCGGTGAAGAAGGCGTAGGTCCCCATCTGCGCCCAGCCGGTGAAGAAGCCGGCGTGCGGGCCGAGCGTCGCGCCCGTGAGTGCGTAGGCCGACCCGGCGTGGTTGAAGTGCCGTGTCAGCCGGATGAACGCGTACGAGACGAACGCGATCGCGATCGCCGCGAACAGGAACGCCAACGGCACGGCGCGTCCAACGAGCCCGGCGGGTGCGACGCCGTTGAGCGCCATCGCGGCCGTCGGCGCCATGATCCCGATCGAGAGCGCGATCGCCTCCCAGAAGCGAAGCTCGCGCCTGAGCGTGCCGCGCCGAGGTTCCTCGACCGCTGCTGCCTCCGTAGCCATCACCGCTCTCCTTTCTCGAAGATGTCGTCCGGCAGGAAGGCGCCGACCACCCAGTTGGGTGCGTCCACAAGCTCGTGGATCCGCAGGTCGACCGCCACGCTGCAGAGCGCGTACGCCTCCTCGCGCGCGAATCCGCGCTCCTCCTCGAGCCGCTGGATCGTCGCGCGCACCGCGTCCTTGGCCGCCTCCATCAGGTCGGGGCCGACTCCGGTGCAGACGTGGTAGGCGGATTGCTCGCTCGCGGCCAGCGTGCCTTCGGGCAGCCGATACTGCGGGGCCTCGATCCGGAAGTCGCGGCGCACCGAGAGCCGCACGACGACGTCCATCGCCGTCTCGATCGCCGTCCCGCAGACCTCGCCGTCGCCCTGGGCCGCGTGCGTGTCGCCGAGCGAGAAGAGCGCGCCTTCGACGCCGACCGGCAAGAACAGCGTCGTGCCCACAACCAGGTGCTTCGTGTCGAGATTCCCGCCCCAGCGTGAAGGGGGCAGGATCGGGTGCTGTCCCGGCTCGCCGGGCGCCACGCCGATCGTCCCCGGGAAGGGCCGGTAGGGGAGGGAGACCTGGTCGCTCCACCTGACCCGACCTGCCTCACCGTCGACCCGCGAGATCCGCAGCCACGGCTCCGGGAATTCGTCCGCGAGCAGGCCGAAGCCCGGGATCAGCGCCGTCCAGCCCCACTCGGGTGGACGAAACTCGAGCAGCTCGACCGCAAGCACGTCTCCGGGCTGCGCTCCCTTGATGAACACCGGCCCGCTCACGGGGTTGACGTGGTCGAAGTCGAGCTTCGTGACGTCCTCAGGCCCGGAGTCCGCGCGGATCTGCTCGTCGGAGGCGTCGCGCACGCGCAGTTCGACGGCCTCGCCGGATTCGACCTCCAGCGCAGGATCGAGCGAGTTGTCCCAGACGTAGTTGAAAGCGTCCTCGCGAACGCTGTGGAGCGTGCGCGGCGGGTCTTGCACGTGAAGGTCCTACACCAATCGAGCGGCTAGCGGTTCTGCAAGCGCTGCTCCAGCGCGGCCTTGACCTCGGGCCAGTCGTCGTCGATCACCGCGTACCAGGCCGAGTCCCTCCGCTCGCCGCCGCGGACGACCATGTGCTTCCGGTGGATCCCCTCGAACTCGGCCGGGATCGCCGCAAGTGCGCGCCGCGCGCGCTTGTTCTTCGCGTCCGTCTTGAACTCGACCCTGCGGAAGCCGAGATCCTCGAAAGCGTGGCGCAGCAGCAGGTACTTGGCCTCGACATTCGCGCCGGTGTTCCAGGTCGAGGGGTGGTTCCAGGTGTTCCCGATCTCGACCCGGAGATGCTGGGGCTCCCACAGCAGATAGCTGGTCGAGCCGACGACGCTTCCTTCCTTCAACACGGCGAACGGGTGTAGCAGCTCGTTACCGAAGGTGTGTTCGAGCCAGGCGTCGAGGTCGGTGGTCCACATCCAGGTCCAGATCCGCTCATCCTCGGCGGCGGCGCGAATGCCGTCGACGTGCTCCGGCCCGAGCGGCTCGAGCACGACGATCCGGCCCTCCAGCCTCTGCGCCAGGTTCTCGAACATGCCGATAGGCATGATGATGTCGCACGTGGACCGGAAGCCAGTCGAGAAGGCGGAGCTGCTCCTCGCGGCAGCCCGCTACCTGAACGAGACGCTCGTGCCTGAGCGCGTCCACGACCGGTTCCACGAGCTCCTGGAGCACGCGGTGCCGCACGCGGGAGTGGTCGTCTCTGCTTTCGATCCGGGCACGGAGCTCATCACCTGCGAGTACGCCTGGGTCGACGGCGAGAAGCTCGATCCGGCGATCTTCCCCGCCTTGCCGATCAACCGTGACGGGGGTGGCATGCAGAGCCGGGTGCTCACGACCGGGGAGCCCCTGCTCGTGAACGATGTGCCGGAGCAGGTGAAGCAGCCCGGCGGCGTCTACTACGACGTCGACCGCGAGGGCCACATGCGCAAGCTCCCGGACGGCGACCCACCCGGGGTGCGCGCAGCGATGATGCTGCCCGTCAAGCACGAGGGCGAGGTCGTCGGCGTCGTGCAGCTGATGAACGCCGACGCCGAGTACGACTCCGGGCAGCTCGAGCTCGCCGAGGGGCTCGTCGGGCTGATGGGCGCCGCGGCGCGCAACGCGCGGCTGCACGAGACGGCGCAGGCCGAGGCCGCCGCCCGTGCCCGAGCCGAGGCGACCGCAGCTGAGCGGGAGAACGCGGCGCGCGTGCTCGACGCCGTCGGCGACGGGGTCTTCCTGCTCGACGACGAGGGCTTGATCCGCTTCTGGAACCGCGCGGCGGAGCTCGTCACGCGCCGAGCCGGCGACGAGGTCTCGGGCCGTCCGGCCGGCGAGGTCTTCGGGCGCTGGGCGGAGCTCGCCGACGAGATCCCGGTCTCGCAGGGTGCCGATGCGGCGCGTCCGGTGACGCTGCCGGTGGACGTCGACGGCCGTGAGCTCTGGCTGTCGTTCGTCGCCGTCCGCAGCGCCGGGGGAGTCGTGTATGCGTTCCGCGACTTCACGGTCGAGCGGCGGCTGGACGAGGCGAAGAGCGAGTTCGTCGCCACGGTCTCGCACGAGCTGCGGACCCCGATGACCGCGGTTCTCGGTGCGGCGAAGACGCTCATGCGCGACGACATCGACCTCGACCCCGACCGGCGTCGGCAGCTGCTCGAGATGATCGGCGCCCAGGGCACGCGTCTGACCAAGATCGCCGAGGACGTCCTCATCGCCAGCCGCCTCGACCGCGACGAGCTCCGGCTCGAGCGCGATCACGTCGACATCGCGGAGCTCGCGAGAACGGCGGTAGCGCACATGCGCGAGTACGCGCCGGAGACGATCTCGCTGACGGCCCGCACGGAGTCGGACGGGGCTGCTCTCGGCGACCGCCACCGGATCGAGCAGGTGCTGGTCAACCTGATCGACAACGCGATCAAGTACTCCCCCGACGGGGGCGAAGTCTCCGTCTCGACGGCCGCCTTGCCGCACGGCGTGCGTGTCGAGGTGAGCGACAACGGGATGGGCATCCCGCCGGCCGAGCAGCGCTCGATCTTCGAGAAGTTCTACCGCCTCGAGGGCTCGCAGGTGCGGGCGGGGACCGGGCTCGGCCTCTACATCTGCCGGGAGCTCGTGCAACGGATGGGGGGCACGATCGGCGTTGAGTCCGACCCAGGTTCCGGCTCGACGTTCTACTTCGAACTGCCGCGCGCGGCGTAACGTCCGGGTCGAAGGCGATCATGCGGACCCGTTGCTAGGGTCTGCTGACACGGTGCCGATCTACGAGTACGTCTGCATGGAGTGCGAATCGCACTTCGAGGAGCTCGTCCGAAACGGCGAGCAGCCGGACTGTCCGGACTGCGCCTCCGCGAACGTGCGCAAGCAGTTCTCGGTCTTCGCGGCGCACGGCACCGCCGATCAGCCCTCTTACGGTGGCGGTGGCTGTTGCGGCGGTTCGTGTGGCTGCGGCTGAGCAGTTGACCGAGCTCGAAGTCTTCGCTCGCGAGGTGGCGGGCTGCACCCGCTGCCGGTTGGCCGAGGGCAGGACGCAGGTCGTCTTCGGCGTCGGGAGCCCGGACGCGGACCTGATGTTCGTCGGCGAGGCGCCCGGCTTCCACGAGGACAAGCAGGGCATCCCGTTCGTCGGCCAGGCCGGCAAGCTGCTCGACAAGCTGCTCGCTGGAATCGGGCTCGAGCGCAGCCAGGTCTACATCTGCAACGTCTTGAAGTGCCGCCCACCGGGCAACCGCGATCCCGTGCCGGACGAGAAGGAGGCCTGCGAGCCGTATCTCTTCCGTCAGGTGGAGCTAATCCGTCCGAAGGTGGTCGCGACGCTCGGGAACCACGCGACGAAGCAGCTCAGCGGCCGCGAGACCGGGATCACGCGCTGCCACGGCCAGGAGCAGCGGCTGAAGGTCGGCTCGCTGGACGTCCTGCTCTTCCCGCTCTACCACCCCGCGGCCGCGCTCTACACGCCCGCGATGTTGACCGTCCTCGAGCAGGACTTCGCGCGCCTGCCGGAGCTGCTCGGGGGGGAAGTCGCGCCACCAGTTGCGGCCGCACCACAGCTCGTCGAAGTTCCGGCCGAGCCCGCGGTTCAGCTCGGCCTTTTCTAGGTGGAGCTGACCTCCGCCTCTCCGGCGGAGACCGAGGAGCTCGCGGCGAGGCTTGCGCGGGAGCTCGTCGTGGGCGACGTCGTCACCGTCTCGGGCGAGCTTGGGAGCGGCAAGACGACGTTCGTCCGCGGCGCTTGCCGTGCGCTCGGCGTGACGGCGCACGTGACGAGCCCGACGTTCACGATTGGCCACCGCTACCCCGGCGACCCGGACGTGAGCCACCTCGATCTCTTCCGCTTCCAGGGTGTCTCCGCGGCCGAGTGGGGCGACCTCGAGCCGTACTTCGAGGATGCGATTTGCTTCGTCGAATGGCCGGAAGCCGCGGCCGGTTCGCTGCCGCCGGTGCGGGTCGAGGTACGTTTGTCGCACATGGACCCGGCACATAGACTGATCGCGCTCGAAAGCTCGGAAGAATCCCTGCTAGACCGCATTTTCGGGGGTGCTGACTCTCGCCTTTGACACCGCGACGAGCGTGGCGACTGCGGCGCTCGTGCGTGACGGAACGGTGCTGGGAGAACGGGTCTCCCGGGCGGTCAGCGTGCTCGAGGACGCGGATGCGCTCCTCCGTGAGGCCGGAGCCGGGCAGCGCGACCTGACGGGCCTCGTGGTCGGCACCGGTCCCGGCAGCTTCACCGGGCTGCGGGTCGGGCTCGCCGCGGCGCGCGGGCTCGCGTTCGCGCTCGACCTGCCGGTCGCAGGGGTATCTACGCTGCGGGCGCTGGCAGCAGGCTCGCCCGGCGCGCTGCCGGTGGTCGACGCGGGCCGGCGCGAGGTCTTTGTGCTCGAAGGCCCGGAGCCGGCCGTCCGGAAGCCGCAGGAGCTCGAGCTCGAGCCGGGGACGCTCTGCGTCGGGGACGGTGCGCTCCGCTATCGGGCGCTCCTGGAGTCGCAGGGCGCCGAGATCCCTCCCGACGGCGACGAGCGCCACCTCCCGCGCGCGCGCTTCCACGCTGCGCTTGCACGCGAGTTCGGACCGGCCGAGGGAATCGAGCCCCTCTACCTGCGCGTTCCCGACGCGGAGCAGAACGCTTGACGAACATCGAGCTCCGCCGCCTCGAGCTGCCCGATCTTGCCGAGATCGAGGAGATCGAGCGCAGCTCGTACCCGACGCCCTGGTCGCGATCGATGTTCGCGAGCGAGCTCTCGAAACCGTCGTCGCTGTGCCTGGGCGCCCACGACATCGAGGCGGGGCGGCTCGTCGGCTACCTGGTCATCTCGCGCTACGTCGACGCGTGGCACGTCATGAACGTCGCGGTCCGCCCGGACTACCGCCGCCAGGGCATCGCCTCGATGCTCATGAACCGGCTGTTCGACCTCACCTCCGGCCGCAGCCGCCGCGGCTACACGCTCGAGGTGCGCGTCTCCAACACCGGAGCGATCAAGCTCTACGAGCAGCTCGGCTTCAAGCCACGCGGCGTGCGGCGCGGCTACTACACGGACAACCGCGAGGACGCGCTGATCATGTGGAAGGACCCGGTGCAGGAACCAGCAGCGCGATCCTCGTGAGTTCGCTCACCCTCGCGTTCCTGGCGGTTCGCTGGGTGTGTGTAGGCCGTGAGGACAGTGCTGGACGCACGGCCTCACGGCCGGAACACGGCCAGCGAACCGAGGCTTCGCGGAGGGCGGCTCCGCCGCCCGCAAGCGAAGCCGGTCAGGGGCGCGAGGGATGATTCTCGGGATCGAGACCTCGTGCGACGAGACCGCGGCCGCGGTGATCGACGGCGGCGAGATCAAGAGCAACGTCGTGTCGTCGCAGGCGCATCTGCACGCACGCTTCGGCGGTGTGGTCCCGGAAGTCGCTTCGCGGCACCACCTCGAGCTCGTGCTCCCGGTTGTCAGTGAGGCGCTGAACGGGCACGAGGTCGACTCGGTCGCCGTCACCCAAGGCCCGGGGTTGATCGGCGCGCTGCTGGTCGGGCTCTCGGCCGCGAAGGCGCTCGCGTGGGCGTGGCAGCTGCCGCTGGTCCCCGTCGACCACCTTCAGGGCCACGTCGCCTCGCTCTACCTCGGGTCGGATCCGCTCGAGCCGCCGTTCGTCTGCCTGCTCGCGAGCGGCGGACACACGCTGCTGCTCGACGTCCAGGAGCGCGGCTCGTTCACGATCCTCGGCTCGACGCTGGACGACGCCGCCGGCGAGGCGTTCGACAAGGGCGCGCGGCTGCTCGGCCTCGGCTATCCCGGCGGCGCCGAGATCGACCGGCTCGCGCGCGAGGGCGATCCCGAGGCTTTCGACTTCCCCGTGGCGCGTGTGCCCGGCCTCGACTTCTCGTTCTCGGGCGTGAAGACGGCCCTGCTCTACGAGGTCCGCGACCGAGACGACCTCGAGGAACGCAAGGCCGACCTCGCGGCCGGCTACCAGCGGGCAATCGTCAAGGCGCTCACCACCCGAACCCTCGAAGCGGCGGAGCAGACCGGGGCCGACCGGATCGCCATCGTCGGCGGAGTCGCGGCGAACTCGGGGCTCCGGGCAGCCCTCCCCGATGCCGTCGCGCCCCCGCTCGAGCTGTGCACCGACAACGCGGCAATGATCGCCTCGGCCGCCCGCTATGCCGACGCGGTCCCGTACCCCGGTTATCTTGCGCTGGATGCGTACGCCCAGGCTGTCTGAGGCAAGGACGCTGGCGCCTGCGGCGATCATCGTCCTGGCCGCGACGCTGCTCGTCGTCGGCTTCGGGGTCAGCGGTACACACGAGCGCTCGCTGACGTCACAGGCCTCGTCGTGGCGCGGGCTCGTCGGCGGCGCGCGTCCCAGCGTCCAGGTGGGTCAGCGAAACCTCGTCGTGCTCAAGGCACCGTCGCTCGCCC
>Ga0307310_10000544_pt1 | contig 12712 bp, 6 predicted proteins | sample ER_DNA_197_FD_194502 | JGI IMG/M metagenome (GOLD analysis project Ga0307310, IMG submission 194502) | Bulk soil microbial communities from the East River watershed near Crested Butte, Colorado, United States - ER_DNA_197 | ecosystem: Environmental > Terrestrial > Soil > Floodplain | place: USA...
TCGGCGTTGCCGAGCGTGAACGTCGAGTGGGCGATCATCGCCCGATCGCCCAGCTCCCGCGACAGGCGAAGCGCCTCTTCGAGGTGCTTCCTGGCGGTCTCCAGATCGCCGTTGAGGATCCGGTAGTAGCCGGCGTTCATCTCGCCGATCCCGATGCCGCGCCGGTCGCCGATCCGCCGCCGGAGCCCGAGCGCCTCATCGTTGATGCGGAGCGCGGCAGTGTAGTCGCCGTCGAACTCGGCGAGGATCGCGAGATTGCCGCTCGTGGTCGCAACGCCGGCCAGGTCGTCGATGCCCTCGCGAACCCCCCGGCTGTCCTCGTAGCGTGCCTTCGCGGTGGCGTAGTCGCCTTGGAGCTGGGCGATGACGCCGGCAAGGTGGAGCATGTCGCCGACCCCGGCCGCATCGTCGAGATCGCGGAACTGGCCCATTGCCGCGTCGAGCCGCGACGTCGCCTCCTCGAACCGGCTCTGGCGCTTCGCGGTCTCGGCGAGCGAGGCATCGGCCCACGCCACCTGGAGGAGATCGCCGATGTCGACGGCCAGCGTCCGTGCCTCGAGCGCCGTCGCTTCAGCCCTGCCCAGCGCGCCGACCAGCTGGAGGACCTTCGCGAGCTTGAGCATCGTCGCGACGCGTTCGGACGGATCGAGCAGCGGAACGAGCCGGTCGTAGTAGTCGATGGCGGCGTCGTTCGCGTAACCGGCGCGGGCCGCATCGGCCGCGCGTGCGAGGTACGTCCGCTTCGCCTCCTCGTCGTCGCTGTGCCAGAAGTGGTGCGCCAGCAGGTCGAGGATGCGGTCGATGCCATCGCCGGCCTCTTCCTCGAGGTAGCGCCCGACGCGGCCGTGGATCATCGCCCGGACGGCGAATGGCAGGCTCCCGTAGGCGACCTCCTGGGTGACCACGTGCTTGAACAGATACGCCTGATCGGCTTCGCGATCGAGCGTCACGAGATCGAGCGTTCGGAGCGAGTTGAGGTTCTCGACGACGCCGTCGAGGGCGCCGAGCTCCGGGTAGGCCCCGGGCAGGGTCGGCGCCCTGAAGACGCGACCGACGACGCTCGCGACCTTCAGCGTCCGGCGTGGTTGCTCCGCGACGGTGTCGATGCGTGACAGCACGAGGCTGTGAAGGCTCTCCGGCAGCTCGAGGTCCCGAAGCGAGTTGGCATCGCCCGGATCGATTCCCTGGCCGGAAATGTAGCTGATGAGCTCCTCGATGTAGAAGGGATTGCCGCCGGAGCGTTCCGTCACGAGCGTGACGAGCGACTCGCTGGCCGCGCCGGCCGTCCCACCCACCTGCTCCAGCTTCGAGCGGATGAGGGCGGTGGCGTCGTCGCCATCGAGGAGCGCGAGGGCGATCTCCGCGAACGATGGGAGCCGATCGATCCCGAGCCCGCCGCCGGGCTCGGAGGAGGGCCGGTAGGCCAGCACCACGAGGACCGGCAGGCCTGCGGCGGCGCGAGCGAGCACCTCCAGCAGGTCGCGCGACAGCTCATCGATCCAGTGGCAGTCCTCGAGGACGAGGACGATGGGCTCGGCGGCGGACCGAGCCCGCAGGCAGGTTGCCAGCAGGTCCTCGAGCGAGGCTTTGCGGAGCTTCGCGTCGAAGGCGGCGGTCAGGTCGCTCTCCGGGATATCGAGGCCCAGCACGGTCGCCAAGAGCGGCGCGCGGGCGACGAGCCCCGGATCGATCGATCGGAGCTCCGCCTCCACGTGGGCGCGCTGGCGCTCGGGCAAGGCGGCATCGTCGAGCCGGAGGACCCGTCGCCAGATCTCCCGCCAGACGAAGTAGCTCGAATTCGTCCCGAACGATTGGCACTCGCCGAACGCGACGAAGAGGCCTCGGCGGCGAGCCGACCGGACGAACTCGGCGACGAGCCGCGACTTGCCCATGCCGGCCTCGGCCGCGATCCCGACGATCCGGCCGTCGCCACGGACCGCCGCCTCGAGGGCGTTGTCGAGGACCGCCAGCTCGGCCAATCGACCGACGAGGGGCAGCTCATAGCGGATCTTGCGCCGCGATGCCCGCTCGAGGGAGCCGGTGAGTGCGTAAGCGACGATCACCCCGGTCTTGCCCTTGACCGAGAGGTCCGGCAATCGCTCCCAGATGAACGCGTCGCCGGCCGCCTGGCGGACGTCGTCGTTCACGTAGATCCGGCCCGCGGGCGCCGCCGACATGAGCCTCGCCGAAAGGTTCACGGCGTCGCCGAGGCAGACGAACGTCCGCCGCATCGCATGGCCGTACGTCCCGCTCCGCAGCCGACCATGGGTGAGCCCGATCTGGATTCCCCTCGCTTCTGTCGTGAGCTCCAGATCCCGCAGCTCGAGCGCCGCCGCCGCCGCCCTTGCGGCATCGTCCTCGTGGGCGACCGGCGAGCCGAATACTCCGTACAGGTAGGCGCCCTTGTCGCCGAGCGTCAGCTGGAGGACATTGCCGCCGTACCCGGCCATGATCTGCTGGGCCCGCCGAACGAAGTCGTCGAGCTTGGCAATCGCCTCGTCATCGTCGTCGTAGTCGATGCCGCCGAAGCGCAGGAACAGGGGATAGGCGGGTCGCAGCTCGGCCAGGAATTCGCCTCTGCCGGAGCGCAGGCGCTCGTAGACGGCCGGCAGGAGCCACGGCCGAACGAGTTCGTCGGCCAGCGGTTCCGGCTCGGCGGCGGGAGCCTCCGGCGCATCGACGGTCAAGCCGCCGGCGACCCAGAAGGACCGGCCGGTGTCCGGATCCGTGCGCGCTTCCCCGAGTGCGACCCGATTGCCGAGCGCGGTCACGACCGACGGGTCGAGGACGACTTCGCCCTTGCCGGCGTGGTGCTCTGCCTCGGCCAGGTAGTCGATGAGCCGTCCGGCCAGGACGTCGATCAGCTGGATCTCCGGATCCCCGACGACGAACCGGCGGGCGGCTCCCCACGCGACCGCGACCTTCAGGGCCAGCCGGACCTCGGTCCCGCCAGGCGTGACGATGTCGCCGACCCTCGCCATCGCGTTCTGCATGGCGAACGCCGCCGCGACGCCTCGGAGGCCGTCGTCGCCGTCGATCCAGCCGGTGATGGCGTCGCCCGAGAAGTAGATGACGTTGCCGCCGTATCGGTCGAGCTCGGCAATCACGGCGTGGAACACGCGGCCGAGGTTCGCCGTGAGCTCCTCGGCCCCTCGCTGCGGGCCGAGCTCGTTGGCAAGGGCCTCGGTGAGCGGCGTGAATCCGGAGATGTCCGCGAAGATCGCCGTGCCGCGGACGCGGTCGGGCATCTCGACGCGATCGGCCAATGCCTGGCGCCGGTCCCGGGCGACATATGCCTCCGGGTTGTCGCGGGGTTCATCGTCGGTTGCCGCGGCAACCGCGTCAGGCGCGGCCGAACGGCCCGAGTCCGGTGGCGGCGTGGCGACGGACGGCTGACCCACCTGGTTCGATGCCCTCGATCGATTCCCTCGCCGGACACGCGCGGCCGGCCCCACCATTGTGCGACCATCGCCGATTGGCGCGTCTCGGGAGGCGCGGACGTGCCTCGCCCGACTGGGAGTCGTGGCCGTCCCCCGGTGGCGCGCCGCCTACAATCGAGGCCATGTCATCGACATCTGGGGGCCTCCCGGGCCGCGTCTTCCGTCGATCGCTCGATCCCGATCCGCCCGTCGCCGTCGAGGCTCACGGCTCGACGATCGTCGATGCCTCGGGCCGCGAGTACCTCGATGCCGCCGGCGGCGCCGTCGTCATCAACATCGGTCACGGACGTCGATCCGTGGCCACTGTCCTCGGGGAGCAGGCCGCACGCCTGTCCTACGCTCATGGTTCCGCGTTCACGACAGAGCCGGTCGAGGCATACGCGCGCGAGGTCGCCCGGTTCCTGCCCGTTGACGGGCCGGCGATCTACCCGGTGAGCGGCGGCTCGGAGGCAATCGAGACCGCTCTCAAGCTGGCTCGCGCCTACCACCTCGCCCGCGGCGAGGCCGATCGCTGGATCGTCGTCTCACGCTGGGGGAGCTATCACGGCAACACGCTCGGTGCGCTCGATCTCTCCGGCCGCCGACCGCTCCGCCGGCCGTATGAGGGCTGGCTCGGCCGGTTCCGACACGTGTCGGCGGCGTATCCGTACCGTGCCGGCGACCCGGAAAGCCACGCTCTCGGCGACGCCGACGAGCTCGCGGCCGAGCTCGAGCGGACCTTCGAGGCTGCAGAGCCCAAGTCGATCGCCGCGTTCGTCGCCGAGCCGATTGTCGGGGCGACGCTCGGGGCGGTGGCGCCACCAGATGGCTACTGGCCCAAGGTCGCCGAGGTCTGCCGCCGGCATGGCGTGCTGCTGATCGCCGACGAGGTCATGACCGGCTTCGGCCGGACGGGCCGCTGGTTCGGCCTCGACCACTGGGGCGTCCGCCCGGATCTCCTCGTCGCGGCCAAAGGCGCAACGTCCGGCTACTGGCCGTTCGGCTTCGTCGCTGCCAGCGACGAGATCCATGCCGCCGTGATGGCCGGCACGGGCTTCACCCACGGATTCACCTACTCGCACGCGCCGGCCGGAGCAGCGGTCGCCCGCGAGGTGTTACGGATCATCGAAGACGAGAACCTCGTGGAGGCCAGCGCCGAGAAGGGAGTACGGCTGCTCGCCCAACTCGAAGGCCGCCTGGGCGACCATCCGAACGTCGGCGAGATTCGGGGCCGAGGACTGCTCGTCGGGCTCGAGCTGGTTGCCGATCGGTCGACCCGTCTCGCGTTTCCGCGGACCTCCCGCCTCACGGAGGGCATCGTCAGGGCCGCGCGGTCACGGGGCGTCCTGCTCTATTCGGGCACCGGCAATGCCGATGGCGTGAACGGCGACACGATCCTGATCGGTCCGCCGTTCGTCATCACGAGCGAGGAGATCGCGCGCATCGTCGAGGTCGTCGGCGAGGCCGTCGACGCGGCGATCGCGGAGATCGAATCGGACCCGACGAGCGGCTCGGTACCCGAAACCCCACGGGGCGCGGCCGCAGGATCGTCCGCGACGGGATAGCCCGCCGAGACGGGCGGGGGAGCAATCGGACGGTTGGCCCTCGTCCGTATTGGTGATGTGTCGGCCGGCCATCCGCCCGTACGCTGCCGGCGATGGACCTGCCCGAGCCCGTCGATCGCGGGGCAGTCACCGCTGAGCGCCTGCCCTCGAGCGAGCCGGCGCTGCTTCAACGCGGCTTCCGCGGGGCATCATTCAGCGAGCGGGTCCTCGTCGTCGGTGCGATCGTCACGGGGGTCCTCATCGTCCTCGCGTTCGTCGATTCCGGCCGTGTCGGTCTGTGGCAGAACCTTCACTGGAATGCCTCGGCGCTGACCGCCTTCCTGATCGTCACGATGTCCGCCGGCGGCCAGACGGGTCGCGATCGGATCGTCCGGACCAGCGCCGCGGTCGGCGTCGGCATGTGGGCCCTCGCGAATCTCCTGTGGGCCGCCCAGGTCGCGACGAACCAGCGCGTCATCCCGTCGCTGCCCGACGTGCTGGCCGCGGCAGTGCTCATCCCCGGCGCGGTCGTCCTCGTGTCGTACGTCCGCGGCCGGGTCAGCCGAGCGGTCGAGCTGGCTGTCTACATCGACGCCGCCGTCGTCGGAACGACCGTCTTTGCCTACCTGTTGATCGGCCTGGGCCCCGCCATCGAGCGGCTGGGCGGAATCGGTGGCGTCCTGTCCGTGGCGGCTCCCTTCGCCTACCTTACGATGGCCGCCGCCGGTCTCGTCGCTCTCCTCGCGACCGAACATCCAGTCTCGATCCGCGGTGGCTATCCGATCGTCGTCGGAATCGGCGTGATCGGTCTCGCCTGGATTGGCTGGGCCGTGCCGATGGAAACCGGCCTGAGCCAGCCGGCCCAGTTCGCGAGCCCGCTGTTCTCCATCGGGACGCTGCTCATCGCCCTCGGCGCGACTCGCGGCCCGGACCAGCCGGCCTCGGAGCGATATCGCCGCTTGGCGGGGCTGTCGTTCCGGGTCGTCGCGCCGTTCGCCGCCAGTTTGACCGTCGTGTCGATCCTGCCGATCGTCGCGCGCTCGGCCGATGTCGACCTCGCCCTTCGCGTCACGGTCATCCTGGCCGCCGCGCTGATTCTGGTCCGACAGGGCCTCCTCCTCCGCGAACGGATCCGCGTCGTCGGCGAGCTGCAGGTCGTCCGAGGCGAGAACGAGCGCCTGGTGGCGACACTCCGCCAGGAGCTGGCCGAACGAGCCAGGGTCCAGGACCAGCTCCTCGTCGCGTCGCGCATGGCCGCGATCGGCGAGCTCGCGGCGGGCGTCGCCCACGAGGTCAACAACCCCCTCACGGGCGTCCTCGGCTACAGCGAGCTCCTGCTCCAGGAGATGCCGGAGGACGATCCCCGCCGGCCCGATGTCCAGACGATCTGGAACGAGGCAATGCGGGCTCGTACGATCGTCCGCGCCCTGCGCGACTTCGCCCGGCCGGCGGCACCGATGATGATCCCGGCGGATCTGTCCGACCTCGTCACGAGGGCGCTCGACCTTCTTCGATACGCCGCCAAACGAGCGAACGTTATGATCGTCGAGTCGCACGGTGATCTCCCGCTGATCGAGCTGGACTCACAGGCGATCCAGCAGGTCCTGTTGAACGTCCTCACGAACGCCCTGCAGGCCATGCCCGAAGGGGGCACGCTCACGGTCGAGACGTTTCGCCGCGATCCGGACGTCGTCATCAAGATCGGCGACACCGGAGAGGGCATGGACGAGGGGGTTGCGGCCCAGGCATTCGTTCCGTTCTTCACCCGACGGCGCGAATCGGGCGCTACCGGGTTGGGGCTGTCGGCAAGCCTCGGCCTGGTCGAGATCCACGGCGGTTCGATTCGCCTCGACAGCACGGTCGGGCTCGGAACGACCGTCGAGATCCGGCTGCCCATCTCCCGCCCCGCGGTCGCGGCCGCGGAATCTGCGCCGAACCGCACGACGAGGGACGCTGCAGCGACTGCCCGTGACGAGGCGGGCATCGGTGCGGAGCCGAGCGAATGACAGACCATGAGACCGGTCACGACGTCGCGATCCGCGCGCTGTGCGTCGACGACGAGCCGACGACGCTCGGCCTCATGTCGCGGCTTCTCGAGCGGATGGACATGGACGTCAGCACGGCGAATGGCCCGTTGGCGGCGCTCGAGATGTTCGAGCCGGAGCGTTTCGACCTGATCGTCACCGACATCCGGATGCCCGGGATGGACGGGCATGCCTTCCTCGCCGAGATCCGGGCTTGCGACCCGAACGTTCCGGTGATCGTCGCGACGGGCCACGCGTCGCTCGACAACGCCATCCGCGCCCTGCGCGATGGAGCGTCCGGGATGCTCATCAAGCCCTTTACGGTGACCGAGTTCACGGCCGAGGTGACGAACGCGCTCCAGCGCGCCAGGACACGCAGCGAGGCAATCCAGTACCGCTTCGTCACGCCCATCCTCGACGGTGTCGCCCTTGCCCTGACCGCGGCGATCGAGGCCCGGGACCTCGAGACCGGCGCTCACTGCCAGGAGCTCGGCACGTTCGGTGAGCGGGTCGCCCGGCTGCTTGGCCTGTCCGAGCAGGAGTGGACGACGATCCGGATCGGTGGCTATCTCCACGACGTCGGCAAGATCGCGATCGCCGATCGGATCCTGCTGAAGCCTGGCCCGCTGACGCCCGAGGAATACGAGGAAATGCAGCGTCACTCAGAGATCGGCGGGGCGATCGTCCAGACGCACGAGGCGATGACCGAGATCGCGCGGATCGTTCGCCACCATCACGAGCGGTTCGACGGCGGGGGCTATCCCGATCGGCTGGCAGGCCTCGACATCCCGCTCGGCGCCCGGATCATCGCCGTCGCCGACGCCTTCAGCGCGATGACGACGAACCGGGTGTATCGGGCGGCGATCCGGGTCGAGGCTGCCTGGGCTGAGCTCCGCAAGCACGCCGGGTCGCAGTTCGACCCCGCGATCGTCGAGCTGTTCGAGAAGGCCGTCGACCTCCCGGGGCTCGTTGCCCGCGAGGAGGCTGCGACCGCCCTCGACTCCGAGTCCGGCATTGCGCGGAAAACGCGAGCGGGCTGACCCGCCAGTCCCTCGGCCGGCGCTCGATCAGTCCCGCTGCGTCCCTCGGACGAGCAGCACGGCTCCGATCCCGACGAGCAGGAGCGGCCAGGCAATCGCGGCGAGATCGGGCTTGGCCATCTGGGACCCGCCGATGAGGACGAGGATCGTCCCGTAAAACGCCTGCCAGCCGAGGCCGCCCTTGCGCCACGCGCGGACCGCCGCGATGGACAGGAACGCGAGGCCGAAGAAGAACGTCCCCCAACCCGGCCCGAGGGAGTGGCCGAGGAGGCCTTCGATCGTCCCCGGCAGGGCGAGCGCCGTCAGGAAGGCTCCGGCGTAGAGCGCGATCGTCCCGCGCCGCAGGATCCACACGACAAGCGACGCGAGGCCGGCCGCAAGGAGGGTCGCATCGCCAATCCGGCGGTATTCCGGCAGCATCTGGTCGATGAGCAGGAGGCCGCCGAACACGACGAGGAAGATTCCGATCCAGGGCAGACCCGGGCGGCGCGCCTCGTCCGGTCCCCACCGCCAGCCGAAGACGCGCAAGGCGGGATCAGTCGGCAGCTGGCGGTCGTCCATCGGCTGAGTCTACGACCCCGCCAGGCGCGGTGAGGCATCGGCTGCCGGACGGCCCGCTGGCTCGTCGTCCTCGATGTGGCTGAACCCGAGTCGGTCGGCCAGGCGCCCCAGCGGTCCCGGCGCCCACCAGTTCCAGCGCCCCATGAGCCGCATCGCGGCCGGCACGAGAAGCACCCGGATGATCGTCGCATCGATGAACACCGCGATCGCCATGCCGACGCCGATGCTCTTGATCGTGATGACCTCGGCAAGGGCGAACGCCCCGAAGACGCTGATCATGATGAGCGCCGCCCCGGTGATCATCCCGGCGGTCTTCGCCAGGCCCTCGGCGACCGATGCTGTGTTGTCGGCGGTTCGCCGATAGGCCTCCTGGATCCGCGAGAGGAGCAGGACCTCGTAGTCCATCGACAGCCCGAAGAGGACACAGAACATGATGATCGGGTTGCCGGCGATCGTATAGCCGAGCGGATCGAAGGCGAGCTGCTGGGAGAGGTGGCCCTCCTGGAAGATCCAGACGAGGGCGCCGAACGAGGCGCTGATGGACAGCAGCGTCATGAGGACGGCCTTGATCGGCAGTACGAGCGATCCGAAGAGCAGGAACAGGATCAGGCCGCTCGCGACCAGCGGAATGCCGACGCCGAGTGGCGCACGCTCCGACTGCGAGACGAGGAAGTCGTGGCCGAGCGCGGCCGTCCCACCGACCTCCGTCGTGATCCCCGGGCCGGCCGGGAGGGCACGAACCACCGGGATGAGCGCGCTGGCCTTCGGCTGGGCGGCGTCGATCGGGCTGATCGCGTCGAGGCGGACCGTCGAACCGTGCATGTACGCGGCGGCGAGTCGGTCGAGGCCCGTCGCGAGCGCCGGGGGCAGCTGGTCGCGTGGCGTCGACCACAGCTGGGCGACCTGCTCGGGCGTCATCACGGACCCGCTCGTCGGGTCAGTCAGGCTGAACGGCCCCTCGACCCGATCGATCCCATCGATCGCCGCGAGGGCATTGCTGTACCGCGCCAGGGCGAGTGCGTTCGCCGGGTCGGAGGGGGAGCCCTGGACGTCGGCGAGGACGACGATCGGCGTCGTCTCGCCGCGGGGGAACTCCGTCTGGAGTGCGACGTAGGCATCGCGGCTCTCGAGGCCCGCCGGATAGATCTCGGCGCCGGGGACTCCCTGCTGGAGCCCGAGGAACGGCGTTCCGGCGGCGAGCAGCACGACGAGCGTCGGGATGAGGACCAGGACGGGCCGGCGCATGACCCAATGGGCGACGCCCTCCCAGCGTGAGGGTCGGGCGACGACCGGGCGGTTCGGTCGGAGCCGGCGCATCAACCCGGAGACGCTCAGCGCGTTCACCCGATGGCCGAGCATGCCGAGGATCGCCGGCAGGAAGGTGAGGGCGAAGACGACCGAGCAGAGGACGACGATCGAGCCACCGAGGCCGATCGAACGCAGGGCCGGCGCCTTGAAGACGAGCAGGCCCGACAAGCCGATGGCGACGGCCATTCCGCTGAAGGCAACGGCCTTGCCGCTCGTGGCGACCGCCCGCTCGACGCTGGCGGCGACGCTCCGGCCGCGGGCCAGCTCCTCGCGGAAGCGGCTGACCATGAAGAGCGAGTAGTCGATCGCCAGCGCGAGGCCGAGCATCGTCGCGATGTTCAGGACGAACACGCTCATCTCGACCTGCTGGGCGACGAGATAGATGATCGCGAGCGACGACGGGATTGCGAGGCCCGCCACGAGCAGCGGCATGCCGGCTGCCACGATCGAAGCGAAGACGACGATGAGGATGATCGCGGCGATCGGAAGCGAGACGGTCTCTGCCCGCTGGAGGTCGGCTTCCGACTGTTCCGCCGAGTCCTTCGTCACCGGGCCGTAGCCGGTGAGCTGGAAGCTGAGCCCCGCGGCGGGGTGGATCTCGGCTCGGAGCGGCTCCACGGCATCGACCGACTGCTCGTTCGTCATGTTGAGCTCGACGACGACGTAGCTCGCGGTCTTGTCCGCGCTGACGAACCGCAGGTCGGCGGTCTGGGCATAGCCGACGACGCCCGTGACGCGGCTGTCCCTCGCAACGTCGCCGAGCGATGCGGCAATCCCCGCCTGGGCCGCGGCCGAGGTCATGTCCGAGCGATCCGTCGAGCGGAACAGGACGATGAGGTTGCTGCGACCGGCGCCGAACTCGGCGGCCAGGCGATCGGCCACGAGGGACGACTGGGCATCGCGATCCAGCCAGCCTCCGGAGCTCAATTCACCCGATGCCTTGCTGGCGAGCGCGACAGATGCGAGGCCGAGGACGACCATGACGACAAGGATCGGACGGCGGAAGCGGTAGACGAATGCTCCCCAGCGAGCGAACAGCATCGGATGGGACCTCTCCGTGATGGCGGGCTGCGATCTCGCTGCCGACGATAGAGAATGAGCATTCGTTTTGTCAATGGTCGGATGCGAGATTCCTGTTGCGAACCGTGGTCCGGCGGCTGTAGGCTATCGCGAGCGTCCGTTCGTTTTGGTGAGGATCCATGCCCCGCGTCAGTGCCCAGCACGAACAGGCTGTCCGGGAGCGGATCGTCCGCGCGGCGATCGGCGTCTTCGCCGAGCGCGGGTTCCATCGAGCGACGATGCAGGACGTCGTCCGCGCATCCGGCCTTTCGGTCGGGGCGATCTACACGTACTTCAAGGGCAAGTCCGAGCTGATCCTTGCCGGTTGCGACCTGATCACGGACCAGGAGCTCGGCGAGCTCCGCGAGCGCCTGTCGACCGTCACCGACTATCGCGAACGGATTGCCGTGGCGCTCGGCTACTTCTTCGACCAGTTCGAGGAGCAGCGGGCCGGTCGCGGCACGGCGATCCTCATGACCCAGGCCTGGGCCGAGGCGGACGCCGATCCGGCGATCCGCGAGATGCTGCGGCGGCGCCGGCGCGACATCGTCATGTCGGTCACGCTCCTGCTCCAGGAGGGCGTCGTCCGCGGCGAGCTGGCGCCCTGGCTGGATGTCGATAGCGTCTCGCATGCGTTCGCCGCCCTCCTCGACGGGATCACCCTCGAGGCGATCGAGGACGGCGTCGCGTACCGGCGCGAGGACGCAGAGCGACGTGCCCTGGCCCTCCTCGAGGTCCTCCTTGCCGGTCGCGAGGCCGCGTCGCCGGTTCCCCTCCGGGCCGCTCCAGCCCGGCCCTACGAATCGCTCAAGGCCGGACGCGCATCGTGACCGACCCACACGTCGAGACCGTCCGCGGTCCGATCGAGCCCGGCCTGCTCGGGTGGACCCTGCCCCACGAGCACACCGCCATCGCCCTGTGGCACATCGCCAATCGCTGGGACTACTGGGAGTTGCGCCGCGACGAGCCGGTCATCGTCGAAGCGCTCGAGGCATTCGCCCATGTCGGTGGCTCGGGGCTCGTCGATCTCACGTTGCCGGGGGTCGGACGCGACCCGGCATGGCTCGTCGGGCTGTCCGAGGCGGCCGGGCTCCACATCGTTACGGGCACCGGCTGGTACCGCGAGGCGTACTACCCGGCCGAGGCGCTGATCGATCGGCGGTCTGTCGACGACCTGGCGGACGAGATGGTCCGCGAGGCGACAGACGGTATCGGCGATTCGGGGATCCGGCCGGGAATCATCGGTGAGATCGGGACGGACAAGCCGTGGCTGTCGGCCCAGGAGGAGCGGGTCCATCGCGCCGCCGCCCGGGCCGCCCGCCGGAGCGGCCTCGCGATCACGACCCATGCCGTCCAGTCGACGGTCGGGCTCGATCAATTGACCGTGTTCGAGGCAGAGGGCGCGGACCTGTCGAGGGTCGTCATCGGCCACGCCGATTCGAACCCGTCAGCCGCGTACCACCGCGCGATCGTCGAGCGCGGCGCCAGCGTGGAGTTCGACTTCCTCGGGATGAGCTTCACGCCATTGGAACGCCATGGCGAGGATCGGCTCGTCGATTCGATCCGCGACCTGCTCGCTCGCGGGCATGTCAGCCGGATCCTCCTGTCCCAGGACGTCTGCCACGACTCGCAGCTCAGCCGCTACGGCGGCCATGGCTACACGTATCTCGCCGACACGTTCCTGCCCCGCCTTCGAGGCGCCGGCGTCAGCGAGGACGAGATCCGGACGATCACCGTCGAGAACCCACGGCGGCTCC